>Ga0210399_10004161_pt1 | contig 11242 bp, 4 predicted proteins | sample IncBWC14MmetaG_FD_150865 | JGI IMG/M metagenome (GOLD analysis project Ga0210399, IMG submission 150865) | Forest soil microbial communities from Barre Woods Harvard Forest LTER site, Petersham, Massachusetts, United States - Inc-BW-C-14-M | ecosystem: Environmental > Terrestrial > Soil >...
ACGATTTACCTTATCGGAACCATTGTCCCCGCCATAAACCCACACCACCATGGGGTAGCGTTTGCCTTCCTGATAGTCACCGGGAAGAAGCAGAGCGCCATGCAAGTGTTCACCGCGCATGGAAAGGCAATCGATGGTTCGCACATGTCCCATGCTGGCTGATTCGTATTGTGGATTGAGGTTCGAAAGCCGGCGCGTCACGCCAGTCCGCACGTCAAGCGCCCAGACGTCCGTCGCTCGCGACGCCGATTCGGAGGAATACACCAGATCGGCAGAACCGCGCGGGATGCCGGTCATGGCGCCCAGTTCGCGCATCGCGATCGCTTCATCGCCTTCGTATATCTTTTTCGCTTCGCCGTTTTCCAAGCTGACGGCATAGATTGCGTCTTTCTTGGTTTCGGTATGATGGGCGCGGATATACATGGTCTTGCCATCATCGGGAGACCAATAAATGCCCGCGGCTTCGTCGGCCGCGATGTCTTTGATAGGAGATCCCGGTACCTTGCCGACCTCACGCCCTTTGCTGCCATCGGCCGCGACCTCCCACAACCGGCCGACTTCGGGATCCAGAAGGTAAACGTGCGCTCCGGTCTTATCCCAAAGAGGTGGGCCCCACGTGAAGGTCCGCGAATCCTTATCGATCGCATCAGAAACCTTCACTTTGTTACCCGTATTCACGTCGACTACGTAGGCGGCACGCTCTGCGCTTTTGCCGGTGTCACAGTAAGCGATATGGGATCCATCCGGCGACGAACTCACTGCGGCGTTGAGGGTATTGGGGTCCATGAATCCCTTTGCGAGTTCAGTTGCCTTACCGCTTGCGACCGAATACAGCCTCACGGTGAACTTGTTCTGCTGCGTCTTCGGGACTACGCCTTCCAATGTCACATATTCGATCTGTTTCTGGCCGGGGGAGTACCCGTACCACATCGGACGAACGCGCTTGATCAGCCGTGACACGTTTCCGTTGGCAACGTCGACGAGCGCCAAGTCGGACAGGTACATCGCGTCGTAAAAGGATGTGAGGTCGTCTGAATCCGAATTGTCGGGAGCTTTGGCTTGCGCTGACTGGTTCGGGTGGAAACTGTAGGCGTGCACGGTCGGGGCGTTCGTTTGCGTCGCCTGCTTCTTATCCTTGTTCAGCAAGGCCGCGTAATAAGGACTCATTGACAGAACGTCATTGAGAGTCATCCCTTCCGGCAGGACTTTGGTCAAAATAGTTTTCCCGTCGGCACTCCAGAGTGGCTTTTCCTTCCACCAGGAGAAGAAGACTTCTACCTTCGACACCTGCTTTGTCGCGCCCGTCCGGCGATCCCAAAGCCACACTGCCGCCTGGCCTCCCCGGTCTGAATAGAACGCCAGACGCGTGCTGTCCGGTGACCAATTCGGACTCCAACTGAACCCTTTCGCCGAACTCAGCTGAATGGACTTGCCAGTTGCCACTTCTGTGACCCAGACGCAGGTTGCACTTGCGCTCGCGAGCATCGGGTACCCGGATTTCGTGAACCGCTGGCTTTCATAGTCAAATCGAATGTCCTTGGTGGGGTCGGTCGTCTCGTACGCAATCCACTTTCCGTCCGGGGAAGCTGTAATCCCTTCATAAGGGAACAGTTCCACCTCTTTGACCAGCGCTTCGGGGCTCAGAGGTGTGCTAGCTGCGTGGATCGGAAGGGACAGGAAAACGGAGCCAATAATAATAAGGATAGGGACCGACGATCGTAATGCGATGGCACGCATCATTCCCAGGCAACTCATGCCGCTTTCCTCCTTTAGTAAGTGACCCGGCGCACTCTCAACAGTCCAGATTGCTTATGCGCACAAGGCGCCCCTGCTTGCAACTCAACGCTGCTCCTTGCTGGCGGTGTGGACGGCGCCTTTCGTGCCTGAACTTGCGATTTCAGATCCCTGCTCCTGCATCATCTCTGTTCTCGCCACTTCCTTATTGCGCAACCCGCGCCAGCGCAGGTATTGCGCCTCCTTCGCGGGAGAAGGATCTTCCTTGTCCTGCAGCCAGAAGTTGAACCAGTCAAGGTTCCGCTCCATCGAAATCAGGCGGTGCTCCGGTCCAGTAAATATGTGCCCTTCTCCCGGGTAAACCCAGAATTCAATCGGGACCCCGGCCCTCTGCAGTGCGGTGCGCATTTCCATCCCATAGAAAGCCTCATGGCTGTTGAATCCCATGAGAACCGGGCCCACTACCCGGTCCGCGTTGAACGGAGGAGAGAAGCTGAGCCAATTCTGAAGGGTGCTCCGGTATGGTGGCCCACCGAGTACCCGCTCGTCATTCTCGCGTGTTTTGTGTCTGCTCAGAGCGTACCCGGCCGGACCATATCCACCGCCGTCGATCAGGGAAGCAACCTGGAACATCCGCGAGTGGGTGATAGAAAATTCCGTCAAGAAACCGCCATAGCTGATTCCCATGATCCCGACACGGCGCGAATCGGCGACCCCCTGCTGCACGAGCAGGCGGACTCCAGATTCGATGCTGGCTAGCGGGCTATAGCCTTCGGCAACCGAACCACGGGCAAAGTTCTTTCCCTTCCAGTCATCGTAGGGAGGATAGTTCGTCATGAGGACGGCAAAACCGTCGCGAGCAAACGCCTGCGCGGGATAGCTGGACAACCACTCCGCCTGAGTTATGAACTTGCCTTCAAAACCATAAAGAATGATCAGCAGGGGGTAGCGTTTGCCTTCGACATAGTTAAAAGGCTTGAGAAGGTAGCCGGTCGTCTCGGCCCCATACTTGTTATTCCACCGCATCTCTGTGACATGGCCGACGGCAATGTTCTGCATTTGCGGATTAACATCAGCAAGAGCCCGAATCTTTGCGGTTGAGAGATCGACGATGGAAGGGTTCGGAGGCACGTTCGAAGACTGCCAGACGCAAACGGCCTCATTCCTGCGCGCGCCATCGCAATCGTCGATGTGATCGGATTCCGGAGTTATACGCCGGACCTGCCCCTCAAACGAAACGGAGAAGAGTTCGTTACGTGTTCGCCGTTTCCCTCTGCCGGCCGCCTCGAAGATCAACTCGTGGCTATTGTCGCCCCACCAGTAGTTGCGTGCATTGGCGTCGCGGATCAGGTCCCGTGTCTTAGCGGTAGCGAGTTCGTATACGCACAAGGGAGAGTCTGGATAGCTCAGCCACGAGAGGTACGCCAAGTAGCGTCCGTCGGGAGACCACTGGGGATTAGTCTCGGCGGCCTCGCCTGTAGCAACCTTCTCGAAGCTCTTTGTGGCGACGGTCACAAAGCCTACATCTTGGTTGAAATACACCATCGACTCCTTGAGCTTGGGAGGCGCTGCGTATGAAAGTGCGATGCGTGTCGAATCGGGCGACCATGAAACTGAGGAGATCTCCCCATCGTTCTCCCAGATTTTTTCCTCCGTCTTTTTTTCCAATTGGTAGATCCAAAGCTCGGTCGGAACGCGAATCCACTGCTGAGTCAGGAGGGTAAACGTGTCCATGTCGTCGTCGAACAGCACGCCCTCCTTATCAAATCTCTCCAATTCGCTCTTGGGAATGGCTGGGGAGCTGGTAAACGCGATTTGACCTCCATCTGGAGACCACTCGTAAGTAAACACGCCGACCGGTGTGGTATCACTCGGGTGGTACCCGATCCGTTGGATTGTCTGGTCCTCGCCGGGAACGTGCGTGAATACCAGCTCGGCGAGTTTGGTGTCCAGGTCGAACCGCCACAGCTGCTGTGAGCCACTCTTGGAAGACAAGTACGTGATGCTCTTCCCATCGGGTGTCCAGCGGATGGTGGAGAGCGAGCTCTCTTCGACAACTTTGGACGGAACACTTCCCGGTGAGGTCGCCACCACATACAGCGCAGTGCGGTAGCAGTCGCAGCTAAGAAACGCCTGGGTCACCAGGAACGCAACCCGCGAGCCATCCGGTGAGCGGCGCGGCTCCTTCACTTCGCGGAACGCGACGATTTCGTCCAGAGTGATCGGATGCATGGAATGGGCGGCGCTCGCGGCCGCGCTGATATCAATCTGAGGAACCTCGTCGTCCTTACTTTGTTGCGTCGCGCCGGCCGAAACCGCGCACAGCGGGAGAAGCATAGCGAATGCAAAAGTGGCAGTTTTCATGACATCCTCCTGAGAGCGACTGACCTTCTTCTGTGCCCCCTGAGGAGTACAGAAGTTGTCGACCGGAGGCGGCGCCAAACAGCCTGTAGCCCTCCTAGTTCCACGTCGACATAGGCAAGCAAAAAAACAAATGAGATCCCCGCGGCAATCATGGCCGCGAGCAGCATCATCGCAATCATCTCCACAAACAGCCTCATCTCTACCAGCGAGCGAACGTGCTCCCCCAGCCTGCTTTCCATAAAAGCTCGCACCTCGATGCTTAGAACGACTCCAACATCGCGCCTTGACCGGCACCTACTTAAAACCGAACCTCGCCATACCCACCGAAACGCCTGCCTGACTGTCATGGAGGTTCTTTTCCCACGCAGTTAGCGAAGCATCTTGTGGTCCTTCTTCTTCCTTGACGCGCACGGGCACGTGGCCTTCAAGGATGCGGCCTCCAGACGGCACTGCCCCGAGCACCACTTGAGGATGGACCCGCCACTCGGAGCCAGATTCATGGGCCGCAGGTTTGTCATCGACGGTAATCGTGCCGAACGCCGTATGGCTGAAAACATCGATGTACGAATAAGTCGTCGAGTTGGAAGCCAGGTTGTATGCGTCGAGCACAACCTTCCATTGCCCAGGCGCGGGCGAAAAGGCTGAGACACTCTTCACTGCGTCGCTGCCTGTGCTGCTGCCACGCAGAACCGCGATACCTTTCACGTCTTGGAACAAGTACAGGTCGACGTCGTCCGCGGCATCCGAGAGTTGGCTGATCACTGCGCTCAACTCTTCCGAGCCAGGTGGAACATTGATCTCGTACACCTTTCGCTCCCCGGGCGCGAGTCTGCCCGTAAGCCGACGTGCGCTACCGAGCGCCGCTGTCACGGCGCCGCCGTGGAACGCGGCTTGCCGGTTCGAGAATGAGACCTGGGCAGGGCATCCCTGAACTCCGTTTTGTCGCAGCTGGCAGAATGTCTCACTTGCCGCCACGCTCACAAGGGATGCGGTCAGTTTCGTTGGCACCGCGGACAGTGGCTTCGAGTCGATCTGTTCAGGGAAGAAGACGAAGTTGTTCCCGTACAGCACGATTTCCCACACTCCCGGAGCGGGATTCTTGATCGTGCTGCTCAGGCGCCCCTTCTTCGTCGTCCCTAAGATCCCGAAAGGCACGCTGCCACTATGGTCGGGAGTGATGACCGACCCTCGCAGCGTCGGCTTGGCGTCGGGAGTGTCAATGTCGATCTGGAGAGCCGTCGTTTTCGGTGGTACACGGAGGAAATAGCTGGAACTTCCGGGTCGATCCACCGGTTCATTGTGGACAATCTGATAGTGGTTTGCGGGTGTAAAGTCTTCGCCGGCAACGATCGTATTCAGCACCTGGTATGCGATCCAAGGCTCATCCGGCCGCCTAAGGTTCAAAATCGCGCTATGCGGTCCCGTCCCGCTGATCGCGATCGAGACCGCCAGTTTCACCGGCGCGTTCAGAGGTAACCTGAGCGAATCTGCCGTTGTGAAGCTGCCGTCGTTACCTACCCATTCCAGTCGGAAGTCTATCGGCCCAGCCGCTCCGGAGGTGCGCAGAAAGGTGATCGTTCGCGTGCCCTTTTGTCCCGCCGCCCATCCTTCGCGCTCGTAAATGCCGCGGCCCTCGTTAGGCGTGGCCAGGAAGGCGGATACTGCTGTCTTAACTGGCGCATGACTTGTGATCGTCACTGGATCGAATTTCTTGTCCATCGCCTGCAGCATTTTCCAGGCCCCCTCCACCTGAACGAGGCCATTTCCTTGCTTATAGGCTGGAATCGAAGGGATAAAGCGAGCGCTGGACAGCAGCGCGGCCCGGATCCGCGCCGCGTCATAGCTGATGCCCGACTGCTTGGCCGCGCTGATGAGGAGGGCTGCAGCGGCGCTGGCAGTCGGGCCCGCCGTAGAAGTACCACCGGCGACCGAGTACCCCGGAGGAAGTTCGTAAACTCCTTTCCTCTTCTCAGGAGGCTTGTAACCTGCATCCGTGCTGATCAGCTCCGACGGGCTGAGTATCTCCGGTTTCAAACCCCCGTCTCCAGCGGGGCCGTAGGAGCCTACGATGTGCAGGTTGTCGTGGTTCTTGACCTCGGCTCCGTTGTTGATGCGATAGGCTTCCCCGCTCTGGTAGGCTCCGACAGCAATGATCTTGTTGGAGGACACCTCATCAATCACGGTGTTCATGCCCGGCTCATTGTTGGCCGGCGACAGGATCGGCTTCTTGTACTTGTCAATCAGCCGATCGAAGATGACTCCGGCAACGAGACGCCCGTCGTGCAGAGGATTGATGGTCTCGTCGACAATGCTCGGTTCGACGCAGATCACATCGACATCCGGCAGTTTGGCGGCGGTAATCGTTCCTTCAACCAGGCGATACACAGTGTTGGCGCCGTCGTACACCGAGATCAGTTGTGCTCCGGGTGCCACACCGTCGTAGCTTCCGCCATAGAAGCCCTTCCCTAGCGACGCGCCGGATACCTCGCTCACGTGCTGCCACACACCGAGTGTTAAGCGAACGTACTTTTCCTTCGGGTCGATCTGGACGGCAAACGCAACGCTCTTGCGCCGCCGGCCTGCAGGGACATTCGAACCAAAGATTCCCAGATCCATGCGCCGCGCGTAATCCATCATCGGCTTTTCATCCGCGAAGCTCTGGTTCTGGTTGGTATCGACCCAAACGACGCCCTTTTGTTCGTTCCAGAGAACAGCAAATAATCCGCTGCTGCCCGGCGGGTTTCCGTCGAAGTTGACGTCCTGATAGATATAGGCGGGTTGATGGAGCGCGCGCTCGTTGAAGAACCCTAAGCGATACTCGCCGTCCGCAGGTGCGGTGTAGGTTTGGTCTTTATAGGTAAATTTGCCGTTCTCTGCCTTGATGACCCCGTCCATCTTCACCCACATCGGATCGTTGTCATCAACGGGATCACTTACGGCAAGAGCCTCGGCTATCTTTCGTATCGGTCGTCCGTCAATCGAGGTGGCTGACTGCAGCTCCGGCGCCAGGAAATCCGGGGTCGCGTCCAGGATGGCGACCCCGGTTCCTCGGCCGTCATAGGCGAGGTTCTCCTCCATCAACCGCTCGATATCCATGTCTTTCGTGGGAAGGTAAGGATGGCTCAGCGGTGTGTCAGGATCGGGAGGGTTATTGGACGGCTCTTCTTTCTCCGGAGGGAAAATGTCATCGAAGCTCGGATCCCACTTATCGACGTCAATGTCGATGTCAAGGCTCTGTGTGCCCTCAAACGCTGCCAGCCTCTCCATCATTGCCAGCGGCACGCGTGCCCGCAGGTAGTCGACCGAGTCTTCTCGGAACCGCACTTCGCCGCCGAGCCGCTGCACTTCCTCGGCGACGCGAGCATTTTCCCCTGGGCGGGCGGCGATTAGGACGACCAAGTCCTTGTCCCCACGCGCCGCTGCCAGGGCCATCAGCATGCGGTGATTCTTGAAAAGTCTCCTTTCGGCGGAAGCAGCAGCGGGCTTAGCCGCTCCGATTGCGATTTGCGTGCCGATCAGAATGACAATTGCAACAAAAAATGCGTCCCGGCTTCTGTAGTTCATAATCTCTCCTGCCGATCTATCGTTCCGAGTCCGGCACCGGGAAAAATCACTTCACCTGCGGCAGCATCCCGGTCAAGGCAACGTGAATGTCGGGAATGAGCAAGGGATCTTGAACCTTGAGGTGCCAGACCACTTGTCCCGACAGAGCACCCGGCTCGAGCACCTCTTCGGTTCCGAGCACTGGAGAATAGTCGAATGTCGCGCCGTCCCCGTCTTTATGGTTGGCAGCGTTGAGTATCGTGGGTGCGTGGTCTTTAAGTAGATCACCCATGCCGCTGCCAAACTTCGTTACCTCCAGCGTGATCGGCCCATAAATACGCCCTGACGAAATATTTCTTAGCCGAGTGGGAGCATCAAGAATTCCCGTGGCTGGGTCGAACGAGGTAGGATCGAATACCACTTCTACCTTCTTGGACAGAGAGGTTTGGACTCTTGCAGGCGCAGGCTTGGAAGCTGCAGGCTCAGCCAAGGCCGCTTTCTTTACTCCGTTCTTATCCTGCGGGCTCGGCTTGATCACCGTTACCGCCGCGGTTTGAAGTTGGAAGGTCCCGGTTCTGGCGTCCGCCCAAAGCGGATGGAACATGCCGTGATCATCCACCGCCATTCCCATGTAATCTCCGCCCGCCGGCCAGCGCGAGGCGCCGGAAATGAAAGATACGCGTGTCTCCTCCTCGCCGGAGGGCATATCGATGTCAAACAGGCTCCCTTGCATCGCCAGGTTTCCTTTCCCCATTCGGAGAGAAGTCGCGTCGGAAACGCGAACCGGTGCGGTGAAGGTTTGGCCGCCATCGACGGAGGCTGCGAAGTACTCGTCATATTCCTTGTTGTCGTGATTCGAGGAATTGCGCGTATCAAACCACGTCAGCCCCAGCACCCCATCTTTGCTGACCGCAAGCTCGGGCTGGTATTGGCTTACAGAGGCTGGCACATCATCGACGATCGGCCGCGGAGCAGACCAGGTCTTGCCCCGGTCCTTCGAGTAAGAAAACACCAGCCGATAAGATCCACCGCGGTAGTCCGTCCACACCGTGTACAGTCGATCTTTGAACGCACCGTCCGAATCCACGGCCATCGCGGGCATGGTCTGGAATCCCGGTCCCTTAGGGTCGTTATTGAACTCTTGCGTAGCCACCTTCACCGGTTGCGTAAATGTCACGCCGCCGTCGGACGATGTGACGATCCAAAGGTTGCTCGAGTGTGCATTCTTCGCTTTCGCCTCGTCGAATTCGAAATCAACATAGGGCAGGACAAGCGTGCCGTCGCTGAAAAGCACGATGTTCTTCGCGGTATTAATGCCGATGACGCTCTTGCCGCTCGCTGCATCGACCGGTCCCGTGAATGTACGGCCATCATCATCGGACCGGAAGACTCCGAGTGTGTATTCTGGATATTTCCCATAGAGGACTGATATGTACACGCGGCCAGAAAACTTGCCGAACGTATGGTCGACCGTCATGACTTCGTGGTCATAGTTGTAGCGGAGGTCTGTCGGCTTCTGCCAAGTCTTGCCGCCATCCTCTGAGCGGTAGAAAAACAAGCCTCCTTTAGCGTTGCCGCTTTCGTCCTTCACGAACGCCAGCGCGGTGAAATACGCAGTCCCGTGCAGACCGAACGCTACTTGTGGATCGCCACCGCCAAACTCCAACTGCTCCCGGAATGACGAATCGACCCACGAGCCGCCACCGTCCGTGGAAGCGTATGTCTTGCACGCGTATCCACCCTCACCGCGGGAGGCGGTGATGGCTGCGCCGATAATGTTCTTGGGATTGCGCGGATTCACCGCCACGCCGAGTTCTGCATGTGAGAAATCGCCGTCGCGCGAAACCAGCATGTTTGGGCCCACGGTGATCCTAGGCGCCTCTTGCGAAGAGGAGGCATTCGCGTCGGCAGCGCTCGCGACCGGCGGAGCAAAGATCAGCCGACACCCCGCAACAACTGTCAGCAAGAAAACAATGATCGACGTGCGCGGCGAGCGCGTCATGGATTCTTCCCTCAATATTGGTTTCAGTTCCCGGATGGTCGCGGCAAAACGTGCGCATTTGCGTCGCTGGTTCATATTTCCTCCTGCCGGTCAGTCCGAATCCAGAAAATCACTTCACCTGCGCCAGCATTCCGGTCATGGCAACGTGGATGTCGGGGATACGCAAAGGGTCTTGCAGCTTGAGGTGCCAGACGACTTGTCCAGACAAAGCACCCGGCTCAAGAACCTGTTCGGTTCCCAATGCCGGCGAATAGTCAAATATCGCGCCGTTCCCATCTTTGTGGTTGGTAGCGTTGAGTATCGCGGGCGCGTACTCTTTCAGTTCATCCCCCATGCCGCTGCCAAACTTCACCACTTCCAGGGTTATCGGCCCATAAATACGCCCTGACGAAATGTTTCTTAGCCGGGTAGGAGCATCGAGGATTCCCGTGGCTGGGTCGTAGGACGTCGGATCGAATACCAGTTCTACCTTCTTGGATAGAGAGGTCTGAACTCTTGCAGGCTCAGCCTTGGAATTTGCAGTCTCAGCCAAGGCCGCTTTCCTGACTCCATCTTTCTCCGGCTGGCTCGCTTTGATCACCGATACCGCCGCAGTTTGAAGTTGGAAGGTCCCGGTCCTGGCGTCCGCCCAAAACGGGTGGAATACGCCATGACCATCCGCTGCCATTCCCATGTAATCTCCGCCCGCCGCCCAGCGCGAGGCGCCGGAAATGAACAGTACGCGCGTCTCTTCCTCGCCGGATGGCATCTTGATATCAAACAGGTTCCCCTGCAGAGCCAGGTTCCCTCTACCCATGCGGAAAGAAGTCGCGTCGGAAACGCGAACCGGTGCGGTGAAGGTCTGGCCGCCATCGACGGAGGCTGCGAAGTACTCGTCATATTCCTTGTTGTCGTGATTCGAGGAATTGCGCGTATCAAACCACGTAAGCCCCAGCACCCCATCTTTGTTGACCGCAAGCTCGGGCTGGTATTGGCTTACAGAGGCTGGCACATCATCGACGATCGGCCGCGGAGCAGACCAGGTCTTGCCCCGGTCCTTCGAGTAAGAAAACACCAGCCGATAAGATCCACCGCGGTAGTCCGTCCACACCGTGTACAGTCGATCTTTGAACGCACCGTCGGAATCCACGGCCATCGCGGCCATGGTCTGGAATCCCGGTCCCTTAGGATCGTTATTGAACTCGTGCGTAGCCACCTTCACCGGTTGCGAAAATGTCACGCCGCCGTCGGACGATGTGACGATCCAAAGGTTGCCCTGGTGTGCGGCCTTCCTTTTTGCCTCGTCGATTTCGAAATCGCCATAGAACAATACGAGCGTGCCGTCGCTGAAAAGCACGATGCTCTTCTCGGTATTAATGCCAAGGACGCCCTTGCCGCTCGCTGCATCGACCGGTCCCGTGAATGTGCGGCCATCATCATCGGACCGAAAGACTCCGACTGTGTATTCTGGATATTTCCCATAGAGGACTGATATGTACACGCGGCCAGAAAACTTGCCGAACGTACGGTCGACCGTCATGACTTCGTGGTCATAGCTGTAGCTGAGGTCTGTCGGCTTCTGCCAAGTCCTGCCGCCATCCTCCGAACGGTAGAAGAACA
>Ga0210399_10004162_pt1 | contig 11241 bp, 12 predicted proteins | sample IncBWC14MmetaG_FD_150865 | JGI IMG/M metagenome (GOLD analysis project Ga0210399, IMG submission 150865) | Forest soil microbial communities from Barre Woods Harvard Forest LTER site, Petersham, Massachusetts, United States - Inc-BW-C-14-M | ecosystem: Environmental > Terrestrial > Soil >...
CTCATTGCCCAAACATGTATGTGGTGGATTTCTTTTACGCCTTTAATTTTTAGTGTTTCGGCTCTAATTTTTTCTACGTTTATATCTGCGGGAACTGCATCTAATGATAAACGTAAGCTTTCAGCTAGTAAACCCCATGTACTATATAATACTACCAACATAATAAGTAAACTAATGAGCGGGTCTATCCATTTTATATTGGTATAAAAAATAATTATACCGGCAATAACAACACCTACCGACACTAACATATCAGCAAATAAATGCAAATAAGCTCCTTTTACATTCAGGTCTTTTTCCTTATTTCGAAAAAAGACTAAGGCCGAAACTCCATTTACAACAATGCCTATGGCAGCCACTATACTAATTATTTTACCCTGTGTTTCTTTGGGGTGCATAAACCGTTGGATAGCCTCCCAACCAATACTGCCAACTGCTATCAATAAAATAACCGCATTAACTAGCGAAGCCAGAATAGTGCCTTTATGAAAACCGTAGGTGTATCTTTCAGTAGCTTTTCTTTTAGCTATTTTAAAAGCAAACAAGGATAAAATAAGCGTAGCCACATCGCTTAAATTATGCCCGGCATCTGATAATAAAGCTAGGGAGTTGGTATAAATGCCTGTGGCAAACTCAACCACAACAAAAGCAGCATTTAAAACAATGCCAATTATAAAAGCCTTATTTATATTACTTACTGTGTGATTATGATGTGAATGGTTGTGTGCCATAAAACAATATAAAGTTAACTTATTCTTTTATTGAATTACTATTTAAAGCTCTCTTCGGTAAAAGAAATAACCGCAGGGTCTTTCCAATTGATAGCCCCTACTTTAGAATAAACAACCTCGCCCCTCACATTAATTAAATAGGTAACCGGAATAGCATATATATCAATACTAGCAAAGGGTTTTGGTAGTTGCAAAAAAGTGTAATTATATTTTTTTCGCTGTGCAAAGTGGGTGATTTTTTCCATAGGCTCATCGCTAATGGCAATTACCTGTACATCTTTAAGGTTGTTTTCCATTGCTTCATCAAGCTGTTTCATTTCGCGTAAGCAATCGCCACACCAAGTAGCAAAAAACGTAAGGATTATCTTTTTACCCTTAAATGATGCAATATTTACAGATTTACCCAAGGTGTCATTACAAACCATATTTGCTATATCTTGCTTAGGCGCAACGCGATATTTTTGATATTGATAAAGCGCAACTAAAATTAAAACCAATGCACCTAATCCTGTAATCCAATACTTTTTAATCATAATTTTTTGTTGAAAAGAATTTTAATTAACCCTAAATCATTTCAAAAGTAGCAAATACTTTAGCGGTATGGTAAGGAGGTTGCTAAAAATCATATTAAAAGTTATTGTTGGATTTTTAATTCTATCTATTGCTACAACTATTATTTACCGTTTTGTGCCTGTACCGGTTACCCCACTTATGCTTATACGTTGTGTGGAGCAGAAACAAGATGGGAAGAGCCTGAAACTATCGAAAGACTGGAAACCGCTGGAAGAAATCTCATCTCATCTGCAATTAGCCGTAGTTTGTAGCGAGGACCAAAACTTTTTACTGCATTATGGTTTTGATTTTAAGGCTTTGAAAAAAGCTATGCTAAATAATGAAAAAAGTAAAAAAATAAGAGGTGGCAGTACCATATCGCAACAAACGGCTAAAAATGTTTTTTTATGGAATGGAAGAACTTATGTGCGTAAAGGCTTTGAGGCTTACTTTACTTTGCTAATAGAAACCGCATGGAGCAAAGAGCGCATTATGGAAGTATATTTAAATGTTATTGAATTTGGCGATGGCATTTACGGTGCAGAAGCAGCATCTCAACACTACTTTAAAAAATCGGCTGCAAAAATTAATAGAGAGGAAGCTGCTATTTTAGCTTGCTTATTACCAAACCCACGTGTGTATGGCAGAAATATAGGAGGCGGCTACATTCAAAGCCGTAAGCAATGGACATTACAGCAAATGCGTTTTTGGGGAGGTAAATTAGATTTTGATAAAGAAGACTAATATTTATAGTTGATGTCTTATACCCTTTTTTTATTTGAAGACGGAAAACAAATAGAAGCAAAACCTGTTTCTAAAGAGGACAATAATGCTACGCCTAAAATAGGAACCGTTTACTGCAGATTATCTAAACAAAAATATATTGAGAATGTAAATAAGCTACTTGCGCACATTAAGCGAGGAGACATTTATGAAATTAATTATTGTATAGAGTTTTTTTGTGCGGATGCCGTTATAAACCCGCAACAAGTATTTAAAAAACTAAATGAATTAACCGAAGCCCCTTTTGCACAATTATTGAAAGCAGGCGATGATTATATTATTTGCGCCAGTCCTGAACGGTTTATACAAAAAAAAGGTGTTGTGCTTATTAGTCAGCCAATGAAAGGCACGGCACGAAGAAGCTCAGATGCAGATGAAGACTTAAAAATTAAAAAGGCTTTACAATATAGCCTTAAAGAGCAAACCGAAAATGTTATGGCACTTGATGTTGCCAGAAATGATTTATCACAAGTGGCGGAAAAAGGAAGTGTTGTTGTAAGTGAATTATTTGGTGTACACACATTTAAAAATGTACATCAAATGCTTAGTACGGTTAGTTGTAACCTAAAAGAAGGTATAAACCTTGTAGATATAATTAAGGCTACCTTCCCTCCTGCCTCAATGACAGGCGCACCTAAACTAAAAGCTACCGAGCTTATAAAAAAGTATGAACTTTCTCCGCGCGGTATATATTCAGGGGCATTAGGTTTTATAGATGCTACCGGCGATTTTGATTTTTGTGTTGTTATAAGAACTATTATTTATAACGAAAAATTAAAACGATTATCGTTTCATGTTGGGAGTGCTATTACTGCACAGTGTAATCCGGAAGAAGAATGGAATGAATGCTTATTAAAAGCGGAAACACTTTTTAAGGCACTTGGTATTAGTATAGATGATATTATTTTTACAGCATGAAAACTATTTTCCAATCTGCTTATAGTAAATATTTCATTTTTGGCTTGCTTGTAAATATTATTGCTGCATGGTTTAGTGTAGGATATCATCATCCGGATGAGCATTTTCAAATATTGGAGTTTTGTAATTACAAATTAGGGAATAGTGCGGTAACCGATTTACCTTGGGAGTTTGTAGCAAAAATAAGACCCGGATTACAGCCTTTTATTACTTACTGCTTTATCACAGTTTTTAATGCTGTTGGAATTAACAGTCCGTTTGTAATTACGTTTTTGTTTAGGTTATTAATTGGTTTTTTAGGATGGCTAGTAGTTTGTAAATTGGCAATGCTGTTACTGTCTGATTTTTCAACCGACAAAAGCAAAAAAATATTTTTGCTACTTAGTTTATTTTTATGGTTTGTGCCTTATTTGAATGTTCGATTTTCTTCTGAAAATACGGCTGCTATAAGTTTTTTGTTAGCAGTTTATCTTTTACTAAAGCCATACGTCACTAATCTTAAAAAAATAAGTTCGTTTTTTATAATTGGTTTTCTATTCGCTTTCTCTTTCTTTTTTAGGTTTCAAATGGCATTTGCCATTATTGGCTTAGTAGCTTGGTTATTATTTATAAAAAAAATAAGCTGGCAAAGTTGGTTATTCTTATTTTTCTCGGGGTTATGTGGCACATTAATTTGTATGTATTTAGATAAGTGGCTGTATGGTACTTGGGTGTTTACCCCTTACAATTATTATGTAGCTAACATTGTACAGCATGTAGCCGCCAATTTTGGAACAGACCCTTGGTGGCATTATGTTGTGTTGTTTGTTATAACAGCTATTCCTCCACTAAGCCTAGTGTTATTATATTTTTTTGGCGCAGGCGTATATTCAAAACCAAAAAGTGTTTTTGTATTTGCATTAGTTGCTTTTTTAATTGGGCACTCATTAATCGGTCATAAAGAAATGCGCTTTTTATTTCCTATGTGGTTTGCCTTTGTTTATTTAACAGCCATAGGCGTAGATTTCTGTATTTTAAAATATAAAAGCAATAAGTTTTTTACATATAGTTTTAAATGCTTGGTGGTGCTAAATTTTGGAGCGCTTTTATATAGAACGATAGCCCCAGCACAAGAAGCCATACCCTGTTTTAGCTTTGCGCAACAAGAGTTTAAACAGTCAACAACTATAATTTGTATAGAAGAGCCTTTATTTAGTTTAGCAGGATTAAAAGCTAATTTTTATAAACCTAAGAATATTGAGGAAGTTGTTTTGAAGAATGAAAATGAGTTAAGCACTTTTTTAAATACAAGCAATCAAGATTCAGTTATTATTTTTAAAAAGACAGCTTCTTTAAATAATGTACCACCTAATTATACCTGCAAAAGAATTTACTGTATGTTTCCTGAATGGGTTTTAAAATTCAATATTAATAATTGGGAAGACCGTGCCAATATATGGAGCATTCATGTGCTTTATAAAAAGAAGTAGCTCTTACTAAGCCTCTACAGTTAACCCATCATAGGCAAGCTGTATCCAATCAGGTAGTTCGTTCATTACTTCTTTATGCAAACCCAACTGATGTGATATATGCGTAAAATAAGCCTGTTTAGGTTTTAACTCAAACATTAAATCAATGGCTTGCTTAAATGTATAATGAGAAATATGCTCTTCTTTTCTAAGCGCATTTATAATAATAATCTCAGAACCCTTTATTTTTTCTTTTTCTTCTTCAGAGATAAAATTAGCATCGGTTATATAAGTAATGTTGCCAATTCTAAATGCTTTTACCGGCATTTTATGATGCATTACTTCAATTGGAGTGAAAGTAGTTCCATCAATTGTAAATTTATTGGTGGCAATGGTGTACAAATTTATTTTTGGGATGCCCGGATATTTTTCGTCTGAAAAAATGTATGAAAATTCTTTTTTAATGGCGTTTTGTACACGCTCGGTAGCATATACATCCATTGGTTTTTTAAGTAAAAAGTTAAAAGCGCGCACGTCATCCAAACCTGCAATATGATCTTTATGTTCGTGGGTAAAAATTACTGCGTTAAGATTTTTAACTTTTTCTCTGAGCATTTGTTGTCTAAAATCAGGTCCGGTATCAATAACAAATATATTATTGTTATGCTCTATAAGCACCGATGTACGCAGGCGCTTATCTCTCGAATCGGTAGATTGGCATACATTACAGTCGCAGCCTATAAGCGGCACACCCTGTGAAGTTCCTGTTCCTAAAAATGTAAGTTTTACCGCCACGTTTTTTATTGCTGTGTAAATATAATAAACCTACTTAATAGAAAGAGGTAACAGATATAAATAAAAAAGGCTGTTGATTAAACAGCCTTTTAATTAAACCACTATAGTTAATTAGTGTTTACCATGGTGCTCTGTATGATGCTTTGCAGCTTCATGTGAATGATGTTCGGCATGCTCGTGATGACCATGAGCAGCGTGTGCATGATGCGCAGCTTTTTCGTGGTTACCGGCTACGTGTGCAGCGTGAGCGTGTTTGTGATGTGCAGCAGCTTTCTCATGGTGAGCAGCAGCTTTTTCGTGATGGTCGTGTTTCATGGTTTATTTGTTTTAGTTGATTTGTAAAATAAAATTATTCCATTTGCGTTATATCTCAGTATCTAGAACGTTAAATTTTCACTACGAATAGTTAAATTAACACTTCTTATGTTAAAATTTCATCGACGAATGCTAAATAAGTCCATCAACTAACAAAGAGTTGTTTAAAAACAGTTTTTAAGTAAAAATTAAGCCCTTAACCATAAAGTACCTTAGCAAAAAAATTGTATGCATACATTATTGCAAATAACATCATCGGCTGCTACACAAGCGGTACAAACAGTTACAACAGCTGTAGCAGATACAACTCATCAAATAGCGGCGGCAGCTACAACACCTGCGGCACTTCCACCTGATAGTTTTTCTTTATTATCTATGGTAATGAAAGGTGGACCAATGATGGTGCCCATGGGATTTTTGTTTGTATTAAGCATTTATGTTTTAATAGAACGGTTAATTATAATAAGTAAAGCATCTAAAAAGAATGATGGTTTGCTAACAGGTTTACAAAGCCTAATAAAACAAGGCAATTTACAATCGGCAAAAGCCATGTGTCAGGGACAAAATACACCTGAGGCTTTTATGTTGGAAAAAGGCATCAGTCGTATTGGGCAACCTGTTGCTGAAATTCGTGAGGCTATGACTGAGGGTGCTTCGGTACAGCTAGGCAATTTAGAAAAAAAATTAAATATTTTAAATATTACAGGTCGTATAGCACCCATGTTTGGTTTTATTGGAACTATTATTGGGGTCGTAAAAATATTTTACGAAATAGCCTTAATAGGTACGGTTGAAATTAGTGCTATATCAACCGGTTTATACGAAAAAATGATTAGTTCTGCCAGTGGTTTGGTTGTTGGTGTACTTGCATTTGTGGCTTACCATTGGTTAAATACTAAATTGGATAAATTAGCTCACCGTATGGAAGAAACTAAAATGAAGTTTTTAGATATTTTAAACGAGCCTTCGTAAATAATTAAATTCTAAAAAAATAAAATATGAGTTTACGTCGCAAACATAGAGAAGCTGAAGTTTCTACCGATTCGTTGAATGATATTATGTTCTTTTTGTTGCTTTTCTTTTTGATATTATCAACTATGGTTAGTCCTAATTCCATAAAGGTAAATTTGGCAAGCTCAAAACCTAGACAAGACATAAGTAAAAACAATAAACCGGTACACCTTGCCGTTACTGCAGATAGGAAGTACTTTGTAGATAACCATGAAGTAACCTTATCTAACATAGAAAGTGTAATTGCAGAAAAAATTAAAGGAAAAGTAGAACCGGTTTTGGTTATGCATTTAGATAAAGATTTATCGATACAAGACGAGGTAGATATTTTGCAGATATGTGATAGATTAAAATGCAAACCTGTATTAGCAACCAAGCCAACAAACGCTAAGTAAATGATAGTTGCACAGCAAAATAATAAAAAGGATAAAGCAACTGCTGCTTTGTTAACGCTGTTAATTGTTGGGTTGCTTTTTCTTTTTTTGTTTCTATTTGAAATTATAATTCCAAATCCGCCTTTCCCTATGGCGGCTGATGGCGGCGAGGAAATTAACTTTGGTATATATAACGAAGGAACAGGTAACGTAGAAGGACCTGCTATTGGCGATGCCACGAGCGTAGTAGTAGATAAAAGTTCTACGGCTAAAGCCGAACAGAGTGATGCCAAAGAAGAAGATTTTAAAACAGGAGAAGCAGTTTTAGAGAAAAAAGAAACCAATCCTAAAATAAAAAACAATACAACAGTTATAACCCAAACTAAAACCAAAGAAGAAATACAAAAAGAGGAAGAAGAAGCTGCCGCCAAGAATTTATTAAATGCCTATACTAAAAATAAAAACAAAGCACAGGGCGGCGGCGATGGAAATTCAGGTCAAGCAGGTAACGAGGGTTCGCCCGATGGAAACCCCGATACACATGGTAAAGGTGGTACAGGCAACAATCCTGACTTTAATGGGCATGGAAATGGTCCGGGAGGATCAGGATTTAGTTTAAAGGGCAGAAAAATTTTAGTGCCACCGCCAAAAGTTAGCGACGGTAAAGAGGAAGGGATTGTGGTAGTTTATATTACTGTTGATAAACAAGGTAATGTAATTGATGCAGACCCAACGGGAAAAGGAACTACAACATCAAGCGGCGTGTTAAAATCTAAAGCCCGTCAGGCAGCCTTACAGGCTAAGTTTAGTCCTGATGATAAGTTTGAAACCCAAAGAGGCTCTATAGTTTTTAAATTTCAATTTTAATTGAATGTAAATTGAAATGAAAGCCATTCAGTTGAATGGCTTTTTTTGTTTTATCTACTTACGAAACATGCTAATTATCATCTATATGTTATGTAAACATGATATTTGTTGTAATTTTTAATCATTTGATTAAATTACTTGTTTAAATCAAAAAATTAGTTTTATATTTGTTTCGTGATTATGAAAAAACAATCGAAAATAACTCCGACTACTGACCCTTCTACAGAAGAAAAAATAAAGAATGCTGCACGGGTTATTTTCCATAAAAAAGGCTATGCTGCCACACGCACAAGGGATATAGCAGAAGAGGCCGGAATAAACCTTGCCTTACTTAACTACTATTTTAGAAGCAAAGAAAAACTTTTTGATATTATTATGCTTGAAAGTTTATATGGCTTTAGGCAGAATATAGTAGTGGTTTTAAATGATGAAAAAACTTCTTTAGAAGCCAAAATTGAAACTCTTGTAAGTAATTATATTGATTTACTAATAAATCAACCAGATATCCCCCTGTTTATATTAAGCGAAATACGAAACAACCCGCAGTCTTTAATTTCAAAAATGAACCAAGGGGAAATTCTCTCAAAGTCTTATTTCATAAAACAATTTCAGCAAGCGGTAAAGGATGGTAAAATAGCTCCTATCCCCCCACTCCATTTTATTATGAATCTTATAAGTATGATTGTTTTTCCGTTTGTGGGGCGCCCCATACTTAGCCATGTTGGCGGGTTAACGCAAGATGATTTTAATAAATTAATGGGGCAGCGCAAAATACTGATACCTAAATGGCTTAAAGCAATATCAAAAATAAAATGAAAACTATAATATCACATCTAGTTTGTCTGCTTGGTTTTATATTATCTGTCCATGCTCAAACAGAAGTAAAGTTCACAAAACTTGATTCGTTATATGCGTACGCAGATAAGAACAGTTCAGTTGCAAAAACTAATTACCAACAATCCTTACTGGCTAAGTATCAAAAAATTGCGGCACTCGCTAATGTAGTTAACTTTCGTAATCCCGTAACATTTAGCTTAACAGACAACACTACTTTACCCGTAAGTTTTTTTCCGGGAGGGATTTTACCCGGTACTAAACCAGGAAGTTTTGCCAAAGTAACCTTAGGGCAGCAGTATGTAAGCAATTTTAATATTACCCCACAAATTGATTTAATAAACCCGGGCGCATGGGCACAAATTAAAACAGCCAATGTTAATGAAGAACTTACTGCAACTACTAATTTGCTGAATAAAAAATTGCTGTATGAATCAATAGCAGCCTGTTACTATAATATTTGCTCACTTAAAGAACAAGTAGAAATAACCACTAAAAACCTATTAGCAACAGATACTTTATTACAAATAGTAAGTAACAAATTTGCACAGGGTTTGGTACGACAACAAGACATTAATGACGCCACGGTTAGCAAACTTACTTTACAGGACAAATTAAATCAGTTAAAAATTTCGTTAGAGCAGCAGTACAATAGTTTAAAAATTTTGTGCGAGATGCCAATAAGCACAAAAATTGGAATTGAAGGTGAGTTGAGTTATAATCAGCCGTTTACACCCGATATGGATGCCGGTTCTCAATTACAAGTAAAAGCAAACATATTGCAAATGGAGTACGCAAAAGCTGACTTAAGAACAAACAGGTTATCTAACCTACCTGTTATCTCTCTTTTATATTCTAATTCCTATTATCAAAATAGCGTTAATCAGTTTTTTGATAATAATCCTAATAACAAATGGCTTAACTCAGCTTACTTCGGGGCAAAGGTTACCTTTTTTCTACCCGATGTAAATCATCTTCTTTCATCCAAAAATGCTAAGATAAATTACCAAACCGCATTAATTAACATGAACCATAGCAAACTTCAAAATGATATTTCTAATAATCAACTGCATTTAGATTATGAAAAAGCCTACTCACAATTTTTGGCTAATCAACAAATATCTAAACTAAAAGAAGAAAATTATAGAATGGCGTTTAACCAATATAACCAATCTATTTTACCTTTTGATAAATTAATGATTGTCTTTAATGATATGCTGGTAACTCGTTTTAGTGCCAGCAGCTCTTTAGCAAACCTTATGTACACAAAATCTAAAATTGACATTAATAACAACATAAAATGAAACATTACATTAAAATACTAGTAGTTATTTCAGGATTAGTACTACTAAATTCCTGCGGTAAAAAATCTACCGAAACAAAACCCATTAGAAAAAGCATAACGGAAACCGTTTTTGCATCGGGGGTGTTAGTGCCCGAAAACCAATATAACCTTACAGCACAAAGCGAGGGCTATATTACAACCTTAAATTTTATTGAAGGTGATACAGTAAAAGAGGGGGCTGTGTTAGCGGTTATTGATAATAAGCAGAACGATTTTAACGCCCAAAGTGCTAATGCGCTTTTATCTATTGCAGGCACAAATGTATCGCCTAATGCTCCTGCGTTTAAACAAGCTGAAGCTAATATAGAATTAGCGAAGCTAAAATTAAAAGAAGATGCTTTGCAAGCCGATAGGTATAAAAAATTATATGATGACAAAAGTGTATCGAAACTAGAGTATGAAAATGCCACACTTGCTTATGAAAACTCAAAAGCAAATTTAACCGCTTTACAAGAGAATTATAATCTGTTAAAACAACAGGCAGACCAGCAGCTTATTATACAAAAATCGCAATCGGGCATTAATAGTTTTTTTCAGGGGAATAATGAAATTAAAGCCATTGTAGGTGGCAAAGTATATCAAAAGCAAAAACAACTGGGCGATTATGTGCGTAAAGGCGATGTGATAGCCGTTATTGGCAAACAAGATGATATATATACTAAACTAAACATTGATGAAACAAATATTTCTAAAATAAAACTCGGGCAAAAAGCCATTGTTCAGTTAAATACAGATAAGGATAAAAATTATAATGGTGTGGTAAGCGAAATTTATCCTGCGTTTGATAGCCAAGCTCAATCATTTTATTGCAAAGTAAAATTTACTGATAAAATGGATTTTAGAATTTCGGGCACTCAGTTACAGGCTAATATAGTTATTAGTGAAATGAAGGATTTACTGGTTATTCCTAAAAATTATTTAGATTATGGAAACAAAGTAAATGTAAAAGATAAAGGGCAAGCAGCTGTAGAAACAGGTTTTATATCTACCGAGTGGGTTGAAATTAAAAGCGGTATAGATGAAAATACAACCATTACTTTAGATCAACACTAATGAGAAGCGTAAATACAGAAATAGCGCTTACGCACATTTTAACTAGAAAAAGACAAACTATTGTTGCTTCGCTTGGGGTTTCTATTGGAATTGCCATATACATTTGTTTAAACACATTAATTATTGGCACTAACCGATATTCGGATAATGCCATATTTAAAACAACTCCTCATATTCGTGTTTATAAAGAAGATGATATAAGTAAGCCTTTATCA
>Ga0210399_10004163_pt1 | contig 11239 bp, 7 predicted proteins | sample IncBWC14MmetaG_FD_150865 | JGI IMG/M metagenome (GOLD analysis project Ga0210399, IMG submission 150865) | Forest soil microbial communities from Barre Woods Harvard Forest LTER site, Petersham, Massachusetts, United States - Inc-BW-C-14-M | ecosystem: Environmental > Terrestrial > Soil >...
AGGAGGATTCCACGGCGGTGGAGGCGGCGGATTTCACGGCGGCGGAGGATTCTCCGGCGGAGGCCACTCTGGATTTAGTGGAGGCCATTCGTTTAGCGGGTATCGTGGTGGCGGGTCCTACGGAAGTCACGGATATTACGGCAGAGGCGGCTATTACGGTGGCCGCGGTTATGGCTGGGGCGGCCGGGGCTACGGCTGGGGCGGCAGAGGTTGGGGAAGAGGCTATGGCTACGGCTGGGGATTTGGCTATGGCTGGCCGTATTGGGGATATGGCTGGGGATATCCGTATGGCTACTACGGTTACTATCCGGGGTATTACGCGCCATACTCTTATTCCTATCCGTCCGACGATTACTCGCAGGACTCTATAGGGGACTATGGGCCGGATCCGTCGGACTACGACGACGGTCGGAATTCCAACAACGGCCAGAACCACAACAACGCGCCGCACTACAGCCGTCCGCCGCAGTATAACTATCGGAACAACGCGCCTCCACCGCCGGCTCCGAATGCGCAGCCGCAACCCAACCCGCCCAATCAAAGCGATCCGGCGGGACCCGGGAAGCCACTGGCGCCGACAGGCACGGTCAACATGAATTACAAAACCGGAACCGCGGATAATTTTCCGCTCCGCCCACGGGTCCTTTCCGTTGACTCCATGATGGCGACGCCCAGCAGCTACCGTACAGGGCAACCAACTGCGGCGCACGCCAGCCACGCACCAGGCCGCACGCAACCAGAAGCGCCGCTACGCCCGGATATGCAACGCGCAATTCAAAGATTGCAAAACATGCCGCCGTTCGCCCGCGAACGTGAAATCGAAGCCGGCCGCTACCGCCAGTTTTCCGCCGAGGACAAACAGATCCTGCGCAACGGCGAGTAAGCGGCAGCGAAGGAAAGCCCGTCTAAGGGAAATACCGGAGCGAGGGAGCGATCTGTCGCTCCTCTGCTAGCGAAAAGTGCAGAGAGAACTCCCGAAGGTCGTTCCTTGCAAGCCGCCTAGAGTATTTTCTGGTTTCAATTTACCCATTCAACCGGATTGTTCGCGCACGACTTGCTGCGTAGTTTTTCCCTGACGCACGGAAGACTGCGCCGCGTTGTCCTCGAGGAGGAAGCCCTCTCGCGGCGAGCGCTTCATTACGTGTTTCCACGCGCTATCTGGCGGGCGGTAACATCCAGTTGCACAAACCAAATCCATCAACGACCGGACCGAGTGTGCCGCCAGACGAGATAACGGCGTGCGGCAGCGACGACTCCGGCTTGGGATTCTGATCGAATAAAGAAGGCGCGCGAAGAAGGAAGCGCAGCTGCTTACCCCTTGCGGCTGCGCTTCCAATTGTAAATTGTTGTTTTAGTTTGGCGCCCGGCGAGCGGGGATCAAAACCAATCGGGGAAGATGAGTTCGATCAGGCCGGGAACCCAGTAGGAATAGAATTTGTCGTCACAGATTTTGTAGCGGCCATATTTCTTGCGGGCGTAGTTGCCCCAGTGGGGTTGGGAGCCGTCGAGGTCGGTGAAGCCGTATTCGCGGGCGAGAGCCCAGGAGCTGTACACGCGGCCGGTCTTTTTGACAGCGCGGGGATCGGCGGAGAGGGCTGCGACGGCGCGGCCGATGTAGCGGGGAGATTCCGAGACCAGGAAATCCGCCGGCGCGTCGTTTTGATCGGAGGAATTAACGTTGGCGTTCTTGCGCTTGCCGGCGTCTTTCCAGTTGGCTTCGGTGACGCCGAAATGGTCAAGGACGGCTTCGGAGCGCAGGAAGCCGGGAGTGAGCGCGACGGAAACGATGTCGTGCTTTCGTAATTCGCGGGCCATGGCGAAGGCCAGGCGGATGACTGAGATTTTCACCAGGTCGTAGAAAAGATTCCCGCGATAGTAAAAAGCATCCCCATCGGTAATTTCAAAAATAATTGGCCGCACTTTGCCAGTGCCCGCGCGCTTTGCCTTGCCGCGACCGAACATCAGCGGAACGGCGAAGTGTGACGTAATGATGTGCGAGTGGATGGCTTGCTTGAGCATGCGAATACCGTTGTCGAGGTTGGCGTTCCAGAACGGCTTGCCGAATTCGGTGAGGGCGTCGCCGCCCCAGATGTCGTTGACGAGAATGTCTAGGCGGTGATGGCGGCGTTTGATGAGCGCGACAAGCCTCTTCACTTGGTCGGGATCCGTGTGGTCGGCGCGCACGGGAATGCCGCGGCCTCCAGCGGCAGTAACGAGTTCGGCGGTTTCTTCGATGGTTTCAGGGCGACGCGAATTTGCGCGGTGCTTACGGGAACTGCGGCCAGTGCAGTAAACAGTGGCTCCGGCTTCACCGAGGGCGACGGCGATGCCGCGTCCGGCGCCGCGAGTAGCTCCGGCGACGAGAGCGATTTTGCCATGCAGAGATCTCTTGGGCGATTTTTGCGGCACGACAGAGCAACCTTCGCTGCAGCAGATGGTAACAGTTCAGGTGAAGACCTGAGCGAAAAGTGTTACGCGGAATTCACGAAAAGAGCACAAGAGAGAAACTGAGAGAAGCAGTGGACCTCCCAGACTGAGAGAGCGTGGACAATCTGTTTGTCGAAGAAGATTGTGAACGAGGACGGCACGCCGGGCCCGAATTTCGCGTTTGCGCAGCAATACGCCGCGGATGCGACGGACAGCGCGACTTTCCAGTTGGCGCCGAAGAAGAAGACGCTGTAGTCGGCGCTGCCGGCGCCGCTGAACGGCGGGCCGACGGACGTTTGCAAGAACAATGGGATCTGTTCACAAGGGCGATGCGACTTCGTCGGAGAACGGATTGGCGGAGGACTACTGCACCTGCCTGACGAGCGGTGGAACGGGTTTGACCGGGAAAGGACCGGACTCGCGAATTACGGGCGTGCACAATTCGGCGCCCTATTCGACGCTGGCGCAGGGCCATTTCAACTGACCAACACCAAAACGACGGGCACGTTTACCGATAATGCCTATGCGGCCGGCCCGGTGCACCGGTTTTACCAGATGTAGCAGCAGTTCGATTGCGACGCTTCGCACATTTCGAAGGCCCATCCGAGCGGCTGCCTGGCGGACCTGTCTACCTGGACGGAAGTGACGGTGGGCTCCAACAACAACGGAGAGCCTGCACCGACGCCGACGGGTTTCGACACGGACTATTCGCCGACAGCACACACGACCGGCGAAGGCGCGACGGCAATGGGCTTCCACAACATGGCACAGGGGATGCGTCGTACACGGAGTCCCTGGCGGATCATTATGCGATGAGCGACAACTATCACCAGCCGGCGATGGGCGGACCCGGTCTGGACGAAATTATGTTGTTCTTCGCCGATCCCATCTGGTTCAGCAATCCCGACGGGACACCGGGTGTGCCGCCGCGCAACGAAATGACCTGGGCGGTTCGTTGATCGCGGGCGCGCGGCTGGCGATGGAGTTTGGGCGCGAAGTTTTTGATGTGCCGGGGGGTGGAATCGGCGCAGCGGAATCTGTTGGCGGAAGACGGGCTAAGTGGTTCACAGAAAACGAGTTACGAGCTGTTGAACGCGGAAGAACCACGGCCGATGGACGACATTGCCGAAACCAGCGGGTTGAATTCGAGCGTAGTTCTGGCTACGCTGGTTGACTTGGAGATGAAGGGGATGGTGCGGCAAATCCCTGGGAAACAGTTCAGCAAAGTGTTGTTGTAAATGCGGGAGTTAGTGCGCTGCCCTCAGAAGAATGCACCCAAAGGTCGATTGCGAGCATCATTTGCAAGCGTAAGAAACCGCCGAGCGGGGTATATATAAGGTAGCGAGAAGGACACAGACTGCCCTTGTAGGCCTTCCAAACGCATCATCACGGGTTACAAAGGAACTCATGGCACGTTCATTGGTTATCGTCGAGTCGCCGGCAAAGGCGAAGACGATCAATAAATATCTCGGGAAGAATTACACGGTAAAGGCTTCGATCGGCCACGTGATGGATCTGCCGACGAAGACGATCGGGATTCGCCTACCCATCAGCGAAAAAGAGATCAACGCTAAGAAGAAAAAGAAGAAGAGCAAGCGCGGTGGGAAATCCGCGGCGCCGAAACCGCCGTTGAAGCCTATCTATCTGGACGACCCCAAAATTTTCGAGCCGACGCTGCAGGTGATTCCCGGCAAGGGGAAAGTGATTAACGACCTGCGGAAAAGCGCCGCCACGGCGGACGCTGTCTACCTGGCTGGCGACCCGGATCGCGAAGGTGAAGCGATTTCCGCGCACCTGGCGATGGTACTTTCGAAGCCGGCAAAGTTTCTGATCCCCGAAGACGAAGAGGACGCGAAAAACGGGAAGAAGGACGCGGAGAAAGAAGCGAAAGAAGCGGAAGCCGCCGCCGCAGCGGGGAAGAAGGGCAAGGGGAAGTTTGCGAAGAAGCCCGCCGAGAAGGACAAGATTGAGATCGAACCCATCGATCCGAAGAAGATTTTCCGCGTAACGTTCAACGAAATCACGCCCAAAGCGATTCGCGCGGCGTTTGAAAAGCCGCGGCAAGTGGACGCGCAACTGGTGGATGCGCAGCAGGCGCGGCGCGTGCTTGACCGGATTGTGGGCTACAAGATTTCGCCGCTGTTGTGGGACAAAGTGCGGCGCGGGTTGAGCGCGGGGCGCGTGCAGACCGTAGCGCTGCGGTTGATTGTGGAGCGCGAGCAGGCGATTCGCGCGTTCGTGCCGCAGGAATACTGGACGATCCACGCGATGCTGGACGCGGGCGAGCCGCCGATTTTCGAGGCGCGGCTGACGAAGAAAAAGGGCGAGGATATCGAGGTCACGAACCAGGAAGCGGCGGACGCGATTGTCGCAGCGGTGAGCAAAGCGAAATGGGAAGTGGCGAGCGTCACGCTGAAGGAAAAGCGGAGGAATGCCCCGCCGCCGTTTACAACTTCCAAGCTGCAGCAAGCGGCGTACAACCGGCTGCGGTACACAGCGAAGCGCACGATGGCGCTGGCGCAGCGTCTATATGAAGGCGTGGAACTGGGCGCCGAAGGTTCCGTGGCGCTGATTACGTATATGCGCACGGATTCGGTGCAGGTTTCAAACGATGCGCTGGAGCAGGTGCGGGAACTGATTCCGGAGCGGTTCGGCAGCGCGTACCTGCCGGAGAAGCCGAACTTTTACAAGTCGAAAAAGGATGCGCAGGGCGCGCACGAAGCGATTCGTCCGACGGAAGTTTCGAAGACGCCGGAAGACGTGCGGAAGTATCTGGAGGACGACGTTTTCAAACTGTACCAGCTGATCTGGCAGCGATTTGTGGCTTCACAGATGCTGCCGGCGGTGTACGACCAGACGACGATTGATATCAACGCAGGCGATTACACGTTCCGGACCACGGGATCGATCATGAAGTTCGATGGATTCCTGAAGGTGTATCAGATACCGGTGGCGGGTGCGGATCGCGAAGACGATGAGAAGGACGATGAAGGAGAAGGCAAGGCGCTGCCGCGGGTAACCGAAGGGCAGATCTTGAAGCTGGAGTCCATCAAGCCGGAGCAGCACTTCACCGAGCCGCCGCCGCGGTATACGGAAGCGACGCTGGTGAAGGAACTGGAAGAGGATGGCATAGGGCGGCCTTCGACGTACGCTTCGATTATTTCGACGATTGTCGAGCGCGAGTATGTGAAAAAGGATCAGGGGCGGTTCACGCCGACGATGCTGGGCGAGCGGGTGTGCGTGCTGCTGATCAAGAGTTTTGAAGACGTGTTCGACGTGAAGTTCACGGCGCGCTTGGAAGAAGAGCTGGACGAGATTGAAGAAGGCAAGCTGCCGTGGCGGGAATCGGTGAAAGAGTTCTGGGAGAAGTTCGTCGTGGACCTGGATAAGGCCGGCGACGAAATGATTTCCTACAAGGCCGGAATTCCGACGGGGAAAAAGTGCGAGAAGTGCGGGCAAGGCGAACTGCTGGAGCGCATCAGCCGGCACGGATTCTTCCTGGGATGTTCGCGGTATCCGGAGTGCGATTTCATTCAAGATATGTCCGAAGAGATTCCGGAAGACGCCGAGAATAAGGTTGAATACTGCGAAAACTGCGGAAAAGAGATGGCGTTGAAGCGCGGGCGGTTTGGCGCGTTCCTGGCTTGCACGGGCTATCCGGATTGCAAAACGACGCGGCGCCTGGTGGCCGGAACGCGGATAGCGCACCAGCCGGACGAGCCGCTGGACGAAAAGTGTCCGTTGGATGGGAACGGCCTGGTGAAAAAGCACGGACGGTTCGGTGAATTCATCGGCTGCTCGGGATATCCGAAGTGCAAGTACACGCGGCCGATCACCATGGGCATCAAGTGCCCGAAGTGCAATGAAGGCGAATTTGTGAAGCGCGGCAGCATGGGCAAGGGCGGGCGCGGAAGGTTCCGCGTGTTCTATGGCTGCTCGCGTTACCCGGATTGCGATTTTACGACGCCGTTCATGCCGATTGCGGAGCCGTGTCCGAAGTGCGGCGCGCCGTTCGTGGTGGAAAAGAAGACGAAGATCGGCACGGTGCGCGCTTGCCTTAAAGAAGGGTGCGACTGGGAAAAGCTGGCGCCGGAAGAGAAGCCGGCGGAGAAACCCGTGACGACGAATTCGGAAGAGCCGGCACCGGTCGGCGTGAAGGGCTGAGCGACCGCATCGGCGCCTGCAGCTGAGATTGACCTGATAGGAAACACCCCCCACAGGAAAACCAACCGCGCGCGGAAGTGTATCTATACTTTAATGAGTAAACGCGGGGCGGGATGAAACTGACGATTCAAAAATATATTGAGTACATGCGCTCGGTGCGGAACTCTTCGCCGCACACGCTGGTGAATTACGGAAACGACCTCGACCAGTTCGTGGCCTTTCTGACGCCGCCGGGAACGGAAACGCCGAAGCTCGGCCAGGTGAACCACCACATCATCCGGGAATATGTGGCGCACCTGCACGATACCGGGCTGGAGAAGAGTTCGATTGCGCGGAAGTTGGCGGCGCTGCGGTCGTTTTTCAAATATTGCGTGCGGGAAGGCCGATTGAATGAAAATCCGGCGCGGCTGGTGGCAACGCCGAAGCTGCCGAAACGCGTGCCGGCGGTGCTTTCGGCGGAAGAGATGAATGGGTTTCTGAACCAGCTTTCCGGAAGCGGAAAGCCAGCGGGCCGACTAAGCGGGGGAAAGAAGCAGCGGGCTGCGAACGGGTCTGTGGCAATGAAGAGGCAGGGAATCCCGGACAAATTTCAGGAAGAAGAGCTGCTGTTGCCGCGAGATCGCGCAATTCTGGAATTGCTGTATGCGGCCGGGCTGCGCGTGAGCGAGTTGACGGGACTGAATCTGGTGGACATGGATCAGAAGGATCAGATGCTTCGGGTGCGCGGAAAGGGCAATAAGGAGCGCATCGTGCCATACGGAGAAAAGGCGGCGCAGGCGCTGAACACCTACTGGCCGGTGCGGGATTCGCTGCTGGAAGCGTGTGCAGGCGTCGGGCGCAGAGCCAGCGCGGAGGCGGTGTTCCTGAATTACCGCGGGCGGAGGCTAACGCAGCGGAGCGTCGGGCGGATCGTAAAGAAATACGTGAAACTGGCGAACGTGAATTGGGATTTGCATCCGCACTCGCTGCGGCATGCGTTTGCAACGCACCTCCTGGCCGATGGCGCGGATTTGCGGGCGATTCAGGAGTTGCTCGGGCACCAGTCGCTCTCGACAACGCAGAAATATACGCACGCGTCGATCCGGCAGTTGATGGATATTTACGATAAGGCGCATCCTCACGCGTAGTGGGACCGGATTCCCAGCTGGAGGCTAAACGGGGGTTTGCTGTTGCATCTGGAAGATTGCGTCGATGGTGGTCTCGATAGGTGCGAGAACCCCTGCACACATCGGTTGCTCATATACCCACTGAGAAACTCCCGCTGCAGAGGATTTGTCCGGGTCAGCGCCGGCAGATTGAATTAAGAAAGACTTGGTGATTTTGCCGTCCTCTCCGATGACGCCGTAGAAGGTGACAGCGCCCTGTTCACGGCGATCTTTCGGGGATTGCGGGTAAACGGGCTGAATCCGGTGTTTTAACTTCAAGCCTGCTGGTATTTGCGCAATAGAGTCACTGCGCAGCCGCTCCGCAGCCGCAAAGGCGCCGCCGCCCCGATCGGGACGTTCAGCGCTCAGCGTAAATCCAGTGTACCCGGCGCGATTCGTTCTGACATCTTAAGGGATTCATAGGAAACTAATGGACGGGTGTCTCTGGGGGAGCCAGATGAGATGGAGTTGGGGATGGGTCGCAGTGGGTTTAATTGTGGTCTCTACCGGAGAGGCGAAACCCGCGAAGGCGCAGGACAACTACGAGATTCAGGTGTATGGAGCGGACACGGTCGATCCGGGGCACACGATGGTGGAGTTGCACAGCAACTTCACGTTTCAAGGATCGAAAACTTCGCAGGACGGAATGTATCCAACGAATCACCAGTGGCATGAAACCCTGGAGATCACGCACGGTTTTACGGATTGGTTTGAGACCGGATTTTATCTTTTCACTGCTCTGCAGGACGGTCACGGATGGGACTACGTCGGCGACCACATCCGGCCTCGCGTGAAGGTTCCAAAGAAGTGGAATTGGCCGGTGGGGGTCAGCGTTTCACAGGAGTTCGGCTACCAGCGCAGCCAGTTTTCCGCTGACACCTGGACTTACGAACTGCGGCCGATTGTGGACAAGCAGTTGGGACGCTGGTACCTGTCGTTCAATCCGACCTTTGACAAATCGTTTCACGGGCCGAGCCAGGATCAAGGGTTCATCTTTTCGCCGAATTTCAAGGTGAGCTACGACATCACGAAGAAAATCGCCGGCGGCGTCGAGTATTACGGTTCGCTCGGGCCGGTGACGGGCTTCGATCCGGTGTCGCAGCAGCAACAGCAGATTATTCCCGCGATCGACCTGAACTTGTCCGAGAAGTGGGAGTTCAATTTCGGCGTGGGCGTCGGTGTGACCAAGGCCACCGACCATTTGCTGGCGAAAATGATCCTCGGCTACCGCTTTGATTTCTAAGGGATAAAGCCAAGATTGCCCTCTGCACTGGCCATCGCTACTAAAAGTATGTGAATTTGAGCCAAAAGAGCATCGTTGACGGTACTGGGAGTTGGCAAGTATAATTGTGGTTTGCCTTTAGACTTTGGAGGACAGATGTACGCCGTTATACAGACCGGGGGAAAGCAATATCGTGTCGCACCGGGCGACACCATCCGCATCGAGCGGGTCAAGGGTGATGTGGGCGAGCAGGTGAAATTCGGGACCGTGCTGGCGGTACACACTGACGACAAGAAGGTTATGGCGGGATCGGATGCGTCAGAGGCCAGCGTCACGGGCAAGATCGTGGAGCAGGGCCGGGCGAAGAAGCTCACCGTTTTGAAGTTCAAGAAGACCAACCAGTACAAGATTCAGCGGGGCCACCGGCAGAACTACACGGCCGTGCAGGTCAGCGAGATCAAGCTGTAAATCATCGAGAGGAACTGAGTCATGGCACATAAGAAGGGCGGCGGCTCGTCCACAAACGGGCGCGATTCACATGGACAGAGGCTGGGCGTAAAGCGGTTCGGCGGGCAGTTGGTGAACGCGGGCACGATCCTGATCCGGCAGCGCGGCACGAAACATCAGCCGGGCGTGAACGTGGCCAAGGGCAAGGACGACACACTGTTTGCTCTGGTACGGGGCTTTGTGAAGTTTGAGGACAAGGGTAACCGGGGACGCTTCATCAGCGTGACACCTGAGGCGGCCGAAGCAACGAAGGCCGCGAACTAAGTCCGAAGGCATGCGAGAGGCCCCGGCGCGAGTCGGGGCCGTTTTGTCTTTATGGGCGAAAGAAAGGGTTTCTAACACCCTTCGACTTCGCTCAGGGCAGGCAGAGGACACTAAGTTCGGACAGAGAGCACAGAGAAGAGTGAAGAATGTTTGTTGATGAAGCGAAAATTTCGGTAAAAGCTGGGGATGGCGGGAACGGTTGCGTGGCGTTCCGGCGGGAGAAGTATGTGCCGCGGGGCGGACCGTCGGGTGGCGATGGCGGGCGCGGCGGAAGCGTCTACCTGGAAGCGAATCCGAATGACAACACGTTGCTGCGTTACCGCTACAACCGGGAATTCAAGGCGGATCGCGGACGGCACGGCGAAGGTTCGAACTGCACGGGCGTTTCGGGTGACGATACGATTTTGAAGGTGCCGGTGGGCACGCTGGTTTTTGATGCGACGGGAAACGTGCTGCTGGCAGATTTGAAGCGGCCGGGGCAGCAGCTGCTGGTGGCGCAGGGCGGACGCGGGGGGCGCGGCAATCAGCATTTTGCGAAGCCGTGGCACCAGGCGCCTCGGGAAAAAGAAGAAGGCGAGGTCGGGGAAGAACGGAATTTACGGCTGGAGTTGAAACTGCTGGCGGACGTTGGACTCGTGGGTTTCCCGAATGCGGGGAAGTCCACGCTGATTTCGGTGATCAGCGCCGCTCGGCCGAAGATTGCGAACTATCCGTTCACGACGCTGGAGCCGAATTTGGGCGTGGTGAATGCCGACGGCGGCACCGGCGGGCATGGGACCGAGTTGGGCCGGACATTTGTGGTGGCGGATCTGCCGGGATTGATTGAAGGCGCGAGCCAGGGCGCCGGCTTGGGCATTCGGTTTTTGCGCCACGTCGAGAGAACTCGATTGCTGGTTCATCTGATCGATACCAGCGACACGGCGGAGATGGATCCGGTAAAGGCCTTGGAGATAATCGAAGGCGAGTTGGGCGCATTCAGCGAGAAGTTGCTGGATAAGCCGGGGATTGTTGTCGCCACGAAACTGGATGCCACAACGGACCGGACGAAGCTGGAAGAATTACAGAAATTCTGCAAGAAAAAAGGATTGGAATTCCACGCGATTTCGGCGGCGGCGGGCGAGGGAGTGAAAGAATTGGTGCGTGGAATCGCCGACGCCCTGGACAAGATTCCGAAGGAAACGGTTGATGACGAGGATAGTGAGCTAAAGGTGGAAGAGGAGGTAAATGAGGTAAAGGACTCAGAGGCCGCCGCGATTGTGGATGACTTGGAAAACGAGGAGTGAGCCGGGCTCCGCAGACTCCATTTCGTGAGAGAATTGGACAGGGGAACATTCGGGAGGCGGGTTGACGACAGCGCAGGCGAAAAGTACGGCGGCGAAACACCATCCACGAAGGATTGCAATTTTTGGCGGCTCGTTTGACCCCATCCATTCCGGCCACCTGGCTGTAGCCCGGGCAGCTGACCGGCGATTCAATTTTGACGAAGTGCATTTCATTCCCGCCAGCCGTC
>Ga0210399_10004164_pt1 | contig 11236 bp, 8 predicted proteins | sample IncBWC14MmetaG_FD_150865 | JGI IMG/M metagenome (GOLD analysis project Ga0210399, IMG submission 150865) | Forest soil microbial communities from Barre Woods Harvard Forest LTER site, Petersham, Massachusetts, United States - Inc-BW-C-14-M | ecosystem: Environmental > Terrestrial > Soil >...
CGGATAGAGGGCGATCGGCGCGACGAGCTGCTGCAGCTCTTGGGGGGAATGTTTGACGAACGGCGCAGGTTGCTGTTCGTTGGATTGGCCTGTGGAGCCGTAGGCGTCCGCCTGCGCGGTAAACCCCACAAGCAAACAACAGAGAAGGACAACAAAAACCTGCCTGGAAAGCTTCATAATGTTCATGACAAATTCTCCACTACTAAAATTGAGACCATCTGCCGCTGTTTTAGGGCGCGGCGGAAGAAATTCATGCGCCTTCCTCAACCGCGCTGACCAACTCACTGGCCGCGCAGTGCGCCGGGCTCGATGTCGTTACGGCGGGCCAGGTCTTCCAGGTTGTCGAGCCTTGCTTGCTCTTCCATTACGCCCTGCTGCAGGATTTCAATGCCGGCATCGGGAGTGGTGGCGAAATCCTCTCCACCTAGATCTATGCCGCCGGTCGTTTCCCTGAGACTTCGCGCGTCGTCCAGCGCCTGCTGGTATTCACGAAGCTGAGCCATTCTGCTTTCGAGTTCATCGCGCAGTCTCGCCGCCTGCTCGGCATACCACTCTGGGTCCCGGGTTTTCACGTACGTCTGAGGCAGAGTTGCCGAGTCTGGCGTTTCTTCATCCGTTCGGCCCACGATGGAAATGGGGCCGAAATCATGGAGCCTTGCGAGATCGTCGTTGGTCCAAACCATCGGTTTCTGGCGGCCCGTCCCAACGTGCGGCCCATTGGCCGCACGTAAAGGACTGGCTAGAGAAAGCAGCACCAGACTAGCGATGGCGCACAGTTGGCGGGTCATATGGGACTCCATTACTTTGAAGAGCCTGGAGGGAACTTCTTGAACATCTTCTCCACGCCCTTATCCAGGTTCTTTATGTTCTTGTTGGAGTTGTTGGAGAGCGTGTCACTCGAGGTGCCTCTCCATAGGAGCTGCTTCGTTTTCGTATCGAACAGATCAACGACCAGGGTGCCCACCTTATAGGTTTCCGTTGTGGTGGTTGCCTCTCCCAGGCCGCCAAAACCCCCGCCTCCAAATCGTCTGTAACCCCAGCCTCCTCCGAACCCGTCGTAAAACGTATTCAAGGATTGCTGATTCTGCGTCGTCTCGACGGCAATGATGGAAACATCGCCGCCCGAATCCACCTTAGACCAGCCTTTTGCCGCCAGGGCAGCATTAACGGCACTTTTAACTCGATCGACATCCAGGGCATCTTTCGTCTTAACTTGCTCCCAGCAGTAGGTCTTGTACTGCGCGAAGTTGGCGCTGCGATCATAGTCGGTCTTCACCTGCTGTGCCGACGACTTGGCCGCGAACACGAACATCATTCCGATCAAAACGAATACGACTCTTTGTAATTTCATATTTCCTCCTTTATTTTGTGAATCCGAGACAAAACTCTTCGCGCGAGAAAGAACCGCCCGCTCGCGCTCGGGTAGTTGCTGTTTCAAAGCGCCGCTACTTTCCCTGTTGTCCGCGATGGTGTGCCGACACGTGCGCCTGCGCTTCCGCGGTCGATTGACTGACTTTCTTTTCGTAGCGCGACTCGATTACCTTGCTGCCGCTTGGGTTGCCCTCATCAAACAACTTCGCAAGGAAATAGCGATTCCCGTATTTGTTGAAGATTAATTCGCTCTTGGCCGGTGTGGCGTTGGTTTCTGCTTCTTGGACTTCGAAAAGGGCGGATGTAGACCCGTCCGCGCTGCTGATTTCCATAACGGTCAGATCGCTGTTGTCGAGCATGTGGATGCGGTAGTTGCCTGCCGGAAGCTTGGTGTTTCCTGCATGGAACGCGAATGGGATGTTGACTTCAAGGTCTCCAATGATCTGCGCCTTTGCTTTGGCCGGATAAATCGTTAGTGCGAAAACCAGGGCGATCAGTAACGACACCAAGTAGCGCATTCTTGTTCCCTTGTGGCCTGCGTGGGCCTTGTCTATGGTTTCAATGGACATGGTGCTTTTTTCCTCATTTCTGTCGCCACGAAAAAACCGGTGCGTCGAGCGACGCAATGAGAAGGGCAACACGGTTGCCAAACATCTCAGGTCGTAAATGGTGGAAAATACAGGCCGATTACAAGAGATGGTGTAGCCGGTATGCCAGCCCACTAAACAAGGCGTCTAAGTGCTGGCAGTCCAGCCAAGGTGATTTGCTGATTGTATTTTGACAGCTTAGGATTTAGGCCCACCAGGAGATGTGAGCGTCAATGCGAGCGACCGCAAGTGTCAATCCATCGGAGAGTCGGTCACTGAATCGCTTGCAACTCTGTCATGCGGGAAGCGGTTCCCGGTTAGAACGTGAGATGCCAAGCTTTTGCATGCGGAAGTAGAGCGTAGACCTCTTCATTCCCAGTCGTACAGCGGCCCCGTTGGGGCCGGCGACAACCCACCGCGTCTGCTCAAGAATCTTGAGTATGTGGTCTCGCTCCGCTTCTTCCAGTGTAACTGCCCCCTGGGACTCCGTTGCCACGGGAGTCTCCAAGGTCGACAGCGGAGGGTGCAGCACATTTCCCGTGCTAAGGATTACGCTCCGCTCGATAAAATTTTGCAGCTCGCGAATGTTCCCGGGCCACGCATATGAAGTAAGTTCAGACATCGTTTCCGGGGAAATCTGGTCGATTTGTTTACCCATCCGACGGGCATAGATCTCGACGAAATGTGCCACCAACCCCGGAATGTCTTCCCGACGCGCCCGCAACGGTGGCAGGGGGATGGGAAACACATTCAGACGGTAGTAGAGGTCGCTGCGAAATTCGTTGCGCTTCACCATGTCGGCCAAATTACGGTTGGTCGCAGCTACGAGCCGAACGTCCACTTGATGGGTCCGAGCGCTGCCCAAGCGTTCGAATTCCTGCTCCTGCAAGACACGCAGCAGTTTGGGTTGCAAGCCCGGCGGAATGTCACCCACCTCGTCCAGGAAGAGCGTCCCTTTGTCGGCCAGTTCGAAACGGCCAATCTTTTGCGCGACAGCACCTGTAAAGGCGCCCTTCTCATGGCCAAAAAGCTCGCTTTCCAGAAGATCGAACGGAATGGCGGCGCAATTCAGCTTTATAAAAGAACGCCCGACCCGGGAACTCAAGTCGTGGACTGCGCGCGCGATCAGTTCCTTGCCGGTACCTGTTTCTCCCTGGATAAGAACGGTGGAATCCGTGGGCGCGACGCGTTGGACTTGTTCCAGTACCGATTCCAGAGCAGGGCTGTTGCCTATGATCTGCTCGAATCTGCGTGGATTACCATCCCGGTCGGCTAGTCCGAATCTTGCGACAACTGCCACGGAAAACCTCCTTGCGGAACCTGATACACAATTCTACCTGGGGGATTAGCTTTCCAGAGCCGCCCGAACACTATCGAGCAGGACTTCGTTGTCGAACGGTTTTGACAGAAATTCCACGGCGCCTTCTCTGCGCGCCTGCAATCGCATTTTTTCGTCCCCATGTGCTGTGATGAAGATGATCGGCACCCTGCAACGCTCGGCGTTCAGGTGCGCCTGCAGTTCAAGGCCAGACATTCCTGGCATGCGGATATCCGCGATTAGACAAGCGGTGCCGTGTTGTTTGCCCGAGTTCAGGAATTCCTCTGCCGACGCAAAACCTTGTGCAGGCAAGCCCACCGCTTCCAGCAGGTCCTGGACTGCGGTGCGCAACGAATCATCATCATCAACAATCGCTATCAATTTGGTGCTCCCATGCGTGACCATAGATGAAATTTACCAGCTACTCCGAAAGCGATGCAATCACACGTTGGTATTATGCTATTTCGCGCCGGGAGGAAGCTCCAATAACCCCGCCATTTTGACCAATTCCGCCAGAGATCCGGCTTTCATCTTCTTCATCGCGCGGCCCCGTTGGATCTTCACGGTGACTTCGCTGGTCCCGAGCTCGGCAGCGATTTGCTTATTGAGCATGCCCGAAACCACCAGGCTCATGACCTCGCGCTCGCGTGCGGTCAGCGCCTTGTACCGGGCTCGCAACTCGACAAGGTTACTTTCTTGTTCGCGCGTCGCCCGGTCACGATCTAAAGCCTGGCGGATTGCACCCAGTAATTCACGGTCCTGGAAGGGCTTGGTGAGGAACTCCACGGCGCCTGATTTCATGGCCTTTACCGTCATCGGAATGTCTCCATGGCCGGTAATGAAGATGATGGGGATTCGGAAACCGGCGTCGACCAATCGGCGCTGAAAGTCCAGGCCGTTGACCCCGGGGAGTCTCACGTCCAGGACCAGGCAGCTTGGCCCGTCCGGCCGTTTGCTTCGCAGGAACTCTTCCGCTGTCCCGAAAGACTCGGAACGCAATCCCAACGACTCCAGCAGATCTTGAATGGACTCGCGCACAGAGGCATCGTCATCAATGATGAACACGATGGGAGCGCCAGCGGGAGTCATGCACGCGCCTCGAATTTGGCGGGCAGGGTGAGGCAAAAGTTTGCGCCGCGCGGGGAGTTGTTGGCAGCCCACAAGCGCCCACCGTGCGACTCAACGATGGAGCGGCAGATCCGAAGTCCCATGCCGGTGCCGTGAGGCTTCGTTGTAAAAAACGCATTGAAGATCTGGTCTGCGTGCTGCGGGGGCAGGCCCACGCCGGTATCACTAACGGACACCAGAACTTGGTCGTGTTCGGCTCGCTGTGACTTGATGGCGAGCTCCCGTGTCCCGTCCACATCTTTCATCGCATCGATGCCGTTAACCATCAGGTTCATCAGGACCTGTTGCAATTGCACGCGATCCCCCATGACCTGGGGAAGATCTGCCGCCAGCTCCGCGCGGACTGAGATGGAGTATCGCGTTGCCTCGCCGCGCAGCAGGACGATCATCTCTTCAATGATTTCGTTTGCGTCGACCAATTCCGACTGCAGAGAACCTTTCTGGAAGAGGAGACGAATTCGGCTGATGATTTCCGCCGCCCGTGTTCCGTCTTTCACGATCCTTTCGGCGGCCGCGCGCGCCTTGTCGAGATTTGGGATGTCGCCCGCCAGCCAGTGGAGGCAACTATTGGCGCTGGTGACAGCAGCGGCAATCGGTTGATTCACTTCGTGCGCCAGCGAAGCGGTCAGCTCCCCCATGGTGGTTACCCGGTTAACGTGTGCGAGCTCCACCTGCGCCTGACGCAATCGTTCGCGTTCTTCACGCGCCAGCTTGCGTTCAATGGCAATGCCGGCAAGGTGGGTGGCCATTTCCAGGGCGCGGGTTTCAGCAGGGCCCGGACTTCGCGGTTCGCGGTAATACATGGCAAACGAACCCAGAGTCTGGCTCGAATGCGCAAGTATGGGGGTGGACCAGCAGGCGCGCAGCCCATAGGGCTCGGCCACGCCTCGATATGGCTCCCAGAGTGGATCATGGAGAATGTCGGTGACGACGACAGGTTCTCTTCGGTACATGGCCGTGCCGCATGATCCCGCCTTCGGCCCGATGCAAAGGCCGTCGATGGCCTTAACGTAGGCCTCGGGAAGGCTGGGGGCGGCGCCATGCCGCACATGCTGCCCGTCCTCATCGAGGAGCAGGACAGAACAAAGCAACCCGGCAAATTGGGCTTCCACGGCCAGTACCAGCTTCTCCAGTATTTCCTCCAGCCGAGCATCGCGGGCTATCATCTCCAAAATACGGTTCTCTTCGTCACGCAGCGTCTCCGCCAGCTTGCGCTCGGTGACATCCATCACGGTACCCACGAACTCGATCACCTGGCCCGAGTCGTTGCAGAGGGGGTGGGCGACACTCGTAATATATTTTATTGAGCCGTCTGGAAGAATGATGCGGTAGTTGTATTCGGCGTCGTTTCCCTTGTAAAGCTCAGTTTCGACCAGTTCGATAGAGGCTCGATCGTCCGGATGCACTCTCTCCAGGAAGCTTTCTCTGGTTGGCGTTGTAGCATTTGGATCGAAGCCATAAATTTGAAAAGTTTCGACCGACCAGAACTGTTGAGTGGTGCTGAGGTTCCAGGCCCAACTTCCCGTATGACTAAGCCGCTGCGCTTCCGCTAAGTATGTTTCGCTCTGCCGCAACGTCTCCTCTGCCTGCTTGCGCTCGGTAACGTCCATCAAGGTGCCGACGATCTCAGTGATTTCGCCTGACTCATCCAGCACAGGGTGAGCAATCGAGTGAAGGTGTCTTATTCTTCCGTCCGGAAGAACAATTCTCCAATCAAACTCAGAATCCTCGTTTAGTGTGGTCTCCTCTTGCGCCTTCCGCACGATTGCTGCTCGATCGTCAGGGTGAGTTCGTTCGAGGATGTCCTCCCATGTGGGCTTCACTTTTTCTGGGTCACAGCCAAAGATGCGAAAGGTCTCTTGCGACCAGAAGCGAGCGCCGGTACGCACATCCCAAGCCCAACTTCCGCTGTGAGTCAGCCTTTGCCCTTGCGCTAAATAACCCTCGCTTCGCCGTAGCGTTTCTTCCGCCTGCTTTGCAGCGGTCACGTCCATCGCGGTGCCGACAAATTCCACGAGGTCGCCGGATTCGTTCAGGACAGGATGGCCAGTCGTGTGGAGGTGCCTGATCGTTCCATCCGGAAGAACAATGCGGTAATCCACTTGAAACTCGGTTTTCTCGCTTTCGGCTTTTTCAAAAAGGTCCACAACGCGTTTCCGGTCCTCGGGATGGAACTTACTAAAGAAGGATCCCGTGTTCGATGCGTCCTCATCTGGCTTGATGTCGTGTATCCGATAGATTTCCGGCGAGACTGTGACTGCCCCCGATGCAACATCATGTCGCCAGCTGCCCGTGTGGCTTAGTTTCTGCGCCTCAAGCAAAGATTCTTCACTGCGGCGCAGCTTTTTCTCCGCCCCCTTGCTTTCAGTGACGTCCATCACCGCTCCAATAAACTCGAGTTCACCCGATTCATCGTTTAAGGCATGAGCCACAACGTGGACATGTTTGACCGCACCATCCGGCATCAGCAAACGATATTCATGCTCAAAATTCTTTCCATCCTGTGACGCGCGTTCAATGGTCTCTTTCACCAAGGCCGTGTCTTCCGGATGAACTCGTTGGAGAATAAGTTCCACGGTCGGTATCGTCGATGGGTCGTATTGGAAGATCCGAAAGGTTTCCTCTGACCAGATGATCTGGCCGGTGGACGGCTTCCAGCCAAAGCTACCGGTGTGGCTTAATCGCTGTGCTTCGGATAAATAGGCCTCGCTTTGCTGCAGCTTCTCTTCTTGCAGTTCCAAGATCTGGGCAGCGAATCGCCTGTCCATCCAGGACGTCAGCAGAGCCAGCCCGAGGACGGTAAAGGTGACGGCGGCAATTCCGGCGGTGCCGAGTGTGGAGATACTTACGGCATGAGATGGGTCCACCGGCATGCCGGAGGACGTGAAACTGGCAGCGGCCATGCCGGTGTAATGCATGACGGGGATCGCGGCACCCATCACGACGGCTCCGGTTAACTTTTTCCAGCCGATCCCCGTTTTCTCATCTCGGAAGTGAAAGGTAATCCATAGCGCAGCGAGAGAAATTAGAATCGCGAACAGGACGGACAGGATGACGAGAAAAGAATTAAGCTGGCATACGGCAGGTAAACGCATGGCGGCCATGCCGATGTAATGCATGCTTGCAATACCCGCACCCATCAGCACACTTCCGGCGAGCGCTTGGAACGCACCCATTTTCTGCCGGCTGACCACGTCCAGAGCAACGGCCGAAGCGAGAATGGCCGCAAACAGTGACAGCAGAACGGTCGGCCAATGGTAGGCCACGGGAATCGGCAGGATGAACGCCAGCATCCCAATGTAGTGCATGGACCAAATGCCCGTCCCCATCGCACCAGCCCCGCCCAGCAACCAAACCGCGCGAGTCCAACCGCCCGCGGCCGTCACGCGACCTGCGAGATCCAGAGCAGCGTACGACGCGAACATGGCGATCAGCACCGAAAGCGCCACAAGTGCGTAGTTGTACGAGCCAATCAAGTTCACGGCAGCCATGTGACTCCATCCGGTTGCCACGCGGAACAGTCGCGCTGCGCTTCAATTAGGAATTGACCGCCGGAGCTCATTCCTTTGCCTCGATTTTGGTGGATAGAGCCAAATGAAAACTTGCGCCGCGCGGAGAGTTGCTGGCAGCCCACAACCGGCCGCCATGTGATTCAACGATGGAGCGGCAGATCCGAAGTCCCATGCCGGTACCATGAGGCTTCGTTGTAAAAAACGCATTGAAGATCTGGTCCGCATGCTGCTGGGGAAGTCCTATGCCGGTATCACTGACGGACACAAGAACTTGCTCGTTTTCACCTTGCTGCGATTTAATGACGAGCTCTCGCGTCCCGTCCACTGCCTTCATCGCATCGATGCCGTTTACCATCAGGTTCATCATGACCTGCTGCAATTGCACGCGATCCCCCGTGACCGGGGGAATATCTGCCGCCAGTTCCGTCCGGACTGACATCGAGTATCGCGTAGCCTCACTACGCAGCAGGACAATCATCTCTTCTATGATTTCGTTTACATCGACCAGCTCTTGTTGAAGGGAACCTTTTTGGAAGAGCAGGCGAATCCTGCTGATGATTTCCGCAGCCCTCGTTCCGTCGTTCACGATCCTTTCCGCGGCCGCACGCGCCTTGTCAAGATTTGGGACGTCGCCCGCCAGCCAGTGAAGGCAACTATTGGCGCTGGTTACAGCAGCGGCAATCGGTTGATTCACTTCGTGCGCCAGCGAAGCGGTCAGCTCGCCCATGGTGGTCACCCGGCTGACCCGTGCCAAATCCGACTGCGCCTCGCGCAACGCTTCTTCCGCACGTTTGCGTTCCTCGATGTCTATAGCCGTTCCATACCAATTAACAATGTTTCCCAGCTCATCGCGCAGGGGCACGTTGCGGATCAGCAACCAGGGATAATCCCCGTCCATCCGCCGCACCCGTGCTTCAATCTCCATCGGTTCCCCAGTTGCCACGGCTGCCTGCCACTCACCGACATACCCCGTGAGGTCATCGGGATGAACTAAGGAGCCCCAGCCCCAGCCCTGAATGTCCTCCCTAGATCGACCGGTAAATTCTAGGAAACGCTGATTGATGAAATCAACGGAGCCGTCAGGCCGAGCGCTCCAGGCGTATGCCGGAATCGTATCGATGACGAGGCGGAGGCGATCTTCGCTGCTCTGTAGAGTGGCGTAGAGGTCTCGCAGGCGGCGGGCGGTATCGTTGAACACCCGCCCGAGGTGAGCGAGTTCATCATTCCCGCTTACAGACACTTGATGCTGAAACTCCCCGCGCGCCAACGCCTTGGAGCCTTCCACCAATCGCGCCAGGGGCCGCGTAATGCTGCGGGTAATGGCCACGCCGAGGGTAGCGGCAATCAGCAACGTGAAGACGGCGGTCAGCGGGACCACCAGAAAGACCAGACGTTGCACGCGCTTAATATTCCGCACGGTCTGGGCCTGCTCTTCACCGACCTCGTGGTCGACGTTCTCGACGAGCGCCGCGGTCAGGGATTCCAGTGGCGTTACTTCGTTTGCTAGGCGCAGGTGTACGGCCCGCCAGTCGCCGGATAAGGCCAGCGTGGTGATGGTTTCAAGCTGCGTTGGCAGCGCGCTCTGAATGACGTGAAGGGTAGGCAGGATGGTCGGATCTCGCTGCGGATCGAAAGGCGGGAGGCTCACGGCGTTCATTGCACGACGGGTGTCGTCCAGGACCGCGGCGCGCAGGGGTCCGCCTTCTGCCACGAGTCGACCGACATCCTGGGAGTCGGCTAGCTCTTCCAGCCGATCGCGAAACACCAACAGACTGGTATGGACGCGTAAGACCGCAACCAGTTTCTGGTCGATACCATTCAGGCGCTCCGCCTGAGTCCGGACCAAATGGAATTGCCAAAGAACGACGGCATCCGCGGCTAACATTGACAGGATGATGAACACGAAGCCGAGTATCAAACGAGGGCCGATGTTGAATCGACCGGCGTAAAGAGTTTTCTCCTCAGCGCTCTTGACCCAACGGTTCAATGCAGTTGCGGTGCGAAGCCCCATCGGTTGTTCCTATCGCGCTATTGCTGGCCTCGGACTCATCCCATGCCGCTCACCGTTCGTGGAACGAACTTGAAGTAACGGATTGGGGCGAGGTCAATGCACGGGTTCAGGTCTTTCCTCCACGGTTGTGCTGATGATCCCCGAGGGGGGCGGTCCCTTCTCGAAACCGGTGATGCGAACCAGCTCCTTCTCCAGGGCCGCGGCCGCTTCCGGCGCACTCTTTTCGCCAGTCAACACGGAGTGCACTGCTTGGACGTAAGCCTCGGTCACTTCCTGGTATTTTTTGCCAGTGACGCTTGAAGGACGCAAAACCGTGCCGGTCCGGAACGCTTGATTCAAAAGGTCGAATCGGGGATTTGGTTCAAATACCTCAGGCATGTTGTAGAGTTCCGGCAGTGTGGGCGGCTGCGAAAGCAGACGGGCCCGCTTCACCTGCACGTCTCTACGGGTGAGATACCGGACCAGCTCTAAGGCTTCACGGGGATGAGCCGAGAATCGAGAAACTGCCAAGCCCCATCCTCCCAAGGTACCCACTTGACCCGCCTTACCACCGGGCAGCAGGGCTGTGGCGAACTTATCTCGGATTGGCGACCCTGTCGCCTGGCTGTCGACGTAGGCTGACGGCCAGTTCCGCATGAAAGCCGCGTCGCCTGCGACCCAAACGTTCAGCGAATCCCACTCTCTATATCCAACTACACTTGGAGGTGAGATGGAACCAACCCAGCGCGCCGCCCTTTGCCATGCCCGGATCGCCTGCGGATTATTCACGCTGATCGCCCGGTCCTCCTCGATGATCCGCCCGCCGCCTTCGGCTGCCTGCCATTCTAGCGCGTCGCAAGTCAACGCTTCGTCAGCCGCCCCTTGCCACACAAAGCCCCAAAACTGTTTCTTACCTTTGGCTCGTTCCCCAGCCTGAATTCGAGTCGCCATAATCTCCATCTCACGCCATGTCTTGGGCGGCTCACGATATCCGTACAGTCGCAAAAGGTCGGTGCGATAATACAGAAGTCCGATGTCGGCACGATACGCCATGGCCACCAGTTTGTTATCCTCGGTGAAGCCGGCGGTTATGGCCGGAAATTGGAGTGAGACTTCGTTGGCGAAATATGGCTTTAAATCAACGAAATATTCGGCCAGCATCCCAGGCCAGATCAGGTCTATCCCGTAAACGTCTGGACCCGCGCCGCCTGTCCCAAGCAACTCTCGCCACAAAACCAGCCTTTGCCGCGCGGACTCCGGAGACGGAAGGAGACTGACTCGGATTCCCGTTTCCCGAGTGAATTGCTGCAACTCCTGCTGGCGCGCCTCG
>Ga0210399_10004165_pt1 | contig 11236 bp, 10 predicted proteins | sample IncBWC14MmetaG_FD_150865 | JGI IMG/M metagenome (GOLD analysis project Ga0210399, IMG submission 150865) | Forest soil microbial communities from Barre Woods Harvard Forest LTER site, Petersham, Massachusetts, United States - Inc-BW-C-14-M | ecosystem: Environmental > Terrestrial > Soil >...
GGCGGTGAGACTCTCCCGACTCCAGCATCTGATCCGTCCGTCGGGCTATTTCCGACAGAAGGCTGCGCGGCTGAAGACCTTCGTCGCATTTCTGGATGACAAGTACGAAGGCTCGTTTGCAAAACTGTTTTCTCAGCCTACGGGGAAACTCCGTGAAGAGCTGTTGAGTTTAAATGGCATTGGACCTGAGACCGCCGACTCGATTCTGCTTTATGCCGGAAATCATCCAGTCTTCGTCGTGGACGCCTATACCCGTCGCATTTTAGATCGCCATGCGATCGTGCCTGAGAGCACTGACTACGAGGAGATTCGGCATCTGTTTCAGATATCTCTAGAACCTGTCACGACTGAACTGGAACACGGGCGTTCGGAAGTGCAGGAACCCCTCGCGGCTGGCATACGTGGCGCAGCGCATCCGCCCTCAGCCATGAGCACGGCACATCGCACCGCTTTGACGCAGGTTTATAACGAGATGCACGGATTGATCGTGGGTGTCGGTAAGAACTATTGCCGCAAGACAAAACCGATCTGCGAAGCGTGCCCGCTACAAAGATTCCTTCCTGCCAAATAGCTACAAGCACAACAAAGGACGTATCACCTTCGACTTCTTTACGGCCCTCTGCGCCCGTCCTAGAATTGCGCATTCCAAAGGAGAGTTGTCATGAAGGTTCAAGGTATCGAAGGAATGTCTCCTGACCGGCTGCAATTCGAAATTCAACGGGGCGGGAAGTTCGTCTTCTACCAGTACGCCATTTCCGTTCTGGTCATGAGCTTTCGTCGCTCCTCGGATGTTTACTTCATTCCCGCGGGAGAGAGCGCGATCACGAAGGGACTGCCATGGAGTCTGATCAGCCTGGTCGCCGGTTGGTGGGGAATTCCCTGGGGACCGATCTTCACGATCCAGTCGCTGGTGACAAATTTCAAAGGTGGCAAGGACGTAACCGCTGAGCTTAGTGCTCGCATGACGCAATCCCCTTCGCCCGCCGCCATTGCTGCAAAGGCGTAGAGTGGTGGGATGCGATTCCGGAGTTTCTTTCGGATTGCCTGTCCGCTGGTGGCGTTCGTAGCACTGGCATCCACGCCTCATACGCTGCGTGAAGCAGCGAGCGGATCCGGAGTCCTCATCGGCACCGCAGTTCGTCCTTATCTACTTTCAGAACCTGCCTACTCTGCGACTCTGGCTCACGAATTCAACATGGTCGAACCGGAGGACGCGCTGAAGTGGTGGACGATTCGGCCAACCGCCGAGAGCTTTGATTTCAAGCAGGGCGATCAAATCGTAGGTTTTGCCGAGGCGCATGGGATAAAAGTACGCGGCCACTGCCTGGTCTGGGATCACAATAATCCGAAATGGCTTGCCCAAGGACACTTCAGCCCGGCTCAACTTTCAAAACTCCTGCATGAGCACATCACAACCGTGCTGAAGCACTATGCGGGCCGCGTGTTCGCCTGGGATGTCGTGAACGAAGGTTTGGATGAGAAAGGCACGCCGCGGGACTCGCCATGGTACAACCGGCCAGGAATCGGCTTGTCCGATCAGGGCACGGCTTACATTGAGCAGGCTTTTCGTTGGGCCCACGAAGCCGATCCCAAGGCGCTGTTGTTTTACAACGAGGCAGAGGGTGACACCCTCAACCGCAAATCCGACGCGATCTATGCCATGGTCAGGGAGTTCAAGAATCGCGGCATTCCGATCCACGGTGTCGGACTGCAACTGCACCTGCCCCGCCTCGACTACGATTTTCGGGGCTGTCGCCGCCAACATCGAACGGCTGACGAAGCTGGGACTGCAAGTTCACATCACGGAACTTGATGTGGCTTTGCCCGTAGATTCACAAGGCGGAGCCCGGGGCGAAGATCAGCAACGCCAGGCGGATGCCTACCAGCGTCTGGTTCGGGCATGTCTGCAAAATCCGGGCTGCACCGCGATTCAAACCTGGGGATTCACCGACAAGTACTCCTGGATTGGTTCCCACTCGCATGGCACGCAGGGCGCTGGTCTGCTCTTTGACCGCGCCCACAAGCCCAAGCCCGCTTACGACGCAATGCTCAAAGAACTCGCCGCTGGGCGCACGGTGACCCACTGATGGCACCTCGGTAGCGCGCCCGAACCCGCTTTTCTGCCTCTATAATGACCGCATAGGGACCGTCCTGCTTCGTCTCGGACTCTGTGTGAGCGCACCTACTCCAACCCGCATGCCGAACCGGACCAAACGCAAACAAGTCATCATTCTGCTGGCGGTTGCGGTGCTGCTGCTCTTCGTCGTCCTTGCGTCTCAAACCGCGTTCAACAACACGATCCTGCAAGCAGATACCAATCAGCAAGCCATCATCTTCTATGCATTGTCGCTACTGATTTCGTTGCTCTTTGTTGCGCTGACGTTCGTGCTGGCGCGCAACCTGCTCAAGCTTTTTGCCGAGCGGCGAATGGGAGTGCTGGGATCAAAGTTCCGCACACGTATGGTGGCCGGCGCCCTGCTTTTGTCGTTCGTACCAGTCATGGTGATGTACTGGTTTGCCTACGGCTTGATGAACCGCTCGATCGACAAGTGGTTCTCGACTCCCGTCGAGGAGGTTCGGTCCGATACGCGGGCCATCACATCCATGGCGGCCAAATATGCCGAGCAGAATGCCCGCGTCGAAGCCGCAGCGATTGCTGCGTCTCCCGAAGTTGAGCGTGGCTTCTCGAGCCACGGATCGTCTGGAATCGTCAGCGAATTCCAGCGCCACGAAATGACATTGCAGGGTGGATTCGGGCTGGCGTTGCGAGATGGTACTGCCGAAGCCAGCTACAACGCTCCGGCTCCATGGGCCGTTATGAAGAACTCGTTGCCGCTCACCGAAGCACTAGCTGGGCGCCCGGCGCAATACACGTGGCACGACACGGACTACACGCTGGGAACCGCAGCGGTTGCGGGCGGGGGAACGATTGTCGTCGCCATCCCTCTTCCCGCTGAGTTCTCTCAAGCGGTGCGGCAGGTTGAGGCCAGCCAGCAGAGATATTTCCAATGGAGCCGTGAACGTCGGCGCGTGCGCCAGACTTACATCGGTCTGCTGCTCCTGCTCACGATGATCGTGCTGTTCGTGACCTCGTGGCTAGCCCTTTTCCTCGCAAAACTGGTCACGCGTCCCCTTGCAGCTTTGGCAGAGGCAACCCAGGAAATTTCCCGCGGACGCCTCGACTACCGCGTCGATGTCAGAGCCACGGATGAGATTGGCGACCTGGTACGCTCCTTCAACCGCATGGCGGAAGAACTCGAAGCCAGCCGGCGCCAGTTGGAATCGTCCACCCGGGACCTGGGCGCAGCGAACACAGAACTCGATCAACGCCGCCGGCAGATGGAAACGATTCTCGAAAGTATCCCCACCGGTGTTCTTTCGCTCGATGCAGGCCGGCGCGTGACCCACACCAATCAGGCTTTGCTTCGAATGTTCCATCCCGATGGCGGGCACGTCGGCGCCGCATTTCCTCAAGGTGCATCACTCTCTGAAGTATTTCCGGCCGATGTGCTCGAGGATTTCGAGCCTCTGCTGCGGCGCGCCGACCGCATGGGGTTCACCACCAGCCAAATGGAAATGCCCTTGTCGCATGGATCGTTGAATGTGGCGGTCACGGTGGCTCCACTCCAGCGTCAGGATGAGCGCTCGGGCTACGTCGTGGTATTCGAAGATTTATCGGATCTACTCAAAGCGCAAAAGCAGGCTGCCTGGCGGGAAGTCGCACGGCGCGTCGCTCACGAGATCAAGAATCCGCTGACACCGATCGCGCTCTCGGCCGAGCGCATTCAGAGGCATCTGGACCGGGTCCCACCAGCCCAGCGCGGCGCAATGGGAGTGGTGCGCTCCTGCGCCGAAACTATCGCAGGAGCTGTAGAAACCGTGCGCCGCCTCGTCGACGAGTTCTCAACGCTCGCACGATTCCCGGTGGCCAAGCCGCAGGCAGCCGATATCAACGAAATCATCGAAAGTGCGCTCTCGATGTTCAATGGCCGTCTGGATGGAATCTCGCTGCACAAATCGCTGGCTGCCGATTTGCCCAAGGTTTTGGCTGACAACGAGGGGATCAAGCGTGCGGTAGCAAATCTCGTCGACAACGCCGCTGAAGCCACAGAGAGTGCCGTGGTGCGGGAAATCGAAATCTCCACCGCGCTGGTCGCAAGCCGCGACGCGGTTGAAATCACGGTTGCCGATACCGGTCACGGCGTCACGCGCGAACTGAAGGAGAAGTTGTTCCTGCCGTACTTCTCCACGAAAAGGCGCGGGACCGGGCTCGGCCTCTCGATCGTGAGCCGGATCGTAGAAGATCACCACGGATCGATTCGCATCGAAGAAAATCATCCGGTCGGCACGCGTTTTATCGTAGAGCTTCCGGTGGTGCCAGAATCGACGCCAGCGGCCGTCATCGCCAAACATGTATAGCATCCTCATCGTCGACGACGAAGCTGGCATTCGCGATTCGCTCGCCGGCATTCTTGGGGACGAAGGCTACTCCGCGTCGTCGGCTGAAAGCGGCGAAGCCTGCCTCGACCTCCTGCGCAAGACCGCCTTCGATGTGCTCTTGCTCGACATATGGCTGCCTGGCATCGATGGGATGGAGACGCTGGCCAAAATCCGCGAGTTGGAGAATGGGCCCGAAGTGATCATGATCTCCGGCCACGGCTCCATTGAGACCGCGGTGCGCGCCACGAAACTCGGTGCCTATGACTTCCTCGAGAAGCCGCTCAGCATCGAGAGGACGTTGATCGTCGTCAAGAATGCGATCGAGTCGAAGCGCTTGCAGCGCGAGAACGTCGACCTGAAAAAGCAATTGCAAGCCAAGAGCATCATCGTAGGCGACAGCATTCCCATGAAAGCGCTGCGGCAGCAGATTGCGCTGATGGCTCCGACGAACGGGCGCGTCCTGATTTATGGAGAATCAGGAACGGGCAAGGAGATGGTGGCACATGCGATCCATGCACAAAGCTTGCGCAAAGACCAAACCTTCGTTGAGGTAAACTGCGCAGCGATCCCTGAAGACTTGATCGAGAGCGAACTCTTCGGACACGTCAAAGGATCGTTCCCCGGCGCCGCCGCGGGCAAGGAAGGAAAATTCCAGAGAGCCCACGGAGGCACACTCTTCCTCGATGAAGTCGGTGACATGAGCCTGAAGACGCAGTCGAAGGTGCTGCGCACTCTGGAAGAACAGCGCTTCACGTCGGTCGGAAGCGATGAGACCATCACCGTCGATGTGCGCGTGATCGCGTCTACGAATAAAGATCTGGAAGAAGAGATTTCACGCGGCAACTTCCGCGAAGATCTCTTCTACCGGCTGAACGTGATTCCCTTCTTCGTCCCGCCGCTGCGCGAGCGCAAGGAAGACATTCCACTGTTTACGCGGCATTTCCTGAAGGAACTGGCGGCGACCTACGGACGCCGACCTCGCGAGATCACCGATGATGCCGTTGAAGTCCTGATGCGCTATTCCTGGCCCGGGAACGTCCGCGAATTGCGCAACGTGATCGAGCGCATTGTCATCATGAATCCGACCACGACTCGCTTTGACGCTAAACATCTGCCGCCGCTGGTTTATCGAGATGGCGGAAGGCGCGTGCCCAAGGGCGAATTCTCGACGCTGCACCAGGCGCGTGATGCCTACGAGCGCGATTACATCCTCAAGAAGCTGGATGAAACGCATGGCAACGTGACCCGCGCCGCAGAGGTGCTCGGACTGGAGAGAAGTCACCTGTATCGGAAGATGAAGGCGCTGGGGATTGCCGCGAAGGAGTAGAGCTACCGCTTCTTCACCATGTGAATCTCAGTCCCATTCTTTCGGAACTTCACTTCATCCATCAACTGATTGATCAGGAAAATTCCGCGGCCGTGGTTCGAGTAGAGGTTCTCGCCCACTGTGCAACTCGGAATTGCGCCCGGATCGAATCCCGGACCTGGATCGCGCACAATAATGAGAATACCGCGCTGTTCGTCGCAAGCGACGAGGCATTCAATCACCTTGCTGGGATCTTCCTTCGCGCCGTGGACGACTGCATTGGCCAGCGCCTCTTGCAGAGACAGCTCGATGGCGTCTTCCTTGCCGTTCACGCACTTCATTTCGCGGACGGCTGCCATCACTTGCTCCACGACCTGGTCTACGGCTTTGCGGTCGGCGGCGAGCGTAACGCGCACGCGCAGGTTCAACTTCTCTGGATCAAAATCGTACTCCGGGAGCTGTTCCTCGGGAGATTCCCCAGTTGGCATTTTTTATCGGCTCTTTCGTCCCTACAGCCCCAGGCACGCGGCTTATTGATTCTAGCGGGAATCAGCCAAAGTCGGCAATAAGGGCGCGATTCACTTCACGCCATAACAAAGGCTAATCGTTACTGTGAGGCTCGCCACCGGGAGTCGTCTCTGAGTCTTGTTCTACCTGCCGCTCAAACATCCGATGCTCCAGTTGCCGGCGCCAATCGAGTTCTTCCACGAAGCTTCGCGAATCGCGCCAGCCTGGCTCTGCTTTGACGTAAAGTTCGAGAAAAACTTTCATCCCCAGCATGCGTTCGATCTGTATCCGCGCAGACGTGCCGATCTTCTTCAGCATTCGGCCGCCTTTGCCCACCAGAATTCCCTTTTGTCCGTCGCGCTCGCAATAAATCGTTGCACCGATGCGCGTAAGCCGCTTCCCCTCTTCAAAGTTATCGACGATCACCGTAGTCGCGTAAGGAATCTCTTCGCTGGTGTTGAGCAGCAACTGCTCACGGATGATTTCCGCGGCCATGAATCGCGCGGGCTGATCTGTGATCTCATCCTCTGGAAAATATGCCGGACCGGCAGGAAGCGCCGCAAGAATCGTCTTCATCAGATCGTCAAGGCCCTTGCGCTTCAGCGCGGAAATCGGAACTACTTCGGCAAAATCGTAGAGCTTGCGGTATTCCTCGATCAGCGGCAACAGCTTTGATTTTTCGGGAATCAGATCGACCTTGTTCAGGATGAGAAATGCTCTTGCTTTCGACTGTCTCACCAGATCGAGCGCGAACTGATCGCGCGGATCGAGCTTATGCGCAACATCCACGATCACCAGCACGAGATCGCAGCCTTCGAGTGCTTCCCGCACTTCGACCATCATCTTGCGTCCCAAAGAACTGTCGGGTTTGTGCACGCCGGGAGTGTCGATGAGCACAATCTGCCCACCGTCTTTGCCTTTGCGCTTGGGAATGTGGACGACGCCCTGTATGCGGTTGCGCGTAGTCTGCGGCTTGGGCGAAATGATCGCCAGTTTCTCGCCGACGAGAGCGTTCAGCAAAGTGGACTTGCCAGCGTTAGGCCGGCCAAGAATGCAGACGAATCCGGAGCGGAATGGCATAGAGCTATGAGCGATGAGCTGTGAGCAATGAGCTGCTAACTCTTAGCTTACCCGGTTTCGCATTATGAGGCGTTGATTGTCCGCAATTGTTCGTTAATGCCGATGATCTCATAAGTGTGCCTGCTCAAAGATCACCGCTCATTGCACTCTGCTCAAATCAACTTCAACTGCCGCGGCTGCACCGGCGTAACTCTTACGCGCTCGACTTTGCGATCGGTTGACTCCAACACCTCAAAGCGAAGGCCGTCTTCCTCCACAAATTCGCCCTTGCGCGGAATCCGTCCGGCAAGCTCGCTGACCAGGCCGGCAATCGTCGCGGAGTCTTTTCCTTCCGGCTTGGTGCCGAACAATTCATTGAGGCGGTCCAGGTCCATGCCTCCCGAAACGATGAAGGCGCGGTCGCCGTCGCGTAAAATCTCAGGCTTGTCCCGTTCGTCACGGATCTCCCCTACAATCTCCTCCACCAGATCCTCGATCGTGACCAGGCCCGCGACCCCGCCGTATTCATCGACAACGATCGCCATGCGGATATTCTGCTTCTGCATCTCGCGCAGCAAGTCGCTCCCCAGCTTGCTCTCCGGCACAAAGTAAATGTCGCGACGCATGATGCTGTCGAGCTTGCGCACGTGCGCCTCGCTGTCGGGAACCTGCAGCACGTCCTGCGTGTAAACGATGCCTTTGATGTTGTGGATGCTGCCCTCGTACACGGGCACTCGCGAATAATGCTTGGCCCGCAACATTTCGATAAAGCGCTCCACCGTCAAGTCGATCGGAACCGCAAAAATCGCCGGACGTGGCTTCATCGCCTCACGTACCGTCTTGCCGCTGAATTCGACAACCGACTGGATCAGATCCCGGTCCCCTTCTTGAATGATGCCCTCTTCCTGGCCGGCTTCGATCAACGCATCCACGGCTTCGGCGGATGTTTCCGGCTCTTCGGTTGTGTTCTCGCGAGTCAGAGTTGCTACCGATTGCAGAAATCCAAGGACGATCGTAACCGGCATGACCAGATAGATGAGTGCCTTCAAAACAAGCGTCCATCGCTTCAACCACTCGCCCTTCGTGCGAGAGAAAAATACGAATGGCAGGAAGCGATTGCACAGCATGATGATCAGCAGAAGCCCGAATGCCGCCTGCAGAACCTCATAGATGCTCCAGTCCTGATATCGAAAGACCAGATAGGCGACCAGAACCGCGATCGCCGCAGTGGTCAGTTGTTCCAAAACAGCCATGGATAGAGCCGCACGTCCACGAGAGAATCCCAATCTCGGCTCAATCTTCTGTTCAAAGACGTCGATGTTGTCCTGAAAATCGCGCGATAGGAATTTGCCCGCTTCCTGATACACACGGTCTACGTATGAAACCAGCGTAAGGAGTCCCACGAGGAGAACCAGAATGAACCCAACAGAAAGGATCATGCTTTCCTCCGCAGGCTCCTCAAAGGCGATCGGCTGTAGGATTTCGCCGGCTCGTGCTCGTCTGGCTGGCAGCGTTCGGTCAGCGATGAGGGAAGACCGAGCTTCCGGCGTAAGCTTGCTTCCTTGCGCGACATTTCTCCATTATCGCGCTCGTGGTCCAAGCCCGCCAAATGCAGAATCCCGTGCAGCGCCAGAACCTTCACTTCGAGGGCTGCCGAGTGCCCAAGCCCAGCGGCGTTTTCGCGGGCGATGTCGGCGCAGATCGCGATCTCCCCGGCGAATCCGCGTTTATCCGTCCCATTGAAATGTATCTGGGAGGGAAACGATAAGACATCCGTGGTCTTGTTCTTCTCTCGAAATCGAAAGTTCAACGCACGCATCGCTTCACTGCTGGTAAGCAGGATGTTTACTCTTCCTGAAAGCCCGACGGCTCGCCGTGCGCGTAGCGTGAAACGCTCGAGCGACTTCGCGCTCAATCCCGCGACTTTCTTTTCCAGAATGATCAAAGCGGCAACCTCTTCACCGTTGCCCTAAAACAAAACAGGAGGGCCAATGCCGCCGCCCTCCCTCTACTCGCCGTGCGCTACTGCCTTGTTGCAGACGACGAACTCTTCTCCTGGTCCGGAGGATTGGCCGCTCTTTCCGGAACAATCGCTTCGGCCGTCTTGGTTTCTCCGAGCAGGAGCATCTGTTCAGCGACCCGCGTCTTGTGCTCGTCGTAGGCTCGTACGATGCGCTGCACCAGGTGATGCCGCACCACATCGCCTTCGTCGAAGTGCACAAATGCAAGGCCGTTCACGTTCTTCAGTACTTCGATCGCTTCCAGCAGACCGCTGCGGCGGGCGTTAGGCAGATCGATTTGCGTTATATCGCCGGTGATCACGGCCTTCGAGTTGAATCCGAGCCGCGTGACGAACATCTTCATCTGCTCCGAGGTCGTGTTCTGCGCTTCGTCGAGGATCACGAACGAGTCGTTCAACGTGCGTCCGCGCATAAAGGCAATGGGCGCGATCTCAATGACATTCTTCTCCAGATAGCGGTCGACCTTCTCCGGATCGAGCATGTCGTACAGCGCGTCATATAGCGGACGGAGGTACGGATCGATTTTGTCTTGTAGAGTGCCGGGCAAGAATCCGAGACGCTCGCCCGCTTCCACCGCAGGCCGTGCCAGGATGATCCGGTTCACCCGCTTGGCCAATAAGGCTGAGATCGCCATGGCCACGGCAAGATAGGTCTTTCCCGTTCCCGCCGGACCGACGCCAAACACCATGTCGTGCTTCTCGATGGCTTCGAGGTATCGGCGCTGGTTGCTGCTCTTCGGCTGAACCGTCCGGCGTCCGAAGGACCGTTGCTTCCCGGCGTCAGCCAGGCCACGCAGGGTCGAATTGGGATCGGACGTCAGCACGCGCAGCATGCTGTTCAGATCGCCATTATTGAACGTGTAGCCGGAGCGCTGCAGGCTCTCGTAATCGGTAAACACCTGCTCGACGCGAGCCACATCGCGTGCCGCGCCCTCGATCTCGATGGAGTTCGAGCGAAGATTGATGGTGACGTTCAGGCCGTCTTCCAGGAGCCGCACATTCTCGTCCCGGGTGCCGAACAGCGTCTCGATGTTGGGACTAATCCCGATGCTTTTCTTCATGCTTGTGCTTTACGTTGGTGAGCCTCCACGGGCTGGAACGCGGGATTCGAGCTGAATTCGGAATCCGGCGAAAGCGGAACACACCAATGCCTGCTCATAGACAAAGCAAGGTTTTGCTTGGAGACGGGATCAGTCGAGCTGCGCATGCCCAGTGGGCAGGTCACTACCATTAAGTAAAAGCCTACCCCGGGAATCCGAGTGAGTCAATGGGAACAATCCCTAAGCAGTGGCCGAGGCGACATCTCGTGCAGAAGCCGGTACCGCCCGAGTGCGGGCCCACTCGCGGAGGGCTGCAATCTCCTCGGCCCGGGTTATCGAAAGAGGCACGGTCTGCGCCAGGGCATCGACCAGGGACTGCGTAGTGACCTGCTTCTTCTCGGAATAAGCCCCGTAGAGTGCGCCTTGGACCGCGGCATCGATCTCGGCTCCCGAATAGCCGTTCGCGGCCGTAGCGACTTTTTCAAGGTCAAACTCCGCGGGATTACGTTTGCGCTTGGTAAGTTGGATTGAGAAGATCTGCTTGCGCTCGGCCTGATTCGGCAGATCGACAAAGAACAATTCATCGAAACGCCCCTTCCGAATCAGTTCGGGAGGCAGGACTGTGACGTTATTGCACGTCGCGGCCACAAAAACCGCTGCCTTGCGGTCCTGCATCCAGGAGAGGAAAGAAGCCAGCAGCCTGGATGAAACTCCCGCGTCAGCCGATGCCGAATCCGGCCCGCTCCCGGCAAAGACCTTTTCCAACTCATCAATCCAGAGCACGCACGGGGCGAGACCTTCCGCGACCTGAAAGACCTTGCGAATGCGCTTCTCGGTTTCGCCGATGTACTTGTCGTAGACGGC
>Ga0210399_10004166_pt1 | contig 11236 bp, 10 predicted proteins | sample IncBWC14MmetaG_FD_150865 | JGI IMG/M metagenome (GOLD analysis project Ga0210399, IMG submission 150865) | Forest soil microbial communities from Barre Woods Harvard Forest LTER site, Petersham, Massachusetts, United States - Inc-BW-C-14-M | ecosystem: Environmental > Terrestrial > Soil >...
AATTACGAACGCGAGCTTGCCGAATATCATTTCAACGAAGCGCAAGGCAGCTCTCACGTTTCAATTAATCCACGAAAGATCTACGGCCTCGCCGAGTTGATCGACATTGCCGAGCGAAATAATCCCGACACGCGAGTCGCCTGGGAACGCGCTCGACAGGCGGCCGCTGCGGTTGGTTTGAGCGAGAGCTCTTACTACCCGTTCCTCGTCGCATCCGCGGCCGCAGGTTACGACCGCGCGTTCATTCCGTTTCCGACTTTGACCGCAAATCCGACGCATCCGAGCCTTTCTAACGTAAGAATTACCGGCGGCGGCTCGTTAGTCACGGAAGCTCAGGTCTATCGAGGCGAACTGAACGCGAAATGGTTGTTGCTCGATTTCGGCGAACGAAGCGCTGTCGTCGCGGCGGCCAGAGAACAACTGATGATGGCAAACGTCGGGTTCAACGGGACGCATCAGAAAATCGTTTTTGAAGTAACAGATCGTTTTTATCAACTCGGGACCGCTCGCCAAAAAGTTCTGGTCAGCCAAAGCGCATTGGAAGCTGCACAAACGGTGGAGCAAGCGGTGCAGGCGCGTATCGACAACGGGCTCGCGACAAAACCCGAACTGCTCCAGGCGCAACAGCAGACTGCGCAAACCGCGTTCGATGTTGAAGCGACGACCGGCGCCGAGAGCGATGCGCGAGTTGCGCTGGTCGAGAGCATCGGCCTCTTGCCAACAGTTCCGCTTCATGTGGCCGATCTCGGACAAAGATCGACATCGGAGCAAACAAACGGTTCGGTGGATGAATTGATCGAGCGAGCGTTGTCACAACGGCCCGATCTGGTGGCAAAGCTCGCAAACGTCCGCGCGAAACACGACGGGATTCGCAAAGTTCGCGCTGAGTATTATCCGAAAGTTGCGATCGATGCTCACGCCACCGAGACCGAGCTCGATGTCAGCATTAATCACTCAGATTACTTCGGAGATCATCGCCCCACTTACGGAGTTTTTCTGACGGCGAGCGTTCCGATCTTCGATGGATTTGGACGGCGCCACAAAATGGAAATGGCCGAGGCCGAATTGCACGGCGCGGAGAACGAGCTCGCCGGGGCGCGCGATTCCGCCGTTCGCGAAGTTTGGAAAGCCGACACCGATTTTAAGACTGCTCTGCGCAAACAGGAATCGGCGGCCAAGCTCGTGACCGCATCGCAAAATGCGTTCGACGCGGTGCTCGAATCGTACAAGAACGGGCTTAGCACTTATCCGGAGATTGTGAGCGCGCAGCGCAATCTAGCCTCCGCGCGAAGCGTGAGTCACGACACGCAGTCTGCGATTTTCACAGCCGCAACCGCTCTTGCGCTGAGCACCGGAGATTTGGCCCGGCCTTCAACACGGGCAATGCGTTTCGTTAGGCCTTCAAAGCGATGAATATGCGTCGCACAGTTTCGAAGCTTGTCGCCGTCGGCTTCGTGGTGCTCGTTCTCTGCTTCGCCGCAGTGCGCCTCTTCGGTCATCATTCGCCCACGGTCGATGTTCTCGGTTCATACTTCCCGGCGTGGATGGTCTGCATTGTTAGCGGACTTACGCTAACGCTCGTCGCGCATTGGATTGTTCAAATTTGCCACGTCAAGCCATACCTCGGTCCGGCGCCGCTTATCTATTCGTGCCTGATGATCATCTTCACGTTTGCGACCTGGATTCTTCTTTATCAAAACTAAGATGCATCAACCCCACACCCCTTTGAAAGAGCAAGACGTCGTGACGCCACCGGACGATCGCGCTGAACAACACAAGTTCATTCGCAAGATCACATCCACAATCATCGTCGCCGGCGCGATCTTCATCACCCTTTACGTGTGGGGAATCATCGAACGACATCCGCGCACCGACGACGCGACTGCCCGCGCGAATGTCGTGGGCCTTGCGCCGCGCGTCAGTGGTCAAATCCTCAAGCTGAATGTGCAGGACAACCAGGCAGTCAAGGAAGGCGATGTGCTTTTCGAAATCGACCCCGAGGACTACAGACTCATCCTGGAAAAGGCTAAAGCTGAGTTGGCCACTCTGGATCAACAGCTCGCACAAGCCCATGACACTTTGCACCGTCTGGAACCACTCCTGCCCCATGGCTTTACGACCGCCGACGCTGTCGACAAAGCCCGAACCGCAGTGACAACTCTACAAGCTCAGCGCGGAGGGGCGATCGCGACCATCAATCTCGAGGAACTCCATCTCTCCTACTGCAAGGTCATCGCACCTTTTTCCGGACGTGTCATCAATCTCAACATTTCGACCGGCGCCCATGTTACCGCCGGGGTTCCGGTCTTCTCGTTGCTGGACACGAGCAAATGGTATGTGATCGCGAATTTTCGCGAGGCCGAGATTCGACATATGGCTCCCGGTAGCGAAGCGATCGTTTATCTTTCATCTGCGCCTAACCAACGCTTCCGTGGAAAAGTGCAAGGAATCGGATGGGCAGTGAAGCCCGAAGGCGAGATCGATCTGCCTCCCTCCGGTGTGCCGTACGTAAAACGCGAACTGAACTGGGTGCGCGTCGCGCAACGCTTTCCAGTTCGCATCGAGGTTGAGAATCCCGATCCCGACCTTTTCCGCATGGGTGCGTCGGCAGTCGCGATCATCAAGGGTCCGCCCGCAAAATGAGTTCGCACGTGCTTAGTATCACCGGCTTTCTCCCCGCCTCTCCCCTTGCTAAAGGGGAGAGGATTGAGGTGAGGGGTTCCCTGATCCTCATCATAAAGCTAGCAAACCCTCACCCTACCCTCTCCCTTGGAAAAGGAGAGGTGACTCCGTTGCGTTAACCACATACATGAGCGCGGCATTTCTCGAAGCGCAACCCATTGATTCCGATTGGATTGCCTGGTTACGGCGCGAGCTAGCGCCAACGCGCGCACGCAAAATCCGAACAGCCATCATGGTCGGTGGCGCGGTCTTGTGCGTGATCATTTCGATGGCGCTTCAAGTGCCGGAGCTGGCTACCAGCGCCTACATGGTTTTCTTCATCTCTAAAGAGAGCAAGCTACTCACGACAGTTACCGGAGTCGGTGCAGTTATTGTTCTGACCAGCAGCCTTGGCGCCACTCTCCTACTTTACAAATTCACTTATGGTCATCCGGAATTGCGCATTCCCGGAATGGCAATCGCGCTGTTTCTTGGAATGTGGTTGTCCCGCGCTCTTGTGATCGGGCAATTTGGATTCCTTTTTGGCTTTGTCGTCGCTGTCTCGCAATCCGTTGGCGAAGAAATTCCGTCACCTGAATATTTGGTTCGTCAACTTCTGTGGCTATGGGTGGCACTGGCGTACGCCATCGCGGTCACCGTCGTGCTGAACTTGCTGTTTCTGCCGGACCCGCCGAAGGCCGCTGAACATCCGAAACCGAAAGGACTCTTCGTGCCGGACGCGTTCACGAACCCGGCGCACGTGCATTTCGCCCTCAAAGTCACTTTCGCAGCGATGTTCTGCTACATCGTTTATGAGGCGATCGATTGGTCGGGAATCCATACGGCGTTCATCACCTGCACGTTCATTGCGCTCGAGAGCACTGAGGCAACGCTCTACAAGGGAACTCTGCGAATCGCGGGCTGCGTGATCGGCGGAGCGCTCGCGCTTTTCTCCATCGTATTCCTTATGCCACACATGGAAACGATCGCCTCGCTCGTTGTGCTCGTCGCTTGTGCCTCGGCTATCGCGGGCTGGGTCGCGACCGGAAGCCAACGAATCAGTTATGCTGGGCTGCAACTCGCATTCGCTTTCTTCTACAGCGTCTTTCAAGGTTACGCGCCCGACACTGATCTCGACAACGTCCGCAATCGCGTCGTTGGAATTCTTTTTGGTCTCATCGTTACCGGATTTGTTTTCCAATATGTCTGGCCCGAGCCCGGTCGAATCGAATCGCAGACCTCACAATGAAATCGTGGAAGAATATCCTCTTTGCGTTGTCGATCTTCGCGTCCTGCGGTTGCGCCCATCTCGCGACAGTAAAAACAGAACCGGCACGCCTCCCCACGGGATTACGGGTCGAAGAGCCGCTTGAATCCGCCACAAAATACCTGATAGCAGCAGAACACGAACAGCCGCCGGCCGCACTAGGGCATGACCTGCTGGCTGCCAAAATGTCGTATGGAGTGTTGGAACGGCAGCCAAAAGATGAATCGGCGCGCAGCATGTATAACTTCGCTGTAGCGCGTGTCGTTCAAGACGTCGATCGAGCGGATCTAGAGCCGTGGCGGCATTCGGTCACCGTTATGACAGACCAGGGACGTTACACTCTGGAATCTCCGAAGCCCGTCGATGCCGAACATGATCCGAGTCGATACGATTTATTTCCGAGCGACACGTTGAAGATCGGCGGAAAATTCTTCAAGACCTACTCAACTGTGAGTGGCCTTGGCGCGCCGATTGCAGTGGTTGGGCGCACAGAAAGTCCGCACTTCCGTCAGCAATACAAACTTCGCCGCATTTACGCGCCGATCACCGCGATCGTCCGCTTCTCCGGCCGGAAAGCGAGCTTGGAGTTCATGGATCCATTAAACGCCGAAAGAATCACACTGAACAAGCAAACCTTTCCTCTTGCCGCTGATTTTGATGCGCCTACGGCACTCCTGGTCGCTCGTGAACGCCCGGAACGGCTTGGGCTGTCGCGGGTCATGAACCCGGAAGCCTATGCAGATACAGCGATGCTGACTCGGTTGCAGCAATTCGATCCCGCGCGAACGCCTGTGATTTTCGTTCACGGCTTGCAAGAAACAGGAGCGAGCTGGGCGCCAATGATCGACTCCCTCCGTCATGACCCAGCGATAAGGAAGCATTATCAGTTCTGGTACTTCAGTTACCCCAGCGGTTATCCTTATCCGTATTCAGCCGCGCTGTTCCGCCAAGATCTCGATGGAATCGAGCGCGCGTTTCCCAACCACAAGCGCGTCGTCCTCATCGGCCACAGCATGGGCGGAATGATTTGCCGCTTAATGCTCACGGACGCGGGCGACAAAATCTGGCGCGATTTTTTCGCCACGCCTCCGGCGAAAACCCCACTGGCGCCAGACACTCGCAAACTTCTGGAGGAGTCGCTCGTGTTCAATCATCGGCCGGACGTTCAACGGGCGGTCTTTATTTCGACACCGCATCGCGGCAGCAACTTCGCGTCCGGCTGGATCGGACGGATCGGCGCTGCGCTCGTTAGGACTCCGCGACCCTTCACCTCGATTTACGCGTCGACGAAACCGCTCTTAGTCTCAGATCCCGCCGCGCGAACGCTGAAACGCATGCCGAACAGCGTGGACACGCTTGAGCCTAACGACCGGTTCGTGCAAGCGGTCAACAAGCTTCCAATCGCATCCGGTATTCCATACCACTCGATCATGGGAGATCGTGGCCGCGGCGACACGCCAAATAGCTCTGACGGTATCGTTCCGTATTGGAGCTCGCATCTCGACGGCGCGGAGTCGGAATTAATCGTGAATTCAGATCACGGCGCGCAATACAATCAGCAAGCGATTCGAGAAGTTGAACGGATTCTCAAAAGGAATCTGACCGCCAAGAACTGATGAAGGGAATCCTTGTTGTTGTTTTTGTGGCGATGCCGATCCAGCTCGTGCGCTGCGCTGAGACACCTGCTCTGATTGAGCGGCCCGCATCAGGAAACAGTCCAACTCAGGTCTCCGTCGGAATCTGGGTTGTGGATATCAACAGCATCGACAGCGCACAGCAAAACTTCACCGCCGACATCGCTGTTGTGCTGCAGTGGAAGGACGCTCGCCTTGCCCATACGGGAACCGGACAGGCGCACTACGCACTCGATCAAATCTGGACTCCACGAGTGGCTATCGCGAATGAAACCAGTTCGGTCACTCGCAAGTTTCCGGACTCAGTCGAAGTCGAACCCGACGGCACCGTGATTTATCGGCAACGCTATGTCGGATCGTTCACGCAGTCTTTACGGCTGCAATCTTTTCCGTTCGACCGGCAGGCGTTTCATATTCACTTGGTTGCGATTCGATATGGGCCTAACGAAGTGGTGTTTGTGCCAGATGAGAACTGGATCCGTGATGGACTCCAGCAGGCGGCCGGCATCTCGCCGTCGATAACCCTGCCTGACTGGACCGTGGAGAAATGGGACGCCAAAGCACGCGTCTATGCGCTGAAACCTGGAATGCAGTATTCCGGTTACGTTTTCGAATTCACCGCCTCGCGTAACGTCGAGCATTACCTCCTGAAAGTAATTCTTCCCCTCATTCTGATCGTGATGATGTCGTGGGCTGTTTTCTGGATCGATCCAAACACCTCCAACTCGCAAATCAGCATCGCGGTTACATCGATGCTTACACTGATTGCTTACCGTTTCGCGGTTGACAGCCAACTGCCGCGCCTGCCTTATATGACGCGCCTCGATAATTTTTTTCTAACGAGCACGCTGCTCGTTTTCTTTTCGCTGATCGAAGTTTTGGTCACGACAATTCTCGATAACAAACAGCAACCGGAGAGAGCCAAGAAAATCGATCGCTACTGCCGCGCAATTTTCCCTGTCATCTTCGCCATCGCTTCAATCGCGATCTTTGTGAGGCCGCGCGATTAATCCGTCAGCTCGCCACGGTGAAAACAGAGCCGGCACGCCTTGCGACCTTAGCGACCGAAGAGTCGCTTGAACAATGAAAATGCTACAGTGCCATCGGGCGCTCATCGATTCATCACAAGTCCCTCGTATATCAGCGACTTGTGATGGTGCGCGGTAGAGGTTTCGAACCTCTGACCCCTACCGTGTCAAGGTAGTGCTCTACCACTGAGCTAACCGCGCATAAAGATTAGTGCTTGGTGGATAAGTGATTAGTGATTGGTGATGAGTCAAGGAGCTGGCGAAGCGAAAATCCAATCACCATCCGCCGGTCGCACGATCATGAACCAATTTTGTCCGGCGTTTCGGACAAACGTCCTACCTTAGGCCGCGAGTTTAACGGCCTCTTTGTGCCCGAGAATGCGAACGGTCTGCTGGAGTTGCTCGGAGTTGAGCGGTTTCTTTAAGACCGTAATCGGACCTTTCGCCAGAATGCGATCGAGCATCTCGCTATCCGGATAGCCGGTGATAATCACGATCGGACAATCGGCCTGCTCTTTTCTCGCTGCGTCGTAAACGTCATCGGCCGGACCGTCCGGCAATTTCAGATCGAGAAAAATGAGGTCAAACTTTTGTTTGTTGAGCGCGGCCAGCGCTTCTTTCACCGTCCCGACGACAACGCGGCTAAATCCGATTTTTTTCAGAAAAACGCGGAAGAGATTTTGCAGACTTTCGTCATCGTCCACCACGAGGACCGTAGGCTGGCCGGACTTGTCCTCCTTCAAGATGTCTTTATCAAGCGATGATTTTTTGATGCGCCAACGGCCACCGATTTGAATAGCTGGCAATTGGCCGCGCTGGACGAGATAGTAAACGGTCGGCAACGGGATGCGGAGGTACTTGGCCGTTTCCTTGACCGTGAGGAGGTTATGCATGTGGGAAAATCACCAATTTGAGCAAAGGTGGGCAAGACAATTTCACGGGGCCTAGCATTATAAATTTTAGAATCGATGTCAATCCTTTGTTTGGCGGCCCCACCCCTGGGATGCGCGTCTGGGCGCGTAACCCTCGGCCCACCGGCAGGTAAGAGCCCACATCGCGACTGGACAATACGGGAGCGGCGGTGGACTATTCGCATTTCATGAGCGTACTCTTCTTTAAGCGCTTCTTGCAGCGACCGTTTCAAATCGCGTCGATTGTCCCCAGCTCGAAGGCGCTGGTCGAGCGCGTCGCTCGCAAGATGGATTTCAGCCAGCCGCGCGTGATTGCCGAATACGGCCCCGGAGAAGGAGTGCACTCACGGGAGATCGCGCGACGGATGAGTCCCGATTCGCACCTGCTCCTGTTTGAACTCGACCCCGCATTCTCACGCGATCTCGAACGCCAATTCGCCAGGGATCGGCGCGTGCACGTTGTTCATGGAGACGCGGTCCGCTTGCCGCAGGAGTTGGCGCGCCGCGGGATCGCCTGCTGCGATTACATTCTTTCGGGCATCCCCTTCAGCATCCTCAAGATCGACAAGAAACGCACTCTCTTACAAAAAACGCATGACGCGCTCGCGCCCGGCGGCAGTTTCATCATCTATCAGGTCACGAACGAGCTGAAGCAGCACGCCACGCTTTTCGCACACGCCAAGTCAGAATATTTCCTGCAAAACATCCCGCCCATGTTCATTACTGTCTTTCAAAAGGCGCACGCGCTGAAACGTGATCGTCACGAGATCGAGTGGACCCGCTTTCCCGCGAATCGGCAGGCATGAAGGGCGGAGCAACGCGGATGGAAAGGGATTCCATGGGCGAAATGTCCGTCCCGGCTTCCGCGCTCTATGGCGCCTCGACTCAGCGCGCCGTGCTAAATTTCCCGATTAGCGATTATCGATTTTCGCGCCCGTTCATTCGCGCGCTTGGTTTAATCAAATGGGCGGCGGCGCAAGCCAATCATGACCTTGGTTTGCTCGATGCGGAACGCGCAGCGCTGATCGTGCAAGCCGCTGAAGAAGTTGCCGATGGAAAACTGGACGAACATTTTCCGCTCGACATTTTTCAGACCGGTTCCGGTACGAGCACGAACACAAACGCGAATGAAGTAATCGCGAATCGCAGTGCGCAACTTGCCGGCAAATCAATCGGCTCGCGCGAACCCGTCCACCCAAACGATCACGTCAACATGGGGCAATCGAGCAACGATGTGATCCCGTCCGCCATCCACATTAGCGCCGCCGAACAGTTAAAAAATTGTCTCGTGCCCGCGCTGAAAACGCTGCACGGCGCGCTCGAGGCAAAAGCGAATGAGTTTTGGGAGATCATCAAGATCGGCCGAACTCACTTGATGGATGCCACGCCGGTGCGGCTGGGCCAGGAATTCTCCGGTTATGCGCAGCAAGTCGCCTATGCGAAAGAGCGCGCCGAGAAAGCAATCGAGGTTTTGCGCGAACTCGCGCTCGGCGGGACCGCGGTCGGTACCGGTTTAAATCGACATATCGATCTTCCCGGCAAAATCATGCGTCATCTGGAGCAGCGGGCGGGCATCGCTTTTTATGAGGCAAAAAATCATTTCGAAGCGCAAGGCGGAAAAGATGCCGTGGTCGAAGCCAGTGGCCAGCTCAAAACGATCGCGGTCAGTTTGTTCAAAATCGCCAACGACATTCGTTGGCTCGGGAGCGGCCCGCGCTGCGGCATCGGCGAGATTCAGTTGCCGGCCACGCAACCGGGCAGCTCGATCATGCCGGGCAAAGTGAACCCGGTGATGTGCGAGTCCCTCATGATGGTTTGCGCGCAAGTGATCGGGAACGATGCGGCGATCACGTGGGCAGGCGCGAACGGCAATTTCGAGCTCAACGTCATGATGCCGGTGATGGCGCATGATCTTCTCGAATCGATCCGACTGCTTGCAAACGCGGCCGCTGTTTTCTGCGACAAATGCGTTACTGGCATCGTGGCAAATAAAAAGCGCTGTGCGGAGCTGGTCGAATTGTCGATGGCCATGGTGACGAGTCTCGCCCCGAAGATCGGTTACGATCGCGCCGCGGAGATCGCCAAGGAAAGCGCGAAAACGGGAAAGACGGTGCGCGAAATTTGCTGGGAGGAAAAGGTGTTGCCTGAAGCGGAGCTGGACCGCGCGCTCGATCCGGTTGCGATGACGGAACCGGGCGGCGAAGGTTCCAGCGGAGGTTAACCTTTTTCCCTCGCGCACACCATGGTCGCCAACGTCAACAGCCCGCAATTTTCCGGCGGCGCGAATATCGCCATCAAATGCCCAAGCCACACCTACGATCAGACGATCGCGTTCTATCGGGACACGCTCGGGTTGCCGTTGATCGAGGAGGAAGCGGACGGCTGCATTTTTCAGTTCGGCCCGAACCGGCTTTGGATCGATAAGGTCCCGAACCTGAGTCAGCCGGACATCTGGCTCGAACTGGAAACGAATGACACGGAAGCGGCCGCGGCGTTTCTAAAAGTCAACGGCGTGCCGCGGCGAGACGAGATCGAACAGCTCCGGGAAGATTTTGACGGGTTCTTCATTTCCGCGCCAAACGGCGTCATTCATCTCGTGATCGGTCACGAGGAAGCATAGAATCGCAACTCTCTTTCGATTGAGAAATCTAGAGATCGATCTTTAGAGCGCGGGCAGAGAATTTGCTCCACTCACCAGTCCGTGACTCCGCTGGCTCACGATTGGTTCCTCAGGCTGCGGCGAAATCCGCATTGGCAATTGCCGTTGCTTTTCATAGTCGTTTTGCTCTCTCGCCTGCCGTTTCTCGCCGCCGGTTATGGAGTGAATGTGGACGCCTGGCGCGTCGCGCGCGCCGCGCGAGAAATCGCAACGACCGGCGAATACTCAGTGTCGCGGTTCCCGGGTTACCCGATGCAGGAAATTGTTTGTTCATGGTTTTGGCGTGGCGGTCCGTTGGCCTTGAATGCTCTAACGGCGTTGCTCAGTGCGGTGGCGGTGACAGCATTCGTGGCAATTGGTCGAAACCTTCATCATCGCAACGCCTGGCTCGGTGGTCTCGCGCTTGCCGCGACGCCGATTTTCTTTGTCAGCAGTGTCTGCTCGAAGGACTACATGTGGGCGTTGGCGTTTGTGCTCCTGAGCATCCTCTGTTCGTTGCATGACCGGCCTGTGCTGACTGGCGCACTGCTCGGGCTGGCCACTGGTTGCCGGATCACGGCGCTGGCGATGGCGTTGCCGCTCGTGTTAATTTTATCCGGAGGAACGGCCAGTCGCCCCAGATGGCTCGTTAGTCTAAGATTCTTCTTCACCACGGCGCTTGTGTCGTTGCTGGTCTTTTCGCCGGTCTGGTTGCGCTACGGTACAAGCTTTTTCAGATTTTATGAGGACCATGCGCGCCCGAGTTGGCAGACAGTTTTGACGCGGGGAACAGTCGAGTTATGGGGAACCGTTGGTCTGATTGGGCTTGGCATCGCAGCCTGCGGCCTTTTTTTCCAACCCGCCAAACCGAATCCGGCTAACAAATGGATTGTGCCTGCACTTTCGTTGTCGATTGTTATTTATCTCGCAGCGTATTTGCGGCTGCCGGATCAAGCCGGCTATCTGCTCCCGATTGTTCCGCTCGTGTTAATTTTGGCGCACGAGTTCACGCCTGGTCGAATCTTCCAAGTGCTTTGTGCATGCCTGCTGGCTGCGCCAGTGGTTGAGATTTCACGGACCGGTCTCTCACCCGGACC
>Ga0210399_10004169_pt1 | contig 11231 bp, 9 predicted proteins | sample IncBWC14MmetaG_FD_150865 | JGI IMG/M metagenome (GOLD analysis project Ga0210399, IMG submission 150865) | Forest soil microbial communities from Barre Woods Harvard Forest LTER site, Petersham, Massachusetts, United States - Inc-BW-C-14-M | ecosystem: Environmental > Terrestrial > Soil >...
GAAGCCTAAACGGGGATTTTCGCTTATTCTTCGAAGCTGAATTCGCCTGCTATAATAAACATATTCATGAACGCTACAGGCACGAATCCACCAACACAGGCAACCACGGAGCAATCCGAAGTTTCGGCGGAAGTTCTTGCGACTCTTTCCGAAATCGGAGAAGAGGTCAATGCTTCCCTGGACCTCGACGAAGTTCTTTCCCACACCGCCGTACTGATCAAGCGGCATATCGATTACGAATTTTTTGGTGTGATGCTGCTCGATGAAACCGGCTCCTATCTGAGTCACCGCTTCGCCGTCGGCTATCCTCCCGGCCTCGCGGAAAATCTGCGTGTTCCCGTGGGGCAGGGAATTACGGGCACAGCAGTTTCTACGATGCAACCCGTTCGCGTCAGCGACGTTTCGCAGGATCCGCGCTACATAAACGCCATCGAAAGCGTGAAATCCGAACTTGCCGTGCCGCTGATTTTCCGCGGAAAATGCGTGGGCGTTCTGGACATCCAGAGCCGCCACCTGAACTATTTCACCAAGGATCAGCAACGAATCGTGACCTTGCTGGCCAGCCGCCTAGTCGTGGCGATTGAAAATGCGCGCCTTTTTCAGAAGGTCAGAACCCAGGCGGAAACGCTGCTGGTACTGAACGAAGTCAGCCGGGAAATCAGCTCGATTTTGGATGTGGAAGAGCTTCTCCGTCGCGCCGCGGAACTTGTGAAGCGCGTTATCGATTACCAGATCGTCAGCATCATGCTTTATGACGAAGAGCAGAAAGTTTTTCGCCATCGCCTTGACGTTAAGCACGGCCAGCGTGTGCAGGGCAAATTGCGCGTCGCAGCGACGGAAGGGATCGTGGGCGCTGCCGCAACGCTGCGCGAGCCGGTTCTCGTTCCCGATGTCACCACTGACCCGCGCTACCTCATGGTGAATCCCGAAACGCGTTCGGAACTTGCCATCCCGATGATCTTCAAGGGCAAGGTGATTGGCGTTCTCGATCTTGAAAGTCCGCAATTGCATTACTTCACTGAAGAGCACGTGCAGACGCTTACGATTCTGGCGGCCAATCTCGCGGTCTCGCTTGAGAATGCGAGGCTCTATGAACAGGTCGCCCGCGATGAAGCCCGCATGGAGCGGGACCTGCAAGCCGCGAAGCGGATTCAGGGCGCGCTGTTGCGGCCGGTGCCTGCTGATGATTACGGGCTCGACGTTGCGGCGCGTTATCTCTCCGCGCGCGAAGTCTGCGGCGACCTTTATGATTTTCTGCGTTATGGCCCGCAGCAATTGGGCATCGCGCTTGGCGACGTCAGTGGGAAGGGAACGGCGGCCGCGCTTTACGGCGCCGTTTCCATCGGCATCATGCGCAGCCTGGCGCCGCAAAAACTGCAGCCCGCCGAAATGTTGCGGCAGATGAACCAACTTGTTGGCGAGCGACGGATTGAAGGGCGATTCATGACCGCGTGCTTTGCCACCTGGCAAAAAGGACGCCAGAAACTCCGCGTCGCCAATGCCGGCCAGTCGCAACCGCTGCTCTACAAAAGTGGACGCTGTGATCGCATCGAGCTGACGGGATTCCCATTGGGCATTTTTGAAGACGTTTCCTACGACGAATGGGGTGTCACGCTGGAATCCGGAGACATCCTGGTGTTCCATTCCGACGGTATTGCGGAGACATACAACAGCGAAGGGCAACTCTTCGGCACGGAACGCCTGCGGAAGCTTATCGAGCAGCATCACGAAATTTCCGCCGCGGAAATGGCCGATCGCGTCCTGAGCGAAGTGGACTGGTTTTCGCAAAGCGCGCCGCTTTCCGACGACCGCACGCTGGTGGTCATGAAGGTGAAATGAGCGCCCCCGGCAAGGCTCGCCGCAGGTTGCCCTACGTCGACCCCGCAAAGCACACGCTACACTTTTCCTGGAGGAAGACGGGTAAGTCTGCGCGTGAGGTGTTCTGCGAAAATGTGCCGCTCTCCGAAATCGCGCGCCACTTTGAAACGCCGACCTATGCCTATAGCAGGCGCGCCATAACGGACGCCTTCCACGAAATTGATCGCGGCCTACATCGAATTTCGCATCTTCTGTGCTTTGCGGTGAAAGCCAACGGTAATCTCTCCCTACTTCGACTTCTTGCCGGTCTCGGCAGTGGGTTTGACATTGTCTCCGGCGGCGAACTTGAACACCTGGGTCACCTCGGTATTCCCGGCAAGCGCATCGTTTTTTCAGGGGTAGGAAAAACCCGCGAAGAAATCCGCGAAGCGCTTCGCTATCGTGGCGGCCGGAGCAACGATTTTGGAATTCTGCAATTCAACGTCGAATCGCCCGCGGAACTGGAAATATTAATTGAGGAATCCTCGCGCCGCAGACCCGGCCGTGGCGGCGGACCCGGAGTCTCCATCCGTGTGAACCCTGATGTGAAAGCGGGCGGGCATCCGCACATCGCTACCGGGTTGCAGCGGCACAAGTTTGGCGTCGCCTGGGCGGACGCCCGGAAGCTGTATCTGGATCACAGAAATACCAAAGCCATTCGCTGGCAGGGGATCAGCGCCCACATCGGCTCGCAAATCGTGGAACTCGCTCCGTTCCGGCGGGCTCTGCAGCGTCTTGCCGGGTATCTGGTCGACCTGCGCAAACAGGGAATCAACTTGAATATTCTCGACGTTGGCGGCGGACTCGGTGTGCGCTATACCAACGAACGCCCAGCGCCCCGCGCGGGCTATGCGAAAATGATTGCGGAGGTTGTCCGCCCGCTCGGGGTGCAGCTTCTTCTTGAGCCAGGGCGCTCCATCATTGCGGATTCGTGCGTTCTACTTTCCCGCGTTATCTACAGCAAGCAAAACGCAGGAAAGTCGTTCGTTGTTATTGACGCGGCGATGAACGACCTGATGCGCCCCGTTCTCTACGACGCGCCGCACCCGATCACGCGCGTGACGCAAGATGATGCCCGGCGGGCGAACGTCCCCAAGCGCGCAGACATTGTGGGGCCTGTCTGCGAAACAGGCGACACTTTCTTGTTCGATTGGCCATTGGGGAATGTTTCACAGGGAGAGTTGCTGGCGATCTGGGTGACCGGGGCCTATGGATTTGCGCAGTCGTCCAACTACAATGGACGAGGCCGCGCCGCCGAAGTCCTCGTCGACGGAAAAACGCCGAAACTTATTCGCCGCCGTGAAACGCGCAAGGATTTAATGTGCACCGACGTCCTTGCCTGAAAACTATGCTTCACCCCACTTCAACTTGTTCTTCAGTATCTCAAAATAGGTTTTGTTCGGCGGCTGAATCAGTTTCAGCCGTTCGGTTGCGCGGGTGATTCGCACGTGATCGCCGATCTGCATCGGCACGCCTGTCTGGCCGTCCAGCGTGAGAAACACGGAATCCGAACTCTGCGACAAATCTAATTCGATCAGCGAAGTGTCCTGCACCACTACCGGGCGGTCGCTTAACGTGTGCGGGCAAATCGGGGTGATTAAGATCGATTCCACGCCGGGTTGCACGATCGGTCCGCCGGCGGAAAGAGAATAGGCCGTCGAACCGGTCGGGGAAGCCACGATCAGGCCGTCGGCGCGATACCTGCACACAAATGCGCCGTTAATGTGCAGTTCCACTTCAATCATGCGGGCCAGCGTGCCCTTGTGCACCACCGCGTCGTTCAGCACGCGTTGCTGCGTCAACAGTTCGCCATTGTGGGTGCGCTCCACAAGCAGCAAGACACGCTCTTCCACGGTCGCTTTACCTGCCAGGGTGCTTTCAAGTGCCGGATAAAGTTCTTCGACCGTGAAACTGGTTAGAAATCCCAGGCTGCCCATGTTGATCGGAAGAATCGGAATATCGTGATACGCCGCTTCACGCGCAGCCGCAAGAATCGTTCCGTCACCGCCAAGGACCAACAGCAAGTCAGAGTCCTGCGCCACCTGGTGCCGGGTTTTACCGCCGGCTTCGTTTTTCAGTACCGTCGCGGTCTCGTTGTCGTATACGGCCGGCAGGCCGCGCTCCTCGAGCCACTTCAACAGCGGTGGAACCACTTCGGCGATGTTCGAGCGTCTTGGCCGGGAGATGATGCCGATTCTTTTGAAGGTGGGTTCAGGCCGCATGGATTACCGCGATTCTACCCCAGCCGGTTTTCGCGCGTGAAGGAAATACTCCTGGTTCCCCTCGGCCCCGGACAGACGGCTGGGAGCGAGGCCCAGCACCTGCAACCCAGCGGCTTCCATCGCTTCTCGCACCGTCGCCACGGCCTTATCGTGCAACGGTTTCTCCCGCACGATTCCCCCTTGGGCTACGTCCTGGCGAGCCAGTTCAAACTGCGGTTTAACCAGGATCAGAAGTTCAGCCCCCGCATTCGCACATGCGGTCGCCCCGCCAAGGATCTTCGCCACGGAAATAAAGGAGACGTCTGCTACCACCAGATCGACAGCCTCCGGCAAATCCTGCGCTGCCAGCTCTCGCGCGTTCTTTTCGATGCGAGTTACGCGCGGTTCGCCGCGAAGCTTCCATGCCAATTGGTCGGTGTTCACATCCACTGCATAGACGTGCGCTGCCCCATTCTGCAGCAGGCAATCGGTGAACCCGCCTGTTGAAGCGCCAATATCGAGGCACGTTTTGCCCGCTGCGGTGATACGAAAATCCTCCAGAGCGCCCTCGAGTTTGATTCCACCTCGACTGGCGTATTTCTGCTGCCGGCTGTGGACTTCGATGTGGGCGGTCTCCGGCAGAATTAACCCGGCTTTTTCGGCGCGTTGCTGGTCCACTTCCACCTCGCCCGCAAGAATCATGGCCTGGGCTTTGTGGCTGGACTCAGCCAGGCCCCGCTCCACCAGAAGGACGTCCAGTCGCTTGCGCTCGGTTTTTGCATTCATGGAAAGTGGGGCTAGGCGCGGCGGTGCACCAGGAACTCCGCAATCGTTCGCAACCGGCTGGCGCGCTCGCCATACGCGTCCAGCTCGGCAATACCTTTGTCGGCTAATTCTTTGGCGATCTGGTGCGAGCGTTCGAGGCCATAGATGGCCGGGTAGGTTGCCTTCTGCTGCGCGATATCTTTACCTGCCGTCTTGCCCAGCGCTGCTGAAGATTCTTCGACGTCCAGGATGTCGTCGGTAACCTGAAACGCCCAGCCAATCGTTTCGCCAAATCGGCGTAGCCGGGCGACGTCGTCCGCGGAGGCGCCAGCGCAGATTGCGCCGGAACTAATGGACGCGCGAATCAGCGCGGCTGTTTTCGAACGGTGGATGTATTCGAGCATCTCCGGGCTGACAGGCTTGCCCTCTGCTTCGAGGTCGGCAACCTGGCCGCCGACCATGCCTCTGACCGTGCCCGCTGCAGAGGCGATCTCCGTAACCATCGCAACGCGGCGCTCGGCGGCGACCGGTGCCGCGGCAATCGTTTCAAACGCCAGTGTCAGCAGCGCGTCGCCCGCCAGAATCGCCGTCGCCTCGCCAAATTTCTTATGGCTGGTCAGTTTTCCCCGCCGGAGATCGTCATTGTCCAGCGCGGGCAGATCGTCGTGAATCAGGGAATAGGTGTGGATGAATTCAATCGCGCATCCGGGATATAGCGCAGGGGAAATTTCCGCCTCAAAAATCCGCGCGGATTCCAGGCTCAGAATCGGCCGGACTCGCTTGCCTCCGGCAAACACCGAATAGCGCATGGCGGTATGGATAGAGGAAGGTTGCGTCGATTCCTCGGGCAATAGCTTTTCCAGTTGCGCGTCAACCGCCAGCCGGTTTTCTTCAAAAAAAGGAGGAAGCTTCATCGGATTGAGGGAGGTTCCAGTTTGCGCCATTGGCAGTCGCTCACGATTCGTTCTCGCCTTCGGCTTTAAACGGTTCGGCGGCCATCTTGCCATCGGCCTTCTTGAGCAGGATTTCCACGCGCCCTTCGGCTTCTTCCAGTTGTTTCTGGCATTCGCGCGACAGCCCGACGCCTTCTTCAAACAATTTCATCGCTTCATCCAGGGAGAGCTGCGGGCTTTCCAGGCGGCGCACCACTTCCTCCAGCCGCGCCAGCGAGCGTTCAAAATCCGGTTTTTTCTGAGGTTCCGGTTTCTTTGCAGCAGGTTGATTCACGCCGTCCGCCAGTCGTGCTCGAATTGAGCAAAATTGGAATTCCCATTTGCCGCGCCTACTTCTGACAATGCTTGCAATAATAAGTCGATCGCCCGCCCTGCTCAGCCCGTTCGATAAGCCGGCCGCAGCGCCTGCAAGGGAGTCCTTCGCGTTGATACGCCCGCAGAATTGCTTCCAATCCTTGAAACCACCACTTCGGGTCGCGAAAGTCCGGCACGGGATCCTGACAACATTCTAGTGCACGCCGGAGAACGTACACAATCGCTTTATGAAGTTTCGCCGATTGCTTCCGGTTGAGCGAATTCGCCCGCCGCCACGGGTCCAATCGCGCATGCCACAAGGCTTCGCTCGAATAGATATTCCCGATCCCGGCGATGCGCGTCTGGTCCAGAAGAAATTCTTTTAGCGGGCGCTTCGAGCGTGACAGTCGCGCGTAAAGTTCTTTCGGTGTGAATTCTTTCGCAAACGCATCGATTCCGAGTTTCCGTAATGGAGGGCACACTGCATCCGACTCCCACGCGTGGAACCGCCCGAAATGGCGGCCATCCGCAAATCCCAGTGCGCCTTTCGTCAGCTCCAGCGCCACATCCACGTGCACGCCATCTTCGCTGGCGTTTGCCCGCTCCAGCAACTCTTTCGCGCCGGAAAACCAAATCAGTTGGCCGTCAAAGCGAAAATGCATCTCTATCAGACCGCGGTCCAGTGCCAGGAAAAGATATTTCCCCCGGCGAACCACTTCCTGGATGCGACGTCCCTCTACAAGCCGTGCAACGTCGGCAGGGGCTTGCGGCTTCAACGCGATTGGATGAAACACATGCAGGCAGCGAATTCGTTGCCCCTTCACCAACGGGCGGAGGGCCCGCGCGACGGTTTCAACCTCTGGAAGTTCAGGCATGGAGAGTAGTGAGTCTGGGTCAGTTTGCAGGTTTCAGCGTCAGCAGATGCTTCTTCACCTTGGCTTCCGCGGCGTCGCTGAACGGTTCATAGATCGGCTTGGCTTCGAACCAGTAGGAAAACTGGTCGGTGTAATGCTCGCTGCCGGGTTGCCCGGATTGCCCCGCGGGAATCAGCAGGATGGATTTGTCCCAGTCTCCCAAATTCGCCACAAAGCGCTCCGAAGGCCCGTGGTGATGAGAGGCTGCACGGGGACTGAAGAGCGTCCCGGCCTGCCCCTGTCCGGATTTGCTCAGCAACTTTTTTAGAATTCCTTCGCGCCCGATTGGGTGCAGCATTTCCAGGTCGTTGAACCGCTTCCACGCCCAATCGTCCGGGTCGCTGCTGTGAGCCTCTTCCTCCAAGCGCTTTACGGCCCGGTCCGCCGCGGCGCTGAGCAGTTCGTCATAATTCTTGAATTCCGCCGGCAGCCAGCGAGCCGGGCGCTCCGTCAGCGCTTTCTGGAGAAACGCAAGCTTGCGCCAGGAGTAAAGCTTGGTGTCCTGGCCCAAGTGAGGCTCCAGAATCAGATCCAGCGAGCGGTACATCGCCGCATCCAGAAATGTCACCACGGAAGAGTTCACATCTGCAATTCCGTTCCAGTCCTTGGCCTGCTGAATCAATTTCTGTGCGCGCGGATCCTTTGGCGGGGCAATCCTGGCCGCAGCCACCAATTGCTCGCCGATGAACGCATGCGGATAGCTGTACGTGTCCGTTTGCACCTTCAGCATGTCTTCCGGCCGCAGGTCATGCTTGTCGTGCAACAGGTCAAAGATTCTCGCGGTGCGATAGGGTTCTTCCCAGCGGTCCGTTAGATACGGTTTGTAGTTCGGTCCTGCCATCCGCGCATTCGCCGTGACAATGAGGCCGTTCTCTGGGTTGAAACTTTGCGGCAACTGGTCGAACGGGATGTAGCCCGTCCACTCGTATTCGTCCGTATCTCCTGGCACGGGAATTTCGCCATGCCCCTTTTTGCGGACCGGCACTCGAGCGGCCATCACGTATCCAATATTCCCATCCACGTCGGCATAGACCGCATTCTGTGCCGGGCCCCAAACCTGCCGCATCACTTCGCGAAACTGCTTCCAGTTGCGCGCCTTCCCCAGCCAGTTGTAGCTGTTCGCCAATCCTCCAGGTTCTAGTGCGGTCCATCGCATTGCGTAGGATTTTTCGCCCTCGTTCTGCAACACCGGGCCGTGGCGCGTCACCACCAGTCGCATGTGATCGTCTGGTGCGCCCTTCACCCTAATTATTTCGTCGTAGACATCCGCTTTTTTCCATTTGCCGTTGACGCGATATTCATCCTGGTTGGCTGGATTGAACGTCTCGATATAAAGGTCCAGCACATCCGCGCCGTTATTTGTAAAGCCCCAGGCGATGCGGTCGTTGTGCCCAATGATCACCAGCGGCGCGCCAGGAAAGGTGATCCCTTTCACGTTCCATCCCGGCGCCGTCATGTGAATTTCGTACCATATCGGAGGAATCGTCAGCTCCAGGTGCGTGTCGTTGGCCAGCAGCGGTTTGCCCGTCGCAGTGTGCGCGCCGTTCACCACCCAGTTGTTGCTGCCGAGCGTCCCGCGAATGTCGTGCTGCCCGGCGCGCAGCCAGTGCTCCACCTGTCCCGCAAACAGGGAAGTAAGGTCCGGCTTCGAAATGGAGTCGAGCAAATCCGGATCGATTAGACTTGCTTTTAGCACGTCCTCACTGTCCATTTCGTCTTCGTCATCTTCTTCGTCATCGGCGTCGGCACTGGCGTTCGCCTTTTCTTTCACGTTCGGATCGCCCACCACAAAATGATCCATTGAGGATTCGTCGCTGAAGAGATCCTTCGCAAGCTCAGGCCCCGCTTTTGCCGCGACCACCGCTCGATGGATTTCCCGTTCCCTCGTATCCGTCAGCGTCCGGTACATATAGCCTGTTAATACCAACGAATCCGTCGGTAGCCACGGCTGTGGCTGGTATTTCAGCAGCGTAAATTCCACCGGCAGCGTTTCCAGGTGCTGCTCGATAAACCGGTTGACGCCCCGCGCATAGGCTTCCAGGAGCTTCTTCGACTCCGGATTCATCTCCTGAAAATCTCGCTCCGCTGCCCGGCCAAAATTCAAATTGCGAAAATCCTTGTCAATCATCAGTGTTTTCGGGCCGAGGATTTCCGACAATTGTCCGCGTGACGCACGTCGCAGCAAGTCCATTTGCCACAGACGATCCTGCGCCACCACGTATCCCTGCGCTTCCACGGCGTCTTCTACAGAACTGGCGCGGATGTGCGGCACGCCCCAGTTGTCGCGCTCCACACTAACCTCGCCCTGCAATCCGGGTAAGGTTGCAACACCGTTCAGCTGCGGCAGCGGGCGGTAGATAAGCCACCAGATCGCAGTAGCGAAAAGGATTACAACGATGGCGATTAGGGCAAGCAGGGAACGCAGGACGGTGCGCAAAGCGAGTTTCACCTCGAGGTAGAAGTTTTCAGTTTAGAGGACGCCGCCACCTCGTGCAACTCGCCCTCTTACACCATTGGAAACTCAGATTGACCCCTTAATATTTCGATTCTTTAGATTCGACAACAGCGTTCCACGCCTTCGTCTTTCCCCCCAAATCTGCTGTTACAATGCCGACTGGAGGTACTCTCGGCGGAATGTTCCTGGTCCGGCTTATTGGAGTGCTTGTGCTGGTGGCCCTGAACGGTTTCTTCGCCGCCGTCGAGTTCTCGCTTGTCGCGGTGCGCCTCTCGCGCGTGCGCCAGTTGGTGGCCAAGGGTAGCTCTCAGGCCAGAATCGTCGAGCAGCTCCTCTCCGATCTACACCGCGTCGTTTCCGGCGTCCAGGTGGGGATCACGCTGACCAGTCTGGCTATCGGCGCCCTGGGCCAGGCGACGCTCGCAAATCTCTTCCAAAGCCTGCTGCCTGCGGATGGCAGCATGCGCATGCTCTTCTTCGCCCACGCTGCCGCGCTCGCACTTTCTTTCGCGATACTCAGTGCGATTCACGTGGTTTTCGGCGAACTGGTGCCCAAAACCATCAGCCTGGCCCGCGCTGAGAGGATCGCGTTGATGGTCGCGCGTCCGTTCGCCTGGTTTCTCAACTCTTTCCGTTGGGCCATCGATCTTCTGGACGGAATTTCAAGCGCCATCGTTCGTGCCATGGGAGTTGTAAGGCCAACCGGCCACGGCGTTGCTCATTCCACCGAAGAGTTGCAAATTCAGATTCAGCAGGCGCGTGAACGAGGTTTGCTCGCGGTCGGCGAAGAAAAATTCATTCTTAGCGCTATCGAGCTCAGCCAGCTGCAGGTTCGCGAAATCATGGTTTCCCGCCCGGACATGCACACGCTGCCAGTTGAAGCTTCTCTCGATGAGGTCATGAAAGTTTTCGCGACTACGCAACGCTCGCGCATCCCGGTTTATCGCGGCACGGTGGACCACGTTCTCGGCTTCGTTCATATCAAGGACATGATGTGGGTGCTGCTTGACCGCGAACGCCGCCTGGAAGAGAAGCTTTTGCCCGGGGCGCCATTCGACTTGCGCCGGGTTCTCCGTGAAATCCTGATCGTTCCGGAAACGAAGCCCGCCAGCGAGTTGCTGATGGAACTCCGCGCGCGACACGTCGGCATGGCCATGGTTGTGGACGAATTCGGCAGTATCCTTGGGTTGGTGACAAAGGAAGATCTGCTGGAACAGCTCGTTGGCGAAATTCACGACGAGTTCGACGTTGTCGAGCGCCCGCTGACCCTCGCCGATGGTGCCATCGTTTTCGACGCCGGCCTCAACGTCCGGGACCTGGATTCGCAGTACAACATCACTCTGCCGGAAGACCCGGCGTATGCCACCGTCGGCGGCTTCGTCATGGCCCAACTGGGATTTATTCCGCGCGGCGGTGAAAGTTTCGAGTACGGCCTCTACCGTTTTTCCGTGATGGAGGTGGACGGCCGCCGCGTGGCGCGCGTGAAAATCCAACGGCTCCGCCAACCGGAAGAAAAAAAGACGGAAGCGACTGCGGCTGCGAACGCAGTGACCGTTTCGAAAGAAAAGTCAAAAGGGAAGGGACGCTAGCTTAACGCGCCGTCGGAGGGTTGAGTTTCGTGAAGCCAGTGGACAATGAAGGCGTGAATCCGCACAAGCACCGGATCGCCGATTACCTGCGGCCCAAAACGCTAACAATGTTATTGCTCGGGTTTTCTTCAGGCCTTCCCTTTTTTCTGGTCGGGAATACGTTCGGCTACTGGCTGCGCGATGAACGGACCTCCCTGACAGCG
>Ga0210399_10004170_pt1 | contig 11227 bp, 8 predicted proteins | sample IncBWC14MmetaG_FD_150865 | JGI IMG/M metagenome (GOLD analysis project Ga0210399, IMG submission 150865) | Forest soil microbial communities from Barre Woods Harvard Forest LTER site, Petersham, Massachusetts, United States - Inc-BW-C-14-M | ecosystem: Environmental > Terrestrial > Soil >...
TGGGTGGAGAATTCGTCGCCGAAGTCGGCGGTGAGCGCATGCGTTAGAGGCCTGGCGATTCCTTGCTGATGCCAATGAAAGTCCCGCACCGTTGGAGTGTGGCGCAGGATCCGCATTGTGGCGCAATTCATCTCTACACACCCGCTGGATTAATGGAAACACAATGGGCGTCGGTTGCACAAAGCGAAGATCCAAAGAATCAGGAAGCTCGTAAAGCAGAGTTCGAAAGGCATGGATTGACTCTTCTTGGAGAGTCCCTCAACAAGGAAGAGATTGATCGAACTCTCTGATATGCAAGCGATATTAGTCATGCAAAACAAACACTAAGAAGGGCGGACAGCAATGAAACAACGTTCCCGTTGGCGGGTTTCGTCTTTTGCCACGTGCCTCATATTGACGATCACGCTGACAGTTTCATTTCCAGTATGGTCACAGACCAGCGCCGAGCCAGTCATCGACATGCATCTGCACGCGAAGCACGCAGATGAGCTAGGGCCGCCCCCGCTCTATCTTTGCGCACCTTTCTTGAGCTGGCCAGTCAAGGACACTCACGAAGATGCGCAAACATATTTTGCCCGCGTGCAGAACAAACCCGTATGTCCATCGCCTCTGCGATCTGGTTCGAATGACGAGGACTTGATGCGGCGCACGCTTGCAATCCTTAAGTCGCGAAATGTGACCGTTGCAGTCACGGATGGCGACCTCGAGGTCATGGAAAAGTGGAAGCAGGCATCAGAAGGCCGCATTCTCCCAGCGCTGCCGTTCGACCCGGAGTCGGGAAAACCGAGCGTGGACGAATTACGCCAATTGGTGAAAAGCAAGCGAGTAATGGCGTTTGCTGAAATCAGCTCGCAATACCAGGGGATTGCCGTCACCGATCCGCGAATGGAACCTTACTTTGCGCTGGCGGAAGAACTGGACATTCCCGTCGGCATTCACATGGGACCTGGGCCGCCTGGAGCTCCCTACGTCGTCGCGCCTAGTTACCGCATGCGCTTGTCCAGCCTGCTGACCCTCGAAGATGTTCTCGTGCGCCATCCTAAGCTTCGCGTTTGGGCCATGCATGCCGGCTGGCCCTTGGCAGACGATACCATCGCCGCGCTGTACGCTCATCCTCAACTTTATGTAGATATCGGAATCATCGACTACGCTTTTCCCCGCAAGCAGTTCTACGAGTTCCTGCACCGTTTAATTGATGCCGGATTCGAGAACCGCATCATGTTTGGCTCTGACGAAATGGTTTGGCCAGATGCGGTGTCTGCGGCCATCGATACGATTCAAAATGATCCCGCGCTATCTTCCGGGCAGAAGCGTGACATTTTGTACAACAACGCTTCTCGATTTATCCGGCTCAAGCGATGACAGCCCGATTTTGCCTTGAGACTTACCCAGCGCGCACGACCGCAGTAACCATGGGAGATCTCGGATGCAGACGCGAATTCTAGTTTGGGCGCGGCCCGTAGCGGCCGTTTTGATAGTTCTTCTTGCAGGTGGGGCGGCCCCGGCCGTAGGTTTGCTGGCGCCCTATTTTCTAGCAACACAGACGGCAAACATTCTGCTGCTCACCATCAGCGCCGTCGCCTCTTTTGCGCTGTGGGCGTGGGCAGGTACGAGGCTTGCACGCTCCTGCTGGGGACTGGGGCTTCGGCAACCTACACGGTCAACGTAGGACAGCAAAACGGCTTCAGCAGTGCAGTGATGCTGGCCTGTTCTGCGCCCGCATCCGTGGGGGCGGGCTTTTTCGCTCAGCATTACGGGTGGGGCAGGAATCGGCTCAGACCATTCTGTGACCAGCGCCGATGTTCGCCTAGCGTCGGCCCCAATCTCAGCCGTGCTGCTTGCCAGCGACCCGTTGATTTCCGCCAGTCCCAGGCGTGGACCGGTGGCCCATCAGAACGCGAAATCCGCGCCTAGGTTTGCCCGTCATGCGACCGCAATCAGCAAGCGGCTTGCGAACGATTCCCAGAACAGCAATTCAGTGGCTCTTCGCCATTGAATCCATCGGTTTGGGAAGTGGAAGCCAATAGCGCATTAGGCGGGGTTAGCTACGGTTGAACTTGATACATCGCCATCATGCCCGCTTCCATGTGCTCATCGATGTGGCAATGGAACATCCAGGTACCGACTTTATCGGGAATCATGTCCGCGGTCACGAACTGGGCAGGCAGAATCGAAAAAATGTCGGTGTGGTGCTTGTCGACCGTGACCACGTTTCCGTGCCAGTGCGGCGTGTGGTAATTCACTTGCCCACCCATCGTCATCACATACCAGCGCACGTGCTCTCCGCGCTTCATGGTCGGCATCGGCAGATTCCCAAAAATAAATCCATTAATCGAGGCTTTGAAATTGGCGGCGGTAAAGCCCACGCCCGCCGCATCGTAGTTCCCCTCGAGGTCCAATGGTGCCATCTCCAACTTGTTTACCGACTTGGGATCTGGCAGGTTGGCATCCATATTCTGCCGCAAATAGTGCGAGGTGTTCTCGTCGATCAGCATGAACAGCATCGCGAATTCGCGATCCACGTCCTTGGGGCTGCCGTCAGGGCGCGCCATGCCCCGGCGAGTGATGACCATCGGGCCGATCAGGCCAGCCTGGACGTCCCTTGGCTCCCAATTGTGCGAATGATAAAGCCAGACCACGGAGCTAGGGTCGTCCTCACCCGGGCCCGCGCGGTCCGGCACATTCCATACAAACGTATGCGTCTGGCCGGGTGGAACCAGTCCGGCGCCGTCCATGCTTGTGTCGGGATAAGGCGTGCCCTCGGAACTGCGCTCATAAGAGACTCCGTGAGGATGCATGCTGTAAGGCTGAGTCGCCTTGTTCATGAAGTGGATCACGATGGTATCGCCCACCTCGGCCCGGATCAGCGGCCCCATGACGCCCAAGTGTTCCCATTCCGGCGGCCTCTTCTTTTCCGTGGCGAACGTTTCGTCGGTGAACTCGCGAAACAGGGCCTTGCGATAGACCTTGCCGATGCGGTCCTTCTTATGCTCAGTCCAGATCGTCGGTTGGCCTGTGAATCCTGCTCCCGCCATCATGTTCATACCGCTGGGTGCGTAATCCCAGTCGGTTTCGATGGCAGCAATGTAATAGGTTCGGATCTTTCCGTCCGGAAGTGTAGGCTTGATCTCGACATCAGCCGGTTTCGGACGCGCCTCCGGCGGAATCATGCCGGCGGCGCGGTAATAAACGGTCAGTTGCCCGTACACTTCGCCGGAGTGCTCCACCAGACTGGTGGCCAGGTCGCCCAGTCGTATCTGCGCGTGACCGGCCCGGCCGCGGATGTCCTGCGCAAACTGATCGACGACCACTTCCTGCAGGCCCTTGTCGCCTTTTGCCTTGATAACTGCCGCGCCGTCCGCAAACGACTTCCTGACGTACGCGACCAGAGCCGTTTTGTTGGCAAACTGCGTGCGCGGTGGATCTTCCTCGCCCGACATTTTCTTCCCCGTCGCGGCATTGATGAAGTAGTAGTTCGCCGCCGCAGCATGGATCAACCGCTGGGCGAAGCCGTCCGCGCTCGGAGCGCCTTTGAAGTCATACTTGTCTTCGGGGAAATCCTCCGCCATCGCAATCAGCTTGCGGCCGATTTCATTCCATTGCGCGAGGATCGCGCCGGAGGGGCTGGGAGCGGACTTCACCGCCTCGGCTTTCTTCGCGGTTTCCTGCTGGACTGCTTGTGAGACCAACCCAACAGCAACAAACCAGACTGCAAGGAAGGTGGCCCTTTGCATAGGAATATCCTCCTCCGATTCGGCGCAAATCTTATCGCCAATCGCCGCGAATTGGAAATGAATTGAAATGAAGAAATGGGAAGAAATCTGCCAGCTATTCGTGCGCCTGCGTGCCCGGCCATCCCATTACGACTCTGATCTCGGTCCGTGCAGTGTGCTCTGAACGGGTCATGACGAACGTCTGGCCGTCTGGAGTCAGATCATATCCGGCAACTCCAAGGCCTCGGTCAAATGGCCGATCGAACAATTCTCTGGGCTTTCCCCCGCGGAATGTCGCCTGCACTTCTGTCGGTACGCTCATCATTTTGGTTCCGTTTCGATAGACGATCTCCCGGCCGTTCCTGACCCATCGTGGCTCTTCACCACCATTGGTTGAAATCTGCTGGCGCCCGCCCGGTCCCGGCACCGGTTCAACGTAGATCTCGGAATGCCCTGATTCGTTCGACGCATAGGCCAGCCAATGCCCATCGGGCGACAGGGAGCCCTGCCGCTCCGCTGCCGGCGTACTCTTGAAGAGACTCATTTCGTTGTTCTTGGTCAGGTGGAGGAGCCACAGATCGGCGCTCGTGGCCGGGTCACTCACGGTCAAGGCGGCATATCCGCCCGCTATCGAAGTAACGTGACTGCTGAGGGTAGTGGCATGAACCAGTTGAGGTGCGGAACCGCCATCTGCCGCGATCTGGAAAATTCCACGCTGATGAGAGTCGACCCCATCGAACAGCACAGTCTTGTTGTCTGGCATCCAGGACGGGGCGGCGTTCAGTCCCCCGGGAACAAGGGTGGTGAACAGGCCACGCTCCAGGTCCAGCACTGCGAGTTGCTGTCCGTACGTGCTGCGAAACATGCAGGCGATGCGCTTTCCGTCCGGTGAAAACGCGGGATCGACGTAGTCGTGCGCCGGGACATCGAGTTTTCGCTCTAGCCCCTTCCGGTCCACAAGGTACATGTCCCGGGAAAAGTCGCCGGATGGGCCGGGAGCGTACGCCAGCACACCGTTCTCCGACATGCTGGCCTGATCAATATAGTTCTCCTCGTTGATGCCGGATTCGATTTGAGCTGGGGTTCCCTTGATGGTGAGTTGGTCATTGTCGAAAGGGAGCGCCCACAAAGCTCCGCCCTGGTAATAGACGAGGTTCCCGCGCACATACGAGGGTGCTTGAGCATTGCTAAGAAGTACACGCATTTCGCCAGTGCTCAATTTCAAGACTACGATGTTTCGCCGCTGGGTTAAGTAGTCCGTGAACGCAACCCATTCGCCTCCCGCAAGCCACGTTGGCCCTTCGGGATAAATGATGTCCTTAGTGGTTATCGAGACTCTCTGCAGCGAACCGCCGTTGGCCGAAACGGTGGCCAGCCCATAGGTGGGAAGTGCCGCCACAATCACATCCTGCGGCGTCCAGGTTCCTCCGAAGAAAGTGGGAACTTCGGTGATCACAATAGGAACGCCTCCACTGGTGGGCGCCTTCTCCAGTTTCCCCTGACGGAAAAAGGCAATCCATTCCCCGTTTGGTGAGAAGAAAGGAAACGCCGCTCCTTCGGAGTCGGGAATGACTACGGGTTCAAACTTGTCGAATCGGCGCGTGAACAGGCGAGACACGCCATTTTCGATGGCGACGTACCCCATGCTCTTTCCATCCCGCGACACGACGACTGCCCGGCCCGCGTTCACACCGAGTTCCTGCCGCGGCGGCAAAGTGATGTTGAACCGTGTCATCCCAGCCGAAGTCGCGGAGCGATTCTTCAATTCCCTGGCAAGAAGGAAGATGGTAGCGAGCAGCGCCAGAAGAACACCTGCCATCGCGATCCATGCAACTGGCGATGATCTCTTCCTGCGTCCCGACTGGGCACTGGCCACCCGTGCCAACCACGTCAGCTGCAATTTCACATCGTGAGCGTTTTGGGGACGCTCGTCAGGCTCCTTCGCCATGCAGGTCCGAATGGTGGCCTCCAACGGGGACAGGCAGGCGTCTGGATCTTCGAGGGTGATCGGCGCCGGATCCTTTTGCAGAATCGCCGACGCGATAGAAATATGAGTCTTTCCTTCAAATGCGCGGCGTCCAGTTACCGCTTCGTACAACACTGAACCGAGCGCAAAAATATCGCTGCGGGCATCCGCGTCCTTCCCTTCGATTTGTTCCGGAGCCATGTACTGGATGGTGCCGATCAGCGTTCCTGCGGTGCTGAGAGGCGAGGAGGGGCTCTGCATGGTGGCGGTCGCAAGTTCGGCCAGCGACGGGCCGCCGGCGGCGCTCGCACCCGCGACATTCGGCTTGGCCAATCCAAAATCCATCAGCTTGGCGCCATTCGCCGTCAGCATGATGTTTGACGGCTTCAGATCGCGATGGATCACGCCGAGGCGGTGGGCCTTCGCCAGCGCGTCGGCGATCTCGATACCCAGTTTCACCACCGTACTGATCGGTAGCGGACCTCTCTGCAGGCGCGCCGATAGAGTTTCACCCTCCAGCAACTCCATCACCAGAAATTCCACGTCGCCGTCTTTGCCGACGTCGTAGAGAGAGCAGATATGGGGATGGGACAGGGAAGAGAGCGTCCGCGCCTCGCGATCGAAGCGCATCTTCAATTCAGGGCTGCAGGATAAGTGCGAATGGAGAATCTTGATCGCGACGGAACGATCCAGCCGCGTGTCGCGCGCCCGGTAAACCTCACCCATCCCCCCCGCCCCCAGAGCGGATCGGATCTCATACGGCCCGAGTTTCGTGCCGGAGGTCAGCGCCATTGGTGGGCGCCATTATAGTCTCCTGGAAGAGCTGTGGGCAGCGGATGCGATGATTCTGGGTGGTTGGTCGGCAAACCGGAAACTACCACTGGGGTGCAAACGAAACTTGCCTAAAGACAGATCCCACCCCATCAGCGCTATTTCATCAGACAAATCTAGCCCCCCTCTTGATCCGCAGTCGTGGATTCTTCTCATCCCTATCGTGTCTCACGTTTCAGAATGTTCGACAATCCGTAAAGCATTCGCTTTATCAAGGAGAGACGACAATGGCGCAGAGACATCAACGCGGGTGGCTAAAAAAGGAAAAGCGTGCTCAAGGCGAAACCTGGGTATTGTTCTTCCGTACTACTAGACAATCTGATGGAAAACGAGTGGAAAACAAAGTCCCTATAGGCTTGGTCCGACACCTTCCCGAGGCAAGCAGTGCATGGGGAGGGAGTTGAACCCCCGACGCCAGCCTTTTCAGATCAACGGGCCTAACCACCCCTTCAATCAACAACTTAACTCGTCAAGATGGCCGATTTATTGTGACCATTCTGTGACCAAGCGCCGATGTTCGCCTAAGCGTCGGCCCCATCTCAGTTGGTACCAAGCGAAATCCTCTGCTACCAGAGCCGATGCGGTAGTAAATATGTCAAGCCGGCGAACCCTTCCCAATGTGTGGATGTGCTCGTTAATCCTTTCTCGAACCCTGCATCGAAGACCAGATTTCTCTTCGCCGTGTAGCTGATTGCCCAGAGATTACCCACTGCATTGCTGCGCAAAAAGGGCTGCGTAAAGCGCCAGATCTCGACCGACACTGCAAAGCCTTTCACGATTGGATGCGAGATGGAAAGCGTTTGGCCGAACTGTAGCCTGTGCACTGAGCTTTGAAGGACTTCGTTGAAGACGGCGTTCGCGTCATAGTGGAATCCTTTTACGTCAGCGCTCGCGTAAAACACCGACGAGTTCCGAGGGCTGCCGAAGTCAAGCTCGGGCGCGCCGCCGTCATAGACCCGACGGGAGTAGCTGACTGCCAAAGTCGGTTTCACATCCTCGCCCGGCATTAGCACGACTTGCGCGCCGAGGAATACTTCGGCTGTTCCGTTGGCTGTAATTCCTTCGGCAGCGTAGTGGACTAGAGGTTCAGAAGACTCGACAAACTCTAGACGGCGCGAAACCGCAAGCTTTATGACTTCGTTCCATTCGTGGCGTGTTGAAAACTCGGGCGAGTCAGTGGCGCTGAGAACCCCAGTTTCGAATTGCAGATACCCGACGGGTGTAAGGGTCGCGGGGTTGCTTACGGTGGGCCGGGCGGGATTGGCCGCAGGCTCATCGATTTGTCGTTGCCCCGATTGAGCCGCGCTCGGAGGTACGAACCCACCGACCATCAGAAGCAGACACAGGGCAGATTTCAATGGTCCTCCTCATGATGAAGGAACCTCACGCCAGATGAGGGTTCCGCGGAGAAAGCGAAATCGATCTTCATCCTCCGTGAACAGAACGCCGCTGTGTTCCACACTTTCGCTGCAATTGGCTTCAATGGTTGACCTGCACGATGCCAGACAGAATGAGCCATAGCATCACGATAAGCACGAGGGCTACTCCAAAGAGCATGACCAGCCCTTCACGCACGGTGAACTTTGACCGCTTCATCGCCCCGCTCCAACGCAGGAAAGCTACAAAAGGGGACAGTACGGTCGACCGTACTGTCCTCATCGACGGGGGGTGGGGCTAGAAGTGGAACCCGATCTCCGCCGTCAGTGCACGCGGCGTGACGTAGTGCGTGCCGCTGAACGTGGAAAGGAAGTTGTACAGAGCGTATTTGTTGGTGATATTGATGGCCGTGAGTTGCAGACTCACCTTGTACTTGTCGCCACGGAAGATGTTGTCGTGTCCGACGGAAACATCGAAAAGGCTCCGCGCCGCGATGCGTGGCGGATTCTTGTCGTCGTCCTCCGTGTTCGGCTTCGGCACATTTAACAGAGTGGATCCGTATTGCGATAGAGGGCAGGGGTTGGGCAGGGCAACCGTTGGAGTGGCGTGCTGGGAGCCACAAAACAGGCCAGATTCGAATTCCTGATCCGCAGTTAGCGGAACTCCGAACGAATCCGTTAGAGCAACCGCGGGAGCTCCAGTTGAATCAACGGTGGTTTGTGCGCAATTGCCGCCAAAGCAAGGCGTCTGGCCAGCAACCAGGCCGCTGTCATAGCGCCAGTTAAACCCGAACCACGGACCGAGTTTCCACGGTTGGTACTGCAGGTGGGTAGTCAGATTGAATTTCTCGTCGTGGTCAATCCGAAACGGAGTCGATCCGCCCGCCAGTGCTACGGAGGGAACTGCCCCCGCTCCGCCAATCTGGGGCGTAAAGAATCGTGCCGCCACGCTGGAGAAGACCGCCAGTGCCGAGAATCCATGGTAGTTCGGCACGCTCACACGAGCGGCGTATCCGGGAATTTTCGCCCGCTCCCATTCCACCGGAAACGTGATCGGAGTGTTGCCCAGGATGCTGAAGTCGTAGCCGTTGTGCGTGTACTTCCAGATGTACTCGCCCGAGAAGACGAGATAACGCCCGAAAGCCTGCTGAATTCCGGCGTGGAACTCATTACGAAAGCCCGGATTGAACGGCGTTGTCCCTGGCACGGTACAGCCAAGAAGCGGATTTAATACGGCATTGGCGCACCCGGTACTGGAGAGCACCAAGTTTTCATTAAAGGGCGTTTCCAGCAGTCGCGCATAGGACACCCGGAGGACGGTGTTCGTTTTTTTGATGTTGTAGGCGACCCCCAGGCGAGGCTCAATCTCCTTGTGGGTGACGAGGCCATTGTAGAAATCGCCGCGCAGGCCCAGGTTCAAGGACCAGTTTCCCTCGGTGATGTTGTCGCGCACGTACAGAGACAACTCCTTCACGTCGGTGTGACCGTTGAAGGTGTAAAGACTGCCTCCGCCAGGCTGCGTGAGATCGTACGGGAACAAATCGGTACACGGTGAATCGATGGCCTGGTGTGTTGTAGCGTTGTAGCAAGGAGCTCCATTTGCATCTGTGAGCGAGGGCAGGAACGTCGGATCGACGATGCCGAGACGGTCTTGCTCATCCAGGAACGTCTGCTCATAGACCGCCCCGACCTTTATGTTGTGAATCCCTTTCACATAGGACAAATCCGACCGCAGGCCAGCGTTGGTCAGCTTCCGATTCTGTCCAATACTTTCCCGCTGAAGGTTGATGGGACCGAGGTCAGCAAAAGGATTTCCGCTGGGGTAATAGTTGAATTGGTCCCGGCGAACAAAGGCGCCCAGGGTAAACACGGCGGTAGAGCTGAGCAGCCGCGTCCAGGAGGGCGCGATGTTGAAGGTTTTAATTTGCGAGCGCTGGTCGGCCGGTCCCACTACGTTGCCGTTGGGGTCCAAGCCCCCATTGGCCACAACGACACCATTCCACGGCGTCGCGTTCTGGGAATCGAAGGTATTCGGCGTCTGGAACCAGGAGCGCGTGTAGCCGAAGTTCAAATGGATTGAATCCGCGGAACTGATCTGGTAGTCCACGCGGTCAAACACATTCTCTTCATTGCCCTTGTCGTGCAACACAACGAACTCGGGTGGATCTAAAAATCGTCCGCTGTTCAAGCTACTGGCCGAGATGAAGTTTCCCCATTTCTGGCCGCCGTAAGAGAGGTCGAAAGCTCCGGTGGAAGTTCCGAAAGAACCATAAGACGTGGTAACGCTGCCGTGCGGCGTCGTCACACCCTGTCCTGAGCGCGTGGTCACATTAATAACGACGCTGGTCTTGTCCCCATATTCTGCAGGGGGAGCCCCCGCGATCACCTCCATCGATTGGATCGAGTCCAGCGGAATCTGATTGGAAAAAATCTTGCTCTGCTGATCCGTGATGGGTTGACCGTCAACTGAAAACGAGGCTTCCGCGTGTTCCCCCAAACCGTGGAATAATCCATTCGAGTCCGCCGAAATGCCAGGAGTGGCCAGCGTTACCAAATTACTGAGTGACGACGATTGACTCTCCAGTGGAAGTTTGTCGAACAGATTCTTGTCCACGTCAGTGTGAAAGGTTGGGTCGTTCTCGATCAGATCCCCGCCTTCCGCCTCGACCGTTACCTGTGTGGTTGCCCCCGACACTTTCAGTTTGATGGCAACGCTGACCGGCACAGCCGACCGGGGCTCTACGTCCTGCACGGTGGCGGCGAAGCCTTCCGCCGTGACCACCAGGTGGTAAGGATTGAAGGGGATATTTGTGAACTCGAACTTCCCAGAAGCGTCAGTAGTGGTAGAGCGATCAAGTCCGCTCACAGGGTTCCGGATTTCGACCGTCGCTCTAGCGACGACTGCACCCGTAGGATCTACTACGGTGCCATTGATCGAACCAGAATTTCCAACAGATTGCGCCGAAGCGTGAAAACCCACTGCCAAACAGAAAAACACTATGAAAGCCGCATGAAGCGACTTCTCGTAAGAAGCCAGCATGAATTCCTCCAGAGGACTGTGGTCTACGCGATCAAAACACGGCCCATGAACACGAGCCGACGTATGTCGGACTAAGAGTCTGATCGTTAGACACTAGGAGGCGGGCGGACACACAGGGCGAAGGCTATGAGGCATTGCTTAGCTGCAACTGGTTCCGCCCGAAAGGTGGATACCGCGACGAACCTCGCCTTCAGCGGAGCGGAAGTAGCCTTGGGAGAAGCGGAATGGGCGGCGATACAGACCGTACACTTTGCCGCCTCAGTGGCGTTCGAATGTTGATGCACGGCGAATGCTATCGCTG
>Ga0210399_10004174_pt1 | contig 11220 bp, 2 predicted proteins | sample IncBWC14MmetaG_FD_150865 | JGI IMG/M metagenome (GOLD analysis project Ga0210399, IMG submission 150865) | Forest soil microbial communities from Barre Woods Harvard Forest LTER site, Petersham, Massachusetts, United States - Inc-BW-C-14-M | ecosystem: Environmental > Terrestrial > Soil >...
GTATCCCAGCCCACCAAGGACTCCAGCGGCAAGCGATCCACCTGTGGATTGTTGGGTCCGCCGTTGAACCCGGTCCACCCTCCGCATGTGATTGCCCCGGTCGGATCATAAAGATTAATAGGCTCAGGAGGTTGGCCCGGGACAGGATTGGGAACGAGATTGCCCGGAGTGCTGTAGGGCTGGCCATTCAGCGCCAATCCAAACAGGCAATTGACCTTCGCGCGCCAAGGATCCAGCTTGCCCGCCGGATGAGGATTCGCATCGATGATGCTGGAGGACGCACCAACCCCTTGCAACCGGAGCGGCTTCCACATAAGTAGCAGTTCATTATAGGTTCCGGGGTTCACGATGATCAGGTCACCCGGGTAGGCGGCATCGATAGCATTCTGGATGCTCCCGCTGGGGAGGACGTGAGTGGGCGCTTTTCCGCCGATGGTCACAGTCACGGCGTCAATCGACTTTTTGCCGTTGCCTGCTGTGATCAACAGCTGGCCGCACTGCGCCGTTGATACCGGCGTCCCACCCATAGGGTTGGCATACTGCGCTTGCTGTTGAACGGCGCAGGGCGGCACGCCCGGGGGCACCGTGACCGTGATCGAGGTGTCACTCCAGGACGTAACCGTCGTCGCCACACCGCCAATGGTTACACTTCCAGTGCCCTGGGTGGCACCGAAGCCATAGTGGCGAGTCACGGTTTTCTGATTGTAGGGAGCGGTTGTGGCCGAAGGGCCAGAGTAGCCATAGTTAGGCACGATCTGGTCGCCTAACGCAGTGATCGTAAGGGTGTGACCGCTCGCGCTCACCCAAGGTCCGACTCCATCGCCATCGACTTCTGCGATCGCCGGCGTCAAAGATGGATAGGCGCAGTCGACATTGTTATATCCTGCACCCGCGAAGGCTGCCGTCGGTACGACGGGCGTATCGAGATACTGGGTTGTCCCTGGCATGAACGGCAGCTCGTAGCAGAACTGGCTGTACTCCGAGTTGTACAAGGGGTCCGGGGTTGTTCCAGTGCCGCGGTCGTTGATGCAAAACACCATCATCGTGGGTGAATACCCGGTCGGGTTCGGTGGGTTGACTTCCCAGGTCGAGTACGTCATCCCGTCGTAGGCTCCCCAGTGGTCCGCATACACACGGCTGATTTCGTTTCCGGTCCAATCCTTGACCGCTACCGGCAAGTCTGGAGGAGCGAACTTCTCGCCGAACGACGGAGAGAAGGGATCGAATTCCGAAGTGAAATCGTCCGTGATGCCTCCGGTGAACTTGGAGGCGATGTGAATCGAGGTGTAGATAAAGAACTTGGCGGTCGCGCCCATCTGGTCGCCCAGGGTGACTTCCTTGCGGTCGCACAGGTTGCGCGTAGCACCGGCAAACGGTGCTACCTGCTTGGACTGCGGGTACAGGCTGATGTAGTCCGGCACAATGCGCGCTTCGCCAACGCACGGCCATACCGGCTCAGGCACAAAGCCTGGGACGATCCCATTGTTTGGGCTAGCTCCGAAGCTTTGCGTGGGATTCTGCGCGTTCCATTGGTTGTAACCGGGACCGGGATACTGCTCAGAAGCAGCCACCGAGGCCTGGTCGGGAAGGATGAAGATGTTGCCCAAACCACCGAACTCCTGCGTGACCGGCGCGATGAAGTTGTCGCCGATCAGGATGTTCTTGTCCTCTTCCTTGACCAGTTCGTAGCCGGGAGGCAGAACCACTTCGACTACATACTTGCCAGCGGGCAGTTGCGGAATGCCGTAATACAAGTCTGTTGTGGGAACAGCCGTATTCGCCGTGCAGATCGTGCAATTCGTGCCGGTTAGCGTTGGCTTTCCGTTTGCATCTACGGCTGTGACGCTGGGGAACTTATACATCCCATCGTACGGCGCGGGCTGAATCTGGTTCCAGTTGTGCATGCCGTCATAACACTTGAACTGGGAATTGTTCGGCAGCGGCGTCAGCGCCGGCCCGCCATGTTGTGAGTTGTAGAAGTTGAGGTAGTTCGGCTGGTTATTCAGCGAGAAGTAGAAGAGGTCCGGAATTGCACCAGAGTTCGCGCCCTGGCCCGGGCAGTTCATGTTGGGCGTGACGCCATCGGCTCGGAAGCCCTGCGCATAATCATCCCAACTGCTGGTCTGAGTCGTATCCACCAGCTTGAAGGTTTGAGTCACGCCGTCCGACGCAATTCCCTCCTGGTAGAGGTTGATGGTAACGTGCGGAACCAGAGGCTCCCACTGCGTCTGAACCAGCATTTGCGGATCGTCAAACGGACGGGTCGAAGCATAGATGACATGGCCCTTGATGCCGCCGTTCTCGCCGGGAACATAGGGTTCTTTGCCAAACTCAAGGAAATTGTTCTGGCCAGGGAAGCCCTGCCAGCCCTCCACGCCAATCCAGGGCGGATCGATACGCCCGGAACTGAGCTTGGTACTGCAGGTGGTAACACCAGTGGCAGACGTCGTGCAAACACTGGGCGGGTCACTGGCACCCGGACCATTTTGAATCGATTTGCCTGTGCAGTCCGCTCCTGCGCAATAGACCGAGCCCGGTACGCGCAGGTTCGTCGGCACAGAAACGACCTCAGCGGTGTTGGCCAGGAATTTCCCGATCGTGGAGGTGCCACACGGCGGATAACCAGTCTGACCGCAGGACGCGGAACCATCGGCAGGTCCGCCGACGTCGTAGACCACGTGGGTGCCGGTGTTCTTGTAACGGGTCACGTCCGTTTCCACCGTGTACCATGCGAACAACGGAAACGTCTCGTTGAAACTAGCGGTGCCCGTGAAGTCCGTGACAAGCAGGTTTTCCAGGCTGCCATCGCGCAAGCGGACGGCGACGTTGGCAAACGGAATTCCCGCTTCATCACCCTGCGAGAGGCCATCCTTGTTGTCATCGATGAAGGTCCGAGTGTAGAGGTTCGCTTGCCATTGGGTCGTCGCGATGTCGCCTATATTGGTCGTGCCGCCGACTGCTCCGCCCGACAGCCTGACCGGTGTCGAGAGTCCATCTACCAGCAGATCATTCCACTGGTCGAAAACCGTGATTCTCCAATCGCCATCGGGAAGACCCGTGAGCGTGAAAGTACCATCGGCGTTGCACTTGGTGAAGGCGAAGTCTTCGCCGTCGGCGTCTCCAAAGCTTACATAGCATTGGGTCCAGTAGAAGGTATCGTGCGAACCGCTGCTATAGAGTCTCTCGTCCGGCGTGCGGCTCAGGCGCTCACCTGTGACTTTTCCGGTGAGTGTGTTATGGCAATTCATTCCCGTGATACTCGGGTCGGTGCCATTGCAAACGTACGGATGGCGCGCATTAATAATCGCTGGGCTGGCAAAACCAACGCTGACGTGGTAACCCGCCGGGCCGAACTCCTGGAAGTAGCTGGGCTCGCCGATTCTGGTGAAGACGTCGTGGGCCTTCTGGCCGTCCAGAGTGTTGGTCTGGAGCCACTCTTCCCCTCTGGCAATCCGGTCCGCTCCCGGCGTAGCGATCACGCCCCAACGTCCGGGCATGAGGTTGGCAATCACGGCCTGGCCTGCCAGCGGGGACAGAGTCGCACCGTCGGATTCGTACTTCGGGCACGTCACGATCATGCCGGTGATGCCCGCCTGCGCCGGATTTTCTGTGCCTTGTACCGAAATTGGGCAGGCATCCAACTTGGTAGCGGGGTCAATCGTTCCCGCCAGACTGTTGGAAAGCGGCTGGTTGAACATGTCATACGTCATCTGTCCGGTGAAATCGCCATTTCCACCCATAGCGTCCCAGAGGTGGATCTGGAAGCCGCCCAGTCCGGGTTCTCTGGGAGCCAACACGTCGACTCCACCGCCTCCATCCTGCTCGCCGTTCAGTGGGAAGTCATCTTCGAACGCGAACACTGAGAGTTTGCCCGGCGGGTAGGGCGAGGGTTGCGTGATCACCGTTACCGCAGACTGTCCTGGGGAGATTGGAGCGCCGCCCATGCCGTGGCCGCAGGTGGCTCCGCTAGCTGCGTTTGCAGCTCCACTCTGGCAACCGGCACCCGAGTATCCGTAAGCAAACGGGTTGGCTGCGTCACCGGGTAAGACGGAAATGTAGTAGCGTTTGGTCGGATCCAGCGCGACTGCGCCGGGCATCACTTGGGTAAATCCATTTGCTGCCGTAGAGTCGGTTCTGCACACGCCGTTACCAACATCACATGTGGCGGGCACATGCATCCCCGTGGCGGGGTTGATGATGGTCTGGCCCGCTTCGCAGGAAACCGGCCCGGTGCAGCCTTGCGCGACGTAGGGCATGTAGCTGGTGTGGAAATTGATCCCCAGAGTGGGAACGATTCCTGCAGTCGATGTCGGGCAGCCCGCTGGCGGAGGATTCGAGGTGCACTTCGGGTCGATATAGAAGGTGCGATCTTCCTCGATAATCCACCGGTAGTCAGTGATTTGGGTTGTCTTGTCTTGTCCGTCCAGTAGCGTAACCGTCAGGCCGCTCCCCGCCGGGAAGGCGAGCGTCACGTTCGCAATCGCGGTCTGTCCTTTGGCATTCTGCGCATTAACGGTGAACGTGTAGGTGCCCGCACCGGGTGCGATGGCGGTGAACCCACCGTTTGCATCCGCAAGAACCGACAGGCCAGTAGTTGTAGCTGCTACCGACGACGTGGCAAGCGTAAGAGGCAAGCCGGCCGCGTCCGTACAACCCGCCAGGACGCCTGGGGTCTTGACGGCAAGGTACGTGGCGACGCTCGCGCTGAAGGTGGTACCCGCACAGGTGATACCAGTGTCTGCGACGGTCGGTGGACCCAGTGTCACTGTAGTAGAAATACCAGAGGTGCAGACCCCCGCCGTCACCCTGCCGTTGGCGCAATAGGTGAAAGTATCGCTTGTCGCTGTGCTTCCGGCGGTTGGGTAATAGACGAACGTCCCGTTCGGATTCAGCAGTACCGTTCCGTTGGTTGGCGGTGCCAGGACCTCTACCGTGAATACGCCTCTGTCATTGGCGATCACACCTCTCCCGGGATCGGAAACCGTGAGGGTGACCCCCGGCGCAAGAGAGTAGCTATCGGGGTTGGCTGCCGCAGCCACAGGGGTTGCAGTGCTGCCGGTCGCGATCGGCGGGTTTTTGCCGTCGATGCCGATATAGGCCAGCATGCCGGCGTCGCGCACCGTCGCATTCGCCGAAAGGCTCAACTCGCGGTCGTACACAGCGAGAGCCGACGCATACGGCGTGATCGTCGTGCCGGACGTGCTCTGTCCGTTGATCATGACGTCGAACGTCTTGCCCGCGGCCATGAACACTTCGCTTTGCACCTTGGGAACTCCGGGCCGAGGATTGCCGTCTTCGGCCATGATCTTGAAACCAGCAACCACCGGGTTGGTTCCTCCGGTGGCGCCCGCCACCTGCGATCCCACGATCGCAGGCACGTGCATGCGCAAGCCGGCATTCACCAGACGCACCAGAACGTTCCCGGTCGTGCCTGCAGCGGGCGCAATGTTCGCCGGTGTAACCGGGAACAGCGAGCCCGAAGTATTGTTCTTATTGAAGGCCACGCCGTTGATCATGTAATACAGCGGCGTATAATTCACCGCCGGCGGGTAGCAGGTCAGATAGGTCGATGAAGCCGGATTGCCACAACCTCCCGGCTGGCCCGACCAGACCGCGGTCTCGCTGAACCCGGAGGTATTCGCCCCCACGCTCACGGTCGTGTTCTGCGCCGGATCGATTTCACTGAGCAGCATCGGAACTTCGGCATCGTAGGGAACGGCGCAGGTGGGGGTAGCGGCCGCGGGGACGTAATAAGCGCAGCCCGGCGCAGTCTCCGTGGTAGCGGGAGCGGTTCCACTACCCGTAGGCGCAGCGGTGACCACCAGGATTCCGTACAACCCCATAGGACCTTGAATCGACGGGTGCGAGCCGGACTCAAGTAGATAGGTTCCTGGCTTGAGAATGGTCCAAGGTGGCAATAGCGTGGTCGCGCCCCCAGCCACCTCGGTGGCGAACGACTGCACACGCGGCCCTTGTGGGGGCGGCACGTTCGTCGGTCCGCTGTTCGCGGTGGGCCACGTGACCGACTGAGTCGGGTGATCCGGGCTCGGCGTGGCGGTACGCACGCTGCCCAGGCCGCCGCCCACTTGTCCAACGATCATAATCGACGTGGGTACGGTGTTCGAGTTGGCAAACGACAGATTATTCGTCAGGTTGATGGTCAGGCCGCCGGCTACCCCCGTGGGAACAGTAATCACCACCGGGGACCAGCCTCCAGCCGCGTTGGGATTCAACGGGGCGCAGGTCGCAGTCGAGCCGGTCACGGCCGTGCCGCAGCTGTAGCCCCACATCGGCACCGTAGTGCCGTCAGGCAGGATCGCATTGCTCGGCCCCGCAGTCAGGTTCACCTGTTGCTGGGCGAGGGCGAGGCTCGTTCCGAGGAGGAGAACAATTGTCAGACCTACCGCTCTGTTCGGACCAGATTTCACAAAGTGGAATCGCATTGATCGTCTCCTCTGCGTTAATTGGTCTCATCGATAACAAATTCCCGTGAATCAACGAGCATCATCATGAGCATTCCGCCAGGAAAAACGTTGTTGGTGGTGATCTCGCGCTCGTTGTGCGAGTGCCACATGTAAGCCCAACCGCGTTCGTTTGTCGGGTTTGCTTGTGTATTGGAAGGTTGCAAATTGTCGGTCGGCCCCGAGGCTCGCGTCGTGGCATCCGGCCCTAGATAGGGAGTTCCGCCGTACCAGGCGCCGTTGGTGAGAATGTTGGGATTGGGCAGCGTAGCCGGACCGCCTGCGCCGACATCGCCGAAGGGAGCCACTTCCAGCGGCTTGTTGTGGTCCTGGCACCACTCGAAATAGTTAATCGCCGCCGGGGCTCCGGTGTTGTAGCCGTTGGCATCCGGAGTACACGGCAGCGAGGCACTCAGGTCGCTCGTATCACCGGGATGATGACCGTACGGATCCCAGTTCAACCCTCGGCCGGTGAAGTAGAAAATCCCGTCGAACGCCTCGCCTGGAGTCGTGTCGGTGTTGAACATTAGTATGCCGGCGAGGTCCTCGGATCTAGACTGGCTGAGAATCATGTTGCCGTCACGGGCCAGAATGCGCACGTGGTTCGCGTGCTCGTGGAACGGGTGCTGCCAGCGGCCCTGACCGATAGCGCGGACCAAGGTCAGTTCGCCCGGATGCATGTGAGGATTGGCGTTGTAGGGTTGGTGGGGATACTCAGCCGCAAAGTTGGCATCCATAAGGTCGGGCATGGAGCGCCCGTTAATCAGGAAGTAGGCCGGATGGTAAGGCTCGGTCGGGACATTGAGGCTGCACCCCACGGCACCAGCGGTGCACCCAGTTAAAGCGCTGACCTGCGCCAAAGCCGCATTGTGAATCCTGGGATCCATCTCGGCCCACTGGAACAGGTATTCCCGGTCGTAGCAGGACCTGTCATGGTCGAAGGCGGCAGCCGCAAGACGGAAATCAGTTTCTTTCCAGAATGCTTGAGCTGCCTTATTCCCACCTGGATTGGTTACTGGCAGCCCGGCCGAGCAGACGGCCGGAACGCTGCTGGGAAGGACGACAACCGCACCATACAGTCCCATCTCGATTTGCAGGTCCCCTTGCGTGCCGCTGTAATAGGCGTGCGTGCCGGGCGACGAGGCAACAAACGTGTAGGTTACGTTGCCTGAATGGGCTGCCTCTTGCGTCAGCAGGCCGGTCACTCCGCCCGTCGCGGTAACATTGAAGCCGGGAAACAGAATCGATGTGTTACCAGCCGACGCGGGAAGACCATTCAACAGGTTTACCGTCACGGTCTGCCCCTCTGTGACAATTAACGTTGGACCGGGTACCTGCATCGAAGGACAGGCAATGACGGAGGCCAACGCCGCCGGGGCAAATCCGGCGGGTGAGTAATTGGGATCGCACCCGTAGCCCCAGGAATAGACCGCGTTCCCATCCGGCTGGTTGAGGAAAGCGTCCTGCGCTGTCAAGTTGAAGGTGGCTGTGGCTGTCGTGAGTGACCCGCCTGTAATCCCGGGAACGGCAGCGTGAGCCGAGACCGGCAGGAACAAGGCCAGGACCGGCACCACAACCAATCGTGCGATCGAGTTCGTTGTCATTTTCGTTGCGCTCATTGCCGCTCTCCTAATGGCAGGTGTTTCCGTATGTGTTGCCGCCGGTCACGCTGGCGCAGATGTGAACCTCGGTCATCAGTCCGCCGAAGTTCTCCTGATCGTTGGCGAGATGGTCGAGGTTGGGGGTATAGAGGTAGAAGGTGCTGCCCGCCGGATACAGTTGTGCCGCGCAACCGGTGGATCCGCAGCCGGCGTCACTGGCATCCAAGAGCACATCCAGCGACTCGCCGCCGCCCAGCGTTATTGAGTTGGTATAAAACTCGAGATTGTTGCCCGATTGATCTCGCAGCAGCTTGGCCATGAAGCCCACTTCCTTCATGGGAATTCCCAGCGAGGCTAGAGTCTGGTATTCCGAAACGTCGAGATCCGCGATGCGCAGCAGGGCCCTGCCGCCCGCGGGAATATTGATGATCGCAGGCATCGGCTGCGAGTAGTGCATCCTGCCGTCCGAGGATTGCGTAGCCATCGGGCCCGGCGTGACTGTGTCGGGGTAGCTGCGACCGTTCAGCAGGAAGAACTTGTCCTTCATGTCAGCGAAAGCTTCCGGGTTAAAGGTCATGCCGACAAAGTGGAAGTTGGGGTCGAAGCCGTGGATCTGAAGGGGGTACTCAACGTCATACGCGGTCGAGGCGTCGCCGTCGTTGTAGGTGTACTTTTGCGGGTTGCCTAGCTTATCGGTACCTTGGACTGCCTTTGTGTTGATGGCGGGCATTGTGGCGCTGCACAGGATATCGGCGGCGGGGTTGCAGGCCGTGCGCAAATCCGCAGTCATTCCAGGTGGCAAGCCGATCCCATTTTGGTAGCCGAGATAGGTATAAAGGTCTCCGCCAATAGGCACGCGGTTCTGCCGTGGCCGCACATAGAGCTGGCCGACCATGCCCATCTGCAAGTGCTCAGGAGGCGTGATGTGGCAGTGCCAGAAGTATGTGCCCGCGTCCGGCGAGAGATAGTAATAGGTGAAGCTGCCGCCGATGTTGATGGCGACCGACGCGTCTGGTACGCCGTCGTAGACTGCCGAGGCGTTGGGATAGCCGTGGAAGTGAATGGTGTGCTGCTCGAATAGGTCTGGCCGCATGATCATGCCGACGTTCGTCAGCGTGAGGAACATCTCGTCGTCTTCATCAAATGCAACCAGGGGCGCTGGGATGTTGCCGTTCATCACTCCTACATCCATGATTTGGCGGGGATCGACGTGACCGTCGAGGACTGAGCCAGTCGACGCGCTCGCGGTCGCAGATTCGTTCACGTCAGCCAGCCCTGTAACGCCGGCGGGGAGGTTGAACGTGAAATTGTTGGTCGGCGCGAAGCCGTAGCTCGTCACCCCAGGAATGCCGGCGGTGGGGAACACGAATCCGCCGCCAGGGTTGGTGACGGCGATCCAAGTGCCGTCATAACCCGCTGGAGGTACCCCGCCGGTCCCTGAAATGACCACCGATTGTCCGTTCGTCAGGGCGAGAGGAGCGTTGGCTTGAACCACGACCGTGTAGGGCGACGCGGTGGACTGGGCGATATCGTAGATGCTGACCAGGTTCGCAATGTCGGGAGCCAGTCCCACCGCGCCGTTGTAGGTAAAGCCCGCGGTCGAGAGGGGAAACCCAGGCCACGTGTTGGCCACAATCCCATCGGTCGTCGCCGGATCGCCAGGCAGGAGAGTCCCCGAAAACGTGGTATTGAAGACAGAGGGAAACTCGGTACCAGGCAGACCGTTGGCGATATCGGCAAGTCCAGACAGTGGACCAAAGGAAAACATGAACGTCTGGGTGCCGTTTGCCATGGTCGAGTAACCGTCACCGCCCGAGACTTGCTGGCACTTGATCGCGCCATTCACGTTCACCGTCGGGACTGCGTATCCACCGTTGGTGCCGGAGACAAGCGCCGTTCCAAAAGCCGTCGGACCGTTGTAGGGAGGCTCAGCATTGTTGTCGTTGAGCGCCGACGGGTGCGTAATCGTGCTGGTTGGACATTGCACGCGGAAAGACTGGGCGCTCGCGGCGCCGACCGCAACCACGACCAGAATCAGTGATAGACAGAACGCGAAAAGCTTCCTCATGATCGTATGGCCTCCTTACTAACTCGCGGGCGCAAACCGCGCTCGGCATGATAAGTAACGGTTTTCATCAAGAGTCCGGCCGTCGCTGTGCACACGCGTTTCCGCAGGGAGGACCTAGACATCCGCCACCTTTTAATGAGAGGGCTCAGAGAAGCCGTTTCGCAGCGTTTCGAGGTGTACGCCGAATTGAATACGCTCGGGAATTCGGTCCCTGGCTTCCCGTCAGCCATGTCCGCGACCCCGACATCGGTCCGAAGGAGAACGTGTAGGTTTGGTTGCCGCCGCCCATCGTCGCGAAACCGTCGCCACCCAAGATTTGCTGGCCCTTGGCGGTGCCCTGCACATTCGTCGTGTGCGATAGATATCCTTTTTGCGCCGCTGGTCGATGTCGTTGGACCGTTGCGCGGATTCCGAATTGTTGTGGGCAGCGACGCGGTGAGTTATGGCGCTGGCGGGACACTGAACCCTGAATGACTGAGCAATAGCAGCTAACGTCGCAAGACCGAGCAATACAACCAAGAACAGCGCGTACAACTTACTGGCCAACATGTATCCTCCTCGATGGAAGCGTCACTTTCCCCAGGGATCGAAGGTGATACCAATCGGTTGCAGTTCTTCTGCTTCCGGGGCTGAATCTACCGAGGGCGTATGAGGTCCTGCTTGCTGATGAGCAACAAGGGGCAAAACTTACAGGCTTTACAACTGATGGAAAGGCTTATACAGCAGGACGGCGATGAAGAAGACAGGACGACGGAGAGGAAGCGAGAGACCTTAAGTAGGACCGACAGAGCGCGGAAGAAGTCTGCCGGTGTTGCGATGCGAAGCGATGTCCGCTGAGCGACAGTCTTCGCGAAGTGCTTGGTATTGTGGGTCAGCAGCCAGTCGGGTTTGCTGGCTATTGCAGAGAGGGTACAGGCACTTCTGCCGCGTGGCGGATTATAAAGGTCGTAGTAGCACTCCTGCGAATTGTGCAGCCTGCACGGTGGATGGTGCGGCCACATCCCTCTGCGGTGCGGGAGTGGATACAGTCAAAGACTTTCCGGAATAACTCTGGCGCTGTCTCGTCCAATCTTTCCAAGAGAGTGTCGCA
>Ga0210399_10004177_pt1 | contig 11219 bp, 6 predicted proteins | sample IncBWC14MmetaG_FD_150865 | JGI IMG/M metagenome (GOLD analysis project Ga0210399, IMG submission 150865) | Forest soil microbial communities from Barre Woods Harvard Forest LTER site, Petersham, Massachusetts, United States - Inc-BW-C-14-M | ecosystem: Environmental > Terrestrial > Soil >...
ACCGTCGATGTTCTGGCTGCCGAGCACTCCGGATACCGACGTCTAGCCTCACCTGCGACGCACTGCCGTTGGGTAATACATTTGAAGGACCAGTTCTGGTTCGTTCGCGATGTGGTTGAGGGCGAAGGTCGCCATCTGCTTGAAACGTATTGGCATTTGGCGCCTGATCTGATTTGGAAAGAGGAGCCCGCAGGTTCTTTTCTTGTCGAAGGCGGCGTGGTCGGCTCGCCCTCGCTCACTGTTTTCGCAACGGACAACCATAACAGTTCCGGGAAGATTCGCCGAGGTTGGTATTCTCGAGCCTACGGAGCAAGAAGGGAAATCTCCGTGCTCGAGTTCAGTACGGTCACCGACGTCCCTTTTGAGTCTGCGACTGTGCTTTTTCCCGGCCGAGCGTCCGCGGCCAGCCTTGCCGTGTTGCCCTCAGCCGACCAAAAGGGGAATCGCGCTGCCGTGGTTGGATACCGGTTCGAAGAGTCAGGTAAGAGTCATTTCTTCTTTTTCGCCACATCCCGCGAACCTTGGGCGTGGCAGGGCTGGTCCAGCGACGCCCGTTTTCTCTATGGCCGTGCCGATCAAAGCAATGAAGTGGTCCATTTCGTTGCGTGTGAAGGTAGCTTTGCGGAAACCAACGGTCGCCGACTCTTCGACAGTCAAAAAGTCGTGGCCCACTATGAATGGCTCGGGTCAACGGATGAGGCTAACGTGTGGTGCTCGGACCCGGAAATTGAGCACAATGCGCGAGGGAGCACGTCACCGGTCGCGAAGGAAACGATTTCTGGACCAGATCCGTTGCGGGGAAGTGGGTAACCATGTGCGGAATCTGCGGGGTGTTTCACCACGATCGGTCGCTGCAGGTCGACATCGCGACGCTAAAGGCCATGAACCAGCAAATCGTCCACCGAGGCCCTGACGAGGAGGGTTCCTACGCGGTGGGAAACATTGGTTTGGCAATGCGGCGCCTGAGCATCATAGACGTGCACACCGGCAAACAGCCTGTCACAAACGAAAACCAGACCATCTGGCTCGTGTACAACGGCGAGATTTACAACCATCTTGAACTGAAAGCTCGGTTGGAAGCGAATGGGCATCGATTCCGAAGTAAGAGCGACACAGAGACCATAGTCCACCTCTACGAAGAGTATGGGGAAGAATGCGTTCTGCATCTTCGCGGGATGTTCGCTTTCGCACTTTGGGATTCAAACAAACGGCGGCTGTTCCTGGCGCGTGACCGCCTCGGGATTAAGCCGCTCTATTATCGGCAGTCCCAACATACTTTTCTTTTTGCGTCTGAGATCAAGGCCCTGCTCGCTCATCCCAGTGTATCTGCGGAGCTTAATCGGGCAGCCCTACCGGAATTCCTTGCGTTCGGTTACCTCTCAGGGACACGAACTCTCTTTGACGGCATCCACAAACTTTCCCCGGGTCATACCGCCGTGCTCGAAGAAGGCGGTGCGTTGAGGATTCGACAGTATTGGGACGCGCCTAACGAGGGGAGCTCTGAATCCCGACCGGCTTCTTACTACGTTGAAGGCTATCGAGACTTACTGAAGCAAGCAGTGCAGAGCCACCTGATGAGTGACGTACCGCTCGGGGTGTTCTTGAGTGGAGGAATTGATTCAAGCGCTATAGCGGCTTTGATGAGCGACCTCCGGCAGGCTCCCATCGAAACCTTCTCGGTTGGCTACGCCGAGGAAGCTTACAGCGAGCTACCGTATGCGCGGTTGATGGCTGACCACATAGGCTCAAGCCACCACGAAGTACGCATCAGTCGAAAAGACTTCTTCGATGCGTTACCGAAACTAATATGGCATGAAGACGAACCGTTGGTTTGGCCATCAAGCGTCTCGCTTTATTTTGTGGCTCGGCTTGCACGGGAACGCGTTAAGGTCGTGCTTACCGGCGAGGGCAGCGATGAAACGCTGGCAGGCTACACTCGGTATCCATTCACGCTTTGGAATGCCCGGTTGGACCGCGGCTATCGCGGTGTGGTACCGAGCGGAATGCGGCGTTTTCTCCGAACCGCAGTAGCTGATTCGGATTGGTTGCCTTCGAAAATGAAGAAGAAGCTTCGCCACACATTCTTGGCGCGGGATGGCGCTTCGTGGGCGGCCTTCTACTTTGACAATTTTTACGCTGCGTTCTCGGAAGCGGAGCAAGCCACCCTACTCGCAGACGAAATTCGCCCGGCGCCTGGCCAGGGGTACGGCGACGTACTGAAGTTTTGGGAAAAGTCCTCAGGTTCGCTTCTGGAACGTCTTCTTTACACCGATATTAAAACTTATCTCGTTGAACTATGCATGAAACAGGACCAGATGAGCATGGCGGCCTCGGTAGAGAGTCGAGTTCCATTTTTGGACCATGTTCTGGTTGAATTTGCGCTCAGTGTACCTGCCTCTCTCAAGACTCGAGGGCTAACCGGGAAGAGGATTCTCAAGACGGTGATGAAAAAATCTTTGCCGAACGCGATCCTGAATCGGCAAAAACTGGGATTTCCCACACCGTACTCCCAATGGCTTTCGGGCTCGCAAGTCGATATTGTGAAAGATCTCCTTCTTGAGCAGCGCACGGTGAACCGGAGCCTTTTCAAATCGGAGAGTGTGGAGCGATTGTTCGTTGAGCATCGGACAAACCGTCGTGACCATTCGGACAAATTTTGGCGGCTGCTCAATTTGGAGATTTGGCACCGTGTTTTCATCGATCGCGACCCTGAGCCGCTTAACGTTCCTGAGACTCGCCATTCTCTTGCTTCAGGTTGAGATTATCGGCCCTACACGAGGTTGCCGACGGAAGAATCTGATTTTCGGCATCGCCAGAGCGAGTCTCGCGTCCGGACACGCAGACAAGATTTACAATTCATTTTATTCCGCAAATTGTTGTTGTAGCTAGATTTAATTTGATTCCGTCTGGGCGACACCGTTCGGTGGTTCTCTCACAAGAATTTGCTGATCTCGAGGATGAGGTTTTTGTTGCTGAGGGCAATCGGGCACTGTCCTGATACTGGCCTTCTCACCAGCGGATTTCCACAGCGTCAACACACTATAGTTGCCCTCGTTCGGACACGAGATCGTACAGAGGTGATACAAAGACTTTTTCGTGCGCTCATGCAATCCCGAACGGAATCGCGGGGGGTCTACTGTGAAGGTAGGGAAACTCACGTATCGAATCTGTCCGGTTTTTTCCACACTTTTGACCGCGGCAATGATCGTCGGCTGCGCGGCCGCTTCAGCGCCGAGGGAAGTTCCTACGATTACCGGCGTTTCGCCGGCCAGTGCAGTGGCGGGCTCTCAGGAAGTGAAGATCCTAGTCTCCGCAGTGGACTCCGGCAACAACGCAACCGTTCTCGTCAATGGAAGTCCTCGGATCACGACCTATCTGAATAATGGTCAGCTGGCTTCGGTGCTCACGAGCGCGGACCTCGCTCAGCCGAAAACACTACAGATTTCCGTCGCTATGAATAGTCTTGACGGTGCTCAGTCGACATCTATCGCTCAATCTAGAAATGTCATAAGTTTCGTCGTCACACCCGCCGCGCTGAGGATCCTGACCACGAGCGTCCCGGCGGCGTTAGTCAAGGCTCCTTACTCGGTGGCCCTAGATGCCCAAGGTGGCGTCGCGCCATACACCTGGAAGGTGGTTTCCGGCCAGCTACCCGGCGGTCTAAGCTTGGCGGCTTCGTCGGGAGTGATTTCTGGCACTCCAACCCAAACAGGACAGTTCTCCTTTTCGGTCCAGGTAACAGGCTCATCTTCTACGGCCCTCAGCGCACTTCACATTACCTCTGCGTCATCCACGCCTCCGTCGACACCGCCAGCTTCGACACCGCCACCGTCCGAGCCCTCACCTGCGTCGGAATCATCTTTGACACCTCAACTACCGCGCTTTTACATTGATACGTCCATGCCGAGCCAGGCCGGTCTGGCCATCGATGTCCCGGCGGGAGGAGACTTCCAAGGCGCACTGAATTCCGCGAGCTGTGGAGACACCATTCGGCTTGCCGAAGGTGCGACATTCACCGGCAACTTTGTGCTTCCCGTCAAGAGCTGCGATGGCTGGGTCGTCGTTCGGACGACCGCACCGGACTCTAGTCTGCCTGCTGCAGGCACGAGGGTTACACCGATCTATTCGCATGTGCTGCCGAAAATTGTCACTCCTAACTCCGCCCCGGCGGTTGCTGCTCGATTTGGCGCCAGTCACTATCGCTTCGTTGCGGTAGAAATTACGACAACGTTTTCTACCTTACAATCTGAACAGTATGGATTGGTGGATTTGGGAGAGGATCCAGCTACAGGCAAGAGCGCCAGTTCTTTGTCAGAGCTTCCGCACGATATCACGATTGATCGCTGCTATATTCACGGTACTTCGAAAGGGAATGTAAAGCGCGGGATTGTGTTCAACGGAGCATCCTTGGCAGTGATTGATTCTTATATTTCCGACATCCACGTAGTGGGCCAGGATACGCAGGCTGTCGGGGGTTGGAATGGTCCGGGGCCTTTCAAGATAGTGGACAACGAGTTGGACGCGGCGGGAGAAAACGTCATGTTTGGAGGGGCTCGGCCCGCGCTCGTTAATAACATCCCCTCGGATATCGAAATTCGCGGGAATCATTTCTTCAAGCCCCTAAGTTGGATGGTGGGCAGTCCCAGTTATGGAGGCATCCACTGGACGGTCAAGAACCTGTTGGAATTTAAAATCGCACAGCGAGTGTTGATCACCGGAAACATCCTGGAAAACAACTGGGTGGATGCTCAGGCGGGATTTGCTTTTCTGATCACTCCGCGCACGGAATACGGGACTGCGCCATGGGTTTATGTTCAGGACATAACCTTCACCTATAACGTGCTGCGACATACGGCGAGCGCGGTCAACATTTCTGGACTGGACAGTGGAGACCCACAGAGAGTGGTTCGTGGAAAGCGAATACTGATTCAAAACGATCTGTTTGATGACGTCAATGGAAAAGCGTGGGGAGGTGGAGACGGCAGGCTTTTTCAAGTGCTTAGCGGTGCAGACGCAGTAACCATTGACCACAACACCGGATTCCAGAGCAATCAAATCATCTCAGCGGATGGGATTCCCAGCACCAACTTTGTCTACCAAAACAACATCGCACCGCACAATATGTACGGAGTGATGGGTTCAGGACATGCCTCAGGGGATCCCAGTCTTAACTATTACTTTCCTAATTTTGTGTTTCAAAAAAACGTGATTGAAAACATCGCTGCAAGCGGGATCTCGCCGTCGAGCTACCCCGTGGGCAACTTTTTCCCGTCGGACCAGGGGGCTATCCGATTTGTGAACTTTGCAACCGGAAACTACGCCTTGGCGCCATCTAGTCCATACAAGAACGCTGGGACGGATGGTAAGGATATCGGTACCGACATCGCTGGGCTCAATGCAGCGACCACTTCAGCCATCGTTCCCTAACCGTACGCCCCCTGCTCTTCGGACGGGTGATTACGTAGTCCTTCGAACGGGATTCTCAAAGCCAGCTTGGTATTGCTTCCGTCAAGCAAGCTCTTCCTCTTTTTCTCTAGCCACCGATTTTCTCCTCAACCCGATGGAAGAGTCGAGGGTTTTTTTCAAAAAAAGAGGTTCTCGATAGCCGCAGACGTTGACTGAGGTGATCAACCAAGAATTGAGTGAAGAACTCTTTGAGGGGACCATTCCGGTTCGTAGATTGGTAATCAAAATCGATGGCGTCGACACCAAATTTCTCAAACAAGTATTTCAGGCTCTGATGTTCGATACGGCGAGAAAAGGCCCGGCAACTCATAACCCACGCATCAATTGACAATGTCTTTTCATCAGCGCTTCCCATGAGTACGGCAATCTTGCCCAGAGGCCCGTATTTATCTTCGTAAGTAACAGTAAGGATAAAATTACGCGGGTCTCTCAAGTAGTTCGCCCAAGCCGATTCGTAGAAACGCCGACCGTTGAGATTAAATTGGTTCGTCTTATTGATCAGTTCCAAGGCCCTTGTGTCACCACTGTTCTTACAAAAGGCAAATCGAATCGAAGAGTTTGCACTCTGAAGAAAATCGTCCATAGAGCCGCCAATGAGACTCCCGGACTCTTTTAACGGACCTGCGTCGCGAATGCTGTGCAGGCGTAATTTGTCTTCTTCGGAAATGACGCTTTTTCCAAACATATCCCGCAACCGATTCAGTAGTTCCCAGATCGCAGAATAGTCCCTCTTGGGAAAAACGATGCACCGCATCTCGGGGAATGAAGCACTTACTTCCGCCACTTCCATGGGGCTGTCGTCTATGAAGACTACGGAATCAGAACTGACATTCCAGCTTTTCAAAATGCGTCGAATGGATTCCGATTTGCGAGACCAATGAATCTCAAACGGGAACACACTGTCCTTCGGAAGTAGCAGATCCTCTCGATCGAAAGCCTGTTCAACCAGGTCAGCATCATTCTTGCTAGCCACGCCGATCAGAACGCCAGCACTTCCTAGCGAGGCGAGAAACTGTTGATAAAGTCCATGCATGTGGCTGCCGTGATCGAGGTCCCAGCTGATACCTTGCACTCCAACTTCTCCCAGAATTCCCGCCCACAGCGTATCGTCCAAATCAGTTATAAGCCCTTTCAAGGGGCTGGGATTGTGAACGAGAGCGGCCAACAGGTCAGCCAGACTGGAGGCGTGTGCAAGCTTGTAGGGAAACCCTGCTGTGATTTCCGATTTCACGTCGAATCGGAGATTGCTAGGGGAGATTTCATCCAGCCGCTGGGCATTGATGATGCGGATACCAGACTGTTTGGAGAGAGTTGTTGCGAGCGAAGCTACGGAGTGTCGAAGTTGCAACACGTGAACCCCGCCTTGGTGGGTACACGTAGAAAATAACGGAGGCAACGGAAGCGTCGGCATGCAGACGCAGGCAGGAATAGAAAGAGAAATCCGGGTTATGGCTTGTTCCAGATGAGCGCACCGTTGATTTACCGATTCTAATATGTCCGGCAAATCTGAAGACCTCCATCCGCCCAAACGACGGATGCCAAGTCGCGCGTCAAGGTCTTGCCACTCAATCACGGTTGCGACCGCATCAAAATCTGCGGACTGAAGTCGCTCGAGGTTCCCCGGCAAATCTCCGAAGATGCCTGTTTTTATTTGGATTTGATGCCCCGGAATCAGAATGCGCAATCGAGCGGCTAGAAATGTCAGAAGATGAAGAGGTGTGAAACTGCATGCCAGGAAAACTCTCCGCAAAGGGGCATCCTCTGGGAGAGGTTCCTTAAGAATTTCTAAGGCATGAATCAGGCCCAATTGATACCAGTTCCTAACGGCGACTAGTGAAAATCGAGTCGAGCCACAGACCGAGCGAATTGGCCAAAACAACCGGCTTTACGAGCACAAAGCCTAACTAGGTCGGAAGGAAGTCTAGCACAATCGTGGGTTGACTCAACCGCGGCAGACGATGCACCCCCGGGACGGCACAAACCAAGGTTTTGGACAAACGATTTTGTAAGCATCTAAACTATTAAGGCTGAGGTGTAGTGTAGGGGAGCGGGAATGACGTTCGCTGTGTGACGGACTTTTTCCCGACAGCAAAGTCCGAGGGCCTGCCTTACGGATCGGACTTCGACTATGTTCGATTGTGTCGGGTGCGTCTGACGCGTTCGGCCGCCAGGACCCTCGAGCTTGGCTGTCAAACTGCGTCAAATGGTTTGCACGAAATGACACTCGGCTGTTCTCTCGTTATGAACCCTGAAGATTTCAAGAAATTCCTCAATTTCGGAGTTGGCACTTAGCTCGTGCGCTAGGGTAACGGACGATCCGTTTCTGGTGATCTTGTTTCGTTGCAATTAGACAGTACTGGCAACGCATCATCGGACGCCGATCCTCAAGTTGTGAATGGCGTGATAAATCTTGTCAGGATCTAGTCGCGATGCAATTATCATAGGGAAAGGAACGGGAGCACATCCGGATCGCAGTCGACCGAACCGGTATACCAGGCTGTATTGAAAAAAGTTGAAGTGGCAGTCATAGAGGATAGAAAGATGGATGAGGTTCGCGACCGGCTTAAGAAATGCTTCGCCGCGGTCTTCCCAAATATTCCGGTAAGTGAGATTGAGTCCAGCTCTCAGGGAACGATCGAAGAGTGGGATTCGATCGCAATGGTGACACTGATCACCGTTGTGGAGGAGGAGTTCGGGCAACCTTTAGATTTGGAAGACATACCCAACCTCAATTCATTTGAGAGTCTTCGCCGATATCTAACAAAGACGAATGGGACGCGACTGTAGTGTTCAGCCCGACCAGCGTGCCCTGGCCGAATGGCAAGCGGTTCGCGTTCACTATTTTCGACGACCCAGATTCCCAGAGTACTGAAACTGCCCTCGCGGTATACTCGTTACTCCGCGATCTCGGCTTGAGGACAACAAAAGGTGTCTGGCCAGTAGCGCCGGTTCGCAAGCCTTCCGATCACGGGGCTACTTGCAGTGAACCGGATTACTTGCGCTTTTGCCTTGAGTTGCAACGTTGTGGTTTTGAAATAGGACTGCATAACGTTACGTCGCATACGTCCACGAGGCCAGAAACTCAAGTCGGCCTCAACGAGTTTGCGAAGATGTTTGATACTGATCCCACGACCTTGGCGCAACACTACTTCTGCGACGAGGCGGTTTACTGGGGTGATCAGCGCCTCACCGGCCCCATGCGATTGGCATACAACCTGTTTACGCGTTTTCAGAACAATGGACGGTTTCGCGGCCATAGAGAAGCTGATCCTCTCTTCTGGGGTGATCTATGCCGCGAACGGATCCGATATGTTCGCAATTTTGTTTTCAGCGAAGTTAACACACTTCGCGCCTGCCCATTCTTTCCCTATCACGATCCAGCGAGGCCCTTTGTGAATTACTGGTATTGCTCCTCGGAAGCAGCAGTAGTGTCATCGTTTCTGAAGATGTTGAGCGAGAAGAATCAAGACCAACTCGAAGATGACGGCGGCCTGTGCATACTCTATGTTCATTTCGGTCACGGCTTTGTGGAAGGAAGACATCTGAATAACCACTTCCAGGAGTTACTGAAGCGGTTGGCACGGAAGAATGGTTGGTTTGTGCCTGTTTCGACAATTCTCGATTTCTTGCGGCAGCGCAACGGCAGCCATGTAATCACCAATGCAGAAAGATCTGCGCTAGAACGCAAGTGGCTCCTGCAGAAAGTTCGTTTCGGTACCAGCTGAACGCCAATGCAGCTGCGCATGGAGATACTTGGAAAGCAACATGAGTCAGCGATTCGCCGATTCAACACTCGTCTCCGGGCGGCGCACGCACCAGTAGATTTTTTCTTCCCTGAAACAGTGAGCTCAGATGCGTCCACATTATCGTTGGTATCGAAGCGCTACTATGTAGTTCTCGAAGCTGAGGAAATTCGCGGGGGAGCGTACCTGCAGGACCAGCCGATGCTTGTGGGCGGAACTGTGTGCACCGTTACAAATATTCAATCCCCTCTTTCGGAGGGGATTGTCAATTCAAAGTATAACTCTGTTGCTCTCTTTATGATGAAGGAGCTTCAACGGTGTAACCCTTTCTTGTATTCGATCGGAATGGGAAGCGAATTGAATCGCTACCCGCGACTGCTAAAAGCGTTCGGGTGGACCGTGGTAGCCGTGCCTCTATTTTTTCGCGTGCGTCGAGGCGGTCAATTCCTGCGTAATCTGCAGTTGCTGCGGCGCGATCCATTTCGGCGACTAGCTGCCGACGTCGGAGCGTATAGCGGACTTGGTCCGCTAATGATCTACGCCTACCAAGCCCTTAATGAGAAGCGGCCGATTCCCTCAGCCGGCTACGATCGCGTACCTCTGTTTGGCGGATGGGCGGATGAGGTATGGAACGTTGCCAGACGAGAGATATCGTTTTCTATCGAGCACACGTCGGAGGTGTTAAATGCATTATTTCCGGTTAATCGCGAGCGCTTGTATCGCATTCGGATTACAGTTGCTGGTGTTACGGTAGGCTGGGCGGCTCTATTGATTTCAAACTTCCACGCTCATCATCATTTTGGCGAAATGCGCGTGGGTACGATTGTTGACGGAATGGCGTTCCCAAGATACGAGCGGCATGTGGTGGCTGCAGCGCTGAGGGCGCTATTCGACGATGGGGTAGACCTCGTGATTTCAAACCAAATGCATGAGCTGTGGCAGAACGCTCTTCGCGGGGCTGGTTTCTTCACTGCTTCCTCAACCTTTTTACTAGGTCTGTCCCGTAATCTCAGTGCGGAAATCCCGGCTGGCAGCGGCCTTCGAAGGATTCATGTCAACCGCGCCGATGGAGATGGCCTCGCTACTTTGTAGCTTAGTAAGCAAGCTATCTGGTTCGGTATCTTCTTGTGCTTTATACCAGACACCAGATTGCCGCGGAGTAACCAAGGGCATAAGTATCTTTGTTGCGTAGGGAGTGAGCGTTCACCCCAACTTCCAAACCGATCCACTCGTCATTCATTCAAGGCCTTGTACCTACTTTGACTCGAAATTGCATTGTAATTAAGAGAAACAAACAATAAAATACGATACTCACGGGCGAGAAATGCGCAGGCCAAGAGCCATCACGACAGTTGTTATGGTAACCGTCTCGTTATTCTCAATGCCCTACGCCACCCGAAGTGTAAATGATCTGGGATTTCGGACTCGCTCTTCGGCGGCTCATAAATCCAGCATCGAACTTCCGCGCATTTTTATCAACACGACATTTGTTCCATCCAATGGAAACACGCTTCTAGTTCCTGCGGGTGGTAATTTGCAAATGGCGCTCGATCGTGCAAAGTGCGGAGACACGGTTCAGCTTGCTATGGGAGCAACCTTCACAGGGAATTATGTCTTTCGAGCCAACAGCTGTACCGACTGGATTGTCGTGCGTACCTCTGCTCCGGACTCAAGTTTGCCTGCTCCCGGAACGCGAATTACACCCGAACATGCGAGTCTACTTCCAAAGATTGTAACTCCTAATGTCTCGCCGGCTATCGGAATGCAGTTCGGTGCCAACCACTATAGGTTAATTGGAATCGAAGTAACTACAGCTATTGCAACCACTAGCGTGACGCAGTATGGATTGGTGGATTTGGGAGAGGATCCAGCTACAGGCAAGAGCGCTAGTTCTTTGTCAGAGCTTCCGCACGATATCACGATTGATCGCTGCTATATTCACGGTACTTCGAAAGGGAATGTAAAGCGCGGGATTGTGTTCAACGGAGCATCCTTGGCAGTGATTGATTC
>Ga0210399_10004183_pt1 | contig 11209 bp, 8 predicted proteins | sample IncBWC14MmetaG_FD_150865 | JGI IMG/M metagenome (GOLD analysis project Ga0210399, IMG submission 150865) | Forest soil microbial communities from Barre Woods Harvard Forest LTER site, Petersham, Massachusetts, United States - Inc-BW-C-14-M | ecosystem: Environmental > Terrestrial > Soil >...
GGCAAAGGATGGGTACGGCGTGTTCACGATGGATCTGATCAGTGATCTCCACCGCGCCGTGATGAAGGACGATCGGGATTATAAGGACGTTCCGGGCGACCTTCGCACGCGCGTCGTATGGATCGGCGGAAATATGGACATCGCGTATTCGAGTTTGAATCCTCCGCCTCCTGAAGACGTCCCCGGCTGCCTCGCTCAAACCGTCGACTTTCTGCGGAACGAGGGAATGCAGCAGATGACACAAGGATTCATCACGCGCATGGCGATAGCGCACACTCATTTCGAAGCGGTCCATCCCTTCCGCGACGGCAATGGCCGTGTCGGTCGTCTCCTCCTTCCGCTCATGATGGCGGCCGAGAAGCATGTGCCGTTGTACCTGTCGCCATATATCGAGAGCAAAAAGGGTATGTACTACACCTCGCTCAAGGATGCCCAACAACGGCTCGACTGGCAGCCGATCATCACCTTCATGGCCGACGCCGTCACCGGCACGGTTGAAGAACTCATTCGGACCCGTGAGGCGTTGTCCGAATTATCCGATGTCTGGCGGGAGCGCCGCAAATTCCGCAAGGGGTCGGCGGCCGCGCGCGCTCTCGACGAACTTCACAACTATCCGGTCGTGACCGCCAAGCGGCTTGGCGAACTGCTGGACATCAGTCCGCCGCAGGTCCATCAGGCGATCGCGCAATTGGAAGAAGCGGGTATTCTGAAAGAGCGTACCGGTTACTCGCGCAATCGCGTTTATGCCGCCACCGAAGCGCTCGGTATCATCAATCGTCCGTTCGGCGAAGAGCCTCTACTTCCCAATCAGTTGGATCTAGAAGAAGAGCCGGTCGGACCCAGGGGGCCGTGACCGGCGCGAGATTCGATCGCCGCGGAATGCGCGCTCCGGCGCGTCGCATCCTGGACCTAGCGGACGCTGGGGCTGCGAAGGTGTTCTCCGAAGATCAGCGTGGCCGGCGTGGGAAGCCGGGACACCTGATTGATTCGGCCGACGATGTAGATTTCTTGGAAATCGTCGCTCAGGACAACCTGTTCATGGACAAAAATCTCTATGCGCGAAAAATCGAAATTCGCGAGCAGCCTCAACGCTGATTCCACTGTCCAGTCCCTCCGCGAAAAATATTTATCTTCCGTTTTTCGGAAATGCGTGGTTCGCTCCCGCCGTCCCGCGCTCATCTGAGGGACGCTTCGCGATCGTCACGGACGTGGAGTGTGGGATGCGATGGACGCGGCGGTGTCGCAAGACGAGCGATGCTGACCCGCTTTCGCCAAAGCTGTGGCGGACCGTACCAGGCCTGTCGCGTGTCCTTGGAGAAGGCGTCCGTGTACGGCAAAGCCGTGTGGTCCTGGCAACCCGACGCTGGTGCCAAGTTGCGCGAAACCTGTTTTCGCGCGGCGACGGGGGCAAGAAAGCCCGGTCCCCGGGGAGAGCGCGGAATAAGCCGTCAAACCATTGCGCAGGGAAGGCTGGGTTGCTCCGACCATACCTGTGGTTCCTTCCCCGTGCTTTTTTCACGCACGGGGGCCGCGGGTGTGGCGGACACCCGGCCTTCCCTGCGCCCTCTTCGATAGCGGGGGCGGTCATGCAATAGCTCGGACGCTATTTCGCGTCGCGAGAACGCGGGCGTTCATGCCAGGGGCTGTTTGAAATCTTGGATCAGCACGTGCTTCGGACGTTCGCGAACGGCGGTGAACAGGCGTGCCAACTGAGTCATATCGGCGCGGCTGACGCCGGCTATGCATCCGACATCGGCCCTCGGTCAGACGAGTCTTATGGTTGGGCCTGGGCCACGAGCGTGTCGAGCATCGCCGGTGGTGGGCGGCCGTTCGGAAAATAAAGGCACGCGGTGATACAGCGCTCCGAAAGGCTAAGTTAACCAAATTTTGAGGAACATCCGTCTAATCTCTCGCCATGAACGTTGATGTCTTCATCGAGATCGATGCAGGCGGATCGCTGACCGGCCGAGCCTGCCTCACGAAAGCCGGCGAAGCGCCGACCAGCAAGAGCTCCAATCATTGGTATCCGCTGGGCACGCGGCCGGTCTCCGCCACAGTGGCGTCGCTGGTCAATCAGCGCGGCTCCTGGATCATGCGCATGAGCATGATCCAGCCCAGCTCAAGCCCCACCCTGCATTGAGGGTCACGAGCTGCAATGATCTGATCAACAAGATTTCTGCTTCGATGTCGAAAGCCGACATCTGGGCTGCAATTGCCGTCAACGGCATGACAACGAGAGAATAAAGAGTGACCTACACTCGACGGTGCTGAGGCTCAATTGTGTTCCCGGTGTTGCAGAATGGACGCTGGCGTTCATTTCTGGTGTGGACTAACAACGGCCGCCATCACCATGTGCCAGAGAGTTCGTTGGGGAATCTCCACATGCTCGATATCGCAAAGTTCGTGCTGTTCATCTCGGCCTGCGCAGGCCTGTTTGGCCTGACGCTGTTTCTGTTTCGCGATCAAATCACGAGCAGCCGAGTTGCAGGTCGCTTCGCCTCACGCAATCCTCGTTCGGACATAGTCGAAGGTGAACTCACTAACGTTGTGGTGATGCCGATCGCCAGACCGGATGCCATCAAGCAACCGGGTTAGGAGTGCCGCGACCGCGCGTCTCATTCAGCCTCACGGCTCCAGAGAAGCAAGATAAGCGGCGAGCGACACGAGATCCTCCTCGCCTAAATTGGCGACGACTCTGACCATGAGAGGACTCCAGGACCCGGTGCGCTCTCCGTGTTTGAAATCATAAAGTTGCCGAACGATGTAACTTGGGGAACGGCCGGCAATGCCCGGTATGGGGCCAAGGCCCTTGAGGTCGGGGCCATGGCACACGCCACACTGAACGGTCTTGCCGGTGCCACCGGTTGTGACCAGCTCTTCTCCCTTCGCAATGCTGCCGACCGGCACATACGCGGTAAATTCGACGCGGCTATCATAAGATTCGAACTGGCTGAGATCATCGGGCACATCGATGATACGTCGGCCGATTGGCTCCTGACCCCCATCCTTCGAAACAGCGTAAATCAACCATTCCACATCGGTTTTTGGGACGGTGTCAGTTTCAATGACCTTGAGGAGCCTTTTCGGCTTCAGGGAGGAAAAATATTTCGCCGCTTGCATCACCTCATCATCAGTTACGGCACGGGACACTGAAAGCATTAGCGCCACTGGGATCCGTCCGGGAACTGAACTCCTTCTTGCTCCACTTCTGATATCGGCCACCTGCTGCGCGATGTAAGTCGCAGGGAGCCCGGCAAGGCTTGAGTTTTCAGGACCCCCACTTCCATCTGCCCGATGACAGTGGCCGCAGGCAAGCGCATCGGGTTTCCTGCCATACGCGACAATGCCGGGCATCGGGGGATGATCATCAGGATGCCAATCCTTGGCGAAGAAGCGATCACGCAATTGAGTGGTCGTGAACGCGGCTGAACTGTCCGGCACGTGATGAAGCTTGCCGTCGTCGGGCGGAAGCTTGAAATCCGGGGGCGTCATCGGGTACGCCCATGCCGGCGGCCCATCGGCGCTGGAGGCGGGCGTTGTGGGTTGCGATGAGAAAATCAGTGAAAGCGCAGCGGCCAACACAAGGCGCGTTGTCATCGGCTTGGCGACGGATCCTATCGCCTTTCGAGATGCGTCAACGGCCAGAGCATTGCGGCAATCGGCGACGAACTGCTCCACATCAAACGCCATCTTGGCCTCCTATCCGTCAAAGCCAGACATCGACGGCTGAAGGATACTCCATTTGGAGATTGTCCGGAACGGGTCAAAATGCGAAAGGCTCATCGCGAGCAGATGTCTTCGGTCTTTCCTCGATTGCGGACATTGCAAGCGGCTAAGCGCACAGAGGCGAAGTAGAGCGGCGTGTGCAATTTCTGCAGCATCACCACCAACCAAGCCGCCATCATCGCGCGCGTCCGCGTCGTCGAGCGGTACAACCTGCCGCCGATGCCGGGCCCGATTTTGCGTCCGCTCGTGGTCTCGCGTGTGAGGTGACAATGCGCCTCCTCATCCTCACAGGTGCCTCAGGTTCGGGGAAGACCGCAATCGCTGAAAAGATCGAACGAGAGCATTCAAGCGTAACAGTGTTTCGATTTGATAGCATCGGCGTGCCGTCACCCGAAGAACGTATCGTGCGTTGGGGCTCTGCAGGTGGCTGGCAGCGGGCAATGACGTTGGAGTGGCTGGCTAGGATCGCCGTGTTGCTCAACCAGGATCGACCGGTCCTCTTTGAGGGCCAGATGCGCTTCGAGTTCATTCAAGAAGGTCTGCTGTCCGCGGGCATCCGCGACGCCCGTATCGTGCTGGTGCATTGTGACCATGCAATGCGGATGTATCGGCTTCGCGAAGAGCGAAGACAGAAAGAGCTGGCGAATGCCAGGATGCTGATCTGGGCAGAGTTCTTGAAGCGCGAAGCGGAAGCCGCTGGATTTGAAGTGCTGGATACGTCTAAAATCTCGATTGAGGAAAGCGTTGATTATGTGTCCAGCGCCTGAAGGGCTGAGAATGCGAAGCCATCTGGTCGCGCTGCGCACCACCACGGTTTCCGCGGGCGATCCGCCATCGACGTGGTGGCCGGGGCAAAGATGTTAGTCGCAGTAAAGTGAACAAGAATGACGCTAGCATACGCTCAATCTCGGTGTGATCCTGTTTGAGGTAACCGCCACAGTGGTCCGAAACATGCCGGAACAAGGCGCTCAAAAATGAACCATGCGAGCTTGATGATCAGACGAATGGCGGGTGCCGTCGCGCTGGGAGTTGCTGGGCTGAGCTTGATGGCGACGGCTGACGCCCAACCCGGGCCGGGGGGACCCCCGGCTGTCGGCGTGGTCGAAGCCGTCAAGCGGCCGATTACCGAATCAAACGAATATCTCGGACGCATCGAAGCCATCAACCGGGTCAACGTGGTCGCGCGGGTCACCGCCTTTCTGGAAAAGCGAAACTTCGTCGAGGGCGCGGAAGTCAAGACCGGCGACCTGCTTTATCAACTTGAACGCGGCCCGTTCGAGGCCGACCTCAAGTCGAAGCAGGCTCAGGTGGCGCAGCTCCAGGCGACATTGGTGAACGCCAAGCTGACGACCGAGCGAGCGAGGATTCTTCTCAGTGGTCCCGCGGGCCAGCAATCGACTTATGACGCCGCGCTCGCGAACCAACAGAGCCTCGAGGCGCAGGTGCAAGCCGCGCAGGCGCAGGTCGAGGCGTCCCAGATCAATCTCGACTATACTGAAATACGCTCGCCGATCGATGGCATGATCGGCCGCACCGCGGTTACGGAAGGCAACGTCGTCTCGCCAAGTTCGGGGGTGCTGACCACAATCGTCAGCCAGGACCCTATGTATGTCACCTTTCCAGTCTCGGTCCGTGAAGCGCTGACCCTGCGCGACCGCTATGTGCCGCGTGGTGGGTTCAAGGCGGTTGCTATCCGGATCCGGCTTCCCGACGGTCGCCCATTTGATCAGGTCGGTCAGCTGAACTTCGTCAGCAACACGATCGTGCAGAATACCGACACCATCACGCTGCGTGGCACGATCCCGAATCCTCCCATTCACGATGCCACGCCACGCCTCACGGTGCGTGAGCTCACCGACAATGAGTTCGTCACCGTATTGCTGGAAGGGGTACAGCCGGTCGAGGTGGTGGCGATCCCGCGTTCTGCCGTGCTGTCGGATCAACAGGGCGACTACGTCTTTGTGGTTGGTGCCGACAACAAGGCCGAGCAGCGGCGAATCAAATTGGGCCAGTCGACCTCCACGGTGGCATCGGTGACGAGCGGCGTTTCGCCCGGTGACAAGGTGATCGCCGAAGGCCTGCAGAAGGTGCGGCCTGGCGAACCCGTCGCGCCGGCGCCCGCCAGCGCGCTGATCCAATCGAGCATGAATGCGAAGCTTGATGACAGTGGAACGCAGAAGGCCGGCAGCGGAATCGGACCGAAACCGGCGGGTGCCACGCCATGATTTCCTCGGTTTTCGTCGACCGTCCGCGACTTGCGATCGTGATCGCGTTCGTCATCACGATCGCGGGCGCGCTCGCGCTGCTGCAAATCCCCGTCGCGCAGTTCCCCGACATCGTTCCGCCACAGGTCACGGTCACGGCCGTTTTTCCGGGTGCTTCTGCCGAAGTGGTCGAATCGAGCGTTGCCCAGCCGCTCGAAGCCCAGGTCGTCGGTGTCGACAAGATGCTCTATATGAAGTCGACCAGTGGTAATGATGGCAGCTACACGCTGACCGTCTCGTTTGCGCTCGGCACAGATCCAGACATCAACACCGTCAACGTCAACAACCGCGTGCAGACCGCGCTGTCGCAACTGCCAACTGAGGTGCAGGCGCAGGGCCTGACGGTCCAGAAGAAGTCCTCGGCCGTGCTGCAGTTCATCGTGCTTTACAGCAAGAACGGCACGCAGGATCCGCTGTTCATTACCAACTACGCGATCATCAACGTGCTCGACGCGATTTCCCGCACACCCGGCGTTGGTCAGGCCACCTTGTTCGCGAAGCTGAACTACTCGATGCGGATCTGGTTTGATACGCAGCGGCTGACCAGCCTCAATCTGGTGCCGTCGGACGTGATCGCAGCGATCCGCGCGCAAAGCGTGCAGGCGCCGGTCGGCCGCATCGGCGCCCGGCCGATCAGCGACGAGCAGCAATTCCAGTTCAATGTACAGACGCAGGGGCGGCTGACGACGGCAAGCGAATTTGGCAATATCGTGCTGCGAGCCAATCCGGATGGTTCGGTGCTGCGAATCAGGGATGTCGCCCGTGTCGAGATCGGCGCACAGAACATGGACAGCGAGTCGCGGATCGACGGCGAGCCAGGCGTTCCGATCGGCATCTATCTCGCACCCGGCGCCAATGCAGTGACGACGGCAAAAGCCGTGCAGTCCACGCTCGCGAAATTATCGGAGCGATTTCCGCCGGGGCTGACCTATCTCGTGCAATATGATTCGACGACCTTCGTCACGGACACCATCAAGGAAGTGCTGAAAACCCTGGGCGAAGCCTTCGTGCTCGTGGTCATCGTCGTGTTTCTGTTCCTGGGCAACCTGCGCGCCACGATCATTCCGGCAGTCGCGGTTCCCGTGAGCCTGATCGGCGCCTTTGCGGTCCTGCTTGCGCTCGGTTATTCGGCAAACACGGTGTCGCTGCTGGCCATGGTGCTCGCAATCGGCATCGTGGTCGACGACGCCATCGTCGTGGTCGAGAACGTTGAGCGCGTGATGGAGGAGGAGCCGGATCTGGCGCCCGCGGACGCGACCAAGAAGGCCATGACGCAGATCACCGCACCCATTATCGCGATCTCCCTGGTGCTGCTATCCGTGTTCGTGCCCATCGCTTTCATCCCGGGGATCTCCGGAACGCTTTTCCGACAATTCGCGGTCACCATCAGCGCGGCGATGGTGATTTCGGCCCTCAACGCACTGACCTTGTCGCCCGCACTCTGCGCGGTGTTCCTGCGACACCGCGGCGCCCGGCGCGGCATCATGGGGCGCGTGCTCGGCGGAATCGATTGGGTTCGCGACCGATACGCCAGCATGGTACGCCGACTGTTGCGCATGGCGGTGCTGTCATTGGTCGCGGTGATCGTGTTTGCGGGCGGCATCTATGGCGTATCGCGCCTGACACCAACCGGGTTTTTGCCCGAAGAGGACCAGGGCGCGTTCTTCATCGCCGTGCAATTGCCCGACGGCGCCTCGGTGGCGCGGACCAGCCAGGTGACCAAGCAGGTTGAGCAGGTGCTGAAGCAAATGCCGGCGGTCGATCACGTGCTGTCGATCATCGGCTTTTCGCTGCTCGACGGCGCCAGCGAGCCGAATTCGGCATTTATGGTCGCGCGCATGAAGCCGTTCGCGGATCGTCAGGCCGCCGCCGACTCGGTGCAGGCGACGATCCAGCGCACCTTCGGAGCGGGAACGCAGATCCGCCAGGCCAATGTTCTGCCGTTCAACCTGCCGCCGATCATCGGGCTCTCGACCTCGGGCGGCTTCGAATACCAGCTCGAGGCACTGGAAGGACAGGATCCAGCGTCGCTAGCCAGCGTGATGGGTGGCCTGATCGGCGCTGCCAACCGCGATCCGCGGCTCACACGCGTGTTCTCGACCTTTACCGCGACGAATCCGTCAATCTATCTCGATATCGATCGCGCCAAGGCGCAGGCACTCGGCCTCAACATGAGCGACGTGTTCACGGCGCTGCAGGCCACGCTCGGCGGGATCTACGTCAATAACTTCAATTTGTTCGGTCGTACCTGGCAGGTCAACGTGCAGGGCGAGGCTGCCAACCGCGGCGACATTCCCGATATCTGGCAGATCTATGTGCGAAACGCCACCGGCGACATGGTGCCGATCCGCTCGATCGCGGGCATCAGGATCGTGACCGGACCACAGGTGATCATCCGCTACAACAACTACCGCTCGGTCACTATCAACGGAGGACCGGCGCCCGGCGTTTCGTCAGGAACGGCAATCGCAGCTATGGAAGAACTCTCCAGGTCAACGCTGCCGGCCGGTTATTCATTTGAATGGACCGGGACCGCCTATCAGGAACAGGCCGCCTCTGGCCAGACCGGGATCATTCTCGGGCTCGCGGTGCTGTTCGCCTATCTGTTCCTGGTTGCGCTGTACGAGAGCTGGACCATTCCCGTTCCGGTCTTGTTGGCTGTCGTGGTCGGCGTGCTCGGGTCCTATCTTGCCATCAAGGTCGCCGGCCTGAGCCTCGATCTCTATGGCCAGATCGGCCTCGTGGTGCTGATCGCGCTCGCCGCGAAGAACGGCATCCTGATCGTCGAGTTCGCCAAGGAGCAGCGCGAAGCCGGAATGTCGATCAGCGATGCCGCAGCGCTGGGATCGCAGATGCGCTTTCGCGCCGTCATGATGACGTCGATTGCCTTCATTCTGGGCCTGCTGCCGCTCGTGATCGCAACGGGCGCCGCGCAGATCAGCCGCAGGGGAGTGGGCACGGCGGTGTTTGGCGGAATGCTGGCCGCAAGCTCGATCGGCATCTTCCTGGTGCCGATGCTCTATGCCAGTTTCCAGCGCTGGCGCGAGGGGCTGAAGGGACGCTTCAAAAATTCCCGTAAGGGCGGCGATCTGGCCGCGCATGATGTGGAAGCTGAGCATTGATCGCGGTTCGTTCGGCGACATGACGGCAACTTGAATCAATTTATTTCGTACTTCGCTGCTTCGGCATGCGCCGATCAGAGTAAAAGCCGGATATTGCTTCCGTCGCGCCGGCGCGAAGTCGTCTGCTGCCGGGAACGTCATGGTCGACAGTCCCTGCGGGTGGGCGCGACTTGGCCGGGGCCGTAGCCGCAGTTGCGTCGTCGGGATCAGGATATCGCTAGGCCACCTTCGGTTTGATCTGTTGCACGGCGCGAGGCGGCACGCTCGAAAACAATGAGCTCAGCCCTTCAGCCATCGTCGGGTGCGCAAAATCTGCATCAGCAAGGTTTGAATAGGAAAGACCTGCCAGCATCGCCGTATGCACCGCAGCCATGACTTCACCCGCCGAGGCACCAATCATCGTGAAGCCAAGTATGCGATCGTCGCGGTCGCCAACAAGGGCTTTCATGAAGCCTTGCCTCTGATCGGTCGCCTGCGCCGCAAGAACAGACTCCATCGGCAGCCTTGCAACGCGGGCGAGGACACCTTGCCGTTCCGCTTCACCTTCACCAAGCCCGACCCGGGCCAGTGGGGGATCCGTGAACATGCAATATGGAACCAGACGATCGCGGGTGCTGCGATTTCCTCCTGCGAGATTGTCGCGTATGATTCGAAAATCGTCTTCGGATATGTGTGTGAATTGTGGACTGCCGGCGCATTCCCCGACCGCCCATACGTCTGGCGCGCTTGTCTCCAATCTGCCATTGACGCGGACGTAACCGCGCCCGTCCAGTTCGACGCCTGCCTCCTTGAGTCCAATTCCGGCGGTGTTGGGAATGCGCCCTGCCGCGACCAGGATGTCGCTGCCGTCAATGTGTTGATCACCCGAGGGGGTGCGCGCGCTAAGGGTAACCTTGTCTCCCGATCGCCCCTGGACTTGGAGCAGCTCGGCTCCCACAAGGACTTGAATGTCCTCGGCGCCAAGAATGCGCCGCATCTCCTGTGAGACGTCGATATCCTCACGTGCCAAGAGCTGAGGACCGGACTCAACAATGGTCACACCGCTGCCAAACCGACGAAAAGCCTGTGCCAACTCCAGACCGGAATAACCCCCACCGATCACGATCAGGTGTCGCGGCACATAATCGAGCTCAAGCGCCTCGACATGCGTGAGGGGGCGAGCCGCCTCCAGGCCCGGCACATTCGGAATGGCCGCGCGCGTTCCAACATTAAGGAAGACCTTGTCGGCCGTGAGGACACGTGTTCCTCCGTCGTTCAGTTTCACCTCAAGGGTCTTTGGTGCCACAAAACAGCCGCTGCCCATGATCAGTTCGGCGCCGCTCGCCTCATAGATCTGCAGGTGCTTCGCAATCTGGCGCTCCACCATCTCGCGCTTGCGCTGACGAACTGTCGCCATGTCGACGGTGACCGGCCCGGTCACCGTGCCATAGCGCTTGCCGTCGCGCGCGAGCTGCGCGACCTTCGCGTTCGAAATCTCGTTCTTGCTGGGCATGCAGGCGATATTGGGACAGGAGCCGCCAACCCAGTGCCTCTCCACGACGGCAGTCCGTCGTCCCGATTGCGCCATGTGCCACCCGACAAGCTTGCCGCCCGTTCCGCTGCCCAGGACGAGAACCTCCAACTGCTCTGTTTGAGCCATATGCTTCTCCTCTTCTTTTCCATCGTGGCCGCAGGTGTTCACCGGTGCATCGTTCAGTTGGTCACATCCGCTTCTCCAATGTGATCAGTAGGTCTCGGATAGAGCCCCGGCCGGGTCCACAACGCGTCCAGCGCCTCTCGAAGAGAAATTACCGCTGGCAGCTAAGATCTATCTCTCGATCAAACCGTGGCAGCAGCCTGGTCCACGAACCAGATGAGCTCGCCGACCGGCCGCACCCGAGACGCAGGAGCCTCGCTGCTCCCAGCGCGGACGGCCCGCAAGATGGCGGCCTTCTCCCGACCAGTCACGAGAAACGCGACGCGCCGGCTGCTGTCAATCGCCGGATAGGTCATGGTGATGCGGACCTCGGGTCGCCCACGCGAGACAGCCGCCACCCATCGGTGACGCTCCTCCAGCACCGGTTCTCCAGGCAGCAGCGAAGCCGTATGACCGTCGGC
>Ga0210399_10004184_pt1 | contig 11209 bp, 10 predicted proteins | sample IncBWC14MmetaG_FD_150865 | JGI IMG/M metagenome (GOLD analysis project Ga0210399, IMG submission 150865) | Forest soil microbial communities from Barre Woods Harvard Forest LTER site, Petersham, Massachusetts, United States - Inc-BW-C-14-M | ecosystem: Environmental > Terrestrial > Soil >...
TATTTCCACCCTTTTTTAGAAGTATTTCCACCCTTTTTTAGTGGAGCGTGTATGTTCCAGAATGCAAGTAAAAAGAGGTGATCGGGTGACCATCAAGTTTGCCTGGCAGGAAAAATACACGGAAGCCTTGCTGGAGCTCAACCGCGAAGAACTACCACGACGAATCACCGTGGCTGAAGAAGCTATTTATCAACGAATCGAGGAGTTAAAGCACTCTGGCATGAGTTCGACGGAGGAGCGGTGCGCGATCGACGATGCACTGCGGGGACTGCGGGTGCTGGCGAGAAGCGAAAGCCAACCCCGGCGTCCACCCAATGCCAGTGGACCACAGAATAATGAGGTGGCGCCGTGAATCGACCGGTTAGTCTGAAAACCAGGAATTGCCGCAACTTGCTCGTTCCGTCGCGGGTTAGAAGACAAATGCTGGCGGAGAACTTTGATCGACAGTGGCGAGAACTCCGTCAGCACACCACTATCGAGAGGGACACGCAGAAGTTGGCGAAACTCATCGCCGAGTGGAGAAACGCGAACCGCTGACTCAAATTCTATTCGACAATGGCAATCACGAACTAATGTCACAGCCAACCATGCCGGCACGTAAAAAAGCGCAAATGGCGTTTGCTTCGGCTGTGATGCTGCTTTCCCTTAGCGGACTGGCTACCTATCTCACCATCGTACGTCTCATGGAAAGTGAGAAATGGGTGGTCCACACTTATGAAGTTCAGGCAGCTCTGGGGAATGTAGATACAGCAACGGTCGAGGCGGGACGCGCCCGCTCAGGCTACATAATCACCGGAAGTGCAGACTTCTTGAGCAACTTTGGCGACGCGGTCCCCACGATTTACCAGGCGCTTCAGCATTTACGAGAACTGACCAGGGACAATCCGGAACAGCAGAAGCTTTGTGCGCATCTGGAAGATTCCATGGCACGGAGAATCGCTCTTTTTCGAGCATCGATTGAGCTTAGAAAGTCGGCTCCTCGGGATCAGCAAGGGCAAGACGACATAGCCCGTCGCGGCCTGCCAATTGCTTCCGAGATGACTTCCACAATGCAGCAAATGCGGGATGAAGAAGAAAGATTGCTGGATATCCGGGCGAGAGCTTCCAGACGCTTGTTCACTCTAGCGGTCGTCGTCCTGATGATTACATTCATACTCGCGCTGATCATGTTTTCAATACACTATCGACTCCTCACCGCGGAGCTCGATGCGCGCGAACAGGCCGAGCGCTCAGTGCGCGACAGTGAAAAATCATTGCGCAGTCTGACCGGCCGCCTGCTGCAGCTGCAAGACGAGGAACGCCGGAGATTTTCCCGCGAGCTTCACGACAGTCTGGGACAGTACCTGGCCGGCGTGAAAATGAATCTGGACATGTTTTCCAATTCTCAGCCGGCCGACCATCTTTTGTCGGAGGCGATTCATCTCCTCGATCAATCTATTGCTGAGACCCGGACAATCTCGCATTTACTGCATCCTCCTCTTCTGGACGAAGCCGGTTTCTCGTCGGCGGCGAAATGGTATATCGAGGGATTTGCGCAGCGGAGCGGGATCGAAGTGAATATGGATTTACCCGGCGATGTGGGCCGGCTGCCGAAGTCGATCGAACTCGGGCTTTTTCGCGTGCTTCAGGAGAGCCTGACCAACATTCACCGTCACTCAGGGAGTTCACGGGCTGAGATCGCTCTCAAAATGTTTTCCGACCAGGTTGTTCTTGAGGTGAGGGACTACGGAAAGGGCATTGCGCGCGAATTGCTGGAGAACTTTCGAGCCAAAGGAACTAATTTTGGCGTCGGCCTGGCAGGAATGCGGGAGCGCCTGCGCGAACTTGGCGGCCAGCTAGACATTCAATCGAAGGCACCCGGTACGGTGATTTCAGTGACGCTGCCACTTCCGGAAAAAGATAAGGTTAGTCACGCTGCTGCCGACTGAGGCTCAGTTCGGAAAATAGGTTTCTTCGCGAAGCAGTGCCCCCACAGCTTCGACAACGGAGCTGATGTCGGTCTTGGCGCAAGCGCCGCGGATTCCCACTTTTCTGGCTTCCTCGCTCAACTGTTTGGAGAGGTGTATGGTGACCATCAGAATTGGAGTCTTCGGGGAAAGGTCGGCGATGCGACGCGCAGCGTCCAGGCCATTCATCCCTGGCATTTGGAAATCAAGCACAATCAGGTCGGGTTTCGCCTGCTGGACCCTCTCTACTGCTTCCTGACCGTTACTCACTTCATCACAAACCAGCCAATCGACTTGCTGTTCCAGCAACCCGCGAAGGTAACGCCGCACGGCCGGGTTGTCGTCCGCCACCAGGATCCTAACCAACGAAGTCTCTCCCGTCCAGGTGTGGACGACAGCCAGATTCGTTTCACCTTGTTCGCAGCATAGCGGCTCCGGCAGCGCCAAACAATACATCGAACACCGTATTCGAAGGAATGGTGTTGGCGTTGCGGGCGTTTCGCGCTGTCAATGTCCCCTGCGGTGACCTTTGGCTTGGTGCTGCTTCAGAACGGTCCGGGCTGCGAGTTCTTAGGCTCGATTGCCATAACGACTGGAGCGTTCTGCCCTCTCCTTGATGTGCTCGTGCTCGCGTTGTTCTTTTGCATTCACTTCTGCGGAAATGTTTCTTCCCTGGCATCGATTCCTCCTGACAAGTGAATCGCTAGAGCTAAGAATAAGTGCCGAAGTGAAAAGCTCTCAATGCCCGAGACACGGTTGGAAGCGACTGAAATGGCAGAATGCCGCCTTACTAACAGGGAGTCGGCAATTTGCATATCAGCTAGAAGACTTGTGCGATTCCATTGCGTAGAGCGTAGAGGGTCAGGTCGGCGACGGAATGCAGGTCAAGCTTGCGCATAATGTTGGTGCGGTGGGTTTCAGCCGTCTTTACGCTGAGATTCAAGGCAACGGCCACCTCTTTGCTAGTTTTTCCTTCAGCTAGAAGTTGCACGACCTCACGCTCGCGGGGGGTCAAACGATTCTTGGGAGAAGGTTCTTTTTCCCGGTTTGGATTTAGGTATCCGTCGACCACGATATCCGTGACCTGGCTGGTAAAGAAAGTCTGCTGCTGTTGCACCGCTTGAACTGCGGTGATCAGGTCACGGCCGGCATCCGATTTCAAGAGAAAACCGCGAGCGCCCACATCGAGGACTTCACGCACCAGTTGCTCGGACTGGTGCATGGTGAGGATGAGGATGAGGGTGGCGGGACGGTTCGACAGAATTTGCCGGCCTGCTTCCAAGCCGTTCAAGTTCGGCATTCCAATGTCGAGCAAGACGAGATCAGGCTTCAGTTCGCGAGTTTGTTCGACCGCCTCACGGCCATCCTCCGCCTCGCCGCAGACTTCCCATCCGGGATGACTTTCGAGCAAGGCGCGGATCCCTCGCCGCACGACTTCATGGTCATCCGCGATCAGAATTCGAAAAGCCTTCACGTCATAACTCCGGTCGATGCAAACCTGTCCGGCCCGCGAATTAGATGCAACCGAGAGCAGAGCAAAATAGGTGCCAAACAGAAGTTGAGTGAAAATCGAGTGATCTCGCACCACTTAAACGCAGGGAGGAAAGCAGTCGCGTGTAATTTTGTCCAAGATTGCGGTTCGCGGCGCGCGGGGTGAATAGACGAATCGGGTGCCAGCATCGATCGTTAACTGTTCTAGATTCCAACGGCGGAGCCTGTAAGAGATTGCCCAGCGGAAGGGGAGCGGGACTCGCCTGACAGTCGTTGCGCTTCGGCAGAGTCTGAGCCAGGGAAACGACAAAAACCTGGATGACCGCCCTCCTCCCATCTGGAACTCAGCGAGCTTACGCGGAAAACGGAAGGCACCGCTATCGGGTCTTTCGTGTAGGGTATTCCTCGCGACGCCTCAACGATACTTATACCGGCAGTCGGCACTGCCAGTATTTCTTTGCAATACAGGATTCACTGTATTCACTATTTTGCGATGTTCTAGAAATATGACTCTTGCATGTTAGGTTCTAGTGGAGGTCAGCATGGAAGCTCGAGTCCTCAAATCTCCGATGAGCCGGGACTGGAAAGAAGTATACAAAGCCGCCCTTTTCGAGGATGACAATGACCGGATCCCACAGCGTATTGCCGAGGCGGAAAAGGCGCTGGCCGCGCGGGCCCTTGAAATGTTCGGGGCTGGGGGCGATCAAAATCACGAACAACTAGCGATGGAGAACGCCAAGTATTTCTTGCGTGTGTTGGGGAGTACCGCTGGGACTCTGAATACTCCGCGCGAGTACGTCGGCCAAACCAAACGCTTGTCGAGCAATCGTACAAATGCAGCCAAGGCCCTCTTTGTTTCGGACCCAAGGCAAGATTTACACACCACGCTTTCGGCGCCGCCTTTTTGTAATGAATGACTTAATCTTCTGGCATGTGACTTGCTATCAGTAGTCCCGCGGATCATACGAGACGATCAGGAGCGTGGACAATGGCTGAAAGCAATCAAACCGACTGGCGAGATCTTTGCGCGGCTGCAGCTATCGAACCTAACTCTGAAAGGCTCGCTGATCTCGTCGATCAACTCATCAGAGCCTTGGACGAGCGCGCCGAAGCGTCGTCGCAACAGCTCGACTCATAGAACGAGCCGTGAGGCGAGACCAGCGAATATCCTGCCGCACCAGTGATCAAAGCAATCACGAAACTCCCACCGACGATGGCAGAATCTTAAGTTTCGTTCTCCAGGGCTGAGCTAGATTCGGCCCATCAGAGCCAGAACAAGCACAATCACGACCAGTAAACCCAGGCCGCCGCTCGGATAGTAACCCCAACCGGAGCTGTAGGGCCAAGTGGGTAAAGCGCCGAGCACTAATAACACTAAGAGGATAAGCAGAATGGTTGACATGGACACTCCGTTAAGCAGAAGTCACCTGGCGCGCGAAGCCGGTGCCGGTTCGTGTTTCCCCGGCTCTGTATAAGCTCGCGTCCACCGGGTGTGCCAGCCAGAGCGCCCTGATGCAGCGCTTCTGCCGTCACGAACTTCAAGCTACAACATTCATGCGCAGGCCTTAATCGGGTTAACTGCGTACCTCACGGGGCTTCGTGCTGTACTGCTGAAGTGCGCGAAATAAATAACGGCCAGGTTGTACCGCGCCTGGCCGCTCGGGTGCACTGCGGCTTGTTCCTACTTCGTTTCTGTATTTGCGGAAGCAATGCTGACGGGCGCAGGCGTCGTTACTTCACCCTGCTCTCGCGCTTGTCTGGAATATTTTCTTACCGCCGTCAAGAAAGGCTCGCTCGAAGCTGGAGGCGCAACCTTACCGTTCAGAATGTCCTCGAAGGGAACCGTCTTGCCGAAAAGCAGAGCAGTCTCGTCTTTATCCTGGGTGACGACGGCGCCGTGCAAATCGATCCCGGCAAAAACACCGCGAGCGCGCGAATAAGTCAAAACTTCCGCCCTCATCGATGCGTCAGTATCGGCAGCAGCGTCACGGCCGACCGGTCCTGCGGCGGCCGAAGCGTCCGCTCCCAGCTTGAACTTGCTGGAGAGCAGGTGCTGCATTCCCTGATCATTGGTGACCACCATCACCAAATCAATCGCTTGTCCGCCCAGTTGCAGACCCCAACTGCCACCGGTAATGCTAATTGGGGCAGGGGCGCTCCATCCCTTGGCAGCCCTACAGGTAACGACACCCTTACCGTGCTCACCGCCGATGCCGACTGCAATCTTGACGATGGATGGCACTACCGCTATGCATTTTGCGTGGTCCATGACCTTGTCGGGAATCGCTTTATCAGGAGTTGCCATGATTTCGTTGAGGACCTCAGCCGATTTAACGATGCGCTTGCTGATATCCGATTGATTTTTGTCGTCATCGGCGGCCCAGCTCATGCTAGCCAGAACCAGAATCACGCTGCCGAGCGTCATCACACATTTTGCTGCCGCGCCATTTCCTAATCTCATTTTCAAACCTCTTCTGTGCCCAATGCGGGCACCCTAGGATTTCTTTCTTCAGCTCGGACTCTACCTGCGTGTATCAAGTCCGTCCCATCCGGTCCACCCCGTATTTGCAGCGGAGACATGCTTTAGTTCGACACACTACTTAAACGTGCCCGGCCAGTTGCGCCATGTCGGGAGCAGCCTGCATGGCTGCAGCCTGCCCGATCACTAGTTTCCACTCCTCAAGCAGAGGTCTCGCGGTTTCGGTGTATGACTGCTTCTCAGAGAGGGCCGCGGGCTGGGCTGCTGGCCGATGTGCCAGAAACTCTCGAATTCGCAGCTTCGCTTTGTGCAGCTGCGACTTCGAGTTGCCCACCGAGCAACCGAGCAGGTCTGCGATTTCCTGATGCTCATAGCCCTCTACCTCGTGCAACAGGAAAATTGTCCGGTACCCGCGGGGAAGGTCCTTGATTGCGCCGGACAAGGCCACCCGGTCGACGCAACCTGCGAGCGCCTTATCCCGAGTTCCGTACTCGCGGCGCATCTTGGCGCCGTCGCCGTTGCTGTAGGGTTCGTCCAGAGAAATCTGGTTCAGCGACTTCTTGCGGAAGTGCATCAGGACGGTGTTGACCGCGATGCGGTGAAGCCATGTTGAAAATGCTGAGTCTCCGCGAAACGTGGCGATCTTGCGAAACACCTGCAAGAAAGCATCTTGCGTGAGATCTTCCGCTTCCGCGGCGTTGTTGGTCATGCGCAAGCACACGGAATAGATGCGTGCCTTGTGCGCGTGAAATAGAGCGGCAAATGCATCCGAATCGCCTTCTTGGGCGCGCTTCACAACATTGGAATCCAGAGGAACCGTGTCCGCAGGAGCAGAATCGCTGTTCACCGGAGTCTCCTTTCAATCTTCTGTTCTGGTGTCGACGAAAATAAAACCGAACTTCGTCGCATTCACAATTGGGAGAGTAAAGGGGAAGTCTCAAGGGGTCTATCCATTGCAGCCTGTAGGCGTTTCCAGATGTTGCTGTATCGGCTAAAGGGCGACGCTTCTGGATGTTCCGGCGAAAGACAGCGTTCTTATCCTTATAGATAGTATTTGCATCATCGGCCAGATCTCTGGCCACGGCGGAGTTGCTACAGAGAATCCTTGCGACGCGTACAGAGTTGGTGGGATTGTTCACCGAGACCTGTCAACTTATGCTGCCCGCATGGAATGTTCCCCAATGTACCCACCTACCGAGCAGGAGTTGGTCGAACAGATGACGACTCCTGCTTCTCGCCTTTCCCGGCGGCTTTGGTGGAATACGACAAAATCACACAGAGTTCAGACGGAGGCAATATGATTTACTGGGCATTGATGTTCCTGCTGGTCGCGATCATCGCTGCTGTCTTCGGCTTTACCGGCATAGCTCTAGCCGCTGCCGGAATCGCCAAGCTTCTGTTTTTCATCTTCTTGATTTTGTTCGTGATCACGTTCGCGTCGCATCTGACACGGAGTACGGGAACTCGAATCTAGGATTGGCGGATTGTCGCGAATCACAATAAATGACCCGGACCGGGAGTGAAGTCCCGGACCGGGCCGAATCTTTCCCCTGATGGCGCTCTGCTCTCGTCCGGGATGCGGACGCCGAACCAGTAGGACCATCCGCCGCACGGTAACGATCCGCGTCAACGCGACGATGAAGAAGGCTCCGGCCAGGTTGATAAACGCCACGCGTCGTAGTGGCTTTTACGGTAATCGGCCCAAACCCCCGCGATCCTGCCTGGGGGATTCTTGTATTCGCAACTGTAGACCGATCTCACCTCCCCAGGGATCGTAAGTCGTGATTCCGTCTGGACTAAAATACTGTGGCGTTAGGGCAAACCCTCCAAGGTGCATACAGGAAACACCCTAGAGCGAACGCGGTAGCTTTCGTGATAAGAAATCCTGCGTGGCCGAAGTTTCCTCGCTTGTTTTTAAGATTAGAAGCGCGCTGGAAGCGGTTTTAGTTGGGCTAAGATCCGACCATGCCTCCGGCACGGAAGCGCCATTTGTGGTATTTGGCCAGATTCGCAGAAACAGACGAAGTCTGGCGTAAAGAGCAGATTGCACAAAGCAGAGCGCCTTCCGTTCTGCTAAGAGACTGACCATGAAAAGAAATGACCGCAACGCGGCGACCGCTACCATCGATAGACCGAGCAAGGCCAGCGTGAAGAACAATGGACACGCGCAGGTCACAACAGAATCCGCTTCTGCTGATTTCACAGCGATACTGGCGAGCCTGCAAACCATGCGCGACGGAGATTTTTCCGTGCGTCTTCCGGGCTCGTGGACGGGTCTGGCGGGCAAAATCGCGGACACGTTTAACGAGATTGTCGCCGCCAACCAGCAAATGGCGCAGGAACTCAAGCGTGTAGGGCAGGTCGTTGGCAAGGAAGGGAGGACCCGCGAACGTACACGATTTCACGAGTCGAGAGGTGCGTGGGGCGAAATGGAAGCCTCGGTCAACACGCTGGTAGGGGATCTGCTCCGTCCAACTACGGAAGTGACTCGCGCCATCGCCGCCGTTGCCCAAGGCAACTTGACCCAAACTGTGCGGCTGGACGTGGACGGGCGGCCGCTGGAAGGAGAGTTCCTGCGTTCGGCCAACATCGTGAACACGATGATTCAGCAACTCGGCGTGTTCACAGCTGAGGTCACGCGCGTGGCTCGTGAGGTGGGTACCGACGGCAAACTGGGAGGCCAGGCGCAAGTGCCCGGAGTTGCCGGGACATGGAAAGACCTCACTGATTCCGTCAACTCGATGGCCAGCAACCTTACCGGGCAGGTTCGCAACATTGCCGAGGTTGCCACGGCAGTGGCCAGCGGCGATCTCTCCCGCAAGATTACTGTGGACGTGCGCGGCGAAATCCTTCAGCTCAAAGAAGCCATCAACACGATGGTGGACCAACTCCGCTCATTCGCGTCGGAAGTGACGCGCGTGGCCCGCGAAGTAGGCACTGACGGCAAACTTGGCGGCCAGGCTGTGGTGCCCGGAGTCGCCGGCACGTGGAAAGATCTCACCGACTCCGTCAATGCGATGGCTGGAAACCTCACGGCGCAGGTGCGCAACATTGCCGAGGTCACTACTGCCGTGGCTCGCGGAGACTTGTCGCGCAAGATCACCGTCGACGTAAAAGGCGAAATTCTCGAACTCAAAGACACCATCAACACCATGGTGGATCAGCTCAACGCCTTCGCAGGCGAAGTAACGCGCGTGGCTCGTGAAGTTGGCACCGAAGGCAAACTGGGCGGTCAGGCCCAGGTGCCCGGAGTGGGCGGCACCTGGAAAGATCTTACCGACAACGTCAATTTCATGGCCAGCAACCTGACCGGTCAAGTGCGCAACATCGCGGAAGTGGCGACGGCCATCGCCAGCGGCGACCTTTCCCGCAAGATCACGGTGGACGTGCGCGGCGAGATTTTACAGCTCAAGGAAACGCTCAACACAATGGTGGATCAGTTGAACCGCTTCGCCGGCGAAGTGACACGCGTGGCCCGCGAAGTGGGAACCGAAGGCCGGTTGGGCGGACAAGCTAACGTGCCGGGTGTGGCTGGTACATGGAAGGATCTCACCGATTCGGTCAACTCGATGGCTGGAAACCTCACCGGTCAGGTGCGCAACATCGCCGAAGTTACTACTGCAGTGGCGCGTGGCGACTTGTCGCGAAAGATCACGGTCGACGTGAAGGGCGAAATTCTCGAACTGAAGAACACGATCAACACGATGGTGGACCAGCTCAACGCTTTCGCGGGGGAGGTAACACGCGTGGCTCGCGAAGTCGGCACCGAAGGCAAGCTCGGAGGTCAGGCGCAGGTGCCGGGTGTTGCGGGAACATGGAAAGATCTCACCGACAACGTGAACTTCATGGCCAGCAACCTCACTGGGCAAGTGCGAAACATCGCGGAAGTTGCGACCGCTGTGGCCCGCGGTGACTTGTCGCGCAAGATCACGGTCGATGTAAAAGGCGAAATCCTCGAACTCAAGGACACTATCAACACCATGGTGGATCAGTTGAGGTCATTCGCATCGGAAGTAACGCGCGTGGCCCGCGAAGTTGGAACTGACGGAAGGTTGGGAGGCCAGGCGCAAGTGCCGGGCGTCGGAGGCACTTGGAAGGATCTTACCGACTCCGTGAACTCGATGGCCAGCAACCTGACCGGGCAGGTGCGCAACATCGCAGAGGTGTCGACGGCCATCGCCACCGGCAACCTTTCCAAGAAAATTACCGTAAACGTCAGCGGCGAAATTCTCTTGCTCAAGGAAACCATCAACACGATGGTGGACCAACTGAATGCGTTCGCGGGCGAAGTGACTCGTGTGGCTCGCGAAGTGGGTACAGAAGGACGATTGGGTGGACAAGCCAACGTTCCGGGCGTGGCCGGCACCTGGAAGGATCTCACCGATTCCGTCAACTCGATGGCCGGAAACCTCACTGGTCAAGTACGCAACATCGCCGAAGTGACTACGGCCGTTGCTCGCGGCGATTTGTCGCGCAAGATTACGGTGGACGTCAAAGGCGAAATTCTCGAACTCAAGAATACGATCAACACGATGGTGGATCAGTTAAACGCGTTCGCGGGCGAAGTGACTCGTGTAGCCCGCGAGGTCGGCACCGACGGCAAGCTCGGCGGTCAGGCGCAGGTGCCGGGCGTGGCGGGCACGTGGAAGGATCTCACCGACAACGTGAACTTCATGGCCAGCAACCTGACTGGACAGGTGCGCAATATCGCCGAAGTCGCCACTGCTATTGCCACGGGTGATCTATCCAAGAAAATCACCGTGGACGTGCGCGGCGAAATTTTGCAACTCAAAGAAACCCTCAACACCATGGTTGAGCAATTGCGTTCATTCGCGGCGGAAGTTACGCGCGTGGCTCGCGAAGTGGGCAGCGAGGGTCGGCTGGGAGGACAGGCTAATGTGCCCGGCGTTGCGGGTACGTGGAAAGATCTCACCGACTCGGTGAACGCGATGGCCGGAAACTTGACGGCACAAGTGAGAAACATCGCCGAGGTTACAACCGCAGTGGCTCGCGGTGATTTATCGCGCAAGATCACGGTCGACGTGAAGGGCGAGATTCTTGAACTGAAAAACACCATCAACACGATGGTCGACCAGTTGAACGCTTTCGCGGCCGAAGTAACCCGCGTGGCGCGCGAAGTCGGCACCGAAGGTAAGCTGGGAGGCCAGGCGCAGGTGCCCGGAGTGGCGGGTACGTGGAAGGATCTTACTGACAACGTAAATGTGATGGCCGCCAACCTAAACGAACAAGTGCGCGGTATCGTCAAAGTGGTGACCGCCGTTGCGGACGGAGA
>Ga0210399_10004185_pt1 | contig 11206 bp, 11 predicted proteins | sample IncBWC14MmetaG_FD_150865 | JGI IMG/M metagenome (GOLD analysis project Ga0210399, IMG submission 150865) | Forest soil microbial communities from Barre Woods Harvard Forest LTER site, Petersham, Massachusetts, United States - Inc-BW-C-14-M | ecosystem: Environmental > Terrestrial > Soil >...
CTGCCTCAGACCAAAGAGAACCTACAGTTTCTCTTCAGCTTCTTCCGGGTCCTCATTGAGGGCAACGACCACCGTTACCGTCTGGACTTCAGAGAAGAACGCCGGCTGTGGGATGCGATCGAGCGGATTTACGTGCTTGAGCCCAGCCAGCGCACAATCTCAAACTTCAGCAACATCATTGGCGAGTTAAAAGAACGCCTGCACCGCTGGACCCGCGGCGGACAGTACGGATTTCTCTTTGACAATGCCGAGGACACGCTTTCGTTCAAAAGCTTTCAGACGTTCAATTTCCACGGCTGGAACGATGCACCCGAAGTCTTGGAACCACTTCTGTTTTATGTTTTGCATCGGGCATCGAATGAGATCACTGACCCGAAGAACCTCGGCACCCCGAAGTTCTTCCTGCTCGACGAAGCGTGGCTCTTCATCAAGAACGAGACCATTCGCAATTATGTGGTGCAGGCGCAGAAGACCTGGCGCAAGCACAAAGCGGCGATGATCCTGGCGACGCAATCCATCAAGGAGCTTGAGGAGTCGGGGATGCTGGCGATTGTGGCTGAGAGTTGCCCCACGAAAATCTTCCTCGCCAACCCGGAGATGAACCGCGAGGTTTACCGGGAAGCGTTTCATCTGAACGACACGGAGTTGGACCTTATCGGCGGACTGGTCCCGCCCGGCCAGATGCTCATTCGGAAGGCACAGACCTCGAAGAAAGTGCAGTTGAACGTCGATTCCGTCTCGCACTGGATGGCAACGAACAACGCCCGCGACAACCTAAAGAAGCGCGATTACTTCGCGCGTTTCGGTATCGCCGACGGGCTGCGCCATCTGGCGGAAGACTATCCATTCCAGCCACGCACGCTGGCCACGTCAACCTCTAACACGAACCACTAAGGAGAACCACACTATGCGACCCATCAAATTCATTGTCAACGCTGTTTTCGCCGTTGCGTCCATCGCGGCCTTCGGCCAGGAATCCGCACGCACGGTGCAGTATCACTCGCAGGACATCGTTGCGATCCGCGCCAAGGTCAAGTACACCACCCTGATCGAAGTGCCACCGTCTGAGAAGATCATGGAAGCCGCCACGGGCGACAAGGACTTCTGGATTGTCGATGTTGTGGGCAACTTCTGCTTTGTGCATCCGGCGAAACAAGGCATTAGTTCCAATCTGAATCTGATTACTGACAAGGGAAACATCTACAGTTTCACGCTGCAGGACATCTCTGGGTCTCCGGGAGAGCCCGACCTGAAGGTGATCGTCGAACCCGCCGACCGCTCAGCGATTGTGGCCGCGAGCGGCCCCGCGCAGTTCGTGCCGGCCGCGCAACTCGAACAGTCGAAGCAGCAGGTTGCAGCTCTGCAATCGCACGTCGAGCAGGCGGTGGACGAGTACAAGAGCAGCTATCCCACGCAGCTCAAGTTTGACTACGTCTACAAGGCCAACGAAGCGCCATTCGATATCCAGTCGATCTATCACGACGGCAAGTTCACCTATATCAAGACGAATGCGCCGGAGAAGTTCAGCGTCTACGAGATGAAGGACGGCAAGCCGAACCTCGTCACCTATGACCTCCGGGAAGGAACTTACATCATCCCGAAGATCATGGACGACGGGTATGTGGAGCTGGGCAAAAAGCGGATGAGCTTTGCGCGGAAAGGCTAACTCTTATGACCGAGAACAACCGTACTTCTCGCACAGACTCGCAGGCCGGGACGCACGCCGAACCGCAGGTCGAGCCAACACTGCGCGGCCTTTTAGCGCAGCCCAAGGGCGTCTTGCAGAAGAACCTCAAGACGTTCGTCTATTTGGGCGCGGCGTTGCTCGTGATCGTGGCGGCGCTCTTCAGTTCCACGGGGAAGAAGACGCCCGCGCAGCAGGCCGCCGCGAAAGGGCAACCACCGCAACCCATGTTGCAGGACAACACCGACAACAACGTGCAGGACTTGAAGAACCAGGTTCAGGCCGAACGCCAAAAAGAGCAGCAGGCGGCAATGGCCGCCGCTGCTACGGAAGATCCGGCGCTGGCGCCTGCGACGCCCGAACAACAGGCTGCCGCCGTGGCCTTCGGCCCAACCGGCGTTGCCGTTGCCGGTGCTTCCACCGCATCCTGCCTTCCGGGCCGCTCCTGCGGACAAGGGCAGCAAAGCGCCATGCAGCCGCAACTTACTCCTGAGCAACAGCAGGTACAGCTCATTGCGGCGAAGGAGCGCGAACGGGCCGACAACTCCCGTTTCGCTTCCAACCTTGTGTACTCCCATCTTGCCGAGCAACAGCAACAGCAGTTGCAACAGCAAGGCCAGATGACGCCCGTCCAGTATGACCACACAGAACGGCAGACAAAGACCGGTCTCGTCACCCCACGAGCCGAAGGAGAACCAGGGGAGACGCCCGGAGGCTATAAGCGGCCGCTGGAAGCGAACATTGATTCGGCCATCGGTCAGCCCTACCTCGTCTACGAAGGTTCGGTTCTCGACACGGTTCTGATGAATCGCCTCGACGGCGATGCCGCAGGGCCAGTCAAGGTCCTTGTCTCCAATCCGCTGTATTCGCACGACCGTCAGCACGTCCTCATCCCCGAGGGGACGGTGGTTTTGGGCGAAGCCAAGAAGATTGGAGCGTCGGGCTTCGGCCAACAGAGGCGCATGGCCGTCGCATTTCACCGCCTGATTATGCCCGACGGCTATTCTGTCGATCTCGACCAATTCCACGGCCTCGACCAGATCGGCGAAGAAGGACTGAAAGACAAGGTCAACAACCACTACCTCGAAATCTTCGGCACCTCGATCGCTTTGGGTGTGGTTGCCGGCGCCAGCGAAATCACACAGGGCGGCGGCACCATCACCACCAGCGGCTCGCAGGCATTCACCAACGGGACTGGGGCCAGTGTTTCGCAGTCAGCGACTAGCATCCTGGACCGCTTCCTGCAGATACCGCCCACCATCACGATTCGAGAGGGCCACCGCGTGAAAGTGTATTTCACTCAGGACATGCTTCTGCCTGCGTACACCAACCACACCATTCCACAAACGTTTTAAGGAGACTTCAATGCGAATCATTGCTCTCTCTGTTCTGCTCCTGTCGGCTCTAGCCCTTGCGGGCTGCAAGACCAACGCGCAAAAGGTGAAGCGGTCGCAGGATCAGTACAACTCCGAATACCCAGCGTATGCCAAGGCTTGCCTGGACGAAGACACCTCCGGAGCCGCGAGACTTCTGACTGGAAAGAGGCTGACCGCAGAACAGACGGCGGCTCTCGAAGCCAAAAGGAAAGAGCGAGAGGTGCGGTGCAAGCCAGAGGCCGACCGTCTTGCGGAGTTCCAGAGAGAAATTCTTGCCGCACAGCAGTAATGCCGTATCGGCAAGAGCAACGAGCACCACTAACCATCAACCACAAGCGAAAGGACACACAATGAAGAAACTGATCGTTACCGCACTCGCCCTCGGACTTGCCGCAGCGTTCGAACCCGCCGCGCTCGCGCAATTCGGTTCCGGCATCGTCTACGATCCGACGCAGTCGGCCCACGCCATTACGCAGATCGAACACGAAGAGCGATCCATCTCCAACCAATTCCAGCAGATCGAGCAGGGACAACAAATCTTCAGCAACACCGTCAAGATTGCGACGACAGCGTTGCAAGCCTACAACGTCGCCAAGCAGCAATACCAACTCGTGCATCAGATGATTCTTGCGCCGTCGATGCTTTATCAGCGGTTCTTGTCTCCCACGACCGACCTAGGACTGCTGCAACAGATCTCGAACACTTACGGCAATTCGATGGGGTGGCTCAACTCCGCGAACACCGGAAACGGGGCCGCAGCCTCCTACCAGCAGGTAAGCGTGCCAACTACGTCCAGCGTAGTTCCCGGCTACAGCACCGCCAGTGTTGCCGGCCAACTACAGATTGCGGCGCAGGGAGCCACCGTTGACATCGGCGATTCCGTCATGACCAACAACCTGCAAATGCTCGGGACGATGCGGGCCAATCAGGCCGCGAGACAGAACGATATTGCGAACCTGGAAGCGGCTACACAAAGCCAAGATGCCACGCAACAGACCATCATGGCGACGCTCCAGCGCATCAATCAAGCCCTGCTTTTGCAACTCCGAACCCAGCAGGACGCGAACCAGATGAACGCCAATCTCGCCCTGCAGCAGATCGTCGGCCAGAAGCAGCAGCAGGACGCGATGAAGTCGGCATTCCGCGACTCATCGGGATACGAAAGCTACTACAACTCGAACGTCGCCACGACCAGCGGCGGCGCGGCCAATCTCCTTACGCAAGCCTACTGAATCGTCGCAAGCGGACGGACTTAGAACAACGCGGAAGCCAGTACGAAACGGAAGAACGGAGGTGAGGAACATGGGTACAGGTCTCTTCGACTTTATCGCTCAGGCGTGCCAGTCGCTCGCAGCCACGGTGGCGCCCTCGGTTACCGCGATGGGGATTCACATTGTCCTGGCGCTGGCAACCATAATGCTGGTCTGGTTCGGCGTACAAGAGGCGCTTGCATCGGCGCACGGAGAGGCCGGGTTTAGCATGGGGAGGTTTCTCAGCCTCTTCATGCTGCTCACCTTCGCCTACGTAATGGTGAATTATTACGACAGCTCGATCCCCGGCCTTGGCTTTTCCATCAAGGGCTTCATCGACGGCGGCACGACCAATCTTGTGAACCTGATTGGGGCGGATGGTTCCACCACGATGCTGAATGAGATCCATGCGGCATCGTCGAAGACAGGGCCGTCGCTTCTGACCAGCATTATGTCGCCGTACTACTCCATTGTGTACTTTGTCGTGCAGTTCCTTTTGGCGCTGCTCGCCGCAATCGTTTCGGCCATCCTGGCCTACGGCGCAATCGCGGCAACCATCATCGGATTGCTCGGGCCGATCTTCATCCCCTTTCTTGTCTTCGACAAGCTCGATTGGTTGTTCTGGGGATGGCTCAAGGCGTATCTCGGATTCAGCTTCTACAAGGTCATCGCCGCAGCCACGATGAACGTATTGGCTCACGTGCTCACCAACTATTACATCCAGCTTGGGCAGAGCATTTCGGACCCCTCAACGATTGTTCAGACCTTGCCGCTCCTGATCCTTCTCGTGCTGGTCAACGTCTACATCCTCTTCAAGATTCCGGCGATGTCGCACAGCCTATTCGGCGGCGGTGGCGGCCACGGCGGAGGTCTGGGCGTCGTAGCAATGGCGGTGCGGGCCGCGCTGTAAACCGCAGAAACAAAGGCGAGAAACGAGGTCAGAAATGAACGCAGAAACAAAAGCGATGAACGTAGAAATAAAGGCGACTCCCGAAATCACCCGCGCCGCGGAACGTTACTTGGAACAATACGGCGATCCACTGGTCATGAATACCTATCTAAAGGTAACCATCCTTGTGCTCGCCGCCGTTTGTTTCACGTTGGCAGCGTTGACCTTCAAGAGCCAGAAGGCGCTCGCCGATATGCACCCCTTGATTGTGCGGATCAACGACGTGGGACACGCCGAAGCCATCGACTATCGCAATTTCCAATACCGCCCGCAGGAGGCGGAGAACAAGTATTACCTCACCCGCTGGGCGGAGCTGTATTTCAGCCGCAACCGTTTCACCGTTGAGCGCGACCAGACCGACTCGCTTTACTTCCTGAATAGCGATGTGCAGCGCGCCGTAATCGACCAGGAACGCCGGGACAACCTCATTCAGACTTACGTCAAAGACAGCACCCTTCCGTATGTCGATGTAGAGATCAAGAACGTCATCCTTGACGACCTGCGTCAGTCGCCCTATTCGGCCCGCGTCGAGTTCGAGAAGGTGTACACGAATCCGGCGGATCATACCGAACTCAAGCGGGAGCGATGGACGGCCAGCGTTACCTATGTCTTCCGCGAGAACGTGAAGAACGATGAGCTGGCCGTCAACCCGCTCGGCCTGACCATCGTGCGCTTCCGGGCCGACCAGGCGTTCAGCTAGGGACGAACCGACCATCCAAGAGGCTTTTTCATGTCATTTCTTGCTGCCAATCCGGCTGGCTTTTCCTACCTGTCCCCGTGCCTTGTCGAGCGGGCGAACGCGGGCCTATCGACCGGCAACGACGATGGCGAATTGCGTCCTTCTTACGGCGGACATGCCGGCTCGTGTCGGACTGCGATTGCGGCGAGCTTTCGTAGCCAATGTTCCGATGAGAACTTTGCTCGGGAGCTTGTCTGCCGTTATGTATCCCGTCTTTTACTCGGTCACCGCTTCGGGGTCTTTCCGGCGCCCGGCGGCACTCGGTCTTCTGCTTCGCTTTCTCACCCCAGCAAGCCAACACCGCGCTTGCCGGGGACCCCGATTTGTGCGCCCCTTCGGGGTCTCGGTTCCTCCCGAAACAAGTTTGCAATCGGTGGCACAAAACGCCGCGCAAACTTCTTTCGGGCCCCTCCCAGAAAGCAGACCTTCGGCCTTGGGAGCCGGACCCCTCGCTAGGCTTTGCCCAGTGTGACCCGAGCAACAACGGGAAATTCAACAAACGGAGACACGATTATGTACCAGAACAAAGTAACCCTCATCGGCTTCCTCGGCAGCAACCCAGAAGCTCGCACCAACAGCGCGGACTTCAGCGTCACAACCCTCTCGCTGGCAACCAAGTCCTCCTACAAGAAGGATGGCAAGTACGTCTCGCACACCGAATGGCATCGTTGCGTAGTTTTCGGCAAGCTCTCGGAGTTCGCCAAGACGCTCACCAAGGGCGCGCATATCCAGGTTGAAGGCGAGCTGCGTAGCCGCGAGTACGACAGCAAGAAAACGGACTCGAAGCAGCGTGTCTGGGAAATCCGGGTTGCCTCGATCCTGAAGCTGGACCGCGCTGAAAAGACCGCCCCGGAAGACCACGAGAAAGATCGGGAGCACGATGACACGCCCGCAGAAGAAACGGCCGCATAAGCCATTGTTTTTTACTCTTGGAAGCCCGGCTAATCGCTGGGCTTCCATCGTTGGGAGATCCACGCTATGAGTTTTGAGTTGATCCTTCCGTTTCTTCGCCCAATTGAGCTGCTGCTGCTCGACGAAAGCGTCAGCGAAATCATGGGTAATCCGAATGCCGCGTGGTTCTACGAACGCGACGGGAGATTGTGCCAGGAACCGGGCATTTCCTTCGACGCTGGCAAGCTGCGCACCGGCCTCGAAGTGATCGCCAACCAACTCGGCAAACGGCTCGACGAAGACAGCCCTAGACTACACGCGCAGCTTCAGGACGGAAGCCGCCTTGCGGCATGGATTCCGCCGCTCGTAAGCCCGGCCCCCGCAATTGCGATTCGCAAGTTCACCAGCCGTCATTACACGGTCGACGATCTGATTGCTCGCGGCACACTGACCCAGGCGGTCGCAGAAATCTTGGCCGAGCAGATTCGCAGTGGAAAAACGCTCCTTATTAGCGGCGGAACAGGAACCGGCAAGACTACGCTATTGCGGATATTGGCAGACTTCATTCCAGACGAGGAACGCCTCGTCGTTATCGAAGATACCTCGGAACTTCAAATCCAGAAACCGAACATCGTGGCTGCCGAATGCCAGACCGATACGTTCAAGACCGATGTGTCTTTCGACAATCTATTGAAGGACGCACTTCGCTTTAGACCCGACCGAATCATCCTAGGCGAAGTGCGCGGAATTGAGGCGCGTACGCTGCTCGATTCCTTCAACACTGGCCACTCCGGATCGCTCGCTACGATCCATGCCAATTCGGCGGAGAAGGCGCTGCATCGCTTCGCCAATCTGGTCATGCGGAACCACGCCCAGACCACCTTCTCCGACACTGAAGCCGAGATTGCAGAAGCCGTCGATTTCGTGGTGCATGTCGAACGCCAACCGGGCCGCCGCATCGTGCGCGAAGTCCTGGCGCTTCGCGGCTACGACCGCGACGCGAAACGCTTCCTGATCGAGTCGGTATTCGAGGTGAAACATGCCACAACATAGGACACCAAACGCGGCCGATATTGCCGCCGATTTCCTCACCCGTTGTTTCGCTCCGGGCGAGTCCATCGCACTCCTTCTTCAACGCGAGAATCCCGCTGGGATTCTTCAGCGAATCGTACCGCTGGAGCGTGCGCTTGCACCTCGTTATCTCGGCTGGCTCGCGCACGAAAACTCCATCGGCGCGAACGTCTATGTGGCTGCCAATCCGGTTCGCTCTGACAGCCGCAAACGTACCAAAGAGTGCATCGCCACAGTGCGGCATTTGTACCTCGACTTGGACACCGATGGAGAGGCCCGCCTCGCTTCTCTCCGGACCTCCGATGCCGTTCCCACCCCGAACGCAATCGTCTCCACATCGCTCGGCAAATACCAGATCCTCTGGCGAGTGGACGGCTTCACTCTCGAACAACAGGAGAGCGCCCTGAAGCTGCTGGCGATTACCTTTGGCGGTGATCCCGCCTGTACGGACTGCAACCGGGTACTCCGCCTGCCCGGGTTCCTGAATTGCAAGTACGATCCCGCGTATCCCGTCACCGTCGAATACCCCGGCAATTCCACTTGGAATTCCGATGACTTCCGGCTGGATATTCTGGCGGCGGATGCCTTGCTTTCGCCCCGCTCAATACCACCGCGAAAGCATCCCGATAAACACACCAATTCCGAATGCGATTGGGCATGGGTTTTGCATGAACTCGCCGAGGGGAAGGACGCTGCAAAGCTCACGCGAAAGCTGGCTTCGCGCCGCGCCGATAAATCGAATCCGCTTTACTACGCACAACGAACGGTTGACGTTGCATCGGCCAAACTGTGGCTTATCGAGGGCGTTCCGATAGACGATGTTGTCACGATGCTTGTAGTCCGCCGCCGCTTCGAGATCCCCATCGCACTTTGCTCCGCCCGTGCGCGGGAGATCGCACTAACAGCGCAGAGGATGATTGCCCGAAGAACAATTGCTTAATTCAACAGCTACAAGGAGAACAAAATGCCCCTACTTGAAATCAACTTAAGCCGGTATATCAGCGCGTCGATTCGGCTGGGCGAAACGACCGCCGAGCAGGTCGATCAATATGCCGCTTTCGTCCGCGCATCCGCGGATGATGTCGTGGATAAAGCGCTCAACTATGTGTTCTCGAAGGACCGTGACTTCCAGGACTTTCTGAAGACGCCACAGGCCAAGCAGGTTGCTTCCACGTTGCGCGTGCGTAAAGGCCCAAATAAGGATGCGAAGGATGAAGCGGAGCAGCCTGCGAAGAAGCTCGGAGCTGGGGTGGAGTCCACGGTTTCGGTGCGGGCGGTGAAGGCGTGATCCGCCCTGCATATTCGTGCCGGAGCAAGAACGGTGCTTCGCACCGGGAGACTTTGGACACTCCACCCCTTTTAGGGAACCGATTAGGTTCTTTGGAAACTAATGGGTTCCCTGCGAAAACAAAGAACTTACCTGGAAGCGGGAACCTATTAGTTTCCTGCCTCCGAAGGAGAAATGAGGGCCTTCGATGCCATTAAATCATTCCGAGACACCCAGGAAGAAGGGGGCGGTGCGCGGTCGGGAAAGCCGCGACCAGTCACTCAATACTAAGTTGACGAAGACCGAATATGCCGTAGTTGAGGCCGCGTCCCAAGCCGATGGACGGGCGATAGGCGAATGGGCCCGCGAGACCGTATTGAAGGCGGCCCGCTCTTCATCCGACGCGCTCGGCGCCGACCCGCTCATGACCGAAATCGTCGCCTTGCAACTGTTCTTGACGAACGCACTTTCGCCGGTCGCGCGCGGCGAACGGATGAGCGCCGAGCAATACCAGGAGTTGATGCGCAACGTGAAAACCAACAAGCACCGCGCCGCGCGCGAGGTCGTCGCGCAGTACGCCACCGAAAACGAGGAGAACAAACGCCATGCCTGAAACCAACTGGGGGAGAAAAGAGACCATCATTTGGCCGCCTCACAAGCCGATTTACACTTTCGGCGCGGTCTTTTTTGCTGTGGTTCTGACAGGATTGTTCGTCTATCTTCGCTTCGCGTTCGTGCTCACTCCGCTGCAACAGTTTGATTTCCCAATCTATATAAAGACCACCATCGTGGCGAGCATTCGCCAGTCCAGCAAATATCAATTGCTGCTCATGGCCGACAAGAAAGGCCCCGCCTTGTACGCCCGCGATGTGGATGTTGCGGCGGGATCGACGCCGCAAGCGAATGCCCAGCCGATCCCGCTGGTTTTGTCCGATTCCGCCCGCCAGCGCGGCATGGTTTATCTCTACCGCGGCGTGCCGACGGTCTACCAAAACAACTCGCTTGTGGCCTATTTCAGGCAGCAGGTCTACGGCGGAGCAACGATTGTCGGTCTGTTTCAGTGGCCACTCATCTTCGGAGTGGTCGCGCTGCTGGCGCAGCTTCCGTTCGTCATTCGCAAGGACATTCTCCGCCGCAAGGAAATGAAGTACGGACGACGACTGAAGGGGCCGGTTTTCGTGACGCCGAAGCAATTCAACAAGGCCATTCAAGGCACGGGCATCGGCCTCAAGGTGAACCATTGCCGCGAGATGTTGCGTGTCCCGTTGCGCGCCGAGGACCAGCACTTCGAGATCATCGGCGACACCGGCAGCGGCAAAACCACCATCATCATGCAAATGCTGCGGCAGATCCAGTCGCGCGGTCACTCCGCCATTCTTTATGACCCGGCCTGCGAATTTATCGAGCGGTTCTATGACGCGCACCGCGGCGACATAGTCCTCAATCCGCTCGACCGCCGGTGCCCGTACTGGGGGCCGTCGGAGGAGTTGGTCCGACGCGCCGAGGCCCGAACGGTTGCCGCGTCACTCTTCCAACCCACCAATGATAAGAAGGGCGAGTTTTTCATCGAAAGCCCGCAGAAGATATTCGCCCATTTGCTTCTCGAACTGCCCTCGCCGCAGCAGTTGGTGCAGTGGATGGCGCACCCGGAGGAGATCGACCACCGCGTGAAGAACACCGAACTGGCCTCGCTGATCGACCCATCCGCGCCGCACCAACGCTCCGGCGTGCTCGGCTCGTTGAGCCTCGTCGCCGACAGTTTTCGTCTACTTCCAAGGAAGACCGATGCGAAGAGCGAATGGACGGCCCGCGAGTGGTCGAAGAACCGCCAAGGATGGATCTTCATTACCTCACAGCCCGCCGAGCGCGAGGCACTTCGCCCGCTGCATAGCCTTTGGATTGACATGCTTGTCCTTCGCCTGCTCAGCGCGCCGACGCCCGAGCAACGCCCGCTGTGGTTTGTGCTCGACGAACTGTCC
>Ga0210399_10004186_pt1 | contig 11205 bp, 16 predicted proteins | sample IncBWC14MmetaG_FD_150865 | JGI IMG/M metagenome (GOLD analysis project Ga0210399, IMG submission 150865) | Forest soil microbial communities from Barre Woods Harvard Forest LTER site, Petersham, Massachusetts, United States - Inc-BW-C-14-M | ecosystem: Environmental > Terrestrial > Soil >...
TGCCTGCAGATCCAGTTGCTCCGCGGTCTTGGTCGCCACGAACCTCATCGTCGGGCGCTGCACGGCTTCGGCAATCGCTTCGGCATCATTGAAGTCGTTCTTCTGTCCCTTGCACGACGGCGCGTCTTAATGCCCATGAAGCCATCTCCTTATAGATCAAGAGGTTGCTGAAGCGGATCGCAGGAAACCGGATGTCGTGCGCGCCGGGCCATTGCCTCACGGCGCACACTGTCGTTGTGGAGGTCGGAGAGGCGGATGATCCAGGGCGCGCCCTTGCAGAGCTGATTGGCAGGAAGCGTGCCAGCGCGGATCATTCGGAGAACTGTTGAAGTGCTGACCATCAACGTCTCGGCAGCTTCAAGTAGCGTCGCCTCACCGCGTTCACGGCGTTCACCATCACGATAGGAGCAATTCCTTTCTTACTTCGCAACGAGCAGACATGAGAGCGTGTCCAGCTGTTGCCTCGACCGGTCGATTTACCCGAACGGTTTAGCACTGAAGCGATGGCTTGATCCGGCATCTGACGAGCCAGAACGCTCCCGAGGTCCACCACATCAGCGTCCGTCGCCCATCGGTTTTGCCCAATTTTGTTCTTTTTCACGTCAAGGCGCGTATGATCGCCGCCTTGCCAGTGGATAATCAAATCGAGTTTGTCTTCCGCCGTGTCGACGATGATCTCGTGGATCAATATACGGATGATCTTCTTGCGCGTCTCAACGCTCACGCCAGGGCTGTTCCAGGCCAGCGTCAGGTCTGCGCCCAATGTCAGCAGCCGTTCGCGATCTTCGGCCGCGACCAAGCCGACCGGCCGCGCGGACATCTGGGCGAGCTGATCTTCGAGCATTCGCACGTTGGCGAGTCGTTCGTTCCAACGCCGCTCCAATTCGCCGGCAACGAGCCGGTTGTCCGGATCGGCAGCGTCGTACTGGCGATGCGCGCGGGCAGCTTCGAAGCGCGCCTGCTCAAGGGCATTTTCGACTTGGCGTCGTTTCTGCGAGTGCTCCTGTCCTTGTGTTTCCAAAGCTGCCAACGCCGCCTCAACCCCGAGCGGCTGCAAACGGTTCAGAACTTCCTGTGCAATGGCACGATCGGTTCGCATGCCCCCAAAGGAAATACAGCTTGCGACAGCCATAGTATCGAACGCGCCGCGGCAAACGTAACGTTGCGTCGCACCACCCTTACCGCCGTAGGCAACATAGAGTTTGCGTCCGCAGCGCGCGCAGCGAAAGAGGCCTGGCAGCAAGGCCTCGCCGCGTCGTAGCGAGCCGCGGCTCATGAATCTTCTCCCATTGGCGTTGTCTGCGATCAGACGTTGATTCGTCTCGAACTCGATCCACGATATATAACCTTCATGATGATCTTTGATCAAAACATCCCAGGCGTTCGGATCGCGACGCCAACTGCGTCCAGTTCGCTTGCGGCCGTCCTTGATCGTGACGTGTGTCGTTCGTCGCCCAAAAGCATATGCACCAGCATAAACCGGATTCGTCAGTATGGAATGAAGCGTTCTATAGGTTGGCAGCCGCCATTCGATCTTGCACCCAGTCCGATCGTTGGCAGGAAGCGGGATCCGCTCCTGCCTCATCCACACCAGTACTTGGCGGATGGTCTGCAGTTCCGCGAACTTCGCGAAGACAAGATTGATTGCGTCTTGCACCCGGCGATCGGCGTTCCTCTCGATACGGTCGTCATCAGTTTTCGTATAGCCCACCGCCACAGTGAGAAAGAGCTCTCCCCGCCGAGCTTTCTGCTTCCTCGCCTCAATAGAGCGCTGCCGGAACATCGACAACTCCATCTCGCTCATCGTTCCCTTCATACCGAGCAGAAGCCGGTCATTGGGCGAACGCGGATCATAGACGCCGTCCTCGTCCACAATCAGCGTGCCAACCACGCCGCAAAATTCCAACAATGTATGCCAGTCGCGCCCATTGCGGGCGAGCCTCGAAGCTTCGATCGACAGCACAGCTCCAACGTTGCCCTCACAAATGGCTGCCAGCAGCTTCTCGAACCCCGGCCGTTCACTTCCGGCACCAGAACGGCCAAGATCATCGTCGATCACGCGAGCCTCGCTCCAGCCGAGCTGACGCGCTCTTTCCACGAGAGCGTATTGACGGCGCTGGCTCTCTAAGTTGTTGGTCACCTGGTATGGAGTCGATTGACGCACGTAGACGATGGCTCCGCGGGTGAGGTGCTCAGGCGTGATCTTGGTCATTGCCCGCTCGCTTTCTTGCTGGGGTGTCGCTTTCGATCACGGTTCTGAGAGTCGCTTCCGTTAGCAGTTTTTTGAGCAGCTCCATTGCCTTCAAGCGATGGGGCAACGACAGCTCGCTGCGAGCTGGTGTTGGGTCGAATAGATTCTGCTGTTGTGGTGGTGACATTCTTCTCATGGCGCTGTCCTCCGGTGGGGACCATTTCCCCGGAGGATGACACCATGAGTCTGTCCACCAATGCGCGCAGCTCAATAATCCGATTCAGAGGCAATCGAGGGTCAGCTACGATTTGGATCGCGCCAGCTTCCGGGGTCGTCATCCACGCTGGGAGAAGAAATCCCGATTTATCAGCAGTACGGATAATCAGATGGCGAGTACCGACATGCTCGATGCGACCGACAATCGGCACTAACTGGCCGGCAGAGGGATGGAACGGATAGGTGACCACCAACTCGATAGGCAGACACCCAGCATTATGAACTACCTTTGCTATAGGGGCGGACATATTTGGCCGGCATCAACCGGGCATCGTGACCAAGCGATGCGAGGTTGCGGCTCAGGTGATGGGCGCCGACGCAGGCTTCCATGCCGATCAGGCAAGGTGGGAGATTGGCGAGCCGCGCTTCCACCTGGCCACGCGACCACTTTTGCCGCAGCACGATGGCACCGCGCGCATCGTGGCCCACGACGTGGAACGAGTTCTTGCCGATATCGATGCCGATCACGGCGATCACGCTATTGGGTATCTGGGACATGGTGTGCTCCTTGTCTACGCTGCCCCGAGCCAGCTTCTGTCACTGCGGGCAGGAGCACGGCCGGACCATCCCATTAGCCGACTTTTACGACGACGCCTCTTCCTCAAAATGCTGACGTCACAATCGGACAAGCGAGTTCAGAATCCGACACGTGCGCCCGTGGCGCATCGCCACGTCTGGCGAGCTCGGCCCTACAGGCCGAGCGCTCGCAACAAATCGGAAGACACGAACATGATGGTACAAATTCTTTCCCGTTGCACCTCGCGCAGAGCTCTCATCAGGGGCGGAGTCGGACTTGGCGTCCTCACCGCACAGTCTTTCGGCGCATCCCCGCGACCGCATGCGCAGCAGGGAGAGGCAGCAGCCGCGGCTACGGGGCCTGCAGCAGTGCCTGGAGATGTCATTACGCGCGTAATCCCCTCGACCAACGAAAAGCTGCCGGTCATCGGCCTCGGCACCTTTCTCACCTTCGATACTATCCCGGGTCAGCCGCGCGAGAACCTGCGCGCTGTGATCCGGCATTATTGGAATGCCGGTACCCGGTTGATAGATACCTCGCCGCTCTACGGCACCGCCGAAATCACAGTCGGCGACTTCGCGATCGCACTCGGCATCAACGACAGGATGTTCGTCGCCGACAAGATTTGGGCCACTGGCGAATTTTTGACCGATGAGAGCCACGCCTTGCACAGTCTCGACTTGTCGCTCGGCCGTCTCTGGCGCGAACGAATCGACCTGATGCAATGTCATAGCCTGGTCAATGTTGATGTCATCGTGCCCTATCTAAAGGCTTGGAAGAAGGAGGGACGTATCCGCTACGTCGGCGTTACCCACTATGAGAATGACTATCAAGAGCCGCTTGCCGATTGGGTCGAGCGCGGTGGCGTCGATTTCGTGCAAGTGAACTATTCGGTCTTCAATCGCAGCGCGGAACGGCGTGTGCTGCGTGCCGCGGTCGATCATGGGGTCGCGGTCATGATCAACATGCCATTCGAAAAGGCGCGTCTCTTCCGCGTCGTAGAAGGCAAGCAGGTTCCGGATTTTGCCCGCCAGATCGGCATCGAGACCTGGTCCCAATTCTTCCTGAGGTGGGTGATTTCGAATCCCGCAGTCACATGCGCGTTACCATCGACGTCGAATCCCGCGCATGCACTGGAAAATGTTGCGTCACTGCAGGGGACGCTGCCGGATCCGGACATGCGCGAGCGAATGGCGCGTCACATGCAGGGCTTACCGGGATTTGATCGAATCGCTGATATGCCCTGGTATCCCGGCAAACAGTATCACGGTATCATCGCTCGTGCCCAAGCCGAGCTCCGCGCGCGATCCTGACACCTTCGACGGGAAAATCGACCGGCCCCGATCGGCGATCGCGCTCCACGCCTGACGTCGATCGAGGTCTTGATGCTTTATGAGCGACGTGTTGAGCCCTTGTCGACAGACTGGCGCTCCCTTCGATGGGCGGACGGCTCGTTCGACACCGCGCGCCGAGCATACACCGACAGGGTCGAAGGCATCATCTGCACACCCCAGCATCTCATTCTGGTCACCATAAAGGGCGGCGCAGAGTACCAGGAGGTTGAGGCGTCATGCGGCCATCACTTTGTCGGGAGCGACCATGCCGGAACCGTGTCCTTTGTTCCCGCCCATTGTCGACGGCATCTGAAGCTCAAAGCCGTTGCGTCGGAATGGGCCTCCGTGTCCATCGACCCCGCGGTCCTGGAGGAAGACGCGCCTTCTGCAACGGGCCTGCTCGATCAGGCAACCTTCACCAACGTCAGCGACGAGTTCCTGCGCGCAGGGGTTCTCGAGCTTGCTCGTCTCAATAGTCTCGACGGCGGACTCGATCCACTTTATTGCGAAGTCATGTCGAGATCGCTCGCAAACTATCTGCTGCACCGTTACGTCCACAGGCGCATAGTCGAAAAGAGTACTTGCGCGCTGTCGCGATGGAAGCTTCGCAGGGTCTCCGACTACATCGAGGCGAACCTCAACTCAGAGCTGCGCATATCAAACCTCGCTCGGATGGCCGACCTGACCCCGAGCTATTTTCACCGCGCATTCCGTGCGGCGACGGGACGGACGCCGCTTGCATTCATCAATCAGCAACGCGTTCGGAGGGCCATGGAGCTGCTCGCAAGGCAGGACGTTTCGGTCTCGGAAGCCTGCGTGCGTGTGGGATTTGTGAGCCGTGCACATTTCACGCGCGTTTTCCGCCAGGCGACGGGCGTAAACCCCTCGCAATACCGCGCGACTGGGTTAGCACCATCGCGGATGACGGAGTGATAGCCGGGAAGCGAAACTTGCGGTTCACTCTTTCGAAGAATGATTGCCAGGACAGCGCCCTTAACAGGCCTCGTCCAAACGTCCATCCTTCAAGTCCGACCCCACCGATAGTTGTGGAAAACGGTGGCGCCAGCCTATATCACAAAAATCTGCTCTCCTTGCTATGACGCAAGAAGTCTGTTTGTGGCACAAATGCGAAGTTCTGCGACGTCCGTCGTACTTCCGCAATGAATGAAGACGGAAGTGAAACCGAATTGCCCAACTCGGTAGATCGTGCGGTCGGCGGCGCATACACGCGGTCCGATTGTCGTCCGCGTCGCTGGCCGAGCGCTCTGTTTGCGACGGTTTGGCCGTCGTTGACCGATGCAGCGGTGAGCAATCGGCGCGCACATGAACCACATGCGCACTGACGTGTGATGCAAAGTTTCAGAGTCGGGCAAAATATCGTAGTGGAGTGGACGTTGCGCGACCGATCGACCGATTAGGACGGCGAGATAGAAGCACCACCTGCCGTCGCGCAGATTGTGGTTGTTGGAGTTGAGGTTACGAGGCGCCGCGAGAAATCTCCCGCGGGCGCTTTTCCCGATACGCGAGGGAAATCAATATTCCAGGCGCCAGCAGATGTTCTGATGCCCATCTGAACCGGCTGTCAATCGGCGTTCAAAATTGACCCGCCGTATTGCCTCATCTGCAGATGTTACCCTGATGGCGCCATTGCCAATGACGATCCGATGTCGATTAATCGGCCGCGCCAGGTGGCTTCCCCGGCTTGCTTGACGAGTGGGCTGTGGGCGGGTCGGGCCCTACATAGCCCGAGCCGTCCACAACCCCGGGCAATGGCGCAGCGGTCGTGGCGTCGCCGAGCGGCTCCTGAGCGACCAGCTGTTCGGCAGCCCTCCGTCCAAGCACCTTCAGCACGATCGAATGCTGTCTCGTCCCGAATCCCTCGGAGTATTTCTCGCTCAGCCGGCTGACGATGGCGAGTGCCGTCAGCTGCGGCTGCGCAGCGAGCCAGCCCTCGATCATAGCAATATGTGCGTCGAGCTTGGACGGCACGCGAACCCTAGTTTTATAGGGCCGATGGGATCGCCGGTGTGTGGCACGCGCAGCCCGCCGGCCTTCATCGTCTTGCCGAGCGTCTTCGCAAAAATGGCTGCGGTCGCTGGCGCGGTGCTTGTGCCGGCGCGTTGCAGGCCGTACGCCTGTCCGGCACGACGGTCGACACGATTGCCGAGCTCCTCCTGGGTTGCGCGAATCTCGGCGAAGAGCGCGATAGGATCGAGCGAGCGATACTGATCGCGCAGCCGCTTCTTCACGGCCGTGGTCACCTCGGGATGCGCCAATGTAAGCTCATAGGGCGTCGATGGGGGATGATGGCGCTTGATCACTTTAGCCCTTCGCGGCGCTTCTGCTTCAGCTTGAACGACGGCTGGAAGAAGTTGACGTAGAGCCGTGCCGCCGCATAGAGGCGGCCCATCACGCGCGCCGTTTCGACGCCATCCAAGCGCCCGTAGCCTTCTGTTCGCGACACCATGGCACGACGACATCGTTCATGAAGGCGCTGTCATTGTCGAAGTCCACGCCGCGCAACGGGAGCATGGCTTCGTCTCGGTAGATCGAACGACGCCGTACAGCTTATTCGTGTCTCCGGCCAAAAGTCCACTGATGGCGCTTGATAATGTAGTTGTTCCTTTGGCTCGTCCGACAGCGCCGGAACGCGCAGCTCCTTACAGGTCTGCCCGGTCAACATCCGATGCAATTGCCTCGATGACCTGATTGACGGCAACGGAGTGGTTTCGCGGGGAGGCCCAAGATATCGCCTGCCAGAACGAGTGATCCAAAGGTCCGCCGCAAACGCTCGTCGCGAGTACCATGCTCTGGCGTGTGAGAAAACCTTGCTTCACTTCCCTACCCTTGGTTCACCTTTCGCTTGGTAAGGACCTTCGTGCCATGCACGAGCCGGTCGTGATCTGGCTTCGTCGGGCAGCGAAATCGACCCGCCTGAACAGCACGAGTTCGAGTCGCTTGGAAAGCTCCGATCATGCGACGCGCCATGATCTCCCCAGCATCTCTGCGAAGCGGTCAGGATTGTCATGCACGAGGCCATCCCGGCAAATGGTCAGCGTGAGCCTGCACGCGCCGCGTGTATGCCGGCAGCGAGCAGGAGGGCCACCGCCAGCGGAGCAAGGAGCTAGCGCGGATGTGCTCGTTACATGCAGACCGGCTGCAAGAAGGGCGACAAGCAGACGGATCTGATTGCACCTGGAAATCTTGGGGAAACGGCGATGTGTTCAAGGAGACCTACGAGGTCACCATCGATAAGGGCGCGACATCCAAATGTGTTGTCGCTCGGCCAACACTGGACTTCACTGACTGGGACGAAAACAACGGGCTGAAAAACATAGCACTGCTTCCGGAACACCATCTGGCGGTCAAGAGTGTACTTTCTCTTTGCGTCGTTGTCGGCGCCGCTGTGGCATCCCTCTGCACATACATAATGCCTGAGCACGCCCCGCCATCGAGGCCCGCTGCGCAGCAATGGAAGTCATGAGCCTGTTCACGGCGTTCAGATCATGAATGACTTTCGCGTAACCCCGCGGGCATGAATCCCGAGCGGTACAGCCCTCAATCGCCTTGCGCCGCCGATGCGTTTTTGGCACGGGCCGGCGCTTGGGTAGACCACGGTTCAATTAAACGCAGTCTCGCGTGCCGGCTTGGTCGCCCGACTACTGACCTTTTGGAATTGGTTCGCCCGGTGCGCGGTCAAGCGGTTGGTGCGGCTTCGCTAAGCCTATCGTGCCAGCCGGTCTGTCGTTGTTGGCTCGGCGAGTTTTAACGCGTTCCAACGTGGTCGCGGACGCAATCACGATCACGACGGCCGCGGCAACCGTAAACAGAATCAAGACCGTCCGGTGCCGATCCATCGATACCTCCAGCTCGATTGCTGGTTTGAGCCTAACCCGGGCGACAAAGCATGGCAACCTAGCAACGATTACCGCAGCGATCGGCAAGCCAGTTTACGCACTGCGTCGCACTCGCCGCGGCGCGACAATGCTTCGAAAGGGAAGGTGTGCGGTCCGCATAGACTGGCGCAGGCTGAAATGAGGATCTGGATGGCTGCCAAGCACCACCCTACTCCGCTATCAGGAGGAGAGCCCGTGGCTTGGTCTCAATCCTGATCGTTGCGGTACCGCTTCGACCATGCCTTCCAATCCCGTGTTGCAGGCCGCGCGGAACAGGTCGGGTCCGTTCTCACCGGTCTCGAATGGAGCGACGAAGAAGCCGTCCGGCCGACGTGCAAGCAACCGCGTCAGAGCCAAGATGTGCGGCCCACGGCGCGCTTTGCCGTCCCCGGCTGGACTGACGAAAAGACCCGGCAAACTCCCCCGCCAGGCGGGAGTAGCCCGCGCGTCTCCCGCAGATGCATCTTTGTGCCAACATGTGTGTGCCCGCAGTAGATGGAGCCAAGCATCACCCGACATCGCGCAAGGTGCGCAGCGCCTAGCCGTCCGGCAGCGTAGTCGGATCGTCGACCGCCTGTCCTATGCGGCGAATGCGTCGGCTCGCGCGCGCCAGCACGAGCAGTACGCCGCCGATCTGCGGCATCAGGGCGAGAACGCGCTCCTGCGGGATACGGTCGGAAAATAGTTGGCCACCCGCACGACACTAATTTCATAGAAAAATCAGCAGCTTGTCGGCTGGCGATCACAAAACTCTTCAATGTAGTTTCAATGGGCTTTTCTCCCCCTGTGACCCACCCAGGGAGCGCCATTTCCAAAGGCACGTCCAGCGGCTAGACTGCGTGCATGGAGCATACACCAAAACCTGCGCGAGAGCCGATCGCCAGCCATGATTGCGAGGCAATGGTCTCGTTTTCGGCGACTGGCTGCCCGCGCTGCGGTTCGCGCGAGCCCACCGGGGCTTACGTGAAGAGCGCGCGGGAACGTCACCACTTCGGGAGCGAGTGGGAGAACGACCGCACCCTGATCGGGATGATCGTGCTGTGTGGCGGCATCGGCATATTCTGCGGTGCGCTGATCGGCGACAACGGAACGGCGGTCGGTTATGGCTTCGTCGGTGCCGGCATCGGCGCGGCGGCCGGTTTCATCATCAACCTGATCCGGAAACTGTTTGGCTTAGTTGCCTCCGTCTGCAAACATCAGCAGGCAGACCTCGGCCCGCTCGATCGTCTTCCAGTCGAAGATCGCCATCAGCGGATGGGCGGTCGCACCATACTCTGCGCCCATGGTTGCGCCAGCCTTGCGGGGCCCGCGGGCGCGTCCAAGCGCGCCGGCCTTGATACACCGCTCCCCGAACCAGTTAGCCAATCCCTTCACCATGAACGGCCGCTTGTGGGCCGGTTCCAAGAATGCCGGATCACTCAGCGTCGAGCCAGCCAAGACCGTGTTGAGCTGTGGCAGGATCGGGATCACCTGATCGAGCGGCTTCGTGCGGCGGTTCTTGTGCTGGCGAAAGGCGATCCAGCGGCCGGGATGGCCTTTTCGCAACGAGGGGGCGACATGCTCCGGCTTTCGAATGTGCGGCCGGCCGATCCGCGCGAAGTCGGAGACGCCCTGCCCGAGCTGCAAGAACAGCATCAGCTGCCGGATCCTTGCGATTCTTCACCTTGATCCAGTCCTTCGCCTTGGGAGACCGCGCTCCGCCTGCTGCCACAAGTTCGGTGCCCCTTTCCGCGCGAAGGCGGAAGCGCGGTGGCACGCCGTCCTCAAACACTTCCAGGACCACGTCACCAGCATTGGTCGTGATCCGATTCGTTTCGTCTTCGTCAAGGTGGCCCATGCCTGTGGCTATGGCCATGATGGTTGCCGCCGCTGAGCAGCTAGGCGCTGGCGATGTTGACCGCAAGTCCGAGGACAGCAACGGGTATCGCCTCGGCGAATGTATCGGAACCGGCTCGAAAAGGCGACTGATGGCTTCGTAACCGTTCAGCAGCGCGATCATCGCCAGGATGATGGCGCTCGTGAACCCAGCCAGATCTCCCAGCTTGCCGGTCCCGAAGGTGAAGCGCGGATCATCCGCGTATCTCCGAGAGTAGATGTAGGCGAGCGCCCCGAGCAATAGGGCGCCGGCATGGGTGCTCATGTGAAGTCCGTCGGCAACGAGCGCAATCGATCCAAACAACCAGCCACCGACAATTTCGGCGACCATCATCGCGCTGCACAGCCAAATTACCGCCCAGGTCTTCCGCTCGCTTTTCTGGTGGTCCTCAGAAAGGAACACATGGCTGTGAATGGCTGGAAAGGCCGCGCCACCGATCTGGCTCATGGGGCAATCCTCGTTCGTTACTTCAGGTACGTCCGTACGACATCAATCAGGTCCGCGGCCCCTTTGGCCTTCTCCGGGTTCCGTTCGTGCGCGGGATCGACAACGTGATGACGGATGTGATCCTCGAGAAGCTCCGAGGTCAGCCCGTTCACGGCACCTCGCACCGAGGCGACCAGCATCAGTACGTCGGCGCAGCCGAGTTCGGCTTCCAGCGCGCGCTCGATCGCCTCGATTTGTCCCTTGATGCGGCGGACACGGCCGGTGAGCTTCGATTTGTTCTTGATCGTATGCATGAGGATAATATAAGGGGGTACCCTATATTGATCAAGAGCCGTTTGGTGCTCCCGAGCGTGAGAACTGTGCGAAGCGAGCCAATGAGGCGGACACTAATTCACAAATGGCTTCTGCTGTTCGTGGCCCTCCTATGGACGGAATCTGCCGACGCACACGGCATTGCCGGCAACCGCTATTTTGACGGCACCATGACGTTCGACGATCCCGCAGTTGCCGATGAGGCGATCGTGCCGAACTTTTCATACCTCGGCTTTCCGACCCAGGGCAGCAACGTGCTCGAAAACCGCATCAACTGGTCTTTTGCGCGACTCCTGACACCGACGCTTGCGGCAACTCTCGATAGCGGCTGGATTCATCAGAACTGGCCAATCGGT
>Ga0210399_10004189_pt1 | contig 11203 bp, 8 predicted proteins | sample IncBWC14MmetaG_FD_150865 | JGI IMG/M metagenome (GOLD analysis project Ga0210399, IMG submission 150865) | Forest soil microbial communities from Barre Woods Harvard Forest LTER site, Petersham, Massachusetts, United States - Inc-BW-C-14-M | ecosystem: Environmental > Terrestrial > Soil >...
TACGGCCTCGACTATGCGGAAAAATATCGCAATCTCGCTGACGTTTGCATTGTGCCGCGGGAATAGACAGGGCCGAGAGTGCGTCAAGGTCGAGTCGCAATACCTCTTTCAAGCCGAGGTTCCTTTGAGCTAAGGGACGAGGAACTCGGCTGCTATCATACCAACCAATGGATTCTGTGCTTGCCAAACCGGATCGCTTGCCGGTCGAGTCGCTGCTGCTCGACGTCGCTGACGTGCTGGCTACCTCGCTCGACCTGGATACGACCGTGCGCCGGGTCGCTGAGGTCGTCCGCAAGGTCATTGATTACGAGATTTTTGCGATTCTGCTGTTAAACGAGAAGACTCAGGAACTGCGTTTCCGCTTTCAGGTGGGCTACCCTCCGGAATTTGCCGAGCGTAGCCGGCTCAAGATCGGCGAAGGGGTCATCGGGCAAGCGGCCGAACTGCGCCAGGCGGTTCTGATTGACGACGTCACGAAGGATGCGCGCTATATCGAAGGGGTTCCGAACGTGCGCTCAGAACTCGCCGTTCCCCTGATCACCAAGAATCGTGTCATCGGCGTAATCGACATTGAGGCGCGGGAACCGGGTTATTTCAAGGAAGAGCACGTCCGTGTGCTGACGCTGGTCGCGTCGCGCATGGCGGCCGGCATCGAGAACGCCCAACTCTATACGCGGACCACCAAGCAGGCGCGTATTCTGCTGCTGCTCAATGAAATCGCGCGCGAACTGACTTCGATCCTAAACCTGGACGAGTTGTTCGGACGAATCGCCGAATTGGTGCGGCGCTTGATCGATTACCAGATGTTCAGCATTCTTTTACTCGATCCTGCCGGCGAGAAACTGCAGCACCGGTTCTCCTTGCGTTTCAACGAGAACATTCACCTGAAGCATGAGATCCCGCTCGGGCTCGGCCTGGTGGGCCACGCGGCCGAGAGCAAGGAAGCCGTACTTGTACCCGACGTGTCGAAGGATGACCGCTACGTCGAGGCAAATCCCGAGACCCGCTCCGAGTTGGCAGTACCCCTGGTTTACAAGGGCAAGGTCATTGGGGCGCTCGATCTGGAGCACACGCGCCGCGGATTCTTTACCGAAGAACATCAGCGCACCATGACGACGCTCGCAGCCCAGATTGCGATTGCTGTCGAGAACGCGCGCCTGTACGAAGAGATCGAGCGCCAGGAGCGGCGACTGGAGCGTGATCTGGCCCTGGCGCGCGAGTTACAGGGACGCCTGCTGCCGCAGACCAATCCCAAGCTCGAACATCTGGACGTGGCTGCGAAGTTCGTGCCCGCCCGCGCCATTGGTGGAGATTTATACGACTTCATCCCTTATTCCATGTCGCGCCTCGGCATTGTCATCGGCGACGTGAGCGGAAAGGGCGCCCCGGCGGCCATCTACGCAGCGCTGGTGAGCGGCATCATCCGATCGCACGCTCCGATTGAACCAGGCTCGGCGGAAATGCTCTCTGCCGTAAATCTATCCCTGGCCGAGCGCCGCATCGAGGCGCAGTTCGTCTCCATCATTTACGCCGTATGGGACGATGCGGAGCGCACCCTGACGGTGGCGAACTCCGGCCTTCCCCGCCCCATTTATGTTCACGGCGGCAAGAATGAAGTCGTCGAAGCCACCGGCCTGCCGCTCGGCTTGTTCGATGAGGCCGACTACGATGAATTCAAGTTCCGCATGAAGCCCGGAGACATGTTCGTGTTCTTCAGCGACGGCATTCTCGACGCCCGCAATCGCAAAGGAGAACTGTTCGGGCGCGGACGGGTCGAGAAAATCGTTGCCGAGTGCTCCGGAAAGTCGGCGAAGTGCGTAGTGGACTCGCTTTTTAAGGCCGCGGCCGAACACTCGGCCGGCGTGGAGACCTTCGATGACCAGACGGTCGTCGCCATCCGCGTGCACGGCGGCACGCACCCCCCCCAGAAGAAAAAATGACACCGCGCAGTCAGAGCCCGGCAGCGCGGCCCCCAGGATTCGTCTACCGCGAGACCAAACGCGGCATCCTGCGTCGCGGCGGACCGTTCGTCCTTTACTGTGAAGATGTGGCTCTGTCGAAACTCGCCGAGCACTATGGGACGCCCCTTTACGTCTACTCGGCGACGATGATCCGCGAACGCTATGCCACATTCGATGCTGCGTTTCGCGACGTGCCCCACACCATTTGCTACTCGGTCAAAGCCAATTCGAACCTGACCATTCTGAACCTGCTGGCAAGGAAGGGATGCGGGTTCGACGTAGTCTCCGGCGGAGAACTCGAACGCGTCCTGGCGGCGGATCGTAAGGCCGCGAAAAGGGTCGTGTTCTCCGGAGTCGGCAAAACACGCCACGAACTGGCGGCGGCGTTGAAGGCGGGCATCCTGCTTTTCAACGTCGAAAGCGAATCGGAGTTATGGTCGCTCGCGGAGTGTGCCGGCCGCCTGCGCAAGATCGCGCCGGTGGCGCTGCGGGTCAATCCGGATGTTGCCGCTGAGACCCACCCCTACATCTCGACCGGCTTGCGCAAACACAAGTTCGGAGTGCCGATCCGCGACGCGCGCTCTCTCTACGCCAAAGCGTCGGGCGCGCGGTATCTCAACGTACGCGGGGTTAGCGTTCACATCGGTTCTCAGATCACCGAGGTCGCTCCTTTCGGCGAAGCCATGGCTCGGGTGGCGGACCTGATCCGCGAGTTGCGCGGGGATGGGCACACCATCGACTACATCGATGCGGGAGGCGGCCTCGGCATCAACTATGAGAAACCGAACGGGCTCGCGTTTTCTGCCAAAGTGGATGCATACGCGCGAACCTTGGCCAGCCCGTTGCGCGGCCTCGACGTGCGCCTCCTTCTGGAGCCCGGGCGCTCGATCATCGGTCCGGCAGGCGTTTTGATCACGTCCGTGGTCTACCGCAAGGAAAATGACGGCAAGAGATTTCTGGTGGTGGATGCCGCGATGAACGATTTGATCCGGCCCGCCCTCTATGGCGCCTATCACGAGATCATCCCGGTCACGCAGAATGCGGGTTCTCTCTCGAAATCGGAAGTCACCGATATTGTCGGCCCGGTATGCGAGACCGGAGACTTTTTTGCGCGCGACCGGGAACTCCCGGTGGTCGACGAAGGCGGTCTGCTTGCGATTCTGGATGCCGGCGCCTACGGCATGGTGCTGTCGTCGAACTACAATACCCGCCCGCGCCCCGCCGAAGTGCTGGTGATGGGCCAGTCGACGAAGCTGATACGGCGTCGGGAAAAAGTATCCGATCTGATGCGCGCGGAGATGTGAGTTCCAACCGGAGAGTCGGGACTCAGTTCTGCCGCTCTCCCCACTTCAGCTTGGTGCGAAGCACGTGGAAGAAGTCCGTCCCGGTGCGGAACAGATTTACCCGATGTTTGGAACGGCGGCAGCGCACGCGGTCGCCGTCGCGTAGGTCGAGGCCGGGCTGTCCATCTAGGCTTAAGTAAGCAACTTCCTCTTCGCTGCGCAGCAGGATTTCAATTTCCACGGAATCCGGCACCACCAACGGGCGATGCGTCAGCGAATGCGGAGCGACCGGAGTAATCACGAAGGCGCTGACCGTCGGCATGAGCACCGGGCCGCCTGCCGATAAAGAGTACGCAGTCGAGCCGGTCGGCGTAGCCACGATCATGCCATCTGCCCGGTAGCTGGAAACGAATGACTTATCGATGTACAGGTCGTAGGTGTTGAGGCGAGCGAGCGCGGTCTTATTCACCACGGCGTCGTTGAAGACCAGGTAACCGCCGCGAACCTCGCCGTCGCGCAAAAGCTGGACCTCCATGAGCGAGCGATGTTCGCTGACCGCACGCCCCTGCGCGATCGCCTCGAGCATCGAGTACAGCGATTGCAACGGCACTTCCGTAAGAAATCCGAGTGATCCCAGATTGACGCCCAACAGCGGCACATCCACCGCCGCCGTGACTCTCGCAGCGGACAACAAAGTCCCATCGCCACCCAGGACGACAACCAGGTCAAGCGGCTTGCCCGCCATGTGCGCTCGCGGCACGACTTCCTGACCAGAGATGTATCTCGAAGTCTCTTCATCCACAATGACCTTGTAGGCGTGCTCAGCGAGCCAGGTGAGAAGCCCGGAAAGAATCTGCGCGACTTCCGGGCGATCCGGCCGCGAGATGATGGCTGCGGTTTTTGGGATGGATGCGTGCGAGCTGGCCATGATGGTGATGAAAGAAAGATTGTACAGAATCCCGCGGTTTTAACCATCGAAGGAGTGCACTGGGGCTAGAACCGGCCGTAGAGCAAGAACTCGCGATTGCCTTCGGCACCGAGGATCGGCGAATCAATGGCCTCGGCCTGCGCGGCTCCCAGACGCTTCACGGCGGCTTTGACTTTCTCAACGGTCGCGAGTTGTGCGGCTTCGTCGCGCACAATCCCGCCCTTTCCAACGTATTCTCGGCCGGCTTCAAATTGCGGCTTCACCAGCACGACGATTTGTCGTCCGCGCCGGTCGTCCGGGAATTCCAGAAAGGCAGCCGCGATCACGGCGGGAAGAACCAACGTTGCCGAGATGAAGGAAACGTCCATCGCGATGAACTCGACAGGGGCCTCGAGCGCGTCTCGCGTCAGGTAGCGGGCGTTCGTTTTTTCCAGAAGACGCACTCGCGCATCCTGGCGAAGCCTGAAGTCCATCTGACCGTAGCCGGTGTCCACCGCAATCACTTGCTGGGCGCCCCGTTGCAGCAGGCAATCCGTGAAACCTCCCGTGGACGCGCCGACGTCGAGGCAGGTCTTTCCTTCGACGGCAATCTTCCAGTGATCGAGTGCTCGCTCCAACTTCAGCCCGCCCCGGCTGACATATTTCAGATCTTCGCCGAGCAGGCGGATCACACATTCTGCGGAGACTTGCGAACCGGCCTTCTCGACCTTCTGATCTTCCACCAGGACTTTGCCCGCGAGAATAAGAGCATGGGCCCGCTCGCGCGATGCGGCCAGCCCACGATCCACAAGAAGTTTGTCGAGTCGGACTTTCAATTTTTCTTTGTCTCGCGAGTTCTACCACAAAAGTGCCAGCCCTCGCTCCAGTGCAAAGAGTTGAAGCGCCTCATGGGTGAATCACTGGCGAGGATCCGTGGGACCTTTTCCACAGCATTTTCCACGAACGTGAGGAAAACTTCGGCCGCCGGACTGCCGCAGCGGTTCCGGCTTTGACGACCAACAACAAAAAGCCGCCCGAAACCAGGGCGGCTATTCGATTTTTACTGGCTGCAAAACTATCCGGCAACTTCTTCCAACAATTTCTGATCGATATCGAAGTTCGAATGGACGTTTTGCACGTCGTCCTGATCCTCGAGTGCTTCCATCAGACGGATCATGGTGTTGGCGGCAGCGCCTTCCAGCTTGATGTAGTTCTGCGGAATCATGGCAACGCTGGCCGAGGCGGGTTCAATGCCGGCTTTCTTCACTGCTTCGAGCACCGCTTCGTAGGCCGACGTCTCGGTCAGGATTTCCCAGTTGTCGCCATCGTCATTCAGATCTTCCCCACCGGATTCGAGAACGATGTTCATCAGGTCGTCCTCTTTCGCGGCGCTCTTGGGAATGATGATGTCGCCTTTCTTGTGGAACATCCACGAGACGGCGCCCGCTTCAGCCATGTTGCCTCCATTCTTGCCGAAGACGTGGCGAATTTCGCTGACGGTGCGGTTGCGATTGTCGGTGTTGATGTCGAGCAGGACTGCGACGCCGCCCGGCCCGTAGCCCTCGAGTGAGAACTCCTCGTAGGTCGCGCCCGGCAATTCACCCGTGCCGCGCTGGATCGCCCGCTTGATGTTGTCGGCGGGCATGTTTTCAGACTTGGCCGCAAGGATCGCACCTCGCAGGCGAGGATTGGTGTCAGGATCGCCGCCGCCGTTCTTCGCGGCAATGCTGATTTCCTTAATGAGACGGGTAAAAATCTTGCCGCGCTTGGCGTCGAGCGCGCCCTTTTTGTGCTTGATTGTGGCCCATTTTGAATGGCCGGACATGGGTAGACCTCGTGTCTAAAGATCCTTCTTTAAAGAGCTATGGATGGCGCAGGATTCGCCTTCAGAGGAGATCACAGGATTGCCTCCATAATGGGTGCAGGCGAACCTGAATTATAGCATGAGTTGCGCGGCGAGTGCTCTCAGGGATTCGGCTTGATTTTATATCCCGGCGGAATTTGAAAGACCGCAGGAGGATGCTCGGCGGTTTCCGTGGGTTTGCAGTAGGTCGTCTGCTCTCCGACCGGTGTGGAGACCTTGGTCAATACCGGTGTCTTCAATTTCACGCTGGTCCACACCTCCGCGATGTTCGGCGGCGGTGGCGCCTTGGGAACCTGCGGTGAGGCTGATGCCTGTGGGGGCTTCGGAGCTTGCGGAGAACCGGGCATCTTAAGCCCCGGCATCGCCGGCAGCGGCGGCTTGGGGAGCGGAGGCTGACCAGGCAAACTGTAGCGCTTGCCCTCGACCTCGTGTCCTTCGATCATGGACTTGCCGAGATCCTGAACTTGCACGGATGAGGGATGTAGCGCCCCGCTGGCGGCCCCCGGCGCGGCACTCGACGGCGGAGCTGCAGCCCCCGGCGGAGCCATTGGAATCACGCTCGCCTCTTTCTTGGCGTGATCGAGCACGATGGTTTGTTGCGCGACCGGATCGGAAATGACGCTGCTCTGGGCGGTGTCGATGCGCGTTTTGCCGTCACTCGAGCGCCACATCCGCGAAGCCGACTGGGTCGGCGCCCCGCCCCCGGCGGGCTGCGTCTTCGACGCGCACTCGGAGCACGACGGCGGTGTAGGCGGCGGTATTTGCGGAGGCTGGCCCACAGCGGCCATAAGTTTAGCACGCCCCGCATGACGGAAATGCCAGTCTCGGCACTTGTGTCGGCACTTGCCGCACTTGCCGGCACTTGCATTGTTATTGACTGGCGAAGCCCTCGCACCTAACATGCCAAGCAAAGCGCGCTCGTGTGTATTTCTTATGACTGGCCAGCTCGTCGGGCACTACCGGGTCCTCGAACAAATTGGTGCGGGAGGGATGGGCGAAGTCTTCCGCGCACGCGACGAGAGGCTGGGCCGCGACGTCGCATTGAAACTCATCCGGCCCGCTTCCAGCGCCAACCCCGACCATCTGCGCCGCTTCGAACAAGAGGCGCGCGCCGCAGCCGCTTTGAACCATCCCAACATTCTCGCCATCTACGATGTTGGCTTTGAAGGTACGGTTCCCTACATCGTTGCGGAACTGCTTGAGGGAAAAAACCTCCGCGAGCGCTTGTCAGCGGGCCCAATCCTGGTGCGAGAAGCAGCCGATTATGCTCTGCAGATCGCGCAGGGCCTCAGCGCCGCGCATCAGCGCCTTATCGTGCATCGCGATCTCAAGCCGGAAAATCTGTTTCTAACCAATGACGGACGCATCAAGATTCTGGATTTTGGAGTCGCCAAGCTCCAGGCTCCGCCGGAAAACAATCGCTCCATCGAAAACCTCACCACGGTCACGAAACATGGAGCCATGATCGGCACCGTTGCCTACATGTCTCCCGAACAACTGCGCGGCAAGCCCGTCGATCATCGCAGCGACATCTTCAGCTTCGGGGCGATCCTCTACGAAATGATGGCCGGATGCCGCGCATTTCGCGGCGAAACCGAAGTCGACACGATGACCGCCGTTCTTCGCGAGGAACCCGAGAGTGGCCATCTGGAGGACTCGGCGATCCCGATCGGGTACCGCGACATCATCAAGCATTGTCTTGAAAAGGAGCCGGAGAATCGCTTCCAGTCCGCTAAAGATCTGGGTTTCGCCTTGCAGACTCTCTCGGCGTCTTCGGCGGATCGAGCGATGCCCTTCCCGAGGCCGTTCCCTCGAACCGTCCCGGTGCTGCCTTGGGCGCTCGCAGCAGTTTTAGCGGTGGCCGCTGCGGTTCTGATCTTCACTCCGGTGCTGCGGGCTCCGGTTCCCGCATACACTCGGCTGACGTTCGAATCCGGCACAATCTATGCGGCCCGCTTTACGCCAGATGGTCAGTCGATTGTGTACAGCGCCGCATGGAACGGCAACCCCGTGCGGACGTTTTCCACGGTGGGAAACTCGCTTCTAACCCAGCCGCTTAATCTGAGCGATGCCGGTCTGTTGGCCGTTTCACGCAGCAACGAGCTGGCCGTGGTGCAAAATGGCACCCACGACGGGCAACTGGAAACCAACAACGGGATGCTGGCTCGTGCGCCTCTTGCGGGAGGATCTCCCAAAGAGGTCCTGGCAGATGTGCACTGGGCGGACTGGGACGACCATGGCGGATTAGCAGTCGTGCATTATGCCGCCGATAGTAGCCGTCTGGAGTATCCCATCGGCAAAGTGCTCTACCAGAGCAGCGGATGGATCAGCAACATCCGGTTCTCGCCCCAGGGAAACCAGATCGCTTTCATGGATCATCCGACCCTCTGGGACCATCGCGGAGCCGTGTGCGTGGTTGATTTGGAGGGCCATGTCCGAACTCTGTCGAGCGGCTGGGCGTCCGAACACGGGGTCGCATGGCGTCCGGACGGAAAGGAAATCTGGTTCACCGCGATCGCGCAGGGCAACAGTCTGAATCTGATGGCCGTCACTTTGAAGGGCGAACGCCGCACCGTCCTGGACTTGCCTCTAGGGATGACTCTGCATGATATAGCTTCCGACGGTCGTGTCCTGGTGGCGTTGGAATCCAAGCGCCTGGCAATGGCGTTTGGGACTCTGGGCGGCAAGCAAGATGTAGATCTTTCCTGGCACGACTGGAATGTTGCCAAGGATATCTCGCGCGACGGCCAGTTCGTTCTCTTTGAGGACTCCAGCGAAGCCGCCGGGCCCGGCTACGCCGTGGCCTTGCGCAAGCTGGATGGAACGCTGCCGGTGCGTCTTGGCGACGGCAGCGCGGGCGGACTCTCTCCCGACGACAAGTGGGCAATCTCGGTCTCCACCGGACACCCCGAGCGGGTGACGCTGCTTCCGATCGGCCCCGGCCAGCCTCGGCCAGTCGACGCCAGCGGATTGGAACACATTCAGAATGGGGGGGCCCGCTTCCTTGGGGAGGGGCAAAGGCTCATCGCCAACGGCAGTGAGCCCGGGCACACGAACCGGTGCTATGTGCTGGACTTGGCCGGCGGAAAACCTAAGGCGCTTACGCCGGAAGGAATTTTGTGCGGCCCGTCGTCGCCCGACAGCCGATTTGTCGTGGGAGTCAAGTCGAATGTCGCGGTTGGAATCTTTCCGGTGGAAGGCGGCCCCGTTCGACCGATTCGCGGACTGCCCGAGCGCTTCCATCCGGTGCAATGGTCCGCCGACAGTGCCCTCCTCTACGGTTACCGGACTGGCGAACTTCCCAGCAAAATCTACAAGGTCGAGATCGCTACGGGAAAACAAACGGTCTTGCAGCAATTACGGCCGGGGGAGCCGGCGGGCGTGGTGATCGTAGCCCCGGTCGTGGTCAGCCGCGATGGCACCCGCTTTGTGTACAGCTACAATCAGGTCCTCTCCGTTCTGTACCTCATCTCCGGTCTACGTTAGAGGGCGACGGCTTCCCAGTTTTCAATCCAAAGATCCTGAGAAATTTGCCGCGACGTAATGGAAGAAGATTGAAGTCGAAGTCTGCCCCTCGCCCAGCTTGTGGCGATAGTGGGGCAAGCGAGTTCCGCGGTACGCAAGTCCGTCTCCCACAGCCTGATAGACCCTTACCGTGCCGGTGGAAGTATCCAGGCGGATCGGCCAGGGCGTCGCCAGCTGCGGTTCCGGTGAAAAATCCAGACACAGGGTGACGCTGAACTCACATTGTTCGCGGTCGGTATGCTTCTTCAGTTCAGCTCCACTCAGATATGAAGCGAGGTAGACGTAGGAAGGCTTGATTGGCTCGCCGGCCACCGCGCTCAGAGTCGTCGTGATGTCATGATGGAAGAAGCGCGCTACCGGCTCGTTGTAGGCGACATAACGACGTGGACTCTGGCCATCGCCAAGCTCGATCGCGCCCCTGCGAATCAGGTAGCGATAGTAGCGGCGCAGTGCCGCGATATGAAACGGGTGGATTAAATCCCCAAGCGGCGCGTAAGCCTTCTCGCCAAGAAGAAGAGATGCCTTGCCCATCATCTGTTCCCGATGTCGGGTGGCGCGGTCGGTCCGCTCTTGGTGTATCAGGATACCCGCTGCCACGAGCAGACGCCGCGTCCTGTCCGGAACTGAAGGGGGCACAGGCTCATTCCGACGGAGAGCTCGCACGATGCCCTCCGTCGCCGGCCCGAGCCAGAACGGAAGAAGGTTTCCACTCGCTCCGTTTCGCACCCACGCGATCGTTCCCTGCAAAGCAAATCCCGACAGCAGTTCCCTTCGCGACTCAAGTCCATCCGGCAATTGCCCGTCCGTACATAAAACACAGTCGGGATTCAAGACGAGGCTCTGCTGTTCATCCTCTCGAAGGTGCAACGACTTGAAGACGCCCTGCGGGATCAAATGCAGAGGCAGTTCCTCGAGCAGACAGTAGAAACGATCGGGAGGAAGCGTCGCGGCATAAGTCTGCCTCGACGCTCCCCCCAGCAGGGTCGTCATCCATTCCACCCACGCCGGATTGTCTAACGTCGAAGCCATCCGTTCAAGGTGAAGCGGCTGTCGGCGAAGAGCTGCGAAGCGCACTTCACCGGTGTGATTTCGTGTAGCATTTCGCACGGGAAGAAGACGATCTGGTTCTGTTCCGGGAGGATCGCCTGGTAGCTGTTTTCGCTGACATACACTCCGTCTTTCAGTCGCGAGTCGTGAATCCGCAATTCACCTCCCTCAAACTGCCGGGGCTCGCGGTGAAAGAAGTAGACGAACGTCAGATGGCGCGAGGCCACCCGCTCGCTGCCGTTATCGCTGTGGAAGTGGAAGAAGTCCCCGTCGTTACTGGCGGTAACCTGAGCCTCCACATCGGCGATGGAGAATTCCTCCATGCCGAGCTTCTCCAGAACCAGCGGCAACACCGACTGGATGCGTTTCAGCATTACATCCTGGTGTTCCGCCAGATCCAGCAGAACGCGCGAGCGCCGGTGTTCGTAGTTGACCACACCGCCGTCCACATGCGGAGAAACCACCTGGCTGGCGTGGAAGTCGCCTTCGTGTTCCACGATAAAGCGGGTGAGGTTGGCAAGCTCCAGGGGCGCAAGGAACTCGTCGAGGACGACACATTTGGCCGGCAAAACCGCTGGCCGTTCCGCGACCGCAACCCTCGGCTCCGACACCACGG
>Ga0210399_10004192_pt1 | contig 11191 bp, 7 predicted proteins | sample IncBWC14MmetaG_FD_150865 | JGI IMG/M metagenome (GOLD analysis project Ga0210399, IMG submission 150865) | Forest soil microbial communities from Barre Woods Harvard Forest LTER site, Petersham, Massachusetts, United States - Inc-BW-C-14-M | ecosystem: Environmental > Terrestrial > Soil >...
TTGCGTGCCGAGCGCGCGCCCGACTTCTTCGTCACCGCCGAAGGCCGCGACGCGCAGATCTGCGCGCGGATGGAGAACCACCTCATCGTCACCACCTACTGCGAGGTCCTCGAATCGGAGAATCGCAAGATCGCGCCGTTGCGCATCCACATCGAAAACGAGATTCCCATCGGCCGAGGTTGCGGATCGTCCGCCGCCGCCCGCTTGGCTGGGATCGCGCTGGCTGTACATTTCGGACATCTGCGCTGGAAAAATGACCGCATCGTGGGCGAAGCTTCCATGCGCGAGCACCATCCTGACAATGCCTCCGCCTGCTGGATGGGCGCGCTCACCGTGGCTCGTATGGCCAATCAGGTTCAGGCGCAGGTAGTCGAAGTGAAGCCGAAAGGGAAGTGGCCGCTGCTGCTGGCAGTTCCCGAGGCCTCGGTCTCAACCGAGCAAGCTCGACGGGTGCTGCCCTTCCAATACTCGCGCGCCGACGCCGTTACCAACATTCAGAACTCGATGCTGCTGCTCGCGGCATTCACGCAAGATCGTCCGGACTTGCTCCCGGCGGCTCTCGAAGACCGCATTCATCAGCCCTATCGGGCGCCACTGTCTCCGCTGCTTCCCGCGCTCAAGGAACTCACCGGAGATCCCGGCATCCTCGGCGCCGCGCTTAGCGGAGCGGGCCCGTCGGTGCTGGTGTTTCTCGATCCGAAGGTTCCGGCGAAAAGGGCCAAGCAGAGAATCGCGGCGCACCTGACCAAGCGCAGACTCACTGCCGAACTCTTCCTCACGCAGATCGCACTCCATGGTGGACGGGATGGAGCCGACTGGCGCAAACATCATCCTGCTGCAAAGAACTAGGCTTCCTACTTTCGGCTGGCCGGAGGCACGATGCCGTTCATGCGCAGATACTCCACCATTTGTCCGTAGTGATCGTACCCATGCCATGCGAACAGCATAGCCAGGCTAAGTCGCGTGGTCGTTGCTTTGCCGTCGAAAGAGGGAATCGGTTCCACAACATTTGCTTCGGTAATGGTTGCAACCGCCTTGTGCGCGTAGGCGTAGGAATCCTTCAGATATTTTAGGATTTCGGCCTTCGACTTCACGCTATCTGGTCCTTTTTCGTCGTTAACATCGACAGGCGATTTTTCGCCAAGAATCAGGGATGCAACCAGATAGTTGGTGGCGGCGACGTGCTTGATCTCATCGGCGAATGTGCGCACGCCTTTGAACTCGCCGTTGGTCGGGGCGAAGCTATATTTATCCTCGGGCATGGCTTCGGCCGCGGGAACAAAATCGCGTTCCACTCTTGCGGTCGCACTGTCGACGACCTGGCTGAGGGTTTTCTTTTCGTCTTTGGTTTGCGCTTGCGGCAGGCCAAAACCGCAGAGGATCAACACTGACCCCAGAATCGCTGTGATCGTTTTCATCTTGCCTCCACTTAAAGTTAACGGTCGACTCAATCTCTCAGCACCGCCGGAGCCAGCTCCAATTCACTCGCCGTGATGCGATGTCCTCGCAGCGCCAGCACTCAGGGCGCCAGCGCGACTGCTGCCACGCCGAGGGCATCCGGAACCCCGATTCTTTTTGCCAGCGCGCCCCACAGCGTGGCTCCCACGGCCATGCCTCCCTGCAGCACCAGCAGATAAAACGACAGTGCGCGCGCGCGCACATAAGCCGGACACATGGTCTGAGCCGCCACATTCAGGCATGCCAGAATCCCAATCCAAGCCGCACCCGCAACCAGCATCACCGCACACAGCAGCGAAAAAGTCTCCGCCCGTCCGGCCGCAAAAGTCATGCCGGCAAAAATCAAGATGGCGGTAACCACCACGCCATCCACCGAAAGCTTTTCTCGCAAGCGAGGCAGCGCTAACGCTCCGAGCAGCGCGCCCAGCCCAAAGCAGCCGAGGAGCACGCCGTAACCCCTCGCCCCGTACGGACGCGCGATGATGGGCAGCAGCGCCAGCATCGCAACAGCCGCCACGCTGAACGTTCCCGTCCGCAGCAGTACCGACTTTGCCAGTCCGCTCTCGCGCACATAGGAGAAACCGTCGCCAATTGCCGACCATACGCGCTGAGTCTTGCCTCGAGCTTCTATCGGCCGCTTCCAACGATACAGAAACAGGATCACGCCCAGGAACGAAAACGCATTCAGCAAGAAGGTTGTGCCGCATCCGACCGCGGCCACAATCAAGCCCCCCATGGCCGGTCCCACTGCTCTCGCCACGTTGAATCCCGCCGAATTCAGAGCCACGGCTGAAGCATGTTGCTTCGCTGGAACTAACTCCGGAGTAATCGCCTGCCACGCCGGATCATTCATCACCGCACCGAGGCCCAGCAGAAACGTAAACAGCAACAGCACCCACGGGCCGACGCAACTGGTCAGCGTCATGATGCCAAGCGTCGCGGAAGCTAGCACCATCCATCCCTGAGTCAGCAAAAGAAAGCGCCGCCGGTCGACCATATCGGCCAGCGCGCCTGCGGGCAGAATGACGAGAAATACCGGCAACGCAGCCGCAGCCTGTACGAGTCCGACCATGAAGGGATTCATAGTCATTTGCGTCATCAGCCAGCCCGCGCCGACGTTCTGCATCCACGTGCCTGTGTATGAAATAACCGACGCAATCCACAGTGATCGAAACAGCGGCTCCCCTAACGGAGCCCAGGCAGAAACCGAACGCTTTGCAGCGATTGACTCCATCACCGGCATTTTGATCATTTCTGCCATAACAGCTGTCGTTCGTCGCTGATCGTTCGTCGTTTGCAACCTAACTACCAGCCACCAACGATTCCTTTCCAAACGGCCACTCTTTGATACGCCACGCTCGGACTGCATAAATCAGAATCCCGACTACCAGAATGATTGCAGCATAGCGAATCTCACGCAGGGCAACTTTGCGCGATACCAACATATAAACAAACCCGGCTGCTGCCAGTAGCGCGGGTAGAGGATACAGCCACATCCGGAACGGCCGTGGCAGCTCCGGTTGCCGGATGCGCAGTACGATCAGTCCTACAGCCTGCACCAGGTATTGCAGGACGATACGAATTACCACCAGAGAAGCAATCAAGTCGGCCAGCCGGAGGAAACAAAACAGCGCCGCAACACCGGTCAGAGCCAGCAGAGAAACATAGGGAAACTTGTGGACGGGGTGTACGCGCGCAAATGCCCGAAAATAGTTGCCATCGATCGCCGCCGCGTAGGGCACCCGCGAATATCCCAGGGTCAGAGAAAAAACCGACGCGAAGGCCGTCCACATCACCAGCATCGAAATTAGCGCCGCCGCACCATTTCCATAAACGCGCTGCATCAAGGTTGCAACCACATACAGTTTACTGTTCGATGCGCCCGCCTGCGCCAGTTCCTGCCAGGGAATGACACCTAAAATGCTGACATTCATCACTAGATATAGACACGCCACCGCAAGAATGGATAGCAAGAGAGCGCGCGGAATATTTTTCGTCGGTTCCTTGACTTCGTCCCCGAGAAAACAGACGTTGTAGTATCCGCCAATATCATAGGCGGCGATCAGCATGGCCGAACCCAAGCCGGCAAAGAAGTTCCACGAAAACGAAAACGCTCCCAGAGGCAGGTCAAATGCCCGATGCGCGTTGAAGTGGGTCAAGCCGGCGAAAATGATCCATCCGATGGTTAGCATCACGCCAGTCCAGAGGACCTTGGTCAGCCGCGCGATCGCCGTGATGCGCCGGTACAGAAGAAACGCCGTCAAGGCGCAGACGCCAATTGCGAGAAACGTCGCCGGCATGGCAACCCAGCTGAGCTGCAGAGTTCCGGCAACGGGAAGCTTCAGCGACCAGGTGCGAGTGGACCACACCGTTTCCAGGCGAGGCCAGAAGAATGCCGCGTATTGCGAAAGGCCAATCGCGCCCGATGCAATCGAAAGCGGAGCACTGAAGGAGAGTTGCCAGATGAAGAGAAAAGAAACGAGCCGGCCCAGTTTCTGCGGACCATAAATCTGGAGCAGGTAGCGATACGACCCGCCCGATCCCGGCATGGCCGCACCGAGTTCCGCCCAGACTAACCCGTCGCAGATCGCCAGCACTGCGCCGAGGATCCATCCCAACATGGCTTGTGGGCCGCCCATCGCGCTAATAATGAGAGGGATGGTAATGAACGGCCCGACGCCGATCATGTCGATCATGTTCAGCGCGGTAGCGGAGCCGAGCCCGATTCCGCGGACGAGTTGCGGCTTGGTGTCGGATTCGCCTTCGAGTGGAATTGTCATGAAGTAGGTCGTTGGTCGCTGGTCGTTAGTCGTTAGTCGTTGGCGAACTGGTCGTCGCTCATCGGCGATTCGTAGTTCGCAACTACTCCCCGAACGACTAACGACCAACGACTACCGACTGCTCACCAAATTCACAAACAACCGCACCGCCCCCGGAACTCCCGCCGGAAGTTGCCGGAAGAACGCGTATCCCGTATAGATATACGTTCCCTTGCCATAGTGCGCGACTAGCAGCCCGCCTTTCTGCTCGCCTTCGCCCGGATCATGAGATTCGAGCAGCGGAGTAAAGTTGCTGTCCCACTGCGACATGAAGTACAGCCCGCGCTCCTGCACCCAGCCGTCGAAGTCCTTTTGCGTGATCTCATTTGGGTAATGAAAGATTGGGTTCGCTGGATCGAGAATCTTCACTGGCGCCTCTTCGACCGAAACGCGGGCCCGGCTGAGCGTTGCCGGATACGGCGTGTATTTGCCCGCATTAAAATCGATCGGCACGCCAAACGACCCCATTGTGTTGTATTGCACGACCATGCGCCCACCATTTTCGACGAACTCGAGCAACCGCTTGTTGTTCGCGATCACATCTTTCTGCGTATCGTAAGCGCGGATGCCGAGCACGATCGTCTGGTACTTGCTCAGGTCCTCGCTGGCCAACTTGTCAGCCGGAATCATCGTGACATTCATCCCGATCTGCTCGAGCACTGTGGGAATGTTGTCGCCAGCGCCCATGATGTATCCAATTTTGAGGTCTCTGGGGATCTGCACATCCACGATCGACACGCGCTGCACGGCAGGCTGGTAGTAATAAAAGGTGCCGAGATCTTCGCGCGTGACCACCGTATATCCCTCGCCGTAGTTGTGATGTCCGTTCTTCAATGAGGCCCGAATATCCTTTCGCCCCTCAGTCCGATTTCCCGGAATCACCTTGAAGTCAAGGCTCTGTTTCTCGCCGTGATCGTGAAACTCAAGCTCACGTTCCGCTGGTTCGACGCGCCAGGTCTCGGGAACCGCGACTTGCAACACTCCGCCATTCTTCTCTGGATCGCCCGCCCAGTGCGTTTCCGAGAGCGTCTTCGAGTCGAGATTACTCGACACATTGACCTTCACACGCGACTGCGGACCGTCCTCAGTAGGAATCACCTGCTCGCCCGTATCCAACATCACGGAAAACGCCGGTGCCACAGCCAGCGGACGCTCAGCAATCGCGCCCGAAGCATCCTTGTACCGCACCATGCAAACCGCAGACATCATCCCGGCCCTCGGGATAAACGCCATCGCCGTAAGTGGAGGTGGCGGAAAGGGAAGCCCCTGATATTGCGCGTCGTCAATAGTGTTGAGTGCCTCTGTCTCCGGATCGTTCCGATGCCAGTAGGGCCGCGTTGGAGCGGCCGTCGGTGGCACATAGATCCTGAAGCGGTCGACCTCCTCGTTTCCGGAATGCTCCCTGCTCAGAAGTTTCGAGTTCCATTCTGGTGGCGCTTGAATAGTGGCGGGGAAACTTTTCAGCGCCGGATCCGTCGAGAAGCGCGCGGTGATCTCAAACGTCCGCCCCGGCACGGCCATAAACGCATCGTCAGGATTCGACCCAACCGGAGCATCGACCGTGACGTGCAGTTCCGAGCCCTGCGCCAACGAGATCGCTTTGGCGATTTCAGTTCCCGTCAAATGCAACGATGGAAGAAGAGCGTTCTTGGCTTGCGATGAAAGTCCAGAGTCCTTGATCCGCTGTTCACATTTCAAGACCCTTGCGCCGCCCACACTCAGCGGGGCCACGGTTGACAGCGAGTCCTTTTCAGATGTCGTTACTGCCTCGTCGATAGCCTTCTTGATCTCGATTAACTCCGCCCGCAGCCACGGCACCTTTTTCTCTTCATCCCCCAGCCTCGACGCCAGCCCCGGCAGGGTCGTATCAATCCCATCAAAGAAGTCCTGCTCGTGGCCGTCTTTGTCTTTTGGCGAATCCACCACCGAATCCACCAGCTTGTAATGGGCAAATCGATCGCCCTTGGGAATCGAGACGCCACCCAGCGCTTGCGATCTCTGATGCCGCAATCCCTCGATTGCAAACTGCACGTACGACTCGCCAAGCAGCGGATCTTCTTTTCCAGTGTTCAGTTTTACCGTGTAATTGGCAGCATCACAGGTCGAAGCTCCAAAGCCGCATACGTTCCCGATGTACAGCTTTTTCGGCTGCCAGGGCTGCAATCCATCTTTGATTTGCTCTGGAAAACGGTTCGGATCGCCCGCTGCGCGGAACGCCTCTTTCGTCAAAATCGCCGATGCCTGATGATGTCCGTGCCCGTCGCGTTCCGTGCCCGAAAATCGCGCGATCAGCACGTCGGGCCGAAACGTCCGGATCACGCGCACGATATCGCCCAGCGGAATGTCGTGTCCCTGCCACTTCTGAAACGTCTCTTCCGGAGTCTTTGAATAGCCGAAGTCCGCGACTCGCGAAAATCTTTGCTCGATGCCATAGTAGCGATCCGAGGCCAACACCTCTAATGTCCGCACCACGCCCAGCACGTCGAACAGATTGCTGCCCAGTTCGTTCTGCCCACCTTCGCCTCGCGTCAGCGTCATGAGCAGCGTCGAAACGCCTTTCCCGCGCGCCTCCAGCGTCAGCATGCCGCCGTCTTCGTCATCGGGATGCGCATCCACCTGCATCAGCCGCCCCGTGGTTTGCAGGCGCCGCAACATCAGCTTCAGCCCCACTACGCCCGTTTCCTGCGGCAGGGGTTCATAGTAATGATCGACCGCGCTCTTGTCGGCCGTCTGCTCAGCGGCAGGCATCGCGGTTAAAGCCGCCGGTAGTACCAGCAGCATCGCAGTCGCGCGCCGGGTGCGCACAAATCCAGACCCGAACTTCTTTAGCATCGCAGACATGACCATCTGATGGATTTTCCTCAAATAAAGGAGCAAATATATTCCGCTCGTGTGGCCGCGGGCGTCCCGCCCACGAACTGCCGCCACCGGACAACTGTAGCTAGACCTCTATCCACTATCCACTAATCAGTGCCGCCGACGATCCGACCCATTTCATATTCTTATTGTGATCCACACCCATCATCAGACCGCGGCCCATGCGGACGATCGTCAGCACCGGAAGTAATTCATCGAGCCACACATACATGATCCGGAGTTCGACTTTGGTCGCGCCGTGCGGCGTCTCCACCACCGGCGTGAAATTCAATCGCTCCTGCAGGATGTATTCGCCACGTTTCGCGGCAGGAATGGCATCAATGTCGGCACGTGAAGGCGCAATCAGCACGCCCAATCCGGCAAACGAGTATAACGGCTTGAGCACAAAATTCTCCAGATCGGCCGGCACTTCCGGCAGTTGATCCAGAAACCACGTCCGCGGCACCGACGGATGCCTTAAATAAGGAATCGAATACTTGCTGATCCGGAAATACCAGTTCGGATGTCCGGCCCACTCCACATCCAGTTCATCCCGAAAGTTGAATGGCAAAGTCACGCCCTTGCGTTCCAGTTCATCCACGATGGTGCGGTTGTAAATCCGCTTAATCGGGACCCCCTTGCCCGCGTGCTCATAAAACAGCCGCCGCCCCTCTTTGCGAATCTTCGTGACGCAGACGGTTCGAATTCCGAGCAACTTTTCCGTCAGCAGAAAATCTGGGCGCGTCTTCTGCTCCTCCGGATGCACCTCCATCAACACCACGTTCGCCGGATCGTGCCCCGCCACGATTGCGTCCCGCAAAAGCTGTCCGTAGGAAGCTGAGTCCAGTCCACTCAAAAAGTAGCGAAGGTTCGTATCGAGTCCAAACACATCGATGTAAGCCTGCGCCAACACCGGCTGATACGCGTAAAGGGAAGGGAAGGCCTGTAACTCGACCAGCTTCGGCTGTAACTCGCCCGCCGAATCCCGCACCAGTCCGAAGTCCACCTGGATAAACATGGGATGCGGCGATTCATTCGGCACCCGAAACTCCGCGGGAATCGAAGCCTCCGAGCGCGCCCGATACTCGGGATTCTCCACCAACTGCCGGATCAGCGCTTTTCCGTCCTCCCCCATGCGCTCGACCAACGCGCTTGAAAAGAAACAGGGTGTCTCGCAAAGCGGGAATGGGACTTCCATCCCGCACCGCGCCGTCATCTCTCGTCGTAACTGCGCGTATTTTGCGGGAGTGAACTCAGCGTTGAACCGCTGCCGGAGGGCCGCAATCATTATGTGTCAACCTCAGCTCAATAACTTGGAGAGTCTTCTAGAGGGCGCCCGTGTCGAGAGCGTCTGGCGGGACTCGCCGCCTCAGGGACACGTTCTCCGAATACGTGTCGCGCCCCACGCGTCTCTGGATTGTTCCCAAAAAGTCAGTTGGCCTGATCGTGCCATGAATCTTTACGATGCCGTTCTTCTTGGCTCCAGCCAAGTCGACTTCGCAGAACGATGTTTGTCCCGACTTCCTCTCCGCGATCGTACCCGTCAATTTAATTTCGCGCGGCTCAGGCTCGCCCGCGTAATCGCGCAAAAACGCCTCGACACGGCTTCCGTTTTCCTTGAGTATGAGTTCTATTCCCGACGGATAGGGCAATCCACCAACGGTAGCAAGAGAAGAAAAAGATTCCTGGAACCGCACACCGGGACGTGAGACACACTGGCAATGTGCTCGATATGCCCAAGCCGAGATCATCACGACCATCGCAATTGTGATTTTTCGGAGCACAGAACGCCTTTCGTCCGCCGTTTTTCTCTGCGCTCTCCGCGTCTCGGCGGTGAAAACGCTCTACGCATCAATCAAAAACTGCCCGCCGCGCATGATCTGCTCGCCGTCGACCCAGATATCGAAATTTCGTCCCACCACATCAATGTGCGTCGACGAATACCACTCCGCTCCGGTGTGCGCACCATACGGATTGCCAAACGCAATGTGGACGCCCGGGTATTTCTCATCCTGCAAGATCTCACCGATCACATCTTTCAGTTCGATGTTGGTCCCAATGGCAAACTCGCCCACCCGATTGCTGTTCTCATCAGTATGCGTGTAGGCCCAGAAATCGTCTTTCAATTCCTTATTCGCGGAGTGTGCTGCGATCACGCGATTCCCCTTCACCTGGATGGTCAGCGGATTCGACTTCAAGTCGCCAAACTTCGCGCACAAATAATCGCCCACCACTCCATCAATTACAAATGTGCCGTTCACCTCGCCCGGAGTAGTGAACACTTCACCGCCCGGCAGGTTCCCCCACTTTTCCGGACTGATAATGCCGCTCGTCTTCACCCACTGGTAATTCGGGTTGAAGTCCGCTACCAGGTCCGTACCGGCAGGCGTCTTCGCACGGATTTGTTTCGCCTTGCGCACCGTCTCCAGTACCTTCACGCTCAGCCGGTCCACCTTCTGAAAATCCGCGCGCATACCTTCCACCATAATCCGCTTGTTGACGTTGACCATGTGGGCATGCCGGATTTTGCGGCGATTCACCATATCCGTCATCTGCATGCGCGACTTCAGTTCGTTGGACTGCGCCTGCACCGCAAAAATGCTGACCTGACTGGTGTCCAGATCCCCCGCGATCGCTAGCGGCAAATCGGTCAGAGGACGAGCCGCCATATCCTCCAGCACCCACGTCTGATACCGGCAGCCCACCTCTTCGAGTTCGCGCACCAGAGCCGCCGCAATCTCCAGGCTCACTTCATCGGTGATGACGGTGACTTTTTCCGACGCCTGCACGCGCAGGCACACGCGCACCGCATTCCGCGCCCCCGGCGTCAGTTGCGGATCGAACGCCATTTGATTCAGTTGTCGGTTGGATTGTTCCGCAGTATTGATCGAAGTCTTCATCAAACTCATCAGCCGGTCCGGGCGGTGGGCACACTTTCCAGTTCGTCCACGCCCACCTCAGTCTCCTCAATGATGTAGTCCATCACGGCTTTCATGTCGCCGGTCTTGCGGTAGACCTGCAACTGCCGGTCCGCGCCCGTGCCCATCTTCATAATCTCGCGGATGTACTCCACTTCTTCCCGGCAATCCAGTTCATCCAGCACGTCATCCACGAATTCCAGATACTCTTCGAGCAGCGTGCGCTCCGGAACTTCCTCCTGCTTGCCGAAGTCAATCAGCTTGCCATCGATCCCATAGCGCGCCGCGCGCCACTTGTTCTCCATCAGCAGCGACCGCCGGTACAGCCGGAATCCCTGATTTTGCGAGTACAGTTTGTACAACTTGGCCACGGTCGCCTGGATCAATGCCGCTAAAGCAATCGTCTCGTCGACCCGCATGGGAAGATCGCACACCCGGAACTCCAGCGTGTCAAAGAATGGATGCGGCCGGATATCCCACCAGATTTTCTTCGCGTTATCGATCGAGTTCGTCTTCACCAGCAGCTTGACGTAATTCTCGTACTCGCCCCAGCTCGGAAAATAATCTGGCAGGTTGGTTCGAGGAAACTTGTCGAACACCTTGCAGCGATACGATTTCAGACCCGTATCCATCCCCAGCCAGAAAGGCGAATTCGACGAAAGTGCCAGCAGGTGCGGCACAAAATACCGCGCATGATTCATCAGGTGGATCAGCGTCTCGCGATCCTCGATGCCGACGTGCACGTGCAGCCCGAAAATGAGGTTGGCTCGGGCCACCAGTTGCATATCTTCGACAATATTCTTGTAGCGCTCACCCGGCGTAAGTTCCTGCGCGCGCCAGTCCGCAAAAGGATGCGTTGCCGCCGCCGCCAGCCGCAGCCCATTCTCCCGCGACAGGCGGATCATGTGGCGGCGCAGACTCTTCAGTTCTTCCCGGGCTTCCTTAATATTGGCGCAAACCGATGTCCCCACTTCCACCACCGACTGGTGCATCTCCGTCTTGACCCGTTCCTGCAGGACCAACTTGCCCTTCTCGATGATCTCGGCGTGAATATGCGACCGAAGATCCCGAGACTCAGGATCGACTGTCTGATACTCCTCTTCGATTCCAAGAGTGAATGTAGGCTTCATCACGGCATCC
>Ga0210399_10004194_pt1 | contig 11190 bp, 9 predicted proteins | sample IncBWC14MmetaG_FD_150865 | JGI IMG/M metagenome (GOLD analysis project Ga0210399, IMG submission 150865) | Forest soil microbial communities from Barre Woods Harvard Forest LTER site, Petersham, Massachusetts, United States - Inc-BW-C-14-M | ecosystem: Environmental > Terrestrial > Soil >...
AAGGCCGACGCTTGATGCCAACGGGCGGGAAAATGGTCCTGATGAGGTCCCTTACCGAATTCGCCAAGACGACTCTCATTGGCGGATTTCTTATCATCCCGCCAGTCTACATCTCGCTACTCTTGCTGGCCAAAGCGACCCAAGCGCTTTTGGCCTTGATGAAACCGATTACGGAGGAGATCCCCGCCGCCTCGCGTTCCGCGAGGTCCTGGCAGTCCTCGCACTGGCGGCCGTCGAGGACTGACGTGAAATTTTGAAATCCATGCGACCGAAGTGATCTCGTAGCTGGCCTGATTTCGGCCGAGAGTGCCACACTGCTGCGATGGAGGACATGCCATGGCCGAGACGATGAAGCTGCATTGGTCGCCGCGCTCGCCTTACGTACGCAAGGTGATGATCGCGGCTCACGAGCTGGGACTGGCAGGCAGGCTGCAGACGATGCGCACGGTCGTGGGAGGCACGATGCCGCATCTCGAGCTGATGCACGAGAATCCGCTCGGGAAGATTCCCACGCTGGTGCTGGCGGACGGCACGATTGTCTACGACTCGCCGGTAATCTGCGAGTATCTCGACACGCTGCACAACGGACCGAGGCTGTTCCCCGACTGGCCCGATCGATTGACCGCACTGCGCCGGCTGGCGCTGGGCGACGGCATGCTGGATATCGCACTGGCTTGGCTCGGCGAGCGCTTCCGACCTCGGGACATTCAGAGCCATCCGCACATGACGCTGTGGCAGGCCAAGATGCGGTGTTGCGTCGACGCGCTGGAGCAGGAAGCCGACGCGCTGGCAGCAAGCCGCTTCACCATCGGCCAGATCGCCATCGGCGTCGCACTTGCGTATCTGGACTTCCGTTTTGCGGATTTGAACTGGCGCGATGGACATCCGCGCCTTGCCGCCTGGCACGCCGCATTCGACGCCCGTCCGTCGGTGCTGGCCAATCCTCCAGTGGACGATCGATGAGCGCAAACAGCGCGCGGTAGATGCGATTGTTTCTATATGGCACGCTACTCGACCCCGACACGCTGGCGAGGCGTGGCGGCGCAAGTGCTGTTCGCGCGCGGCTTGTTGCTGCGACACTGCTTGGCTGGAAACGCGTCAAAATGCGCGATGGGCGCTATCCGACCTTGCGACGCGACCGTACCGGCAGCGTTCGCGGTGCCGTCGTAACCGTGCGGGGACACGTCCTTGCACGGCTGGCGGCCTACGAAGGGCCGGCCTATCGACTGACGCGGGTTGTCGTTGACACGCCGAACGGCAAGACTGCCGCAAACGCCTGGATCGCACCGGGCGGAACCCACGTTTCGTGGAAGGCCGAGCGGAGGTGTCTTGTTGGAGCCAGTTACCAGTCCTGCAATGCCAAGTCGGTCTCGGGCAGCCCGTTCACCTGCCATGCTTCAACGCCGCCGCGATACCAGTAGACCTGGGTGCAACCACGTGCCACGAGACGCAATGCCAGATTGTAACTGGTGAACCGCTCGGAATTCACGCAGTAGACGACAATAGGCGCCGACAGGTCACCTCTGGTGAGATTTTGTACCTTGCGGCGGAAGCGGTTCTGCACGGTTTCGGAGAAACCGGCTCCGTGGCCCGTCCCTTGTAAGCCGATTGCATTCGGTACCGACCGGCCCCAGGAGTCCTGAGCGACATCGATCAATATCGGCTTCAGTCGTGCCAGCAGCTTGACAAGCTCGCCTGTGCGGATAGTCATCGCGACGGGCACAGTGGTCGGAGTGTGTCCAACGCGATCAGTATGCAACACATTGTCGGGCGCGACACCGAAATCGGCGTCTTCGTCCGCGTGATCGCGCAGCCCGGCAAGCCGCAGCCCTTCTTGCACGTGACGCATTTGCGTCAGGTAAGCGGGATCGGGCAGGCCGCGTGGCGTCATGGTGGGTGGCAGACTTCGAACGGTCGCAAACGGCCAAAGACGATTGGCCTCGGCCAGTGCGCGGTGAGCGTCGTCGAGCCGGCCTATCAATGCAAAGGCGCTGGCCATGAAGAGATGGCATTGCGCGCGCCAGGTCGGCGGCGCCATACCGCCGGTGGCGAGCGCGCGTTGGTACCATTCTATCGACGCCTCATCGCGACCAAGCAGCAACAGGGCAATGCCGATCCGCTGGTATGAATGCCGGTTATATGACGAAAGGGGGTCCACACGGATCGATCGCTGGAGCAATGGGATCGCCTCGTCCGGCTGTCCTACGGCCAATTTAAGGAAGCCGAGTATCCGATATGGGTCGGGGACGTTCGGATAAAGCTCGATGACTCGCTGGTAGATTGCGATCGCCTCGGGCAGATTCCCTTGTGCCCGCAGCAAACCGCCTCGGAGTGGCAAGACCCTTTCGCTGTCCGGCTCGATCGCCTCTGCCGCAGAAACGAGTTTGGCCGCTCGTTCGATGAGGTTCTCGTTTCCTCGGGTATTATATTCAGGGATTACGAAGCGGTCCACCAAGTTACCGGCGAGATGACACAGAGCTCGAACCGAAAACGGATCCAGGTGCAGCGTCTGCTCGAACAGCGCGGCCGCCTGCGCCCACTCTGAGGGGGTGCTTGCCTTGCGCCACGCCGACAACCCGCGGAACAGAAGGTCGGACGCGTCCGGATTGTCCGGTCTCTCCCGCGCGCCGCGGGCGCTTTCAGCGTCCAACACCTGGATGCCCAACACTGCCCTCAGCCGACTGACTATCTCCTCCTGGCCGATGCCGAGCTCCCTTACATTCTGGTCGAAGCGGCCTGCCCATACGTGCGCGTTGGTTTCGGTGGAGATCAACTGCACGTTCACGCGCAGCATCTCACCCAGCTTACGCACGCTACCTTCGACCACGTAGCGTACACCGAGTTCCTCGCCGATCCGCCTGACATCGACAGGCTTGCCCTTATAGGTGGCGGCGGAATGGCGGGCTATGACCAAGGCGCCCTGCAGGTAGGACAAGTCTGTAGTCAGGTCCTCGGTGATGGCTTCGGCAAGGTAGTCCTCGTTTCCATTGCCACTGAGGTTGGCAAACGGCAGGACCACCAACGAGAGCCTTGGAGCCTTAGCAATGCTAAGGTCCGGCAGCGATACCGGTGAGTGAACCGCCTTCGGCACAGTGGTGGCGAGCCGCAATACAAAGGCCTCCACCGGACGGGCGATGTTCTTCAGATTGATTGCGCCGAGGGCGTCAAACGCGATATCGGGTCTGTCGCGGAGATGATCGCGCACCGCTCGCGAGACGCAGATGCCACCCGGCGGACATTCAGCCTGGAGCCTCGCCGCCACGTTCACGACGTCGCCGTGGACGTCAGTACCATCTGGAATCACATCGCCGATGTTGATGCCGACGCGAAAGCGGATGGTCCGATCGGGCGGGTGATCGCTATCATAAGTCTGTACCTGTTCCTGCACCGTCAGGGCGCAACGCACCGCACCGTCGATGCTGTCGAACGCGATGAGCAGGGAGTCGCCTCCTGTGTTAACGATCCTGCCGCCATGCTCGTTGATTGACGGGTCGAGCACAGTCCTGCGCAGAGTCCGGAGCCGTTCGAGTGTTCCCGTGTCATCCAACCCGATCAGACGGCTGTAACCGACAATGTCGGCATAGACCACGGCGATCAGCTTCCGACCGCCCCGTGTTCGTCCGATCCCGTCGGATGTGCTGGAAGACGCCTCCATGGTACAGCGCTCCCCACCTCAACGCGCTCCGCCGAGGAGGTAGACACCCCCGACGGCAGGTCCGGATGGCGCTCGAGCCGTTGATTGCGGCACAGCCGCGCCATGCCATGAGCTACGCTATCACCACTGTGCGAATGACGCGAGTATACGGGCACGGGCTGATTGCAATAGCCAATGACGGCGGACAGCTTGGTTTGCGGCAGCGGCCCGATTGCTCAGAGGACCACAGGCAGCCCCTGCCAATCGCGGCAGCCTGGGGCTAGACTAATTTGCAATACTGAACAAATTGGTCCCAACTCGCACAGGGACCGGAGGGAGATAGATCGCCATGTTGCAGCCACCGCCGGCCCGACCCGGCATGCGCGAGGACGAAGTCGACACGCCGGCGCTGTTGATCGACCTCGACGCATTCGAGTCAAATCTGAACCAAATGGCCGAACTCCTGGCACCCACCGGGGCGAAGCTCCGGGCGCATGCCAAGACCCACAAATCGCCGGTGATTGCAAAGCTTCAAATGGCGCGCGGCGCGATCGGCCAGTGCGTGCAGAAGGTGGCCGAGGCCGAAGCGCTCGCCTGGGGTGGCATTCCGGACATTCTGGTGAGCAACGAGGTGGTGGGCGCATCGAAGCTGGCGCGCCTCGCGGCATTGGCGGGCATCAGCAAGGTCGCGGTATGCGCCGACGATGCAGCCCAGGTGGCGGCGATCGAGACCGCCGCGGCGGATGCCGGCATTCGCCTGCCGGTGCTGGTGGAGATCGATGTCGGCGCGGGCCGCTGCGGCGTGGCGCCTGGCCCGGACGCGGTGGAACTGGCAAAGCGCATCGCGGCCTCGAAGCATCTGATCTTCGGCGGTTTGCAGGCCTATCACGGCAGCGCGCAGCACCGGCGGACCGTTGCCGAGCGCCGCACGATGATCGACCACGCGATCGATGGCTCGCGCCGCACCGTCGAGCAGCTTCGCCAGCAGGGGCTGGATTGCCCCATCGTCGGCGGCGCGGGCACCGGCACGTTCCAGCTGGAATCCGCGTCGGGCGTGTATAACGAAATCCAAGCCGGCAGCTACGTGTTCATGGACGCCGACTATGCGCGCAACCTGGACGAGGCCGGCGCGCCGATAGCGACGTTCCGCCATTCGCTGTTCGTGCTGGCGACCGTGATGAGCGTGCCGCACAAGGGCATCGCCGTGGTGGATGCCGGACACAAGGCGGTCGCGGTGGACAGCGGCCTGCCTACGATCTGGCAGCGGCCGGACATCCGCTACGTCGGGGCGTCCGACGAGCATGGCAAGCTGGAGGTCGGATCGGAGACGGAGGCGCCGAAGCTTGGCGAAAAGCTGCGGCTGGTGCCGGGTCATTGCGACCCGACAGTGGACCGCTACGATTGGTATGTCGGCGTCCGAAACGGTCGCGTCGAGTGCCTATGGCCGATCGCAGCGCGCGGCGGGATGTATTGAAGAAGGCCCCAGATGGGGTCGTGCAGGCGCGCAGTTGCTAGCGTGGCGGCGGCGGGATCCGATCTACGGGGAGCCCCCCGGCCGCCAGTCCGCCGGCGTATCATGATCGGGATGCTGGTAGATTGTGATCCGCGTCAGGTCCTCGGGCGGGCTGCCCTCGCCGGTCGCACTCGCGGGTGCGCCGGCCAGCAGCGATGCGCACCAATCGAGCCGGCTTTCGATACCCATCACCAGACGCGGCGTCACGGCCGCCGGATTATCCAGGCTGCCGATGCTCACATCGATGTGGTCAGGCCGCTTGCGGTAGCGGAACGTCAGCGGCGTGCCGCAACGCGCACAGAAGCCGCGTTCCGCTGCCGACGAACTCGCGAACAGTGATGGCGGGTTGCGGGTCCATGCGATGTCGGTGTCGTCCACGGCCGCCCAGGCGAAGAACGGTCCGCCGACCGCCTTTTGGCACATTCGGCAATGGCAGATGCCCGAACGCTCCGGCATTGCGTAGAGCGAGTAGCGGACGGCGCCGCATTGGCAGCCGCCGGACAGTATAGGCTTGCGTGTTTCGCTCATGGGCATTGTCCCGGATCGCGTTATGCTGCAACGGACATTCAGTCGGAGGAGACCAAATCATGCGCGCCGTCTGGTACGACCGGCAAGGCCCGGCACGCGACGTTCTGGTCTGCGGCGAGTTGCCGACACCGGAGCCCGGCAATTACGAAGTCCGCGTGAAGGTGGAAGCCGCCGGGGTGAACCCGTCGGACACCTATCGCCGTCGCGGTCCGGCGCCCGCCATGGAGTATCCACGCGTGGTCACCTGCAGCGACGGCGCCGGCGTGGTTGATGGCGTCGGCGCCATGGTGCCGCAGAGCTGGGTTGGCAAGCGGGTCTGGTTGTACAACGGACAGCGCAACGGACGATGGATGGGCACCGCGGCGGAATACATCGCGCTGAACGTCGATCTGGTGACCGAACTGCCCGCGCATGTGTCATTCGCGGAGGGCGCCACACTCGGTGTCCCGTGCATGACGGCGCATTACTGCGTGTTCGTCGGTGGCTCGGTGCAAGGGCGGACGTTGCTGATCACCGGTGCAGCCGGTGCGGTCGGACACTACGCCGTCCAGCTTGCCAAATGGGCCGGAGCGACGGTGATCGCCACGGTCAGTTCCGACACGAAGGCCGCGCGCGCGAAAGCGGGCGGCGCCGACGTCACGATAAACTATCGCCAAGAGGACGTTGCGGCGCGCGTGCGTGACGTCACCGGCGGCGCTGGAGTGGATCACGTGGTGGATGTCGATTTCGGCGGCAATCTGGCCGCGACGCTTGGCTGCGTGCGGGCCAACGGCAGCATCGCGATTTACGCCTCGAACGGCGATCGCACCCCGCGCGTGCCGATCGGCGAACTGATGCAGCGAAATGTATCGCTGTATCCGATGTCGTTGCCTGGTTCGCCGCAGGCATCGCGCAAGCGCGCACAGAGCGACATCGCGCAGTGGATTGCAGCGGAGCAGCGCAAGCTGTCGGTCGCGGCGCGCTTCCCGCTTTATGAGGCGGCTGCCGCACACGAGGCGGTGGAGCGCGGCGACAAGGTCGGCACCGTCGTCATCGAGTGCGCGAGAAAGACGCTGGGCAACCTGTCGATCCGTCCGACCTAACCAGAAAAGGCGGGCATCACCTCCTGCGCAAACAGCTGCAATGAGCGCAGCGTTTGCTGGTGGGGCAAAGTGCCCCAGGCAAACGCGCATATCACATAATTGCAGCCGCTCGCCTCCACCAGCTGGCCCACTTGCTCGCGCACGCGCGCTGGAGAGCCAAAGATCACGGTCTCATGCTGCGCGGCCGTCTCCCATGCGAAGAGCGCATCTACGCTGTGGTCATCATGGTCATGCCACAACTTGGTGATTGAGTCGTACCAGTCCCTGTGGGCACCGCGCGCAACTGCGAGGGCGTCGTCGTCGGTGTCCGCCACGAACACCTGACGCAGAATTCCGACCTTGGGCGCGGCGACGTGGCCATTTAGTCTGCCCGAGTCGTGCCGGTGAAGCTGCCAGGTTTGCCAATAGGCGTCGGCATGCTCGCGCACAGAACCAGCCGGGCCTAGACCAACGAAATTGAAACCATGCCGCGCCGCATACTGGACGCTCTCTGGGTTGTGCGTCGGGTACCACAGCGGTGGGTAGGGCTTCTGAAAGGGACGCAATTCCATAGGCACGTCGCTGTACTGGTAATGCTCGCCGTCGAATGTCAATCGGCTGTGGGTCAACCCGGAGACAAGTACCGTGAGCGCCTCGTTGAAGATTGCGCGCGTGCCTGCAGGATCGACACCGTAATAACGCAGTTCGTACGGTGTGACGCCGCGGCCGACGCCCAGCTCGAGACGGCCGCCGGAAAGCTGGTCCAGCATGCAGACTTCTTCGATGAGCCTCAGGGGATTGTAGAGCGGCAGCAGGTAGACGAGCGGTCCCAGGCGGATTCGCTGCGTGCGCTGAGCAGCAGCGGCAAGGAACAGTGCCGGCGATGGCGCCATGCCAAGAGGCGTCGCGTGATGCTCTGCCAAATGATAGCAGAAGAACCCGGCTGCATCCGCCGCCTCCAGGAGCTGCAACCGGTCCTCGTAGAGCTGGTGCAAGGGCGCGGCGCCACGGTCGATCCAATCGAACAGTCCAAAGGCTACCTGTGTCATGCGGCGATCCCCTTGCTTCGTTTGAATTCGGCTCAAGCCGCGCGACGCTGTCCCGCTCGGACTCTTCTGCCAAGCCGATTTGGCTCCCCTTTCACCGAACCCCTGCTAGCCAACCAGACATGCCCGCCGTGTCAAGAGCACGCTGCACGCCAGGATTCGCTCAACGATCAAAGCCGATCACGCGATTGACCAGGACCATAGATGCGCAGGACGGTTACGTTTCCCGCAGTGTGATCGCTGCCCGTGTCGGGATCGACGATGTACATCAATCGATAGCCCGCCACGAAGCGCTCCCTCACGCCTGCATGCTGACCAAGCGGAAGCCGGCTTGGATGGTTGCCCAGATCGCGCAACGCCGTTCGAATCGATCGCAGCCGGTCGTGTGCCTCGCGGCCCGACCCAGGCTGCATCAGCCAACTTCTGACACCGGCCAGATCCCGAGCGGCGTCAGATGCGAGGCTGACGGTCCGAGGCACCGTCGATGGTTCGCGAACTCAGGTCGGCGCCGGGAGCTTGGGCACTGGGAGCGGCACTTCCTGATCAAGGCTGTCAAGCCAAGCCTCAAGTTCGGGGCCGGAAATCACCTCACCGGCTTCGGCATGACGACGAGCGAGCGCAAGTTCTGCGCCCTCACGCTTCAGACGCAAAATACGCTGTTCATCAGACTCGCGTCTGTGCTGATAGGTCATGCGGGCCTAAGCCTCGATCTCCTCGCGATCGACGCCGCCGTCGCCATCCTCGTCGGGCTTCGGCAGGGCGGGCAGCGCAGCCTCGATGATCTCGAAGTCGAGCTTGCCGTCCTTCATCGTGACCTTCACCGAGCCACCCTTCACCAGCTTGCCGAACAGCAACTCCTCGGCCAGCGGCTTCTTGATGTACTCCTGGATCACGCGCGACAGCGGACGTGCGCCGTACAGCTTGTCGTAGCCGCGCTCGGCCAGCCACTCCTTCGCAGCCGATGACAGCTCGATGGTCACGTTGCGATCGGCAAGCTGCGCCTCGAGCTGCATGACGAACTTCTCGACCACGCGCCCGACGATCTCCGGCGTCAGGCCGGCAAAGGCGATCGTCGCATCGAGGCGGTTGCGGAACTCCGGCGTGAACAGGCGCTTGATCGCATCCTCGTCCTCGCCCTCGCGGCCCTCGCGGCCGAAGCCGATCGCCTCCTTCGCAAGATCCGATGCACCGGCATTCGTCGTCATGATCAGGACCACGTTGCGGAAGTCGACCGTCTTGCCGTTGTGGTCGGTCAGCTTCCCGTGGTCCATCACCTGAAGCAGAATGTTGAACAGGTCCTGATGCGCCTTCTCGATCTCGTCCAGCAGCAGCACGGCGTGCGGATGCTGGTCGATCGCGTCGGTCAGCAGCCCGCCCTGGTCGAAGCCGACATAGCCAGGCGGCGCACCAATGAGCCGGCTCACGGAATGCCGCTCCATGTATTCCGACATGTCGAAGCGGATCAGCTCGATGCCCATGGTGGACGCCAACTGGCGCGCGACCTCGGTCTTGCCGACGCCGGTCGGCCCGCAGAACAGGTAGTTGCCGATCGGCTTCTCCGGCTCGCGCAGCCCGGCTCGCGCCAGCTTGATCGCGGCCGCCAGCGCCTCGATCGCCTTGTCCTGGCCGAACACCATCGCCTTCAGGTCGCGCTCCAGATTGCGCAGCGTCTCCTTGTCATCGGCCGACACGCTCTTCGGCGGGATGCGGGCGATCTTCGCGACAATTTCTTCCACGTCGCGCAACGTGACGGTCTTCCGCCGCTTGTGCTCCGGCAGCAGCATGCGCGAGGCACCGACCTCGTCGATCACATCGATCGCCTTGTCGGGCAGTTTGCGGTCGTGGATGTATTTCGCCGACAACTCGACGGCCGCACGGATCGCTTCGTCGGTATAGCGCACCTTGTGGTGCTTCTCGTAGTTCGCCTTCAGGCCGCGCAGGATCTTCACGCTGTCTTCAAGCGTCGGCTCGTTCACGTCGATCTTCTGGAAGCGGCGGACCAGTGCGCGGTCCTTCTCGAAGTAATTCCGAAATTCCTTGTAGGTGGTCGAGCCGATGCAGCGCAGGTTGCCCGACGCGAGCGCCGGCTTCAGCAGGTTCGAGGCATCCATCGCGCCGCCGCTGGTGGCGCCGGCGCCGATCACCGTATGGATCTCGTCGATGAACAGGATGGCGCCCTGCTGGTTCTCCAGCTCGGACACCACGGCCTTCAACCTTTCCTCGAAATCGCCGCGATACCGCGTCCCGGCGAGCAGGGCGCCCATGTCGAGCGCATAGATGGTCGAGCGGCCCAAGACCTCCGGCACATCGCCCTCGACGATCCGCTTCGCGAGGCCCTCGGCAATCGCCGTCTTGCCGACACCTGGATCGCCCACATAGAGCGGGTTGTTCTTGGTGCGGCGGCAGAGGATCTGGATGGTGCGCTCGATCTCCGGCTCGCGACCGATCAGCGGGTCGATCTTCCCTGCCATCGCCTTCTTGTTCAGGTTCACGCAGTAGTTCGACAGGGCGTCCTGATTGCGCCGGTTCGGCTTCTCCTCGCGTTCCTGTTCCTGATGGGTCTCGGGCTGGCTGCCGGAGCCCTGCACAGGACGCTGAGCGGCCCGGCCCGGCGCCTTGGCGATGCCGTGGCTGATGAAATTCACCGCATCGAGCCGGGTCATGTCCTGAAGTTGCAGGAAATACACCGCATGGCTCTCGCGTTCCGAGAACAACGCCACCAGCACGTTGGCGCCGGTCACCTCGTCCCGCCCGGAGGACTGGACATGGATCGCGGCGCGCTGGACCACGCGTTGGAACCCGGCGGTGGGCTTCGGATCGCCTGCCCTGTCGGTCGCCAGCCCGGCCAGATCCTTGTCAAGAAATTCGGACAGATCGCCCCGCAGCTTGTCGAGGTCCACGCCACAGGCACGCAGGACGGTGGCGGCGTCCGTGTCATCGGCCAAGCCAAGCAGCAGGTGCTCGAGCGTCGCATATTCGTGGCGGCGGTCACTGGCCAGCGACAATGCGCGGTGCAGCGTCTGTTCGAGGTTACGTGAAAGCATTGTCGTCGACGCTCCTACGCGCTGAAGTCTGAAGCTGGAATCCGATCATCCCCGGCGGCTCGGCGCGCCGTCAACTCAGGCAAAGTCCGTACACCAATCAGGCACTCGTCAGGTATATATACTCCCAATCCCTGCAATCATTCCTTCTCGATCGTGCATTGCAGGGGGTGCTGGTTCTGCCGTGCCAGATCCATCACCTGGGTCACCTTCGTCTCGGCCACCTCGTAGGTATAGACGCCGCACACCCCGACGCCGCGGCGGTGCACGTGTAGCATGATCCGGGTGGCCTCCTCGCGGGATTTCTGGAAAAACCGTTCCAGCACGTGAACAACGAACTCCATCGGCGTATAGTCGTCGTTCAGCA
>Ga0210399_10004196_pt1 | contig 11188 bp, 10 predicted proteins | sample IncBWC14MmetaG_FD_150865 | JGI IMG/M metagenome (GOLD analysis project Ga0210399, IMG submission 150865) | Forest soil microbial communities from Barre Woods Harvard Forest LTER site, Petersham, Massachusetts, United States - Inc-BW-C-14-M | ecosystem: Environmental > Terrestrial > Soil >...
CACTAATGCAGGGATTTTGGTTCGCGGCAGATGAGATGATTTTGATACCTTCATCTCATTGTGGTGCTTCGGCAATCGTCTTAGCTCCTCGATCGCGGCGCCGACATGGTGGCGGCCGCCGATCGTCGCGAGGGATGTGACGGACGTCATCCGATCCGACGCGAGGAAACTCCGGATCGGTGACGTTGTGCACGGAACCCATCGGAACCCCGCGCGATCCTTTCGCGGCCCGCGATCAGCCCCGGCGCGTTAATCTTAACACGCTCTTCCCGCGCAGAGAAATCAGACGCGGCCGTCCTGGCATGGTTCTGGCTATACCCTTGGCGGAGCCCCTGTCTTGTCCCGTTTCGGGGCAAGTGAGACGGCGACAGCCGCGCCGATGAACCAGAACTACACGCTGGCGTCGCGGCCGCAGACCAGCCCGGCTCGATCTTGCTGACCGACGTGTAGAGAAGAAGGAAGTATGGAATGTCAACTAGGAAGAGAAAAGCGATCCGCAAAACTGCACCGATTCTTGGTGCAGCCGCTGCGGGGTTGTTCTCAGTGATGGGAACAGCAATGGCGGCGGATATTTCGGCTCAGCCAGTCAGTCAGATCGTTCTGTCTGACGAAGCTGAAGTTACTTTCGTCGCTTGGAACAACGGCGACTACTATCCAGCGCCCAGCCGTGGATCTTGGGGTAAGGGTGCTGCTGCCGTATGAGTGCCAATCGCACACGCAAGAACGGGATGAACGGCGGCGCCGTTCATCTTTCAAATTTGAAGATCGTCAACGGCTGTCTCGCGTTCGATGTTTGCTCGGGCAAATTTCACCGCATTAGCGAAAGTGCAGCCTTTGTCATTTGCGAACTCAAACGACAGACCCCGTTCGGAACGCTCATCACCTCCTATTCGCAGCGCTACGAAATATCGCCAGCTATCGCTGCGCGGGACATCGAACTGTTCTTGAATGACCTATCGGTGGTACGATGACCAAGCAACTAAGCATCGCTGTCAGTGGCTTGCACCGTGGTGATAATCCACAACCCGGTCCCGCAGTTATTCGGAGCATTCGTCGCCGGTATCCGTCCGCGCAAATAATCGGTCTGTCATACGATCTGCTTGAGAGCGGACTCTTCAGCAAATCGGATGATGGCGTTGATGCGGCGTTTTTGATGCCGTTTCCAAATAAAGGCCCCAATGCTCTTATAGAACGTTTGGATGAAATCTCCGAAATCTATCCGCTCGACATAGTCATTCCGTGTTTAGATTCGGAGATTCCCAACTACCTCGACCTGTCCGACGAGTTCAAATCTCGCCGGATCAAAACGCCCCTGTTAACCAAGAAATCCTTTGATCGGGGTAGCAAAGCCAATCTATTCCAACTCGGAAAAGCAGCCGGCGTTCGTGTGCCACGAACGATTGTCGTCTCTGATCTAATGGCTGCCCACAAGGCATGTGAGGAAATCGGGTTTCCTCTGTTCCTGAAAGGCAAGCAATATGGCGCAGGACGAGTAACATCGCCTGCTGAAGTCGCCTATGTGTTTCATTCGCTTATGGCGGCGTGGGGTGGCCCTGTGATCGCACAGGCCGCAGTTTTTGGCAGTGGCGACGAATACGATGTGGTCGGTCTTGGTGACGGGCGGGGCGGCCTGCTTGGTTCCTGTGCTATTCGCAAGATCATGTTGACCGGCAACGGCAAAGCGTTCGGTGGAATCGTTGTTGCCGATCCGGCTCTCCAAGAGAGCGTGGAAAAAATCATCAGGAAACTGAAATGGTGGGGCCCGTTCGAGCTTGAATTTGTCAAGGGTAAACAAGGTCACGAGCTAATCGAAATGAACCCACGGTTTCCGGCTTGGACTGACTTTCCGTCTCAGATCGGATGCAACCTGCCAGCCATGCTGGTTGACATGCTTCTTTCGCTCCCGGTAGCTCCGGCCTCTCCGTGTGAACCAGGACGAATGTTCATTCGTCATAACCTTGATCTTGTGGGAGACATTTCGCAGCTGGCGGAATTGTCCAGTGGCTCCCTGATTGGAGACGCACAACCGAATCTGTTGCCATCCTTGGAGCCTGTGAACTAATGCGTGCCCCGCAATCAAAAACGTATTCGCCACCGACCATAACGGGGGAGTTGGGTCGCGGTGACGCCGTCGTCGCCCGCAACCCTCACAATCGGAACGACGTGCCATTTTGTGATCAAATCGACGGGGTCAACATTGACGACCTTGTCAACCAATTCGGTTCGCCTCTTTTCGTCTTCTCCGAACGAACTGTGATTGAGACGGCGCGGCGGGCTAAAAAAGCCTTCAACGACGTGTATCCGAATACGACGTTTGGTTGGTCTTACAAGACCAACTATCTCAAAGCGATCTGTAACATCTTCCACAAAGAGGGATGGATCGCCGAAGTCGTTTCTGATTTTGAATATCAGAAGGCCGAACAAGCTGGCATTGCGGGCAAGGATATTATCTATAATGGTCCCTGCAAGTCGCGTGAGAGCCTTGAGCACGCCTTGCGTCAAGGCTCCCTGGTGCAAATTGACAATTGGGACGAGCTTCGAGTGATCGAAGAAATTGCGTCTACAATGTATCGCCGCGTCGATGTTGGCGTCCGTATTTGGATGGACACCGGTTTGACTCCGGCTTGGTCCAAGTTTGGATTTGCCTTGGCCAACGGCGAGGCGGCACGGGCTGTGTTGCGTGTTATCTCAAATCCACATCTGAATCTGCACACTCTGCACAGCCACATCGGCACCTATGTTCTGGAACCGAAAGCCTATGCTGTTGCCGCAGAGCGACTTGTTACCTTGCGAGAGATGGTCTTTCGCAAGACCGGCCATCTTGTGCCTTGTATTAATCTCGGTGGCGGTTTTCCTTCCAACAGCTTAATGCACGAAATGCCCGAGAACACTAAGGTGCCACCGATTGAACAGTACGCCGAGGCGATTGCTGGCGTCCTGAATGCGCTCCCTCGCGCACAGCGCCCACAATTGCGACTCGAAACCGGTCGCCACCTGATCGATGACGCGGGCTACTTGATTGCTTCCGTGGTCGCCGTCAAAGGAGCCGAACGCGTTAACGCTAAGCCCAATTCAGGAAAGCGGAGTCGTGGCGGCTATATCGTCGATGTCGGGGTGAACCTTCTCTACACTTCGACGTGGTTTAGAGTCGGCGTGATGCCCACTACGCCGAGTCATCCGCTGCACACCAACGCCGTCAAACTCTATGGGTGTCTGTGTATGATGATAGATGTAATTCGGCAAGAGGTCGAGCTTCCGCCGCTTGAGGTCAATGACAAGCTGGTGCTTCATCCAGTTGGAGCTTATAACTTAACCCAGTCAATGCAGTTCATTGGCTTGCGACCCGCGGTAGTTCTTATCGGACTTGATGGTTGCGTTAATGTGATCCGTCGCCGTGAGAAGCTAATTGATATCGAAAACGGAGAGCAAGTTCCCACCTATCTCCAACTCAAGGCAACGTAGAACTACCGAAATCCAGACCACTCTCGCCCGAAAACAATGGGCACAATGACCGCAATTAGCGAACATCGAAATCTGAAGCCTTGGAAGCCTGGGCGGTCAGGAGATTTGAATGGTCGGCTAATCGGCAAGTCTATGATACGCGGGAAAAACCGGATTGCTCAACGCTCGAGAGCCCAATTTAAAAGATTTATTCGCCGATAGCTGGGGTGGCCAGTTGAGTCCGGTCGGCGCTGATTTCATATATTATGGAGTTGAGGCAGACGACGGTCGCCAGCTTCAGCTGCGACGGCCTGCTTGCGTGACTGATAGGTCTGCAGAACGCTTCGGCAAGTCTCGCGCTTGAGCGTGTCAAATTCGCGTTTCATTCCCTCTAGACGTTGCGCGTTGATGCGGTGATCCGGCGCGCCGAGGAACAGGAGCGACATTGCAGTCTGCCACGAAAACCCGAGTGCCTTGGTCAAGATCAGCACCAGTTCCTTGTTCTTGTTGTTCAGTGCGCGCTCGACGACATCGACCGGCAACGAGCATAACAACGCAAGGCCGATCGTTGTCTCTGCGAATTTGTGGGACTGCGCATATTCGAAAATCAGCCTCTCATTCAGGTTGCCGATTGCATGTTGTCCCGCTACAACCCTTTTCGCATTGAAATGGCTCTTTGACGCCGGCCCGAATTTCGCATGCAGTGAGCCCGTGACATCGGTCACGAGGGCCTCGATCTGGCCCGCTGCTTCCGGACGTTCGCTCCCGAGCCGTTTTTTCGTGTTCTCCGAGGCCTTTGCGATCAGTTGCTGGAAAAGATGCCGCGGAATGTCTTTGCGGCGCCCCATTTCCTCGACCAGGATCGAGTCGCTCTCGGAACGCTTGATCATCTGCAAGATGCCGAAATTGGAAAGCCGGGCGCCAGCATTGGTCGCAACTGAGCGCACGACCTCCTGATTGCCTCGCGTCACCAGCACATCGGTGACCTCCGGCTCGATCGACCCTCGCCGAGAAATCGCAAGCAGATGTTGCTGGCTTTTTGACCTGGCATTGGCGACCAGGGTCTTGGTATCGAGCCGCGTAGATTCACGAAGTACAGGGCCTGCAACGTCAATCGAATCGTCAAACGCAAGCTTGTTGATGACCTTGACGGGGGCGTTGTCGGCCCGAGCCAACCGCCTTGCGAGTTGGGCACGGGCGACGGTCTCGATATCCTGCTCCAGCCGCCCGATGATTTCGCCGAACATCCAGATTTCGTCGTCGGTATACCGGCCCACGATCAAAAGGTCGGCCGCATACCACAACGCCCGTTCGCGACTCTCAGGCGAACCTTTAGAGACTGCAACATCCAATTCCTGCAAAAACGACATTGATTCTTCAATTTGTCCCGCGCGGCGCTCAAAAAAGTTGCGTGTCGGTACGCGCACCATAATTCAGATGACTCGTATTATCGGGGACCCATTTTGGCTTCCATTCCTTAAGAAATCTTGGCGCCGCTTACGCCAAGAATTGCTGATGGAGGCCTTCTAGAGTCGCGGGTTGCCGATCGGAAAATGGATCAGATCGCGTCACTTGTTGCCTATGCGGCCTCAGAGGCGACCGCCTGCGTCACTGTCTCTTCGGGTAACAGCGCCGACAAGGACGCAGACAGCGGCCTTGCGAGTTGATCCAGCGTCGTCCAATCGATCGCATCACCGTAACGCTGTTCGATGTTGTCGAACAGGCAATCGAGATAGTTGACGTAGAGATCATCGACCCCGTCAAGGTGCGAGTGCCCGGGGACGTGCTTGCTGATGTGAGCCTTGATAGACAGGACGCCGCCGGCGTCAAGAATTTCGAAGGCGCGATCCGGAACGGACGTAGCCTGGAAATTGGTGCTGATGTGCAGAAGGTTTGGCGCGATCCGTTCCGGATACAGCATGCTCACGCCGCGCAACCCCGACATTGCCGTCCTGGCGTTTTTCGAGACGGAAGTCGCGATGTCCCGCGCAGAAGCCACCCAGCCGATTCCGACGTCGCGACAGGCTTCCTGCAGAGCGAGCTCACAATCCCATCCGGGAGGTTGGAGCCCTCGTACGTAATTTAAACCGGATTCCTCGAAGATCCTCATCGCTTCGATCAGCACGGCTGCGCAGGCCGCACGATCCTTGTTCCGGAATTCAACGGAAATCGAATACCCCCGATTGATGTGGTGCAACCCATGGACGGCGATCTCGGTGCGCGGCATCGCGTTGAGAAAGGCGACGAATTCCGGATGGTTTCGAAGATCCATCGTTCCCTTCGGCAACACGCGTGCAAGATAGAGGCGGCTCTCAAGCCAGGGCAGGTGCCGCCAGAACCGATCGGCAACCGCAGATATTCGTCGCCAATCCGGCGTGACGAACAGCGTGAGCTGAAGTTGCCTGTGTCGTTCCAAAAGCCACAGCAGTCGACCTAAGCTACCGTTCTCAAGATCGCCGCCGCTGTCACAGGCTGACTGGGACGTCCCGGGAAAGACGTCATCGACGGATAAGACCACGGCAGCGGTCTTGCCAGGGCGGTACCACTGAATGGGTCCCAACCTCGTATCATCGAAAATGAAAGCCCGCCGCAACTCCTGAGCGGGACCAAATTGCCAATCGTCCATGATTGAGAAATCCCGAACCTTCGGTGCGTAGATGCTGCAATGGCCCCACTCAAGCCCGCGGCAAATCACCAACAGCTTTAGGAAAGCGATGCCTGATTGAGAAAATTGGACTTTGATGAATCAGGGATGAAAATCCTGAAACGGTCGGTTGGGAGCACCATGCGGCGCTGGGGACGACGATCGCTTACGTTTGCTTAACCAAATCTCTGATGAGCGTTTGCTGCCTCTGCCCATGTAAACACAAACAAAATCTATGTTCTCTACTGCTTAACCAAGAACCGATGGAAGTTTATTGCGGGGCCGCGGCCAGTTTTGATCTAAAACCTGTTTATTGGGTCTATTGTATTTTTATCGATTTGAGGCCGCTCGAGAGCTGTAGGGATTGTTGATGGCCGCCAAACGAAAAAAGGCGCCGGGTGCCGAAATAGAAGAGCCGCAATTTTCCAGCTTCGACGCTTCAGCTTCGCAGCCGCCGGCTGGCCGAGAAGTCGCAATCGATGGCTTGGTTGCTCTCGATGTGCGGGCTCAGTCGGCTCTGTTGCAAGAGGCCTTCGCAACGCCGGACGCGAATGAGGCTGAAACGCCTCTGACCACGCCGTCACCTAAACGCGGCAGCGCGGTTTCGCAGTACGGCTGGCGAGCAGCCAAATCAGTCATCGGTCTATTGATCGTCGTCGTCGCTGGAGTGGGACCGTTGCAACGCTTGCTCGAGCTGTCGAGCACAGAGGCGGTTGTCAACGCCCGTCTCGTCTCGCTGCGGGCACCCATCGACGGCAGGATCGAGGACCTTGTACCGACGATTGGCTCGGCGGCGTCGCGGGGCAGGATCCTGCTGCATATTGCCAACAGCCGGGCCGACCGCGGACGGTCGGATGATTTGCAGCGAATGGTCGAGCAAATCGAGGGCGAGCGCCCGGCGATTGTCAAGCGTCTCGCGCGGCTTAAGGAAATCCACGAACAAATCGCTCAGCAGGCGCGCGCATTTCAAGCCGGCCGCATTCGAGAGCTCGAGGAGCGCGTGTTGGATCTGAAGGCGCAGGTCTCCGCGACCGAGGTTTCCGGGGCCGAGGCCGCCTCCACACTGGCGCGGACCAAGACGCTGGCTGTTTCCGGATACCAGACGACGGTTGCTGTAGAACGGGCCGAGCGCGACGCCAAGGTCGCCATCCATACCCAAAAATCTCTCAATCATCGGCTGTTTGCCACCGAGGTCGAACTCGAAGCCGCCCGCCGGGGTGAATATGTCGGCGATTCCTATAATGATCGCCCAAGCTCGCTCCAGCATGGCGACGAGCTGTCGGTTCGCATCGCTGAAGCCGAGGCGGAGCTCAGTTCCCGTGACGAGCGGCTTGTCCGACTGCGCGCGGCGCTCGATGCCGAAACCGCGCGATATTCCGAGCTGTCCAATGCGCTGCTGTCGTCTCCGATCGACGGGCAGGTTTGGGAAATTCTTGTCGCTCCTGGCGAAGAGGTGAGGAAGGGTCAGGACCTCATGCGCCTGCTCGATTGTTTCGGCGCGCTGGTCACGGCGACGGTCCGGGAATCGGTTTTCAATCAATTACACATCGGCGATCAAGCGCAATTCCGTTTTTCGAACCAGTCAGGTCGATATGGCGGAACGATCGTTCGCATGTCGGGAAGTGCCGCGCCTCCAGACAATCTTGCGATTCAGGCGACGGGACTTGCGTCCGGTGGATACCGGATTGTCTTGGCAGTCCCTGAGCTTGCATCGGCGCAGTGTGGAGTAGGGCGTACTGGAACGGTCACCTTCAACCAGTCCGGCACGGGTGGGACGTTGCGCTCGATTCGCGACGCGATCTCATTCTTTGCACCTGGCGCTTGAGCGCGATGGTCGGAGGTTGGTCAGAACCAATCGCGCCGGCGCTGATGGCAGCTGGCCTTCTTTGCATTATCCTTCCCTGGTCCAACCGCGAAAACCCTTTCGTCCGCGCGACGCTCGTCACGTTCGTGCTTGCGTTGACCTGGCACTACCTACTTTGGCGAATCACGACCTTGCCGCAGTTCGGTTCGGTGGATTGGCTGTTTGGGAGCGCCTTCTTTGCCGCTGAACTTCTGACCGGGATTGGCGGGACCATCACGTGGATCCTGTTGACGCGCAGCTCATCGCGATCGGCGACCGTTGCCAGCAACATGCCCTGGTTGATGCGAGCGCGCCCGCTCGTCGACATCCTGATCTGCACCTACAATGAAGATCGAGCGATTTTGAATCGCACCATCATCGGCGCGATGCGAACGAACTACCCGAATTTCAGGGTCTGGGTTCTCGATGACGGTCGGCGCGACTGGTTGCGCGATCTCTGCGCCCAGAAGCGTTGCCACTATCTAACGCGCCCCGACAACGTCCATGCCAAGGCCGGCAATATCAACCACGCCCTGGCGCATCTGGCAGCATTACCCAAGCCGCCGGACTTTATCGCCGTGCTGGACGCTGATTTCGTGCCGTTTTCTAATTTCGTCTCGCGCACGCTAAGCCTGTTCAAAGACGCGGATGTCGGTGTCGTGCAGACACCGCAGCATTTTGTCAATCCGGATCCGATCCAGAGCAATCTCGCCATCTCCGAGATTTTTCCCGACGAACAGCGATTTTTCTTTGACATCATCATGCCGGCCAAGGACGCGTGGGACATGGCGTTTTGCTGTGGTACCTCATCCGTCATTCGGTTTGCAGCATTGCGCGAGATTGGTGGTTTTCCGACCGACTCCATCACCGAAGATTTTCTGCTCACTGTGCGTCTTCGCGAACGCGGCTACAGGACCATCTACCTCAATGAAAAGCTGTCGGTTGGTCTCGCCCCTGAAGGAATCAGAGAATACGCCGTGCAGCGCACGCGCTGGTGCCAGGGTCTCATTCAAATCTGCCGCGGCCGGTCAGGCCCGCTTCGCTTAGGCAACGGCCTTCCGCTGTTGCTCCGGATCAGCCTGATCGAGACGTTCCTTTACTGGGCTGCGAGCTTTATGTTTCGCCTGTGCTGCATGCTGGTGCCGGCGCTGTTTTTCCTGTTCGACATTCGCGTGGTGCATGCCAGCCTGTCAGATGCAGTCGCCCACTTTGCTCCCATGGTGATTGCACAGATTGCCGTCACGACCTGGCTTGGCGGCGGCCGAATGCTGCCATTGATTTCCGACGTCTACCAGATGCTCATCGCACCGGAGATTGTCAGCGTGGTAGCCCTTACCCTGATCCGTCCGCACGGCCACAAGTTCAACGTCACGGCCAAGGGGATTCACCATGCCGGCTTAAACGTTCAATGGCGGTTGCTGTCGCGTTTTCTGGCTCTTGCCTCGATTACGATCCTCGGGCTCGTGAAGATCTTCGCGTTCGACCATTCCGACCTGATCGAGGACGGCGGGGCGCTTAACGTGTTCTGGGCCTGGTACAATCTGATCGTACTCACGATTTGCTGCGTGGTTTGCATGGAGCAGCCGCGACGCCGGCTCGACGAGCGGTTCGCCACACATGAAAAAGCGATCGTCAGAATCGGAGATGAGGTACGGCTCTGCGAGGTCACAGACCTTTCCGCCAGCGGTATGCGTCTGGCGGGCACGATAGGGGAAACGGTTGGATCGCCGGCCAATGTCATCATGGAGGACTTCGAGAGCCAGGCCGTCATCGCCCGCAAGGGCGACAACGAGTTTGCGCTCAGCCTGATCGGTCATGAGGCGCGCGAGGCAATGACCCGGCGGGTTTATTCCGAGCGGTATGGCAAACCGATCGACGAGATCAGCGCCAGCCAGGTTTTTGCCGGAATTCTTCAGCGCCTTGCCCAGTAGGGCAGCTGACGTGCCCGATGGCGGTTCCGGACAGGAACTCACGCCAGTAGACGTTTATGGATGGCGGATAGATGGAAAACCCGCGGTCGCTGATCAATAGGAATGTCTGTCGCTGGACCGATCTGAGTGTCATTCCCTGCCACGACAGCGCTGAAGTTGTATTGCATCACCGTTTGCTAAACTTGCGCAATTCATCTTCTGGATTATTTTTCATGGTTGACGCGTTATTTGCGGGAACAGGCCAGCGAGCCGCCGGTGAAGCGAGTCCTAAAGATACTCACCTACGTTGCGGCCGGACTCTATCTGCTGGTCGATGCGATATTTATGACGATCGCCAGGCCGATTGCCGACTGGATCGCGAGGCATATGGCGCTGAGGAGGTTAAGGGATTGGATCAAATCGCTGCCTCCATATCCATCTCTGGCTTTGTTTTCTGTACCGGTCATCGTGCTCGAGCCGATTAAGCCTTTAGCCGCTTACCTAGCAGCTACCGGCCAATTTTTGAGTGGGGCTGTGACTTTCATTTTCGGCGAATTGCTGAAGCTTGTGCTGGTGGAGAGGCTATTCAGCCTCACACGCGAAAAGTTGATGCGTATTCCCGCTTTTGCGAGGCTGTATGAATCATACAGCAAGGCCATAGCGTGGCTGAGGGGGACGGAGGCTTGGCGTGCCGTCCAGTCGCTTATCAGAAGTGCTCGCGAATATTTCAGGGCAACAGGTGCGCGGGTCGCGCATTCGATTAAGCTATTTCGGCAAAAGAGGATGCGACAAATAAAGCGGAAGCGTGAGTTTCCGGACTAAACCCGTCCTTTCTGTCCGTGCGGAGGCTGACTTGAAGTTCATTTTGTGCAATTCAGTCTCATCTTCTGGCGTCGACAAGTGGGCACGGCAGTTGCTCGATGGGCGGCATACACACGACGTGCTCGAAGCTTGTCTTCGAGAAATTGAAGAGGAGGAGAAAATCGAATCCGTTGGCTACGGGGGTTTTCCAAACATTGTCGGCGAGATGGAGCTCGAATGCAGTTTTTCAATCTTCGCTGGCTTGCGTGGTCAATAGCCGTGCGTCAAAAGCCGTACCAACGGTAGCCACCGTTCCAAGGGTAGCTGTAATAAACGGCGGCCGCCAAAGGAACGTAACGGGGATAGTACCCCGTACCTACGTGACGATAACCCGCATTAGGGTCACTGTAGGGGTAAGCACCACCGCGGTATCCCCAATCGGTACCTGCATAACCTGCGTAAGGGCCACTATCCCAGCCCCAACCTCTGCTATCCCAGCCCCACGCTCCATAGCCGCTACGATAGTAACCCCAAGGGGAAGTATCGGCG
>Ga0210399_10004197_pt1 | contig 11187 bp, 11 predicted proteins | sample IncBWC14MmetaG_FD_150865 | JGI IMG/M metagenome (GOLD analysis project Ga0210399, IMG submission 150865) | Forest soil microbial communities from Barre Woods Harvard Forest LTER site, Petersham, Massachusetts, United States - Inc-BW-C-14-M | ecosystem: Environmental > Terrestrial > Soil >...
ATCCAGGCGCGCTTATCGCGGTTCATCGCCTGCACGGTCGGGTCGCCTGCGACGCCGGCGAGCGTCGCTTCGACCTCGCCGAACTTGCCGCTGGCGATGATCGCCTGGGCGGTGGTGAGCGGCACGCCGAGTTTCTGCGCAAGATCAGGCGCGGCGGCCTGCATCGCCCTCTGCTGCTGCTGCAGGTAGCTGAACTGCTGCAGCTTCATGATGCTGTCGAACAGCGCGTTCGGATCCTGGGTCATCCCCTGGCCCATGCCGGCGACCATCGCCCGATCGCGTGGCGGCGCGAAGGCCGCCGCAAACCCGGCGATGCCGCGGTTGAACTGCTCGCTGGCCTGCGCGCGCTGCGCCATCTGCATGTACAATTGCATCATGTCAGGCGTCTGCGGCTGCTGAGGGCCTTGCGCAAGCCTCTGATAGCCGGCCGCGAGGTCAGGCGCGCTGGTGTAGGCCTGCGGCTGCGGCGGCGCCGGCGGCGGTCCCTGCGGGGCCCCAGGAGGTCCGGCAGGCGGCCCTCCCGCCGCTGCGGAAGGAGAAGGAGGGCCGCCGCCCTGAGGCGCGCCAGGAGCCGGCGGAGCCCCCGGAATGGGCCCCGTATTGCTCCCCGGCTGCCCCGGAGCCTGTCCAAGAGCGGCATAGAGTTGCGCCGTCGGATCCGGCCGGCCGGCCGCGCCCATGAGCAGATCGAAGAGGCCCGGCATGACCTTACCTGCCTTTCAGCGCGTTGTAGAACCCTTGAGTGAAGCCTGAGCCCGGACCGCTCGCCTGGGGCCGCCAATTGGCCAGAAACTGCTGCAGCACGCCGGAGCCGGGCTGATAGGCGGTCGGGCTTTGCGGAACCGTCGCGCCGGGCGTCGTCACCGGCCCAGGATTGGCGAGCGCCTGCAGATAGGCCTGCGACATGTTCGAACCGGCCGGCGCGGCCTGCGGCGCAGCCTGTTGCGGCTGCTGTTGCTGCTGGCTCATGATCTGGTTGGCGTTGATCTGCTGCTGGATCAAGGCCGACTGCATGCGCTGGTTGTTGGCGCCGAAGGTCGTCCCGGCCCCGCTATAGTCGCCGATGGGGGAGGCGGCTCGCGCCAGCGCCCACGCATTCGCCTGATCTATGGCGCTGGGCGCCGCCGGCGCCGAATTGAGCGTCAACCCCGGAGGCTGCTGAGCCGGGGCGGGAGCCGCGTTCTGGGCGTCGAGATAGCTTTGGATCGGCCGGCCCTGCGCGTCGGTGGGCGTGCCGGCATAGCTCGAGGGCCACGGCAGCGCGCCCGAGAATTGCGAAAAGGGATTCGCCCATTGCGACGGGTCGAAATTGCCATAGGGGTTTGGAGAAAACGTCGGCGCGCTAGCCATAGCCGTAGCCTCCGTAAGGGTCGCCGCCCTGGCCCATCATGCCGAACATCTGCGGATTTGACAGCATCTGCAGCTGCTGCAGCGCGGCGAGCGACGTGCCCATCGGCATCGTCGGCGCGACGGCCGCGCCTGCGTTGGGGAAGGGCGGAGATCCTGGCGGGCTTGAACCCCATTGCATCGGCTCGCGCAGGCTGTTCAGGGTCTGGCCATAGGCCATCGGCGCTTGGCTCAACAGCGGAGAGACGCCGATCGCCGGCGGCGCCGGGATCATGGGCGACGGCCTGTCTTGCCCGCCGCCGGCCTCGCCGCCGCCGCTTTGGCCCGGCAGGCCCTTGCCGCCCAACGCCTTGTCGAGCCCGCTAGCGCCTTTGAGGAAAGCGTTGGAGGCGTCAGCCGTGCCGAAGCCCGGCAGGATCCCCGAGCCTGCGCCGGGCGCGCCCGCCCCGCCGGCGAGCGCCGTCGGCGCATTGCGGGCGTTAGCCGCGTAGTCGCTGCCGATGCCGCCCTGGCCCGGCGTCATCGCCCCTGAGGGCCGCGGCGACACGGGCGTGTTCTGCGCCTGCGCCAAAATCCCGGACACGTCCGGCGTCACGCCGCGCGCCAGGTAGGCCGCCCCCACCGGGTCGCCCTTCCACGGACCGACCCCTCCCGCCTTCATCTGATCCATCGCGAACCTGTCGGCCGCCTGCCACTGGGCCGGATCACGCGGATCGACGCCCGCCGCCAGCGCCTTCGCGCCGAGCGCGCCAGGATGGATGTTGAGCTGGAAGTCGCCAAAGCTGAATGGCTCGCCGCCGCTGCGATCGACGTAGGAGGCGGCGTTGGGATTGCTGGCGCTCCAGGCGCGCAGGCCCTCGGCGTTGGCGATGCCAAGCGCCAGGTCGGGATTGAGCCCGATCTGCTGGGCGTAGTTGCGGATGAAGGCGACATGCTCGGGGCCGCCGGGCGTGTTGATGGTGGTGCCGAGAGCGGCCGGGACGGGTGAAGGAGGCCGGGCCGGCCCGCCGCCCGCGTTATAGGCGCTCCAGACGTTCTGGAAATTGCCGGTCGCCTTCGCCGCTTTGAGGGACGCCAGGAGCTGCGGCTGCTGCTCCAGCGGCGTTGCGGGCAGCTGCCAGTGGTTGAACTCGGCCTTGTCGCCGATCCCATAGGGATTGTGCAGCCCATTGGCTTCAGCGATCTGGGCCCATTGCTGGGTGATCTTGCCGTTCGGGCCATCAAGCCCACTGATGTCCGACGCTAGCCCGTAAGTGTGCGACGAATTGCCGCCCGCGTCGTAAGCCGACCCGGTCTGCCCCGGCTCGCGAAATCCCGACATGAGCGAAACCGGCAGGCCCGCTGCGCGCGCTTGTCGCAGCGCAGCCGCCAGCCGGCTGGCGAATACGGGGTTGAAATTCGAGACGTCGCCCGGCCGGTCGGGGTGCGCGCTGAGCCCGCTCAGAAAATCATAGACGTCGCCGTCAGCCACCGAGCGCTCCCCGGATTGGCGGCAGGCGAGGCTTTCGGATCCGCGGCGCTTGCGGCGCCCTCATGGTTGCGCCGAGCGGGCCGATCGCGCCGACTACGCCTGGCGGCGACAGCGCGCCAGGCATTGGCGGAGGCAGGGGCGGCATTGCGCCGGCCGGCGGTCCGACGCCTCCCGGCGGCATCATGCCGGCGGGAGGCCCCAGACCTGCAGGCGGCATCATCCCGGCGGGCGGCAGGCCGCGCGCATTGGCGTTCATCGCCAGGGCGGGCCGGCGGCTCGAGGGAGGCGCCAGCGCGCCCAGCACGTTCGGATCGACGGCCATCTTGCCGCCGGTGCCGGGGATCGGCCGGACCGCGTGCGGCGCGATCTTCATCACGTCCTCGGCCATCGGGCCGACCACCTTGGGGTAGGTCTTCGGGTCGCCCTTGTAGCGGTAGCTGAACAGCGGCACGCCCGCCGGATGATCGCCGACCTTCTTGATGTCGGTCTTCAGCCGCCGGTCAGAAGTCGGGCCAAACGCGCCGCCGGCCCCGAACATGCCGCCGCCGCCGAACAGGGAGCCCACCGTCTGCAGGCCGGTAAGGGCCGCCGCTGCGTAGTCGGGCGTGAACGTGTTCTGCGTCGTGGATTGCCCCTGCTGCGCCTGGCCGTAAGGCGTCATGCCGAGCGCGCTCTGCAGCACCCCGAGCTGGGTGCCGGGATAGCCCCAGGCCTGCTGGAACTTGCCCATTTGCGCATTGATCTGGGCCTGCGCCTGCTGCTGCTGCTGCGCCCCCGCCGTCTGCAGCTCGGCGAAGTTGCGCGCCTGAGAGAGCTGCGCCTGGTTGCCGAGCGCGCCCAAGCCTTGCGCGGCCTGTACATTGAGGCCGGCCTGGTTTTGCTGCGCCGCCTGGTTGAGCTGCTGGGCTGACAGATTGCGGGAGATGTCGCCGGTCGCGGCGGCCTGCGCCTGGCCGAAATTGGCCTGATTCAGCTGCGCGGCCATCTGGCCCATGCCCAGCGCGCCCTGGGCCTGAGTGACGCCCTGCTGGATCGCCTGCCTCGAGCCGCCGAAGGCGTTGGCCGAATTGGCGGCGTTCTGCTGCTGGTTCTGCGACAACGCCAGGTTCTGCTGCATGATCGGCAGCGTCGTGTTGATGACGCTCTGGGTGTACGGGTTCATGTACGGCTGCAGATCGGTCGACGACAGCTGCTGCGGCGTCACCTGCTGCGGCTGCTGCCCCATCACCCCGAGGTAGCCGGCCTGCGAAGCATTGTATTGATCCTGGCCGGCGCCGCCGCCTTGCGCGGCGAGGTTCCAGCCCTGCTGGGTCTGCGGCCCGACGTCGGCCACCATCTGCCCCTGGTATTGCTGCATCGGCCGATTGGCGACGTTCTGGGCGAAGGCGTAGTTCTGCTGGGCCGCCTGATTGATCCACGGCGGCAACTGAGTGACGCTCTGGCTTTGCGTCGCCTGCTGGGTGTCGCTGCCGCTCATCTCACATATCCTTGTGATAGAGGTAGTTCTTCGCCTTCAGCCGCCACCCCAGCTCACGCGCATGCGGGATCCAGCCGAGCCGCCCATAGGCGGAAACCAGCCCGGCGTTGACGTCGCGGGCGTAAGTCAAAACCTTGGCCTGCAGTTCGTCGACGTCGGCAAGATCGCCGACCATCGCCACGATCTGCAGCTTGCGCGCCCGGGGGAAATCCTGCACCTGGGTGATCGCCCAGGAGTTGTTGACGGCGAAGCCCTGCATGCGGTTTTCGGCGATCGCGACGAGGAGATCCTGCAGCGTGTAGAGGCCGCCCATGCGATCGAGCGCGCGGGCCATTTTGCGATGATAGATCGCGGCGGTCATGGCTTGCCGCCCCCAAGCGGCACCGGAACAGCGACAAAACTGCCTTGCTGATTGACCCTGAGCAGCCAAACAGTCGGCGGCGTGCCGGCCGGCGCGTCATAGGCCTGCATCATGATCCCGGGCAGCGCCTGCGTCGCCGACAGCTTGTCCTGAAAACCGTGCCGGCACCACAGCGAGAAGCGCCGCAGATAATCGCTGAGCGTGGCGCTGACGTCCGGCATGCTGGGCAGGTCGGGCGGCGGCTGCGGCGTGGCGGAAGTGGCGATTTGCGCGGCCATCAACGGTCTCCTCGCGGCACGGCGTCGATCAGGTGCTGGCCGACGGTCACCGGCAGTACCCCGCCAGAGCTCGGGTCCACCTGGATCCTGAGACGGATGTCGCGGCCGGTGGTGCGGAAGTCGACAAAGCCGTCGGTCCGCACCGGCCGCGGCGCGGTCTGCAGTTCCGGCGTCCCGAGGCTGCGGCTATTGCGGTAGAACAATGAGTAGCGCAGGCTTTGCGTGTTTCCACCAACGTCGGGCATCATCTGCTTGACCGTGGTCAGCCTGCCGCCCGAGGCGATGTTGAGATCATAGGTCTCGGCCCACGGCAGGTCGGCGTTGCCATAGACGACGCTCGCCTCGTGCTCGAAGGCGACTGTGCCGTCGGCCATGATGGTGTGGGCGTTATAGGCCGAAGTGACGCCGGCCGAACGCGACATCCTCGCCTGTGACCACCAGCCTTCCTTGTAATTATAGATGATCGCCCGGGTGTTGGTCGTCTTGCCGTTCTGCGGGAAGAACCACCAGAACTCGTTGAAGTCGCCGACATGCACCGCGCACGCCTGCTCGCGCACTTGCAGAAGATCGATGTCGTCGTCGACCCACGGGCGGACCAGACAGGCGACCGGCAAGATCGAGGTGCCGTCGAAGCTGAACATGCCCTGCTCGCTCATCCACAGCGCCGTCGACGAGGTGGCCACCGCGCTCGCCGGCGACCAGGGGGTGCAGGCGTCGGCCAGCTCGACGTAATTGTACACGAACGGGATGCCGAGGAAGCGCGAGAGATAGGCTTTCTTGCCGGTCCAGAAGAGGGTGCCGGTGCGGGTCGGCTCGCAGGCGATGATCGGACTCGATGGCTCGATGTCGAGGAAGCCTGCCTGGCTGGTGACGTCGGAGAAGTTCCAGCTGGCGAAGTTCTCCTGGTCGCACCAGGCGAACCGCCGGAATGAGCCGCCGTCGGTGGTGCCGTCCTGGGTGCAGGCGAAAATCTGGACGAAGCGCTCCTGGGTCACCGCGAAGCAGCGGCCGTGCGGCGCGCCCGCCACCACCGTCGCCAGGCCGCCGGCCGCCGGATCCCAGTGCAGCAGGCGCCCGTCGGGCGAGGTCATCGCCAGGAGGATCGCGCCGAAATTGTCGAGGCTCCAGGCGTCCGGCACCTTGTCCATCGCGATGACGGTCGGGATGTCGCGCGGCGTGCCATAGGTCCCGTCGTTGTAATTGCCGTCGCTGTAGCCGCCGATTCCATAGGGCGCGGGCGGCGTCAGGCCGCCGGCCGGGGTGATCTCGGTCAGCACGCCGCCGGTGTCGACATAGAGGTTGCTCTCGCACAGATAGGCGATGTGGTAGACGCTATCGAGCCCGTACCAGCCATGGATCAGCTTGCAGCGGCTGGCGAAACTATAATTGTACTGCGCCTGTCCGCCGACCGGGGCCAGCTGCCCCTCGCGCCAGCGCACGAGATTGACCTCGCTCCAGTTGCTCGAGCGCATCTGCTTGGTCGGCTTGGCGACGACGCCAGGCGGGATCTCGAGCGGTTTGAAGGCGGTCGACACGTCACTGGTACCGGATGATGAAGTTGAAGCAGGCAAAAGGCGGGATGTTGTTGTGCGCCGCGTCGCCACCGACGTTCTGAGTGGCGGAAAGGCCGGTGCCGGAAGCGTTGAGCGAGAGAGTAGCGTTATTCGGCAGGACGGTGAGGCCGGTAGCCGCAGCGCTGATGCTGATGCCTGTCGCAGCGGGGGCAGTGTTAGTCCCGGATCCAGCGATCAGTGGACTCGGGCTGCCGGGACCGATCCCAAAGGCGGCGTTAGCTGGAAGACCGTGGACGTGCGTCGGATCGCTGACGGGGTGAGTATGCGTCGGATCATTGACGGCGTGGAAGTGCGCCGTTTGATTGATCCCGTGATTGTGCGCGACGTCGGTGATCGCATGGGCGTGCGCCGGCATCTCGGTCGCGGTGAGCACATGGTACGCCTCGCCGCCATACTGGCCCACGGAATAGCTGGCGCCCGCGCGGGCGCCAGCGCCGATCGGGAAACAACCGCCCGCATTGGGCAAATTGAAGCTGCCGCCGCCGCCGCCGAAGGCATAGCCAATGACGTTGAACAGCGCCGCATAGGTGGCCGTCGAAAGCGCCGACCCATCGCAAATCAGCCAGTTTGCCGGCGGCGTCGCGCCGGCGAACATCTTGACGTCGCCGACGTCCGATCCCGCCATCTGGTTCGAGTGGACCTGGGCGTCGATCAGGTCGAGGTCTGCGTTGACCTTGCTGCCCCAGGTGGTCGGGGACGCGCCGACCTCAGGCTTAACCCAGTTGTAATTTGGCGTGAGGGTGTCAGCCATGGCGACGCTCCGTCTTTCGCGGGGCCACGGCGGGGCCCTTCAAGGCGTCGATCTCGGCCTTGAGTTCTTTCATCGCGTTGATCAGCGCATAGACCAGCTCGCCCGGGTCGAGCGAACGCAAGTCGTCAACCAGCCGGCCGTCGACGTATCCTGGGCCTTGCGTCACCATTGACGGCAGAATCGTCTCGACCTCTTGGGCGACCAGTCCGACAAACGGCTTGCCGCTCGCCGCGACTTGGGCATGGGGGCTGGGTCCGTCCGGCGGGGCGTCGTTGCCGTTGTAGACATAAACGATCGGCTCGAGCCGCAGCACCTCGGCAAGCCCTCCGCCATAGTCGCCGATAACCGTCTTGATCCGGGCGTCCGATGGCGCGGTCCATGAGCCTCCGCCCGTCTTGTAGGCGACGCCGGTCCCGCCGGTATAAGAAAAGTCTCCCGCTGCATCGAGCTGCAAATAGGTGCCGACGGCAATGTTTTGCATGTAAAAATCGGTAGTTGCAGCGGCGCAGTAGACTTGCGCCTGCGTTACTCCGGCTTTAGCCAAATAATAGCCTGGAACCACGCCCGCCGAGGCGTTTTGGGTGATTCCTGCACCATTGAATGCCGCCTGTCCATTCGAGCGGTTAATGGTCAAATAAGTCCCGAGCAAAGCGCCCGTGTTGGAAAACCCGGTAAGGGCCAAATCCGACCCTGCGTTGCCTGCGCCTTCCGCCGTCGTGTTGCCGAGCGCCATCTGCCAGCGAACCGAGCCCGCCGTCTGGCCACTGATAACGCTCTGACCGCCGCTCGCCGCCTTGTTGAGGACAAGGGTCGGCGTCGCCGCCGCGATGGTTTCACCGGTATTGCTGACAGCGCCATTGAACGTTCCGCTTGTCGCCGAGAGAGCGCCGGAAAAACTCGCCGTCGTTCCGCCAAGCGCCCCTGTCAACGATCCCCCGATCAACGGAAGGTAAGCGTTGAGCGACGTCGTCACCTGCGCCGCGGTCTGATAGCCCGAGGGGTTGCTCGCCGCATAGCGCGACGTATCGGTCGGGTGGACGTGATCGCCTCTCGACCAGGCGGCGGACGAGCCCGGCGCCGCCGCTCCGTTCATCAATGGCGCGGTGGTCGAGGCGACTGGAACCACCGCCGTCACCTGCGCCGCAGTCTGATAGCCGCTCGGATTGCTCGCCGCATAACGGCTGGTATCCACCGGGTGGACGTGATCGGCCCGCGCCCATGTCGTGCCCGTCCCGATCGCCGCCGCCCCGTCCATCAGCGGCAGCGTCGAGGAGCCGGCCGGAACGCTGGCAGTCAGCGCATAGGGCGCGAGCGTCGCCGTCCAGTCAGTGATGTCGGTGTGGGTGAGATGCGCCCAGGCGGCGCTCTTGCGAGCGTAAGCCGTGCCGTCTTGCGGCGCTTCGGGAACCCCGCCGGCCGCTCCCGGCGGGGTCTGCCAAGACAGAATGCCGGCGCCATCGGTCGCCAGCATCTGGCCCGGCGCGCCGCCGGGAAGATAGAAATTGCCGACGCTATTGAGCGCGAACAGGCCATTGACCGATGCGCCGTTGTTCATCGTGACGGGGCCGTTGAGCGCCGTTGAGCCGGTCGCGCGCGTGATGGTCAGCCAGCTGCCGAGCAACGCCCCAGTATTGCCGTAAGCCGCCAGGGCGAAATTCGACCCGACATTGTTCAAGCCCTCGGCCGTTCCGTCGCCCAGCACCAGTTGCCAGCGCGCCACATTGGCGGACATCGACAAAATGGCCCGCTGATTGCCGCCGGTCACAGGCGCGTTGAGCACCAACGAATTGGAGCCCTGCACGGTGAGGACCTGATTGACCGTCAGGCTGCCGGTGATGGTGCCGCCGGTCAGCGCCAGCGCCGGGTTCCAGGCGCCGTTCTGACGCCCATAGGTTCCGCCGTCGCTCGGCGCGTCGGCCTGGATCGGCACCGATGCCCAGACGCTGTTGAACCGGCCAAAGATCTGGCTGGTGTTCGGCGCCTCGGGGATGATCTGCGGCAGCGCAACCCAGGCGCCGTTGTCTCGCCCATAGGTTTGATTATCCATCGGCGCTTCGCCGGGCGGCATGGCGTCGACATAGGCCTTGGTCGCCGCCTCCATCGGCTGAACCGGATTTTCGCTGAGATAAACCGGATGAAGGAACGTGGCGCTGCCATCGATCCCGGAAAATTCAAGCGGATGGTCGATCAGCGTGTTCGTGCCATCGTAATGGTCGATGGTGAAATTCGGCGGCGCGCCGCCATCGTTGAGCGTGATCCCCCAGGCATAGGGCGCCACGACTGTCGCCGGCACCCCGGAAACAACGATGCCCTCGACGATCGACGGTCCGCCGCCAGGTTCGCAACCTGCAGCCGGATCCCAGCTGTTGGCGGGCGGCAGGGGGTCGGTCCATTGCGGCGGCGGCGGGGGAGGCCCGGGGACCCACTGGTCGGTCATCCAAAACTCCGGATCCGGGAGCGCGTCACCCGCGAGCCGCTCGCCTTCGACAGGTGATGCTCGGCGTTGAGCTTGGCGATCTGGGCGTCGACCTGCGCCCCCAGCATCAGCGCCTTGTCCTCTTCGCCGACCGCGTACAGATCGGCGTGCATCAGCGCCGCCTTCAGATAGAGGCTCGGATATTTGGTGTAGATCCAGGACGGATTGGCGTCGGCGAATACCGGCACCTCGCCGTAATAGACGATCTTGTAGGGGATCCCCTCGGTCGCGTCCGGCGCGCCGCCGAAGTAAATAAATCGGCCGACGATTGTATAATAACCGTAGGCCCAATTGTCGGTGAGATTGAAAAACTCGTCATTGGCCTTGTAGCGGATCGGCAGAAAGCCGTCGGCGCCGTTCTCATTTTCGATCCTGACCAGGTCCATCTCGAGCCAATCGTCGGGCAGGGTCGAGCACCGGACGGTGACGATGTTGTCGGCATTTTTCATCATCCGGTCGACGCGCAGGTCGGCGTTAAATTTTTGCTCCCCCATGCGCACGAACGAAGTCACCAGCGATGGCGACCAGTCCTGCCGGTTGGCCCAGTCGGCGATCTGGCCTAAGAAGTCGGTGAAATCGCTCATTTGTGGCCGCCGTTGCGGTTCTTGTTGAACCAGTAGCCGGCGATCAAGGCGCTGACCGCCGGAATGGTCACCAACAGCTTGTCGACCACCTGCTGGTTGTGGATCACCTCCGTCCCCATCAAGACCATCATGATCGCCGCGCCGGCGGCGAAGGCGAGCGTGATGATCAGGTCAGGCTGCATCAGACCCTTCCCCGCCAGATGCGGAAGGGCCGCGCCTCGTCAGAGTTGAGCCAGCGCTTCCAGTCGATCTCGTCCCATTCCTCATGGACGGAGCGCTCGAAGATCGACACGGGAATGCGGGCGATGAGCTTGTTGACGCCGTCGTGCGCCATGATCGCCCGATCGCGTTCGATGCTGTCGAGCACCGGCTCGATGTCTTGCTGGGTGTGCACGATCGTCTCGGGCCGTTCGTCGTCGGTGATGAGCGTGCGCCGGACGCCGTCGGCGTTGCAATAGACCAGTCGCCGCTCGGTCATTGCGGGGAACCCCCTACGCCAGCGATCCAGACCGGGGTCGCCCCTTGAGGCGGCGCTGCGCCATACGAAGCAATCCAGGCCAAGGTGGGCCCGACCGGGGGCGACCCGCCATAGCCGACGATCCAAACCTCGGTAGCGCCGATGGAGGGGCCGGCTGGCGGCCCCCCATGCGAAGCGATCCAGACCGAGGCGGCGCCGCCGGAAGGCGGGCCGCCATAGGCAGCAACCCAAATTGGCGTCGCAGCCATCTCAGCTACTGCTTGATGCCGTTGAACAGGATATGCGCCAGCGAGTTGCGCATCTCCATGCCCCACTCGACCACGATCATGCGCGTCTCGGCGTCGCCGGTGCGGGCCATCAGGTACTGGCGGAAGGCGCGGAAGAAGGCGA
>Ga0210399_10004198_pt1 | contig 11186 bp, 9 predicted proteins | sample IncBWC14MmetaG_FD_150865 | JGI IMG/M metagenome (GOLD analysis project Ga0210399, IMG submission 150865) | Forest soil microbial communities from Barre Woods Harvard Forest LTER site, Petersham, Massachusetts, United States - Inc-BW-C-14-M | ecosystem: Environmental > Terrestrial > Soil >...
CTGGATGCCGGGGCTGCGCACATTGCTGGTGATCGCGTGGCTCACGCCCATGGTCGGCTCGAGCCTCGCGCGATACGCGCATCTGCCGCTCATGCCGCTGGTGCTGCTGGCGCTGTTCTGGGCGTGCTGGCGCCGGCTCAAATTGACAACCGCGGCACCTCTCTCTAGAACGCCCGCATGATGACGGCCCAACTCACCGCTTTCGACAACCCCTCCGGCACCACCGGCGGGCCCGGCGAGTTGCGCATGCGCTGACAGCAGCGACATCCGCGAAATCCGCAAGGCCCCGCCGCACCCCGGTGGGGCCTTTGCTTTCTGGATCGTTTCAGCGCCGCTGCGGGACGGAGTCGAGGATGGCCGAAGCAAGGACCGACGCGGCGAGCATTCGCGAGGCGCTGCCCCCGGACGGGGCGGAGCTGGTCGAAATCATCATGGCGATCAATGAGGAGACCGAGTTCCTCGGCACCTCAGAGGACCGCCCGCCCTGGGCCGAGCGTCCGGAGCAGGGGTTGCGCGAGATGCGCGGTCGCGGCACCGGCGTCTATTTCGTCGCGATAGAGGCCGGCCGGATGATCGGTTTCCTCGGCGCCTTTCCCGGCGGGTTCGCGCGCACGCGCGGCATCGTCTATGTGGCGCATATCGGCGTGCGGGAGGCGCGGCGGGGCCGTGGCGTCGGGTTTCGGTTGCTCGAGGCGCTCGAGGCCCGGGCACGCGCCCGACGCGCGCGCCGGCTGGAGCTTCGGGTCGATGTCGACAACCCGAGCGCGCTGGCGCTCTACCGCCGCTCAGGCTTCGAGATCGAAGGCCGGGTTCCCGATGCCGCGCTGATCGGAGACGCCTGGCGCGACCATTACTGGATGAGCCGGCCGCTCGCGGCCGAGCGCGAGCCGCGCTGGGTACCGCTGGACCTCCACCCGCCCGCCGAGCGGGCGCCCATCGCCCCCCTCTCCATCCGCGCGATCGAGCCGGGCGACGCGGCACGGCTCCAGGCCTGGGAGCGCGCCATCCTGCGGGAGGCGCCGGTCTTCACGAAAGAGGCCAGCGAAGTGGCGTCCGTCCGTCAGATCCAGAAGGAGATCGCAGACAGCGCCGCAAACCCCCGGCACTTCGTGCTCGGCGCCTTCGCGGGCGAGCCCGGCCGAGAGCGCATGCTGGGCCACGCCGGCGCCTGGTTCGATCCCTGGTCGCGCTCGCGCCATGACGGCTTCACCTCCGTGAACGTACTCCGCGAGGCTTCCGGGCTCGGCATCGGCCGCCGGCTCTGGGGCGAGGTCGAGGCTTGGGCGCGCCGGCATGGCGCCCGCCGGCTCACCGGCGCGGTGCAGGCGCACAACCTGCGCGGGCTCGCTTTCGCGCGAGCGGCGGGCTTCCGGCAGGAGGCGGTGGCGAGGAACTATGTTCTCATCGAGGGCCGCAGCGCCGACCGCGTCCGGCTGGGAAAGCTGCTCGCGTAGATTCTTTGGTTTGTCGCATTTTCTGCGCCGAACCGGCGTCCACTTCGGCAGAAAATGCTTGATACTCAGCGCATCCACCAGACACCGATCGCGATGGTGATCACCGTCACGGGCAGGCCGAGCTTGAGATAGCTCCAGAAGTCGATGGCGACGCGATGCCGGCGCGCGCGCTCGACCACGATCAAGTTCGCGATCGACCCGACGATGGTGAGATTGCCCGCGAGCGTCGAGGCCATGGCAAGCACGAGCCAGGCGCGGCCGGGATGCGCGAGCGCCGCCACGAAGGGTTTCAGCACCAGCACGCTCGGCACGTTGCTGACGATGTTGGAGAGCAGAGCCGCGGTGAGCGCCAGGACCGCCGGCTCGTCGATCGCGAGATGCTCGGCCGCGCGCAGCACCTCGGGTGTGAGCAGCGCCTGCTCGGTGCCGCGCACCACGACGAAAAGTCCCGCGAACAGCAGCAGCAGCGCCCAGTCGATCTCGCGGTAGACCCGCTCGGGCTTGAGGCGCCGGGTGATCAGCAGCATCGCGCCGCCGATGATCGCCACTTCCGCCGGCGGCACGCCCGCGAAGAAGGCCGCGATCATGCCGAGAGCGGCGATCAGAGCCTTGATCAAGAGCGCCCGGTGGACGCGCACGGGGGCCGTCGGGACCTCGAAGCGGGTGCGCACCAGGAACTCGCGCGGAAACATCAGCACCACGAGCGCGAACAGGACGGCGAGACCGAGCGCCGCCACCGGCGCCAGGGCGCCCGCGAACTGCGCATAGGGAATGCCGGAGAAGCTGCCGATCAGGATGTTCTGGGGGTTGCCGGTGATGGTGGCGGTGCTGCCGATGTTGGAGGCCATGGCGAGGCCCAGCAGATAAGGCACGGCATTGCGCCGAAGCCCGAGCGCGAGCTCCGCCACCAGCGGCGTCAGCATCAGGCAGACGGTGTCGTTGACCAGGAAGGCCGAGAGCACGCCTGAGACCAGCGTTACCCCCGCGAGCAGGCTCAGCGGATGGCGCGCGCGCTCGGCGACCCAGCGCGCCGCGAGTGCGAAGAAGCCCGCGAGCTTCAGATTCGCCACCAGGATCATCATGCCGACCAGCAGCACGATCGTGTTGAGATCGATCGCGCGGTAGGCGTCCTCGAGGCTCAAGACGTCGAAACCGACCATCAGGCTGGCGCCGATGAGCGCGGCGCCCGCCCGGTCGACGCGCAGCCCCGGCAGCCGGCCCAGTGCCACCACCGCATAGGTGCCGATAAAAACGATGAGCGCCGGGATCATGAGGGTTCCGTGGCAGGGACTATGGCATTTCTGGGGCACCGCGCGCGATAGCGGGCGTGCCGTTACCCCTGCCGCAGAGCGCACAACTGTGCTAGAAGCGCCGCGGCCTTCCGATGCCCAGACGCACCTCCAAAGACCTCCACACCGATCCGGACGATCGCCCGCGCAAGCCGACGGAGGCGCGCGAGCGCAAGCCGCGCCCCGCCAAGCAGGCCGGCCGCTCGATCCCGCGCATCATCCTCCGGTGCGGCCTGATCGCAGGCCTCTGGGGTGTCGTCCTGCTGGGACTGATGCTCGGATATTTCGCGCTGACGCTGCCGAGCACCGCCGACCTCACGGTGGCGGAGCGCCGGCCCAGCATCACCGTGCTTGCCGTCGACGGCTCGCTCATCGCCACATATGGCGATCTCTTCGGCGAGCCGATCCACGTCAAGGACATGTCGAAGTACCTGCCGGAAGCCGTGCTCGCGACCGAGGACCGGCGCTTCTACTATCACTTCGGCCTCGATCCCATCGGGCTCCTGCGCGCCATGGTGACGAACCTGCGGGCGGGCCACGTCGTCCAGGGCGGCAGCACCATCAGCCAGCAGCTCGCCAAGAACCTGTTCTTGAAGCCCGAGCGCACGATGAGCCGCAAGATCCAGGAGATGTTGCTGGCGCTCTGGCTGGAGCATCGCTTCACGAAGGACCAGATCCTGGAGATCTACCTGAACCGGGTCTATCTCGGCGCCGGCACCTATGGCGTCGATGCGGCGGCGCGGCGCTATTTCGGAAAGTCCGCGCGGGACGTGACGCTCTACGAGGCGGCGGACATCGCGGGACTGCTGAGGGCGCCGACGCGCTTCAGCCCGGCGGGCGACCGCGGGCGCTCCGCCGCCCGCGCGCACCAGGTGCTCGAGAACATGGTGGCGGCGGGCTTCATCACGGACGCGCAAATGGCGGCTGCCGAGAGCCAGAAGAGCCAGCTCGCGCGCGTGGTGCCGACGCGCGCGGGGAGCCGCTATTTCGCCGATTGGGTCGCCGAGCAGGTCGGCAGCTTCACGGGGTTCGGCAACCGCGATCTCACGGTGGTCTCGACGCTCGACCCCAAGCTGCAGGACGCCGCCGAGCGCGCGATCGACCAAACGCTCGATCAGGACGGCGAGAAATCGGATGTGAGCCAAGGCGCGCTGGTCGCCATGACGCCCGATGGGGCGGTGCGCGCGCTCGTGGGCGGGCGCAACTACGTCGACAGCCAATTCAACCGCGCGACCCAGGCGCTGCGCCAGCCGGGCTCCTCCTTCAAGCCCTTCGTCTACCTGACCGCACTCGAGCACGGCATCACGCCCCAGGACCGCTTCGTCGACGCGCCGATCCGGATTGGCGATTACCAGCCGCACAACTACGGCAACAAGTATATGGGCGACGTCAGCGTCGCCGACGCGGTGGCGCATTCCCTCAACACCGTCGCCATCCAGGTGGAGCAGCGCGTGGGCGTCGACGCCATCATCGCCACCGCTCACCGGCTCGGCATCACCAGCGAGCTCAACCGCGACATGAGCCTGGCGCTCGGCACCGCCGAGGTCTCGCTGATGGAGCTGACCGGCGCCTACGCCGCCTTCGCGAGCGGCGGCGACGGCGCCTGGCCCTATGGCATCGCCGAGATCAAGGACAAGGACGGCACCGTCATCTATCACCGCACGGGCTCTGGGCCCGGCCAAGTGATCGCGCCCGAGATCGCCGCCGAGATGACGGAGCTGCTGGTGGGCGTGGTCGATCATGGCACCGGACGCAGCGCGCAGATCGGCCGGCCGATTGCCGGCAAGACCGGCACCACGCAGGACTACCACGACGCCTGGTTCGAGGGCTTCACCGCCGATCTGGTGGCCGGCGTCTGGCTCGGGAACGACGACAACTCGCCGATGAAGAACGTAACCGGCGGCACGCTGCCCGCCCGCACCTGGCACGCCTTCATGGTCGAGGCGATGCGCGGCCAGCCGGTGAAGCCGCTCAATACCGCTCCTGCGCTGATGGCAGCGACGGTGACGCCGCTGCCGGTGGCGGCGCAGCGAGCGCCCTCCGGTCCGAGCTGGCTCGAGCGCCTGTTCGGCGCGCGCCCGGCGGCACCGCCTCCGCCCTCCTATCGCCAGCAATCTCCCTACGGCACCAGTCCGCGGTAACGGCGAGTGCGCCGCTACCGCCCGGTCTGATCCACCGCGTAGCCCGCGGCGCGGACAGTGCGGATGAGGTCGCGCCGGCCATCCTCGTTGAGCGCCTTGCGCAGGCGCCGGATGTGGACGTCGACGGTGCGCGGCTCGATCTCGGATTCGCGGCCCCAGACCGCATCCAGGAGCTGCTCGCGCGAGAACACCCGGCCCGGCCGCTCCAGCAGCACGCGCAGGAGCCGGAACTCCGTCGGGCCCAGATGCACGGAGGTGCCGTTGCGGGTGACTCGGTGGCTCGCGAGGTCCATCACGAGGTCGGCGTAGCGCAGCGTTTCGGCGCCGGCGGTGGGTTTCGCGCGGCGGAGCACTGCCCTGAGCCGCGCCACCAGCTCGGTGACGCCGAAGGGCTTGACGACGTAGTCGTCGGCGCCACCCTCGAGACCGCGCACGCGGTCCACCTCCTCGCCCTTGGCGGTCAGCATGATCACCGGAAGCGAGCGCCACTGCGGCGTGCGGCGGATCCGGCGGCAGATCTCGAGCCCGGAGACCTGCGGCAGCATCCAGTCGAGCAGCACGGCATCGGGCGTGCGCTCGGAGAGCTGCAGGAGCGCCTCCTCGCCGTCATGCGCCTCGGCGACCGAGAAGCCTTCCTTCTCGAGGTTGTAGCGCAGCAGCGTCGCGAGGGCGGGTTCGTCCTCGACTACAAGGATGAGCGGGTTCATTGCTGGCTATCCTCGGGCCCGTGCCCATCCTTGCCGTTCGCGACACCCTCGCCGGCGGGCGCCGAGGCAGATGTGGTCCAGTCTCGCTTGGGCCGCGCGATGGTGAGCGGCGTTCCATGCACCATGAAATAGAGCGTCTCGGCGATGTTGGTCGCGTGATCGCCGATGCGCTCGATGTTCTTCGCCATGAAAAGGAGGTGCGTGCAGGCCGTGATGTTCCGCACGTCCTCGATCATGTAGGTGAGCAGCTCGCGGAAGAGGCTCGTGTACATCTCGTCGAGCTCCTCGTCGCGCGCCCAGACCAGGAGCGCCTTGTCGGCATCGCGCTCGACATAGGCGTCCAGCACGTCCTTGATCATGGCCTGCCCGAGCCGGCCCATGCGCGGGATCGAGAAGGCGGGCTTCACCGGCGGCGACTGGTTGAGCACGATCGAGCGCTTGGCGACGTTGGTCGCGTAGTCGCCGATGCGCTCGAGGTCGCTCGCAGTCTTGAGCGCGGCCAGGATCTGCCGCAGATCCACCGCCATCGGCTGCCGGAGCGCCAAGAGCCTCAGAGCCAAGCTCTCGATGTCCTGCTCCAGCTCGTCGACGCGCGCGTCGGCCTCGACCACGTCGGCGGCGAGCCGGCTGTCGCGCTTCACCATCGCCTCGATCGCGCTCGCGAGCTGGGTCTCGGCGAGCCCCCCCATCTGCGTGATCGCGTTGTCGAGCCGACGCAACTCCTCGTCGTAGCTCTTGATGATGTGCTCGGAAACCATTTCTGTTCTGCCCCCCAGGGGATCAGCCGAAGCGGCCGGTGATGTAGTCCTCGGTGCGCTTGTTCTTCGGATGCGTGAAGATGACCTCGGTCTCGTCGAACTCCACGAGCTCGCCCAGATACATAAAGGCAGTGTAGTCGGAGCTGCGCGCGGCCTGCTGCATATTGTGCGTGACGATCGCGATGCAGTAATCGGTCTTGAGCTCGTTGATAAGCTCCTCGATGCGCTGGGTCGAGATCGGGTCGAGCGCCGAGGCGGGCTCGTCGAGCAGGAGGATCTCGGGTTCGACCGCGATGGCGCGCGCGATGCAGAGCCGCTGCTGCTGGCCGCCCGAGAGGCTCAGCCCGCTCTGCTTGAGCTTGTCCTTGACCTCGTCCCAGAGTGCGGCGCGCCGGAGCGCCGATTCGACGCGCTCGTCGAGCTGGGCCGGCGGCAGCTTCTCGTAGAGCCGAATGCCGAAGGCGATGTTGTCGTGAATCGACATCGGGAACGGCGTCGGCTTCTGGAAGACCATGCCGATCTTGGCCCTGAGCAGGTTGAGATCGACCTTGGGATCGAGGATGTTGCGGCCGTCCACCAGCACCTCGCCGGTCGCGCGCTGCTCGGGATAGAGCTGATAGATCCGGTTCAAGACACGCAGGAGCGTGGATTTGCCGCAACCGGAGGGGCCGATGAAGGCGGTGACCCGCTTGTCGCGCAGACCCAGGTTGATCCCTTTCAACGCCTCGTACTGCTTGTAGTAGAAGCGCAGATCGCGCACCACGATCTTCTCGGGCGAGGCCGGCGCCTTGGCTTCGGCACTGTGACGCGCGCGCTCGGCGATCACCGCGGCATGCGTCGGCGCGGGCCCGCCATTGCCGGGCCGGGGCATGCCCAACCGGAACGGGCGATTGGGTTCGTCCGGGCGGAGGGAGAGGTCGCTCATTTTTCGAAGCTCTTCAAGTTGGCGAGGAGTCGGGCGGTGATGTTGAGCACCAGGATCGCCACGGTGATGAGCAAGGCGCCGCCCCAGGCGAGGCTTTGCCAGTCCTTATAGGGGCTGAGCGCGAATTGGTAGATCACGTAGGGCAGGTTGGCCATCGGAGCATTCATGTTGGTGCTCCAGAACTGGTTGTTGAGCGCGGTGAAGAGCAGCGGCGCGGTCTCGCCGCTGATCCGCGCAACCGCCAGCAGCACGCCCGTCAGCATGCCCTGCAGCGCCGCGCGGTAGGTGACCATGACGATCACCTTCCATTTGGGCGTGCCGAGCGCGAAGGCGGCCTCGCGCAGGCTGCCGGGCACCAGATTGAGCATGTCCTCGGTGGTGCGCACCACCACGGGTATCACGATCATCGCCAGCGCCATGGCACCCGCCCAGGCGGAGAAATGCCCCATCCGGGCCACCATCACCTGATAGACAAACATGCCGATGATGATCGAGGGCGCGCTCAGGAGGATGTCGTTGATGAAACGCACCGCCGAGGCGATAGGGTTGCTGCGGCCGTATTCCGCAAGGAACGTGCCGGCGAGGATGCCGATGGGCGAGCCCACCAAGGTCGCAACCAGGGTCATGACGACGCTGCCATAGATGGCATTGCGCAGCCCACCCGCGCTGCCCGGTGGCGGCGTCGTCTGGACGAAGAGATCGAGGGTGATCGCGCCGATGCCGTTCCGAAGCAGTGTCCAGAAGATGAAGGCCAGCCATATCAAGCCAAACGCCGTCGCCGCGACCGAGAGGGCGAGCACGACCGTGTTGGTGGCCCGCCGACGCGCGTAGGGGCTCATCGGCTCACCGTCCTGCCTGTTGCTGCAAGCGGAGCAGCATGAGCTTGGCCGCCGTCAGCACCAGCAGGGTTATGACGGAGAGCACGAGGCCGAGGGCGATCAGCGAGGACAGATAGAGATCGCCCACTGCCTCGGTGAACTCGTTGGCGAGGGTCGCGGAGATCGTGGTGCCCGGCGCCATCAACGAGGACTGGATGCGGTGGGCATTGCCGATCACGAAGGTCACCGCCATGGTCTCGCCGAGCGCGCGACCGAGCCCCAGCATGATGCCGCCGATCACGCCGACCCGCGTCGTCGGCAGCACGATATTCCAGATCACCTCCCAGGTGGTGGCACCGATCCCGTAGGCGGATTCCTTGAGCACGGTCGGCACGGTCTCGAACACATCGCGCATCACGGAAGTGATGAAAGGCAGCACCATGATGCCCAGGATGAGCCCGGCGGTCATGATGCCGATACCGAGCGGCGGCCCCGCGAAGAGCGCGCCGATCAACGGGACGTTCCCGAGCGTGTTGATGAGGAAGGGCTCCAGCGTCGACTGCAGCACCGGTGCGAAGACGAAAAGCCCCCAGATGCCGTAGATGATGCTGGGCACCGCCGCCAGGAGCTCGATCAGCGTGCCGATCGGGCGCTTGAGCCAGGGCGGGCAGAGCTCCGTGATGAAGATAGCGATCCCGAAGGCGACGGGAATGCCGATCAGCATGGCGATCGCCGATGTGACCAGCGTACCGTAGATCGCCGGGAGCGCGCCGAACTTTTCGGTGACGGGGTTCCAGTCGCTGCTGGTGATGAAGCCCCAGCCGAAATGCTCGAGCGCCGGCAGCGCGCCCGCTACCAGCGAGACGATCACCCCGGTCAGAATGAGCAGGACGAAGACGGCGAAGACCCAGGTCGCGCTCCGGAACACCATGTCCAAGGCGTGCTGGCGCGCCCCGGTTCCGGCGTCCCTCAAGGCGATGTCGGCCAAGCCTTTATCTTTCTAAAGGAGAGAGGAAGGGAGAGCCGCGATGCTCTCCCTTCCACGTTGTGCTTCAGATCACGAGGACGGGCCGGTCCATACCGGCTTGCCGTCGGGCCCTTTGACCTCGTTCTTCCAGGTATCCTCGACCAGGCTCACGACGCTCGTGGGCATCGGCACGTAATCGAGCTCCTCCGCCATCTTGCCGCCGTTGGCATAGGACCAGGCGAAGAAGTCGAGCACGGCCTTGGCCGTCGCGACGTCTTCCTGCTTCTTGTAGACCAGGATGAAGCTCGAGGCGGTGATCGGCCAGCTCTCCTTGCCGGGCTGATCCGTCAGGAGCAGAGCATAGCCGGGCGTGCCCTTCCAATTGGCATTCGCCGCCGCCGACTGGAAGCTATTGGCGCTCGGCGCCACGAAGTTGCCTTCCTTGTTGCCCATCAGGGTGAAGGTCATCTTGTTCTGGAGCGCATAGGCGTATTCCACATAGCCGATGGCGCCGCCGGTCTGAGAGGTGACTGCCGCGACGCCCTCATTGCCCTTGCCGCCGAGGCCGGTCGGCCATTCGACCGAGGTATTGACGCCGACCTTGTCCTTCCACTCCGGGCTTACCTTGGCGAGGTAGTCCGCGAAATTATAGGTGGTGCCCGATCCGTCCGAGCGGTGCACGACGGCGATCGCCTGGTCGGGCAGCTTGACGCCGGGATTGAGCTTGGCGAGCACGGGATCGTTCCACTTCGCGATCTTGCCCAGGAAGATGTCCGCGAGGATCGGACCCGTGAGCTTCATCTCGCCGGGCTTGACGTCCGGCAGGTTCACCACCGGCACGATGCCGCCCATGATCATCGGGAACTGCGTCAAGCCGATCTCCTCGAGCTCGGCGGGCTTGAGCGGCGCGTCCGAGGCGCCGAAGTTGACGGTCTTCTTCTTGATCTGCTGGATGCCGCCGCCGGAGCCGATCGACTGATAGTTCATGCTCACACCGGTTTTGGCCTTATAGGCCTCCGCCCATTTGGCGTAGATCGGGTAGGGGAAGGTCGCGCCCGCGCCCGAGATCTCCGCGGCGCTCGCGGCAAAGCCGAGCGTGCCCAGCCCAGCCAGCATCGCGCCCAGCATCAAAACGGTTTTTGCCTTCACGAGCCTGTTCTCCTCCAATTTGGTTGGACCATTTGGGACGGCGACGCGCGCCGTCCAGTCGCACTGCCCGTCGATAGTCTCCGGTCGGGGACGACCTTATGACGGTTCGATTACAGTTTTGTGACGAGGCGCCGTGGAATGCGCGCTACAGGCGCCTCGGCTCTGCAGTCTCCACAATCGGCAGATGAACCGTGAAGACGGAGCCCTGGCCAAGCTCGCTCTCGATCTCGAGCAGGCCGCGGTGGTGATTGACGATGTGCTTGACGATGGCAAGGCCCAAGCCGGTGCCGCCAAGCTCCCGAGAGCGGGCGGGATCGACCCGGTAGAAGCGCTCCGTGAGCCGCGGAATCTGCTCGGCGAGGATGCCCTCGCCGTGATCGCGGATCGCGACCTCCGCCGCGAGCGCGCCGGCGAGGCGTCTGGGCGAGGCGCCGGCCGTCACCTCGACCGCCGTGCCCGAGCGGCCGTACTTGATCGCGTTGTCGATCAGGTTCTGGAACACCTGGACGATCTCGTCGGGATCACCGACCACGTCGGGAAGCGAGTCGGGCAAGGCGACGTCGATCCGCATCTGCCGCTTGGCGGCCCGCTGCTCCAGCCCATCGGCGACCGCGATCAGCACGCGCCGGAGATCGACCCGCTCCTTCGGCGCCAGGTGCTCGTTGAGCTCGATGCGCGAGAGCGAGAGCAGGTCGTCGACCAGCCGCGCCATCCGGCTCGCCTGTTCCGCCATGATCGAGAGAAAGCGCTCGCGCGCCGCGTTGTCGTCGCGGGCGGGTCCGCGCAGCGTCTCGATGAAACCCAGGAGCGTCGCGAGCGGCGTTCGCAACTCGTGGCTGGCATTGGCGACAAAGTCCTGCCGCATCCGCTCGCTGCGCTTCATGCCGGTGATGTCGGTGAGCGTGACGACGGCGGCGGCGCCCGCGGAGGTCGGCGGCCGAAGTGGGCCCACCTGGGCGCTCAGATGGCGCTCGACCA
>Ga0210399_10004202_pt1 | contig 11181 bp, 7 predicted proteins | sample IncBWC14MmetaG_FD_150865 | JGI IMG/M metagenome (GOLD analysis project Ga0210399, IMG submission 150865) | Forest soil microbial communities from Barre Woods Harvard Forest LTER site, Petersham, Massachusetts, United States - Inc-BW-C-14-M | ecosystem: Environmental > Terrestrial > Soil >...
TGACGATCACGGGATATCCGCCAAGGGACTTGCTTCTTAAACGCAGTTTTATTTCGCAAAATCTGGCGGTGCTGGACCAGTTGGCGGCGGCGAGCGGCAAAGTTGCGATGCTGGTGGGATTTGTTGGCGAAAACAAGAAACGGCCCGGGCGCGAGGTGAGCAACTGCGTGGCGTTGTTGCAAAACGGCAAAATCTTCACCACGCGTACCAAGACTTTGCTCCCGACGTACGACGTTTTTGACGAGGACCGATATTTCGAACCCGCGCAGGAAAATCATACGGTTGAGTTCGCCGGCGGCAAAATCGGGCTGACCATTTGCGAGGACATCTGGAACGACGAGGATTTCTGGCCGGACCGGCGCTACCAGCACAATCCGCCGCTGGAATTGGCGGCCGAAGGTTCCCGGATTTTGTTCAACGTGTCGGCGTCGCCGTGGCATGTAGGCAAGCAGGAGACGCGTTACCAAATGCTGCGCAGCATGGCGCAAAAGGCAAAGTGCCCGATGCTGTTCTGCAACCAGGTGGGCGGGAACGACGAACTGGTGTTCGACGGCGGCAGCCTGGCCTTCAATGCCGCGGGCGAATTGATCGCGCGCGCGGAAATGTTCGCCGAAGATTTCGTCGTCGTGGACACGGCCACGGCCAGGCCGATGCCTCGCGTCGTTGGTCCGGAGGAGGAACTCGTTTACAAAGCGCTCGTAATGGGGCTGCGCGACTACTTGTACAAATGTGGATTCAAGTCCGCGGTGCTGGGGTTGAGCGGGGGCATCGATTCCGCGCTGACAGCGTGCATTGCAGCGGATGCGTTGGGAAAAGAAAACGTGCGCGGCATTTCATTGCCGTCGCAATTTTCGTCGCAGGGCAGCCTCGATGACGCGCGAATTCTGGCGGAGCGATTGGGCATTTCTTACGAAGTGATTCCCATTCAGCCGCCCTTCGAGGCAGTCAAGAACCAGTTGCAACCCATTTTCGCCGGGCGAGCCGAGGATACGACCGAGGAAAACATCCAGGCTCGATTGCGAGGAGTGATTTTGATGGCGCTGTCGAACAAGTTCGGCTCGCTGTTGCTCACCACGGGTAACAAAAGCGAATTGGCGGTCGGCTATTGCACACTCTACGGGGATATGTGCGGCGGCCTGGCGGTGATCAGCGACGTGCCCAAGACCATGGTTTATCGCCTGTCCAGGTGGATCAATCGTGAACGCGAGATCATCCCGGCAGCTTCGATCACCAAACCGCCGTCCGCGGAATTGCGGCTGAACCAGACGGACCAGGATTCACTCCCGCCCTACGATATTTTGGACGCGATCCTCGACGCTTATGTCGTCCAGGGCAGGACGTTGTCGGAGATTGTCCAGGGCGGTTTCGACGAAGCAACGGTAAAGCGCGTGATCCGGCTGATCGATTTTAATGAGTACAAGCGCCGTCAGGCCGCGCCGGGGCTCAAGGTAACGAGCAAGGCCTTCGGCGTGGGACGCCGGATACCCATCGCGCAGAAATATCAAGTAACGTAGCGTTCGGAATCTTTCTCAACATTCCACCAAATGTGAGCAATGTTGTGAGCGTCGCTCTGGGTTTCTACAACGGATTCGCCGTGAAATCCGATGGAACTGTGGCCGAATGGGGAAACGGGCCGGTTTGGCAGACCAATGGCGTCAATACTCAATTGGTCGCCGGGGTCGGAATTAGTAACGTGACTGCTGTCAGCGCTGGGGGATATTCGGCGTGGACGCTCCAGGACGACGGCACAGTAACTGGTTGGGGATTCGGGCAGTCAGGATTTTCTAATGTGGCGGCTATCTCGGCAGCCGGGACGTTTCCTTATGAGGACTATCTCGCTGCTATAAAGAACGACGGCACACTCGTTACCGCTGGAGGAATTCCGAATGGAACCCCCACCGTGCCTGATAATCTTTCCAACGTCGTTGCTGTATCCACAATCATTGGTCATGCGGCAGTCCTGATCAATGATGGCACACCGCGCGTCGCGCAGCAGCTTAACAACCGCACGGTTTACACGAGTTCGACTGTTGTATTTTCTTCAGGCGTAGTCGGATCGGCTCCGCTGGATATTCAATGGCAATACAACGGCACGAATCTCGCCGGGGCAACGAATTATTACCTCGTTTTGACGAACGTCCCGTTCTCCGCCGCGGGTGCTTATGAATGCATCGTTTCCAATCCACTCGGCACAGTCACCAATTCCTGCAATCTCACCGTCTTGCGCTCCACCCCTCAATTCAACAGCAGTGGCACTTTATCCAGCGCCGGCTTTACCGGCGAACTGGATCATTTGTCCGGACACGGCAACGTAGTCATTTTCGCTTCGCCCGATCTGGTCAATTGGGTGCCGATCTTCACCAATGCTCCCGTGACCGGGTCGCTGCAATTCCTGCATAGCGGTGCCACCAACCAGTCGCGCTTTTATCGGGCCGTGGAGGAATAAGCCGGATTTTGGACTTCGCTCGATCATTTCGACGCACGCGTCTATGCGCGCGGGCACATTTTCTGGCAGGGTGTTCACGGGCGTCACGGGTCGGCGCGGAACGGCTTGAGAATGGATTATAGAGGATTGCTGGTCCGAGGAGGACGACGACGAGCACGATCAATGAAGGGAGGAACGGGAAATCCCGCAAGAATCTCAACTTCCGCGATTTTCGGGGCCCAAAGACCATTCCAGCAAACTTTTGTTATGTCATAGTGGCCGTAATATGACACAGTATGACACAGTGGCTGGACGCCTGCCCTTGGGCGCGCGATGATGAGCGCGTGAATGATAAATCCGAAACCGGAAATAGCATAGGGTGGAACAGCCCCGCCCGTTCGAAACGCGATGGGCATCTGCACGGACAGCCTTTCGCGGGCAGAAAGGGCGGTCCGTGCCACCCGGACACTGTGAACAATCCTGCTCCAAGCCCAGTGAGCAGCCGGTTCAAACCCGGCCGGCAGGTGGTCCAAACCCGGTTTTTGACCGGCTTTGACCGGGTAAGTCTTAATACACTGATTGATGATGGAAATCTGGATCTGAGTCCGAAGTATCCAGGATCAAGACTCGCTCCACATGATGGGAATGCATCCTTCGCGCTTGACCCACACCGCGTGCGCAGCAAGACTGGACGTGGTTCTCGCGGTGAGTCGAGCGGACCAAGCCAGAGTTAGAATTGCCGACCCTGCCCGGTCCTCATTTTTTAATTATTCGCATGAATGACAAAATGAATTGTCTGTTTCGTCGGTGGGCCGGCGCAGTTGCGGCGGCGCTCACGGTTTTGAACGCGCTCGCGGATGATGCGCCGCCGAAAGCCCCCCGGTTTTCCATCGAATACATGGACAAAACGGTCGATCCAGGCGCGGACTTTTACGAGTATGCCTGCGGGACCTGGGTCAAGGAGAATCCGGTGCCGGCGGACAAATCGCGCTGGGGCGGCTTCGGCCAGTTGCAGGAGCGCAACTGGTATCTGATCCACCAATTGCTGGATTCGGCAGCCCGGCCGGCGAACGGCCCGGTCAGCGAAGACCCCAAAAGGGCCGCGGTGATCCAAAAAGTCGGCGACTTCTACAAATCGGCGATAGATACCAATCATCTCGAGAAGCTCGGCTTCAAACCAATCCGCGCCGACCTGAAACGGGTGGATCGCGTGAAATCCAAAACGGAATTCGTGAAATTGCTCGCCGACCTCCAGTTGCACGGCGTCGGGGCTTGCTTCGAAGCTGGAGTGTCGCCCGATGCCAAGAACAGCGACTTCTATGCGTTCGAACTGGACCAGGGCGGGCTTGGGTTGCCGGATCGCGATTATTACCTGAGCGATGGTTTTGCGAAGCAGCGTGCCGCCTATGAAGTCCATGTGGCAAAGATGTTCGCTCTCTCGGGCGAAAAGCAGGACGCTGCAAAGGCCCACGCGAAAACCGTTCTGGATGTGGAGACTGAATTGGCAAAGGCCAGCAAATCGCGGGTCGATCTGCGCGATCCCGTCGCCAATTACCACAAGCTCACCACGGCAAGTTTGTTGACGGATTATCCGGACCTGGATTTCGGGCAATATTTAGCGGTGGCCGGGATGAAGGCAACCAACCTCGTAGTCGGCCAGCCTGAATTCTTCGCGGCGGTGGATAAGATGATCAAGGACCGGCCCCTCGATGATTGGAAGGTCTATCTGCGCTGGCACGTAATCCGCGAAGCCGCTCCCTACCTTCACGCGGCGGCGGAGGACGAGTCATTCGCGTTTTACGGCACCGAATTGCGCGGGCAACTCGCCCAGGAACCGCGCTGGCAGCGCTCGGCGAAGGTGATCGACTCGCACATCGGCGAAGCGCTCGGGCAGCTTTTCGTCGAGAAGTATTTTCCCCCCACTGCCAAAGCGCGCATGAAGGAACTGGTCGAAAATCTCAAGGCCGTGTTTCGCGATCGATTGAAGAACGTCGATTGGATGAGCGACGAGACGCGGACCAAGGCGCTGGCGAAGTTCGATCTGTTCACGCAGAAGATCGGCTACCCGGACAAGTTCCGCGACTATTCGAAGGTGGCCATTCGCGCCGACGACTTCCTGGGAAACGTGCGGCGCGCTGAATTGTTCGAAGTGCGGCGTCAACTCGCGCGCATCGGCCAGCACGTAGATAAAACCGAATGGCGCATGACGCCTTCCACGGTCAATGCCTACTTCAATCCGCTGCAGAACGAGATCGTATTTCCCGCCGGTATTTTGCAGCCGCCGTTCTTCGATGTGGAACTGGACGACGCCGTCAACTATGGCGCGATCGGCGTGGTGATCGGGCACGAAATTACGCACGGTTACGATGACGAAGGCCGCAAATTTGACGCGCACGGAAACCTGAATGACTGGTGGACGGCTGCCGACGCGAAAGCCTTCGAGGAGCGAGCGCAGAAAGTCGTGGACCAATACAACGCCTACGAACCCTTGCCAGGCGTTCACGTAAACGGAAAGCTGACGTTAGGCGAAAATCTCGCCGATCTCGGCGGCACCAGCATCGCCTTCGAAGCGATGCAGCGCGCGCTCGCGAAGGATCCATCGAAGCGCAAGAAAATTGACGGATTCACGCCCGAACAAAGATTTTTCCTCTCGCTGTCCCAGGTTTGGCGGACGAACATCCGCGAGGCCGAAGCCAAACGTTTGGTTACCGTTGACCCGCACAGTCCCGGACGTTTTCGCGCCATCGGGCCGCACGTGAATCAGCAGGCTTTCTACGAAGCATTCGGAATCAAGGAAGGCGCACCCATGTGGCGGGCGCCCGAATTGCGCGCCAAAGTTTGGTAAACAAAGGCAGCTTATGACAGACCCGCGATACGGCAAATTGGCTAAATTACTCGTCGAGTATTCTCTGGAAGTAAAACGAGGCGAATGCGTCCTGCTGGACATGTTCGACGTGCCGGATGAGTTTTCCGTGCAACTGATGCGGGCGGTGCGCGCGGTTGGCGCCACGCCATTGGTCGAAGTCCGCCACAGCCGCATCACGCGGGAAATCCTCATGGGCACCGACAGCAAGCACGCGGCGTTGGTCAAGGATGTGGAACTTCACCGCATGAAAAAGATGGACGGCTACATCGCGGTTCGCGGCACCGCCAACGCGAACGAGGCTTCGGACGTTCCGGCGGACCGGATGGCGCTATATACCCGGGAGTTGCGTCCGGTGCTCAACCAGCGGATCAACAAGACGCGTTGGGTCGTTTTGCGCTGGCCTACTCCCAGCATGGCCCAGGGCGCCAACATGAGCACCGAGGCGTTCGAAAATCTGTACTTCGATGTTTGCACGATGAATTATCGCAAGATGGCCAAGGCCATGGCGCCGCTCGAACTACAAATGAAAAAGACCAACCGCGTCCACCTAAAAGGTCCCGGCACTGACCTCACGTTCAGCATCAAAGGCATCGGCGCTAAAATGTGCCGCGGCGACCACAATATCCCCGACGGCGAAGTCTTCTCGTGCCCGGTAAAGAATTCCGTCAACGGACAAATCACCTTCAATACACCCACGCTTTATTCCGGCACCAAATTCGAGAACGTTCACCTCGAATTCAAGGCCGGCAAGATCATCAAGGCGACGTCGAGTAATACCAAAAAGCTCAACGAAATTCTGGACACTGACGCCGGCGCGCGTTACATCGGAGAATTCTCACTCGGCTTCAATCCCTATATCCTCGACCCGATGTGCGACATTCTCTTCGACGAAAAGATCGCCGGGTCGCTCCATTTTACTCCCGGGCAAGCCTACGAGATTTGCGATAACGGCAACCGGTCCGCCGTCCATTGGGACATGGTCCTTATCCAGCGTCCCGAATGGGGCGGCGGCGAGATCTGGTTTGACGACCAACTCATCCGCAAAGACGGAATGTTCGTTCTCAAGGATTTAAAGGGCCTGAACCCGGAAAACTTGAAATAGCTCCGGGGCGGACAAACACTTCAACGTCGGGGCTCAGACAGGCTGTCCTTGACCGTCGTGCGCCAATCAACGATATTAAAGCCGGTCGTTTCGGGGGCGTACTGGTTTCGACCTGGAAAATACGCCGGAGGCGGCATGCCGAGGACGGTTCGTTGGCCTCGTTAATCATCGAACCAAAACATAAGTGCTAACCAAGAATTAGCTCTCGCGGCCTAATGTGCCACGACGTCCGCCCCTGGACACCTGCTACGGGGGACGGACGCCACAGCAGGTTAGATCAGACGCGGGGACCGCGCGCGGCTGGTTGAAAAAATTTCATGCGGACTAGGCAGTGCGAATCGCGCCCGGGCGTAATCGCATAGCAGAAAAAATCTCCTGGGCTAAGCATGTAGTCGCGGCTGGTTTGTTTATCAGGGACGCGGGTTCAACTCCCGCCGCCTCCAGTCTTCGTTCCGAGCGCAGCGAGGAATGAAGACTGCCGCGCCGTAGCCCGTCCTCGGGCGAAGGCGGGCCTGCGCGTCCACACGTCCGATGCGCTCTGAACTACGACTCGGCAAGCCAGTGGGATTTTGTTACGTGTATATCCTTAAAAGTCAGGCCCATCCCGAGCGCTTCTACTCCGGGATCACCGACAACCTGCGCGACCGTCTGCGACGGCACAACGCAGGGGAGGTGCCGCATACGTCTAATTTTCGCCCATGGCGGATCAAGACCGCGGTGGCATTCACCGATCGACAGCGCGCTATCGAATTTGAGCGGTATCTCAAGACTCCTTCGGGGCGGGCGTTCGCAAAAAAGCGCCTATAGTTCTTCGTTCCGAGCGCAGCGAGGAATGAAGACTGCCGCGCCGTAGCCCGTCCCCGGGCGAAGGCGGGCTGAGACGTCCGCACGTCCGATGCGCTCTGAACTACGACCCGGCAAGCCAGCGGAATTTTGTTACGTGTATATCCCGCATCGAGTCCTGACGTGACTTTCTTTGCTTTTCGGCGCACATTCCACATCTATTAGAGCATGAAGAGTTCTCCTGTTTCCCGAAGCGGACGATTTGCCGGCGGGCCGGATGCGGAGGTGGCCCGGTTTACGGAATCCATTTCCTTTGATTGGCGGTTGTGGCGGCATGATATCGTGGGTTCGATCGCTCACGCCACAATGCTCCAACGCATCGGCGTGCTCAATCGCGCGGAATTGAAAGCCATTGTAGGCGGGCTGGAACGAATCGGCGAAGAGATCGAGAGCGGGAAGTTCCAGTGGCGGCCGGAGTTGGAGGATGTGCACATGAACATCGAGGCCGAACTCACGCGCCGCGTTCCGGCTGGGGCGAAGCTGCATACTGGTCGCTCGCGCAACGATCAGGTTGCGCTGGACATGCGCCTATGGGTCCGGGATGAGATCGTGGCCCTCACCGAAGAACTCAGGGCAATGCAACAGGCGCTCGTCGAATTAGGCGGCTCGAACGTCGATGTCATCATTCCCGGTTATACGCATTTGCAACGCGCGCAACCGGTCTATCTCGCGCATCATTTGCTGGCTTATGTCGAGATGCTCGAGCGGGACGGCCAACGGCTTGTCGATTGTTTCATGCGCGCCAATGTTTGTCCGCTGGGCAGCGGGGCAATCGCTGGATCGACTTTGCCGCTGGACCGGGAATTTGTCGCCCGGGCGCTTGGATTCCTGGACGTCAAAGGCAGGCCCGTTGTCACGCAAAACTCGATGGACGCGGTGAGCGACCGGGATTTCGTGGTCGAGTTTTGCGCCGCCGGAGCGTTGATCGCCGTGCATCTATCGCGATTGGCGGAAGACGTCATCCTGTGGGCGAGCAGCGAGTTTGGATTCATCAAAATCGCGGATGCCTACACCACTGGTTCGTCGCTCATGCCGCAGAAGAAAAATCCGGATATCGCCGAGCTGACGCGAGGCAAGGCCGGCCGCGTTTTTGGCAATCTCGTTGCGGTGCTGACGCTGCTCAAAGGTTTGCCTATGACCTACAATCGAGATCTGCAGGAGGACAAGGAGCGGTTGTTTGACACGGCCGATACCGTGCGCGCGTCGGTGCGGCTGATGACCGCGATGCTGCGGCACACTACTGTGAACAAAAAAGCTTGCGCGGACGCCGCGAGCGATCCCGCGTTGCTGGCAACGGACCTGGCGGATTATCTCGTGCGCAAAGGCATGCCGTTCCGGCAGGCGCATCATGTAGTCGGCGCTGTGGTGGCGCTGGCGGAGCGCCTGAACAAACCGTTGAACGCTCTCACACTCGACGAGATGCGGTCGGTGGATAAAAGCTTTGATCACGATTCACTGAAAGTCTTCGACCTCAGGCGCGCGCTCTCTCAACGAAACCAGATCGGAGCGCCGGGAACCAAAGAAGTGCGAAAACAATTGGCGCGCTGGAAAAAGACGCTTTTCGAATGAGGGAAACGGCCATTCTCAAGTCGCTGCTCGCGGACGTCTCGCGTTCCTTCTATCTGACAATGCGTGTGCTGCCGGCGTCGGTGCGGTCGCAGATTGGACTCGCCTATCTGCTCGCACGCACAACCGACACAATTGCCGATACCGCGATCGTCCCGCTCGAACACCGACTTCGCGCGCTCCTGGCCCTGCGCGGGAGGATTCAGGGGTCGAACCGGGAACCATTGGATTTCGGCGAACTGGCGCAACACCAGGGTTCGCCCGCCGAACGCGTTCTGCTGGAACGCTGCGAAGAGGCGCTGGCCATGCTGGGGAAGCTCGCAGACTTCGACCGGCAGCGCATCCGCGGAGTGCTGGCGACCATAATCAGCGGACAGGAACTCGATCTGCGGCGGTTCGCGGCCGCGTCTGCCGGGCGTCTCATTGCGCTGGAAACGGAACAGGAATTGGACGATTACACCTACCGCGTGGCCGGATGTGTAGGCGAGTTTTGGACCAGGATGTGCCGGGCTCATGTGTTCCCGACCGCGCAATTGGACGACAAATTTCTACTCGAAAACGGCGTGCGATTCGGCAAAGGCCTGCAACTGGTAAATATCCTTCGCGATTTGCCCGCCGATTTGCGCAACGGCCGATGCTATCTTCCGGCGGTTTCGCTGAGCGCAACCGGGCTGAGCGCAACCGATTTGTTGGAACCGAAAAACGAGCCAAAACTTCGGCCGCTCTACGCGCGTTACCTGGACGCGTGTGAACAGCATCTTAAAGCGGGGTGGGCTTACACCAATGCATTGCCGCGAGGTTGCGTGCGCGTGCGGCTGGCCTGCGCCTGGCCCATCATGATTGGAATGAAAACCGTGGCCAGACTACGGACCGAAAATATTCTCGACCCCGACCAACGCATCAAAATCAGCCGCAGCGACGTCAAGAAAATGATGCTGCACTCCGTGGTCTGTTATCCGTGGCCGCGCGCATGGCAAGGCTTGATCCGGTCCGCTCGATAAACGCGCCAGCGTCCCCGGAGTGCGCCCTGCTTGTCGCGCCGTAGCCTTGGCGGAGGTGGACCTCGGGCGCTGCAATGTCCAAAATTGCAAGATTCTTCGAGTCCTCGCACGTGATCCTTTAACAAATATGGTTTCTTCGTCTCTTTTCCGATTGGGGTAAACCGACCTCGGCCGCAGCAACTCCCGTGGATACAATGCCACTGGAGTACACCAGCACGCTTGCCGGTCGGACGTTGCAGCGCCCGGGACCGGCGCACTTCCTAAAAACGGGCGGCCGGGAGGTAGAGGAACCAGAACCCCGGCCGCCCACGGCGGCGGAAGTTTAGTGTGGTTATTGATGGCGGAAATTTTGGCGGTCGGCTCCCGGCAGCCAGATTTGCTCCGGTTGAAAGCGCGGGGCCGGTTCCCAATCAATGGCGCGTTCGACCACCTGCCGCATCTGATCGAACCACCAGAGCGCCCGGTTGTTGCGTCGCTCCCGCTGCACGACGCGCGGACAACGATTGGCTCCTTCGATTCCCAGTTCCATTTGTTCATTCAGCATAACGTGACCTTTCATTTTCATTACGGAATCACGCTAACACCAGGGGTAGGACAACCATGGGAGTATCCGTAATATTACTGATGAACTAAATTGCGTTGATTATCAACAACTTATGCAGCAAACAGCAAAAAGTTTCGAAATACGCGAGCCATCTCGCGCAAGCCAAACTTTAACGGGCTGAAGGCCCAAAATATTATAGCCTGGGAGAAGCGAGCACCGCGAGTGTAGGCCCAGGAAACCCGCCCCCGAATCAATTCCCAAGGCCTGACTTGCCGCCGACCACGCAGACGGGGTTTTTTGCCACGAAAGATCGCAAAGGTCACAAAAGGAAAACGGGGAGCGTTGGCCTTCCTTTGTGAACTATGTGCTCTTTTGTGGCAATAATTCTGCTTCACTCAGTCGCGATTTCACGGAGTCAATGGCCGCGAAAAGGCTCAAAATGCCCAGGGCGGCAGAGCCGCAACCAAAGCATCTGAACTGGGGTGTGCATCAGCATTGTGCGTTTGCACAAGAAATCTTCCCAAGATTGCGCGATTTTGAACTATTGTAGTACAAAAAAGGGAGTCTGATTTAACAGAAGCAAACAAAGGTAACAAAGACCTGACTCGCGCAAGCCGCTGATCAACGCTGATTTCCAACTCCTTGTCGCGTCGAACCGAAGCGAAGACGGAACTGATTCAATGACTCACCGGCTCACTGATTATTTTTTCCAGGTTCAATACATCGGTAACACAAATGGTTCAGAACATAGGTAACACATGGCAGCCGGAGCCGATAGGCTGCCGGCATGCCATGGAAAGACCTAAAAGCAATGAACCTGAGAAAAGAGTTTGC
>Ga0210399_10004203_pt1 | contig 11180 bp, 7 predicted proteins | sample IncBWC14MmetaG_FD_150865 | JGI IMG/M metagenome (GOLD analysis project Ga0210399, IMG submission 150865) | Forest soil microbial communities from Barre Woods Harvard Forest LTER site, Petersham, Massachusetts, United States - Inc-BW-C-14-M | ecosystem: Environmental > Terrestrial > Soil >...
CAGATCAATCAGATCCAGAACCAGCTCGGCGAAGTGCAGCAAGCGGGCAAGCAGATGCACGAAACGGCCAGCAAGCTGGAAGGCATTTTGGGTGGGGCGAAGAACCGCGGGACTTTCGGCGAAACCACACTGGAACGGCTGCTGGAAGACAGTGTGCCTCGTTCGCAGTACACGTTGCAGTATGCCTTTCGCAGCGGAAAAACGGCCGACGCGGTAGTTCATCTTCGGGATCAGAAGATCATGGCCATCGATTCAAAGTTTCCTCTCGATGCGTTTCAGCGTCTGGACGTGGAAGACGAAGAGGGACGCAAAGAGGCGCGGAAAGATTTCGTAAACGCAGTAAAAGCCCATGCCGACTCGATCGCGGAGAAGTACATCGTGCCGGACGAGGGCACGCTGGAACTGGCGCTGATGTTCGTTCCGAGCGAAGCGGTTTACTACGAACTCTTGCGCAGCACGGATACGCGCAAAATCGCGGCGGACGCCTATTGCCGGAGCAAAAAAATCGTTCCGGTTTCCCCCAATACTCTGTACGCGCACCTGGCGGTAATTGCCATGGGATTGCGTGGGATGCAGATTGAAGAAAACGCCAAGCGACTGAGCGCAAATCTCGACGGCCTGCGGAAGCACATGCAGAACTTCAGCGAACCCTTCGACAAGATCGGCACGCACCTGAAAAACGCGCAACAGTGCTACACGGAAGCGGACAAGCGCTTTGAAAAAGCGACCAACACATTGGAGAACCTGCTGAACAGCGGCGACGTGCGTCAACTGGAACTGGAGGACGAACAGGGAGCCTTGACCCTTCCGCCCCCCACCGCGGCGAAGAAATCCGCATGAAGCCACTCCTCTTCTCTGCGCTCCGAACTCAGCGCTCTCTGCGTCTCTGCGGTGAGTCCCGCCTTACTCCTGGTTTTACTCCGTGCTCGTCTTCGATTGAATCCGCTCGTCCATCTCATCCAGCGACTTCGGCCAATCCTCCCGCAGCAATCGGCTCAACGCCCTGTCTGCAAGCAGCTTTCCACCCGTCTGGCACTGCGGACAATAATTCGTTTCATTCGACGCATACCGGATCCTCTGAATCTTCGTTCCGCACCGCCGGCACGGCAGCCCATACCGTCCGTGAACAAACATCTCTTCCCGGAACGCCGTCACCTTTTCCGGAAATTTTCCCCGCGCTTCCTCGCGCAGCGTATTCGTCCACGAATTCAACGTCTCCCGGGTCGCCTGAAACAATCGATCAATCGCTTCTGCCTGCATCCGCTGTGTCAGCAGCACCGGCGAAAGCTGCGCATGAAAAAGGATCTCGTCCGAATAAGCATTCCCGATTCCGCTGAACAAATGCGGATCGGTAAGCGCCCGCTTCAACGTGTGATTTTCCGAAGCAAGAACCTCAGCGAATTCCTCACGCGAAGCGGAGAGAACTTCAAGGCCGCCCGGATCGATCGCCTCCATCGCCACCGTATCCGCAAACAGATGCAGCGATGCCCGCTTCTGCGTCCCCGCTTCCGTCAACGTCAAAGTTCCTGAATCAAACGCAAACGTCGCCAGCGTCCGTCTTCCATCCGGCACAACGGCCTTCGTCTTCCAGTGCAATCGCCCCGCAATCATCAGGTGAAACACCAGCCACATTCCATTGTCGAATCCCAGCGCAATTCGTTTCCCGATGCGCCGCAACTCCAAGACCTTGTGTCCTTGCACGGAATCAATCGGAGGCACCGCCGTCCGCAGCAGAAACGGTCCCGCGATCCGCACGCGCTCAAGGACGTGTCCAACAACGCGCTGCTCCAGCGCTTCGATGTACACCACAATGTCCGGAAGCTCTGGCATCTTCGGATTCCCTCACAAGACAAGGCATGGTTCGCCAGTCGAATCAGTATCGCGGAGTGCCGAGCGGCGCCACCAGCCGGATCGAGATCACAAAGTTTCCGCGCTGCTTTCCCACCAGCTCGAAGCTCGCGACATTTTCCGTGCCTCCCGTCGAGACCGCGCGCACTGGCGTTCCGCCCTGTAACTCTGCCACTTCGGGCGCCAGATTTCGCGCTTCCAGGTTCACCTTCGCCGTGCTTCCCTTTACCCGCACGGTCAGTTTGCGATGCTCTCCGGGAGCGAGCGTGGAGCCAGAGGCTTCAAGCTCCAGAGAAACAAATACCACTGTGAATGCCGGTGAACTCTTCTGCCCGCAAGTAACCTGCACCTGCGCCGGGCCGGGCTGCAAATCGGGTGGAGGAAGAACGACCAGATACGCCGGCGAAGAAGCAAGCACAAGGCCGGGCAATCCATGAATCAGCACGCGGTTCGCATCAGCATCGCCCAAGATACGCCGGCGAAGAAGCAAGCACAAGGCCGGGCAATCCATGAATCAGCACGCGGTTCGCATCAGCATCGCCACAAAAGCCGTGTCCCATGAATTCAAAGCGATCGCTGAGCGAAGCGACGCGCGGGGCCAACGCCACTTCCTGGGTTGCGGACGGGGCTTCCACCGAAGTGACAACCGTGCTCGCAACGCGGCCAGTGCGCCCCTGAATCGCGGCATAAATCTTTTCCACGTTCAGCGGCGCCACGAACATGGCTCGCCCGGTAGGGTCGGTCTTCAAGGTGTCCCCATTGGAAAACTCCACCGTCACTCCCGGTGTAAGGCGTCCGCTGACATCGAGGACTGCCAGCGTAGCGTGCTCGCCGCTGACGATTTTGCGGGGCAAGATCAGAATGCGGGCGCCGGAGGCCGAAGGCGGCTCCTGAGCGGCAAGCCCCAGAGCCACAAATGAGAGCAAAGCAGCAAGCAGCCAGAGCGTTTTCAGGGGCTTCGAGGGGATGGACACCCCGAGATTGTAGTGGAGTTTCGGCCGGGGCAGAAGGCCGGGAGAGCGTTTCTGCGCTTGCTATTCCCCCATGGAGTTCGGGTATTCTTCCGAATTGGCTGTAGGGTAAGTGTTAGGTATCGAAAGGTAATCAGTTGGAAGCAAAGCCTTTCGGAGCGGCAAGGTGTCTGCTAGCGTGGATGGTACATAGAGACCGGGGTGTCTACGCCGGGGGTACCAGCTGTGTTCACGGCAAGGCTTGAAGGAGAGGCTGTGCAGATCGTCAGCAGCGGCTTGTCAGACGTTGGGCGTGTGCGTACCAACAACGAGGACTCCTTCCGCATCGTGGAGGCTTTGAATCTTTTCATCCTTTCGGACGGGATGGGGGGAGAGGCGCACGGCGAAGTGGCCAGCGCCATGGCCGTGGATGTCATCAACAAGGTTTGCGAATCAGAAAAGGAAGATTCCGGCGCGACGGTGTTGGACGAAGCTCCGGCGAATATCAGTTCCCAAACGCGGCGTTTGAAGGGCGCGGTGGCGCAGGCGAATTTTCAGATTTTCCAGGCAGCGCAGAAGAATCCGGAGCAGCGTGGCATGGGCGCAACGATTACGGCCATGTGGCTGAAGGACACGATGCTGAGCATCGCGCACGTAGGCGACAGCCGGGCTTATCTGCTGCGCAGCGGAAATCTGCAACAGTTGACGAGCGACCATTCGCTGGTGGCGGAGCAAGTGCGGCGCGGTCTGATTACGCCGCAACAGGCCGAAGAGAGCGAGATGCAGAGCGTTTTGCTTCGCGCGCTTGGCGCTCATCCGGAGGTGGAAATTGACACGGATGAGGTGGAGATTGTTCCGCGCGACGTGCTGCTGCTTTGTTCGGACGGCTTGACGCGCATGGTGACAGAGCCAGAAATCGCGGGCGCGTTGCAGGCGGAGACGGTTCCTTCGGCGGCGGCGGAACGATTGATTGCGCTGGCGAACGAAAACGGTGGAGTTGACAACGTAACGGTAATTGTCGTGCGCTTCGAGGACGACGCCAACAAGGGTTGGTTCTCCTGGATGCGCCGCGGCTCGGCCAAGAAAGACTAGCACCTCCTCGGAGGCGATTGAATGGCGAAACTCAGCCTGATGTTTGAGAACAAGCTTGTGAAAGAAGTGCCGATCGGCAGCCGGCCGGTGACGATTGGCCGTTCGCCGGACAACGACCTTCCCGTCGACAATCTCGCCGTGTCCAATTATCACGCGCGCGTCTATTTCGAGGCGGGCCGCCTAGTGGTGGAAGACCTGGACAGCTTGAACGGCACGTTTGTGAACGATTTGCGGGTGGAGCGCGCGACGCTGCACGACGGCGATTCGATCTGGGTCGGCAAACACCACATTAAGGTTGACGCGACGGCCGACGCGGCGATTCCCTGGGATACCGGCCGCAAGACAGCGGCGCCGAAAATCAACGAAACGATGGTGCTGGATACGAAGGTTCGCCGCGAAATGATTCAGCAAGCGGCGGCGATGGGCGAGCGAGCGCAATTTTCCGCCGGGCGCATGAGAGTCGCGACGCTGGTTGTTCTGAGCGGCAAGATCGACATAAAGGAATTCACGCTCACGAATAAGCTTACCGTCATCGGAAAATCTCCGATGGCGACGGTGCGTTTGAAGGGCTGGTTCAAGCCGAAGATGGCCGCGCAAATCAACCAGCGCGACGACGGCTATTATCTCGGTACCGGCGACAAGGTTCCCACAGTGAACGGTACGCCGATCACGGGAACGGTGCGGCTGAACGATGGCGATCTGATCGAAGTCTGCGGCGTCCGCATGAATTTTATCTTCCGCGAATAGTTCTAAACCCCAATGCCAACCGCGCCCGAAGGAGGCCGCCAGCACGGAAGCGTGTATCGCTTCCGGGAACTCCTCGCTACCTGGTGGCACCATCGCGCGGTATTCCTGATCAGCGTGGCGATCACCGTTGTTTCGCTGGGCGTGTACATCTTCACATTCATGGGCGACCGCAACACACCGCTATTCGATTTCCTGAAGCGGTTTGAGTACAGCACGCTGGACACGCGATTTCGGTACCGACCCGCGAAATATACGCCACCGGATCCGCGGATCGTGGTGGTGGCGATCGATCAGCGGTCGCAGGAAGTTCTGGGCAAGTGGCCGTTTTCTCGGAAATATTTTGGAGAGATGCTGGATGTGCTGCGGGAAGACGGCGCGCGTGTCGTTTCCTTTGACGTGACGTTCGATAAGCCGGACCAGACCGTTGCGCCCATTCGCGCACTTTGGGGACAGATCGAGCGCGACAAAAAGAATGGTAAACGGCTCGATCCGAAACTCGAAGCACAGGTGCTGGAACTGGCGAAGGAGTTCGACGCGGATTCGCAATTCGCCGCGGGGTTGCGGCGTTTCGGGCCGGTGGTGCTGGGGAATTTCTACCTGCAGGCAAATGAAATTCAGGGAATCGACGACGCGACTCTGAACAAATACGGCGAAATGGTGCAGTGGTATTCGCTGAACCGCAACGCGCTGAATCCCGCTACGGGTAAAGCCGACTTTGCCGCCCTGCTGAATAATTATCAGTATGAAGGTACGCTGTTCACAGCCACGATTGCGAACATTCCGCAACTAGCACCGCCGGAGAACGACGAAAAAACGTCGATCGGGTTCTTCAACATCTCGTCCGACGCCGATGGAGTGCTGCGGCGCGGATTGCTGGTGCTGCCATTTGGCCGCTCCAACAATCCGGACGACATTGATTTGTACGGCTCGCTGGAAGTCCAGACATTGCGGCTATACCTCGGTTTGAAGTCCGAGCAGGTCACTGTGAACTACGGGTCCACGGGTGTGGCGTCACTGCAATTCGGAGACAAACTGACGGTGAGGCCGGACTGGCTGGGCCGCGTGCTGATCAACTATCGCGGGCCGCGCGAAACCTATCCTTATAAGTCGCTAGCGGACGTGGTGAACCATAAATGCAAGCCGGGCACGTTCCGCGACAAAATCGTGCTGGTGGGCGCTTCGGCAACAGGGATCGGCGACTTGCGCACTCCTCCCTATGGCGGCATTGATTATCCCGGACTCGAAGTTCACGCCAACGTGATCGACAACATGCTGAATAACGGATTCCTGATCCGTGGAGCGCACCAGGAAATTCTGGATTTGCTCCTGATTCTGCTTTTTGGAATTCCCCTGGGAACTGCCCTGGCATTGGTTTCGCCACGTTGGATGTGGTTTGGCCTGGCGTTGCTGATTCCGTTCAGCTTCTTGATTTACGTTTCGTTCGTGCGAGGTTATTGGCTGAACTTTACTTTGCCGGCGGGAACGCTGACGGCAAACGTCATGCTGGTGTCGTTATACCGCGCGTTGGTGGAGGAAAAGGAGAAACGGAAATTACGCTCGGAGTTTGGGCGTTACTTGAACCCGGAAGTGGTCCGACGACTGCTGTTAAATCCGAAGTTGGTGGAGCCGCGTAAAACGGAAATTACGGTGATGTTTAGCGATATCCGTGGATTCACGACGATTTCCGAGAAGCTGGACGCGCAAGAGCTGGCGATTTTCCTGAACACGTACCTTTCGGAGATGACGAAGATCGTGTTCGACACGCAGGGAACACTGGACAAATACATCGGCGACGCGGTGATGGCGTTCTGGGGCGCGCCGATCGAAGAGCCAGATCACGCGCGGAATGCCTGTACTGCTTCACTGGCCATGATTCAGAGGGTGCGCGAATTGCAGAAGAAGTGGGAGGCCGAGGGCAAGCCGAAACTCGATATCGGCGTCGGATTGAACTCCGGGCCCGCGAGCGTTGGGGAAATGGGCTCGGCGCGCCAGGTCGGATACACGGCGCTTGGCGATACTGTGAATTTGTCTTCGCGACTGGAAGGATTGAACAAAGAATACGGTACGCACATCCTGGTGAACGAAACGACGCATATGGCAGTGAAGGATGCGGGGTTTCTTTTTCGTGAACTGGACATCATTCGCGTCAAAGGGAAATTGCAGCCGGTGACGATCTACGAACTGGTGGGGAAACTTTCCCAGCTGGAACAGGACTCCGGTTACAGCGAACTGAAACAGAGATTGCAAGATTTCGCGGCCGCGCTTCAGCTTTATCGCAAACGGGACTGGGAACAGGCGCAGCACACGTTCCAGGAAATCCTTGACCGCACGCCCGACGACGGGCCGTCACGCATGTATTGGAAACGCTGCCAGGAATACCTCTTCGACGAGCCACCGATCGGGTGGGACGGGGTTTTCACAATGACGCACAAATAGCTCGGCGCGGGGTTCCCTGATTTTTTCGTGAAACTGCTAGAACACTAAGGCTTGGCGATGATGCCGCAGGCGATGCGCGGCGGTGCGCCGCTGCCAGTGCCGCCGGCAACCGCGTGAATTACGATGGCCGTGCCGCCGTTGCTGAAGACGGAATGGTCGTCATCACCCATGGTCACATTCGGGGCGACCGTGGAGACGTGAGCCGTTCCATCTTTTCCGACAATCAGAGCGAAATCCGGAATGTCTCCCGCCGGCGCTCCGTCGTGGGTGTGGCCCGAGGCGTTGAAATGCGGACCTGCGGTTTTGAAATCCGGAGGGTCGCACTTGGCCATCTGGTGAATGTGGATGGAATGCTCGCCCGGGGGAAGCTTTTTGATGTCCAGGGCAATCTTGACTCCCGACGCGGCAGGAGAAAGCGTTGCCGTGCCGACCGCCTGGCCTTCGGCGTTCGTGATGTTCACAACCACGGGCTTTGCGGAAGATTGCTGGGCCATCGCGGCCCCCGAAAATGCCAACAGCGTTGCGGCGCAGGCAAGAATTTTCATTAGTATCCTCTTCGGTTTGAGAATTGAGCGAATCCGACGGAAACCTGAAAACAAGCTCCCCTACTGTACCCCAAACTCTCCGGGCCGAGTGTGAATTTGTGGGCGCGACGTCTCAAGCCTGACCACGGGCCTGACGTTCGGCGTTGAAAAGATTCGAACGCCATTTGCAGAAGCTACCTGCGGGCGGGAGTTGGTGTGCGAGAAGGAGTACCAGTGGGAATCTGGAAGCCCGGTGGGCCAAATTGGCAGCTTCACTTGCATCACAGCAGGTAATTTCCAGGAAATCCATCGCCGAGCGTCTCGGAAATCGCGCCTCATCGAAGGCCGGGCTCCGTTTCAGGGGAGTGCGGTGGATGGCGTACCCAAAAAGGGGGATTTAATAGTCTAATAGTCGTACAAGGCTCGAAGAATCTTGGGCGCAGGGGCGCATGTTTGGGGTGTCTGCGCACGACAGGTCAGGGTACCAACACTAACTTATGTGGATTGTCCGTTTAGCGCTATCCCGGCCATACACCTTTATCGTGATGGCGATTGTGCTTGTTCTGCTTGGCGGGTTCGTCATTCCACGCACGCCCACGGATATTTTCCCGGAAATCAATATTCCGGTGGTTGCGCTCGTATGGACGTACACCGGGTTGCAGCCGCAGGAGATGGAGCAGCGGATCACTTCGAACGTCGAACGCGGCCTGATGGTGCTGGTCAACGACATCGAACACGTGGATTCGCAATCGCTGAACGGGATTGCCATCATTAAGATTTATTTTCACCCTGGGGCCAATATCCAAACAGCCCTGGCCCAAACGACGGCCATTTCGCAGACATTCTTGAGATCGTTGCCACCCGGCACCACACCGCCGCTGGTCATTATCTATTCCGCGTCCACGGTGCCCGTACTGCAGGTGGGGCTGAACAGCGACAGCCTGAGCGAACAGCAGATGTTCGACTATGGCAACAATTTCATTCGCACCCAGATTTCGACGGTGCCAGGCGCTTCGATGCCATTTCCATATGGCGGCAAATCGCGCGTGGTTTCCGTGGATATTGATCCCAGCGCAATGCAGGCCAAAGGGCTTTCGCCCGTGGACATCGTCAACGCGGTGAACGCGCAGAACCTGATTTTGCCTACCGGCACGGCGAAGATGGGGACGCTCGAGTACAACGTGGAAATGAACGGCAGCCCGAAAACGATCGCGGAATTGAACGACCTGCCGGTCAAGACAGTGAACGGCTCGACCGTCTACTTGCGGGACGTGGCACACGTGCGCGACGGGTTTACTCCGCAGACGAACGTGGTGCTGACCAATGGCCAGCGCGGCGTGTTGATGAGCATCTACAAGACCGGAAACAATTCCACGCTTTCCATCGTGGACCGCGTGAAGCAGGTACTGAGGGATTACGCGCCTTCGCTGCCGAGCAGCCTGCAAGTGAGCAATTTCTTCGACCAGTCAATTTACGTGCGCGCGGCGATTCAGGGCGTCTTGCGGGAAGCGCTGATCGCGGCGTGCCTGACGGCCGTCATGATTCTGTTGTTCCTGGGAAATTGGAAGAGCACGCTGATCATCGCGGTTTCGATCCCTCTTTCGATCCTGGTCAGCCTGCTGTGCCTGAGCGCGCTGGGCGAAACGATCAACATCATGACGCTGGGCGGCCTGGCGCTGGCCGTGGGCATCCTGGTGGACGATGCAACGGTGGAAATCGAAAACATCAACCGCAACCTGGCGATGGGCAAGGAAACGGTGCAGGCAATCCTCGACGGCGCGCAGCAGATCGCGGTACCGGCGTTTGTTTCAACACTGTGCATCTGCATCGTGTTTCTGCCGATGTTTTTCCTTTCGGGCGTGGCGAAATATCTGTTCGTGCCGCTGGCCGAAGCCGTGATGTTTGCGATGCTAGCTTCGTACATGTGGTCGCGGACCATCGTACCGACGATGGCGATGTACCTGTTGAGCTCGGATGATGAATATCAAGCCGATCTGCATGTGGGCGAGAAGATGGGCTTTTTCCGGCGCTACCAGCAGGCATTCGAGCACTCTTTTGAGCGACTGCGCGGAGGATATCGCCGGGCGCTGGCCTCGGCGCTCGACCACGCATGGTCTTTCTCCGTGCTGTTCCTGGCGTTCTGCCTGTTGTCCGGCGGGCTGGTGTTTTTCCTGGGGCGCGACTTTTTCCCCAGCGTGGACGCCGGCCAGATCCGTTTGCACATGCGGGCGCGGACGGGCCTGCGTGTTGAAGAAACCACGAAGATTGCCGACCAGGTCAACCAGTCGATCCACCAGGTGATCCCGAGCCGGGATTTGCAGACAGTGATTGACAACGTAGGGTTGCCATATTCGGGCATCAACCTGACCTACAGCAACTCCGGCACGATCGGCACTTCCGACGCGGAAATTCTGGTGCAATTGAAGCAGGAGCGCGGCAAGTCGACGGGCGACTATATTAATGAGTTGCGGCGGCGCCTGGCGACGGAGTTCCCCGGCGTGCAGTTTTTCTTCCAGCCCGCGGACATTGTGACGCAAATTTTGAATTTCGGCACGCCGGCTCCGGTGGACATCCAAATCGTCGGTGCGAATCAGCCCGCGAATTACGAAATCGCGCAAAAGCTCGCAAACAAGATGACGCACATACCTGGCGCGGTGGACGTGCACGTGCAGCAGGCGTTCGACGCGCCGACACTGTTCCTGGATCTGGACAGGACCAGGTCGCAATACGTGGGGATGCAGGCGCGCGACGTGGCGCAAAACCTGCTTGTGTCGCTTTCTTCAAGCTTCCAGACCGCGCCTAACTTCTGGCTGGATCCGCGAAACGGCGTCAGTTACAACGTTGCCGTACAGACACCGCAGTATCGCGTGGACACGTTCCAAGCGCTGCAGAATACGCCGATCACCGGGGTGGGAGCGGGGGTGACGCCGCAAATCCTGGGCAATCTGGTGCATACGAAAACGGTGGCGCGGCCTGCGTCCATATCGCACTACAACGTGCAGCCGATGATCAATGTGTATGCATCAGTTTACCGGAGAGATTTGGGAAGCGTGGCGCAGGAGGTGCGCAAACTGGTGCACGAAGCGGAAAAGGATTTGCCGCGCGGAAGCCACATCGTGATCCGAGGTCAGGTGGAGACGATGGATTCCTCGTTCCTGGGATTGGGCGTGGGGCTGATCGGCGCGATTGTGCTGGCATATTTGCTGATCGTGGTGAATTTTCAGTCGTGGCTGGATCCCTTCATCATCATCACCGCGTTGCCGGGAGCGCTGGCGGGCATTTGCTGGATGCTGCTAATCACACATACGACGCTGAACGTGCCTTCGCTGACCGGGGCCATCATGTGCATGGGGGTGGCGACGGCGAACAGCATTTTGATGATTTCTTTCGCAAGAGAGCAGATGATTGAGGGTAAGGTTCCTCGCGAAGCCGCGCTTGAAGCCGGCTATGTGCGCATACGCCCTGTGATCATGACGGCGCTGGCGATGATGATCGGCATGGTGCCGATGGCGATTGGGCTTGGCGAAGGCGGCGAACAAAATGCGCCGCTGGGTCGTGCAGTGATTGGGGGATTGCTGTTTGC
>Ga0210399_10004205_pt1 | contig 11178 bp, 11 predicted proteins | sample IncBWC14MmetaG_FD_150865 | JGI IMG/M metagenome (GOLD analysis project Ga0210399, IMG submission 150865) | Forest soil microbial communities from Barre Woods Harvard Forest LTER site, Petersham, Massachusetts, United States - Inc-BW-C-14-M | ecosystem: Environmental > Terrestrial > Soil >...
GCGCCGACGCCGCCGCGGTCGAGGCCATGCGCACCGTGCTCTCCTCGGTCCCCATGGACGGCGTCGTCGTCATCGGCGAGGGCGAGAAGGACAACGCCCCGATGCTCTTCAACGGCGAGAAGATCGGCGACGGGACGCCCCCGATGACCGACATCGCCGTCGACCCCATCGACGGCACGACGCTGACCGCGCAAGGCCGCAACGGCGCGCTCGCGGTCATCGCGGTCGCCGAGCGCGGCGCCATGTTCGACCCCGGCCCCTGCGTCTACATGGAGAAGCTCGCCGTCGGCCCCCGGGCGAAGGGCGCCTGCGACATCCGCAAGACCCCGACCGAGAACCTGCACCGTCTGTCCGAGGCCCTCAGTCGTCCCGTCCGGGACCTCACCGCCGTCATCCTCGACCGCCCCCGTCACGACGACCTCATCACCGAGGTGAGAAAGAGCGGCGCCCGGATCCGCCTCATCACCGACGGCGACGTCGCCGGCGCCATCTCGACGGGCTGGCCGGGCGCCGGCACGGACATCCTCTTCGGCATCGGCGGCACGCCCGAAGGCGTGCTCGCCGCCGCCGCCCTCAAGTGCATGGGCGCCGAGATCCAGGGCCGCCTCTACCCCCGCAACGAGTCCGAACGCGCGGCCGCTCTCGAAGCGGGCTACAACCTCGACAAGGTCCTCACGACCGACGACCTCGTCCAGGGCAACAACTGCTTCTTCGCCGCCACCGGCATCACGGACGGCGAGCTGCTCCAAGGCGTCCAGTACCACGAGTTCGGCGCGACGACGCAGTCGCTCGTCATGCGCTCCAAGTCGGGCACCCTGCGCAAGATCGACGCGTCTCACGCGCTGAAGAAGCTGGCGGAGTTCAGCTCGATCTCGTTCTCGTAGCGCGTCGTTCGACGTCGGGCTCGGTTCTGATGCGACCGGGCCTGCGGCCCGGCTGCCGCACGCTGCCGCCTACGCCTCGCCGGCGGCCACCGACAGCCGCAACTCGGCCCGCTCGAGCGAGCCCTTCGCCTCGAGCAGCTCGACGTCGACTTCGACTTCCTCGCCGCCGCGCCCCGACTGCAGCTCGTTGACACGCTGGTTGGCGGTGTCCCGCGCCTGTTCAGCGCGCGCCACGTCGATCTCCTCGGAGAGCTCTGCGATCCCGGCGAGGACCGTCACCCTCGTCGAGAGCCCGGGCAACGGTCCATCGCCCTCGGCCAGGCCCTCGGCTGCGTGCGGGCTCGTGTCGACCTGGAGGAAGCCGCCGTGCACGGCGAAGCGCAGGAGCGGGCCCTCGGGTTGTTCGAGCTTGAGCTCGCACGGCACGATGTCGCCCACGAGCGGCGTGTGCCCGTCGAGCACTGTCAGTGCGCCGTCGGACGTCGCCAGCACAACCGAGCTCGCGCCGCCCGCGTAGAGGGATTGCTCGGGCGTGACGACCTCCACGCCGAAGACGCCGTCTGCCACTAGCCGGCCTCGGCCTCGAGCTTCGCCGCCTTCTCGAGCACCGACTCCACGCCGCCGACGTTGAGGAATGCCTGCTCGGGCACGTGGTCGAGGTCGCCGTTGGCCAGCGCCTCGAACGACTCCACCGTCTCGTCGATCGGCACGAAGATGCCGGGCACGCCGGTGAACACCTCGGCGACGAAGAACGGCTGCGACAGGAAGCGCTGCACCTTGCGGGCCCGGTTCACCGTCACCCGGTCCTCTTCGGAGAGCTCGTCCATACCGAGGATGGCGATGATGTCCTGCAGCTCCTTGTAGCGCTGGAGGATCTCCTGCACGCGCCGAGCGACGGCGTAGTGCCGGTCCCCGACGATCTCGGGGGCCAGGATGTTCGACGTCGACGCGAGCGGGTCCACCGCCGGATAGATGCCGAGTGCGGCGATCTGACGGGAGAGCTCCGTCGTGGCGTCGAGGTGGGTGAACGTCGTGAACGGTGCCGGGTCGGTGTAGTCGTCCGCTGGGACGTACACCGCCTGCAGCGAGGTGATCGACTTTCCCTTGGTCGAGGTGATCCGCTCCTGCAGCTCGCCCATCTCGTCGGCCAGGGTGGGCTGGTACCCCACGGCCGAAGGCATCCGCCCGAGCAACGTCGAGACCTCGGAGCCCGCCTGGACGAAGCGGAAGATGTTGTCGATGAAGAGCAGCACGTCCTGGTTCTTCACGTCGCGGAAGTACTCCGCCATCGTCAGCGCGGCCAGGCCGACGCGCAGGCGCACGCCGGGCGGCTCGTCCATCTGGCCGTAGACGAGGGCGGCCTTGTCGATGACGCCCGACTCCTGCATCTCGAGCCACATGTCGGTGCCCTCGCGGGTCCGCTCTCCCACCCCGGCGAACACGGACACACCGCTGTACTGCTGGGCGACCCGGTGAATCATCTCCTGGATGATGACGGTCTTGCCCACGCCGGCGCCACCGAAGAGGCCGATCTTGCCACCCTGCACGTAGGGCTCCAGGAGGTCGACCACCTTGATGCCGGTCGTGAACATCGTCGACCGCGGCTCGAGCTGGTCGAAGGCCGGCGGGTTGCGGTGGATCTCCCAGTAGTCGTCGGGCTGGCCGATCGAATCGGTGTCGAGCGGTTGGCCCAGCACGTTGAACACGTGGCCGAGCACGGCGTCGCCGACCGGCACCGTGATCCCTCGGCCGAGGTTCCGCACGGGGGCGCCGCGGACCAAGCCGTCGGTCTGCTGCATACAGATGCAACGGACCCGCCCCTCGCCGATCTGCTGGGCCACTTCGGCGGTGACCTGGTGGGACGACCCGTCGAGCTCAATCGAGAATTCGACGGCGTGGTTGATCTCGGGCAGGGCGTGCGGCGGGAACTCGACGTCGATCACCGGCCCGGCGATGGCAACCACCCGGCCGTCCTCGAGCGAGCCGGCCGGCACGGTGTCTTGCATGGTCGTGGTGGTCATTGGGGGTCAAGCTCCCTTCGCTTGGCGGAGCGCCTCTGCTCCGCCGACGATTTCCATGATCTCGGTGGTGATGGCGTCCTGACGAGCACGGTTCATGACGCGCGTCAGGGTGCGGACGAGTTCGTCCGCGTTCTCGGTCGCGGCGGCCATCGCCCGCTGCTGGGCGGTGAAGAACGACGCCGTCCCCTCCAACAGGGCGGCGAAGATCTCCGCCTCGAGGGCCCGGGGCGCCAGCTCGACCAGGAGCTTCGCGGGCTCGGGCTCGAACTCGGTGTAACCCTCGGGGGCCGCGTCCTCGTCCTGCGTCGCCTCCTCGTCGGCCTCCGGAAGGGGCAGCGGAAGCAGCTGGAGGCGCGCCACGCGTTGGGTCCCGGCCGAGATGAACCGGGTCGACACCATCTCGATCAGGTCCACCTCACCGGCGACGAACGGCGCCGCCACGACGGCGGCGACGTGTCGGGCGTCCGAGAACTCCGGGCGGTCGGCAATACCGACGAACGACTCCGCCACCTCGATGCCGCGGTAACGGAAGTAGGGCGGGGCCTTCTTGCCGACCGACCACACCGTGACCTCAGCGCCGTTCGCCTTGTGTTCCGCCACCAGACGCTCGGTCGTGCGCAGCACGCCTGAGTTGTACGAGCCGGCCAACCCGCGGTCACCCACGATGGCGAGGATGCCGACGCGGTTGACAGTCTCGGGCGTCCCGAGCAGCTTGGCTGCCGCCTGCGAGTCGGCGGCCGCTGTCACACGCAGGACACGCTCCATGCCTTCGCGGTATGGGCGATTTGCCGCGATGCGCGCCTGCGCGCGCACGATGCGCGACGCGGCAATGAGCTCCATCGCCTTGGTGATCTTCCTCGTGGACTGCACGCTGCGGATGCGTCGCCGCAGGATGCGTTCTTGGCCGCCGGCCATGGTTCAGTCGACCTTCCCCGTGTCGAACGTCTCGAGGAAAGCGGACAGCGCCTTGTCGATCTCACCCTCTTCGGGCAGGGCTCCCGTGGAGCGGATGGTGTCGAGCACCGACGCGTGGTTCGCCTTGAGGAACTCGATCAGCTCCAGCTCGAAACGGCGTACCTCGCTCACGGGCACACTGTCGGTCCAGCCCTTGGTCCCGGCGTAGATCGAGATGACCTGCTCTTCGACCGGCACCGGCTGGTTCTGGGGTTGCTTCAACAGTTCGGCCAGCCGGTAGCCGCGGTCGAGCTGTGCCTGGGACACCCTGTCGAGCTCCGACCCGAAGGTGGCGAACGCCTCGAGCTCACGGAACTGCGCGAGGTCGAGCTTCAGCGTGCCGGCCACGCTCTTCATGGCCTTCACCTGCGCCGCGCTGCCGACCCGGCTCACCGAGTTGCCCACGTTGATGGCCGGCCGGATACCCGAGTTGAACAAGTCCGTCTCGAGGAAGACCTGACCGTCGGTGATGGAGATGACGTTGGTCGGGATGTAGGCCGAGATGTCACCGGCCTTCGTCTCGATCACGGGCAACGCCGTCAGCGACCCGCCGCCGCGCGCGTCCGAAAGCTTGGCGGCCCGTTCGAGCAGGCGGGAGTGCAGGTAGAACACGTCGCCCGGGTAGGCCTCGCGGCCCGGCGGGCGCCGCAGCAAGAGGGATACGGAGCGGTAGGCCTCGGCCTGCTTGGACAGGTCGTCGTAGATGATGAGCGCGTGCTGGCCGTTCTCCATCCAGTGCTGGCCCATGGCACAGCCGGCGTAGGGAGCCAGGTACTTGTACGGGGCGGGGTCGCCCGCGGACGCCACGACCACCACCGTGTAGTCCAGCGCGTTGTGAGCCTCGAGAGTGGCGACCGTCTGCGCCACCGACGAGTTCTTCTGCCCGATGGCGACGTAGATGCACTTCACGCCCTGGCCGGCCTGGTTGATGATCGTGTCGACCGCCACCGTGGTCTTGCCGGTCTTGCGGTCACCGATGATCAGCTCGCGCTGGCCGCGGCCGATCGGGGTCATCGCGTCGATGGCCTTGATGCCGGTCTGCAGCGGCTCGCTCACCGGCTGGCGGCCGACGATGCCCGGTGCCTGGACCTCCATCCGGCGGGTCTCGGTCGCGTTGACGGGTCCCTTGCCGTCGAGCGGCTCGCCCAGGGCGTTGACGACACGCCCGAGCAGGGCGTCGCCGACCGGAACGGTCTGGATGCGCCCGGTGGCCTTGACCGTCTGTTCTTCTTCGAGGCTGTCGACTTCACCGAGGACGACGGCACCGATGGTGTCCTCGTCGAGGTTGAGGGCGAGGCCGAGCGTGCCGTCCTCGAACTCGAGCAATTCGTTCACCGCCGCACCGGGAAGCCCCGACACGCGCGCGATGCCGTCGCCGACCTCGACGATGCGACCGATCTGTTCCGTGCCGACCGCCGGGGTGTACTCCTCGACGTGCCGCTCCAGCGCCTTGGTGATCTCACCGGCGTCGATGGTGAGCTCTGCCATCAGTTTGCTCCCTCTGTGTTATCTGTCGAACCTTGGCCTCGTCGGCCGAACCCGGACGTCTCCCAGCTCCCGCTCGGGGCCAGATGCTCACGCAGGGTGTCCAGACGCCCGCGCGCCGTGGCATCCACCTGCAGGTCGCCGATGCGGATGCGTGCACCGCTCAGCAATGACTCGTCGAGCTCGACCTGTAACTCGACCGGCACCCCGGCGAGTGCGCCGAGCGACTCGGAAAGGGCGGTGCGTTGCGTGTCGTCGATCGGCGCGGCCGCGGTCACCCGCGCGATGCGCCAGCCGCGGGCCTTGGCTGCGGCCTCGACGAGGAAGTCGATCGTCCCGACGAAGTCCCGTGCCCGTCCGCCGGCCACCACGTAACGGACCAGCCCGAGCGTGGCGGCGGGCACCTTGCCCTCGAGCAGCTGGGTCACGAGGCCCTGCCGCGCCTCCACCGCGAGGTCGCGGTCCGTGAGCGCCGACCGGAGGTGCGGAGTGGACGCGACGATGCGCGCAAAGCGGAACAGGTCGTCCTCGAGCGATTCGAGCTCCTGATTGGACATGTCCTCGTGCACGGCGGTGGCGTAACCGCCGACCCGTTGGTGCGACGCCATCAGGCTGAGCCCGGGCTCGTCGTCCTGCCCTTCGGAGAGGTGACGGAACCGAGTGGCCAGCCAACTCAGGGCGGACGTCACCTCCTGCGCGGCCACCGCGCCAGAGGCAAAGGCGGCGACGCGGCGCGCCTCGGCGGACACTTTGCCCTCGAGGAGGTCGAGCATCACCGCTCGCCTCGACGTGCCCGGGACCGCCGTGTCGCTCAGCGCCGCCCGCAGCTGTCCGTTGGACAGCACGAGTTGCTCGATCGACTCGAGGTCGGCGGCCACGCCCGGCAGCGCGGACGAGCCCGCCATCTCGGCGATGGCGGCCGAATAGCCCTGAAGGGCTGGGTTCACGGCCGCGCTCCGGCGCCGGCGGCGGCGCTGTCTGGCTCTTCGCGCAATGCGGTCACCGCTTCGTCGATGAGGTCACGGTGCACATCGAGGTTGACCTCGCGGCCGATGACGCGCTCGACGACCTCCATGACAACTTCACCCATGCGGCTGGCGGCCTCTTCGACGGCACGCTGACGGGCCAACGCGATCTCGACGTCTGCGTTGCCCACGATGCGGTCGTATTCGGCCTGTCCCCGCGCCTGCATGTCAGTCCTCACCTGCTCGGCCGTCCGATTGGCGGTGGCGACGATCTCGCGCGCCTGCTGCCGCGCCTGCTCGAGGACGTTGCGGCGCTCGTCGTCCGCGGCCTCGGCGTCGGCGCGGGCGGCGTCGGCCGCCTCGAGCGAGCTCCGTATCTTCTCCTGGCGCTCCTGCATGGCCTTGTTGATGGGCGGCAGCACCCACTTATAGATGGCGAGGATCAGCAGGATCGATACGGCGAGCTCAATGAAGAACGTGCCGTTGGGTACCAGGAAGATGCTTGCTGTGGTCATAGTCGTTCCCGATCTCGGGGGGTGGTGAGGTGGATGAAATGTTGCGTGCAGCTACGCCGTGATGCCCTTGGCGGCAAAGACGTAGACGAACACGACCATGAACAGGAGGTTGATGAAGTACATGGCCTCCACCAGACCCACCGTGAGGAAGAAGTACTGCCTCGCTTTGGCCTCGATCTCGGGCTGGCGGGCGATGGCGGCGATGGTCTGAGAACCGGCAAGGCCGTCGCCGATCGCAGCGCCGATGGCGCCGCCGCCGAGGGCCAGACCGCCGCCGACGAGCGCACCCGCAACTCGGATGGAAGCTTCAGTTGTTCCTGCCATTGTTTTCTTTCTCCTTTGTCGAGATCTCTGTCCGTCAGTGGGCCTCGTCGGTGCTCATCCCCATGCCCAAGTAGATGATGGTGAGGAGGCCGAAGATGTACGCCTGGATCGCCCCGATGAAGAGCTCGTCGAAGGGCTTCCAGATGGCCAGGCCAATCCACGACAAGTAGGGCGGGATCAGGGTGACGATGACCGCGATCATGAGGACGCCCGAGAAGATGTTGCCGAAGAGCCGGAAGGTCAGCGTGATCGGCTTGGTAATCTCCTCGATGATGTTGATCGGGGTGAGCGCGGCGTAAGGCTGTGCGTAGTGCTTCAGGTAGCCGCGCCTGCCCCGCGCCTTCACCGAGTTGTAGTGCACGAGGAAGATCACGATCAGGGCCAGCGCCAGCGGGAGATTCACGTCTCCCGTCGGCGGAGCCAGGATTCCGGGATCGCCACTCGGGATGAAGGCAAGCCAGTTGCAGACCAAGATGAAGAAGAAGATGGTCGCGCCCAGTCCGACGAAACGACGGCCGGAGGGGCCGATCGCAGACTCCGCCAGGTCGCCCACCTGCTCGACGAGAGTCTCCCAGAAGAGCTGCAGCTTGCCGGGAACGCCTGACGTCACCTTTCGCCGCATCAGGAGGCCGAGACCGAGGACGATGGCCGCGGCAATCAGCGTGGTCCAGACAACGTCGAGGTCGACCGTCCCGATGACCGGAAGATGCACCACCCCGCGGTGCTCGCCGATCTTGATGTTGCCGCTGGCGAGGATGAACGTCATTGGATGCCCTGCGACATAACGATGCGGCCGACGTTCAGGACGAACAGGAGCTGGAAGATCACGAGGCCGGCGACGGCACCGATGCCGAGCGCGCCGTTGAGGAGCAACAAGCCAACGCAGATTACGGTGATGATCCCGAGTCGGGTCACGCTCTTCGTCCCCATGGCGCGGCGCAACACCTTGTTGCTCACGCTGACCTCGCCTTGTGGCTTCAACTTTGCGATGCCGGCGTCGAGGAACCGAAGGTTCACGATCGCCAAGCCCAACCCGATGACGAGCCCGAGCGCGCCCCAAAGCGAACCCAGGAACGCAGTGAGAACAATGGCCGCGGCGCCAACAATGAGGGCGGAGAGGATGGTCCGCCGCAGCACTTTGGTCAGAGCGTTGCCTTGGAGGTCGGACAGACCCTCGAGCAGGTTCACGGGGCGACCCCTACAGGTACTGACGTATCTGAGCGATCACGCTCACGGCGGCCGTCAACAAGCCCAGAGCCAGGCCCACCAGCAGGAGTGCCGGAGCCGTGTGGAACTTGCTGTCCAGCCAGAGGCCGAGCACCACGCCCAGACCCACGCAGACCGCGGACGAGACGCCCATGCCCAGAAACGCAGCCGCTCCGGGCAGGGGCTTTGGGTCCCCGGAGGGCCGGGATTCGTCCTCCTCGTTCACCCGACCGGGCGCGCGGGACGAGGCTCACGGGGCGTTCCATACGACTGCTCCCCCCTTAAGCCAGGCGTGGCGCGCCGGAGTCCGTCGTCCTGATGGCCGTGCAGGCAGCGCCGGACGAGGCGAGGTGGACGGGGTACACAGGCGTCATCATCGCATCCCGGCCCGTTTCGCGTCCAAACGATCACGAGCGGAACCGGACCACCTCCGGGGCCTGCTTGACCTGTCCGTTCGAGCTGGGAATCTCCTGGTCGGGCGGCTTGTCCTCGTCCTGACCGTTGCCTCCTCGCAGGCCCGGATGGAAGAAGGTGTAGAGGCCGACGCCGAGGGCAGCGGCGCCGATCGGGATGATGGCGTTCACCTGGTGCACGAACAGCGGGAAGAGCAGGAAGCTCGAGAGGACGGCGGTCCAAGCCCACAAGATGATGACGCTCCGCCTGGGGCCGTGGCCGAGGTTCAACAGCCGGTGGTGGATGTGCTCCTTGTCGGGCGTGTCGAACTTCTGGCCGCGAGCGGTCCGGCGAATGAACGCAAAGGCCATGTCGACGAGCGGGACGCCCAGGATGAAGAGCGGGATGAACAGGGGGGCGAAGAAGAAGTAGGTCACGCCGGAAATGGGCACCGCGGTAGGGACGCGGCCGCCGATCACCATGGTGGAGGCCGCCATGAGCAGGCCGAGGAAGTGCGCGCCGGCGTCGCCCATGAAGATGCGGGCGGGATTGAAGTTGAAGGGGAGGAAGCCGAGGCAGATGCCGCATGCGATGACGGCGACCAGCGGGCCGATGTTGTCCGCGGGGATCAGGCCGAGGCCCATGAGGCGGATGCCGTAGAGCGCGAGTGCGCCACCGCCGATCGCGACGACGCCGGCGGCGAGGCCGTCGAGGCCGTCGATCAGGTTGACCGCGTTGGTGAGCGCGATGACCCAGATCGCGGTGATGAGCGGGATGATGCCGGGGGTGAGGAGGTAGAAACCGGCCAGGGGGATCTTGAGCTCGTACATCGTGACGCCGGCGAAGTACAGGATGCTGGCGGCGAGAACCTGGCCCGCCATTTTCGCCGGCGCCGACATGTCACGGACGTCGTCGATGAGGCCGACGGCGAACATGGCGCCGGCGGCGAGGACGACGCCCAACATCTCGGGCGAATCGGTGAAGGTGTGGGCGGCCCGGAAGGGAGGCAGCGTCGCGGCGAGCAGGACGGCGACGAGGAAGCCCAGGAACATCGAGGCGCCGCCGCCGTAGGGGATCGGCTTCTTGTGCACCGAGCGATCGCCGGGGTGCGAGATGTAGCCCACGCGGACGGCGATGCGCTTGGCCGGCACGGTCAGTGCGGCGGTCGAGCCCGCGGCCACCGCCAGGATCAGGCCGTACCAGCCGATGTCGGGCATGCGTTACCCCAAGAGGTCGGGATAGGGCGGGAACGCGGCGCAGAGCGCGGCGACCTCGGACCGCACCGTTGCGATCTCCCCCTCGTCGCCGCGTGCCTCGAGCGTGCGTACGAGGAGGTCGGCCACAGTCTGCATCTCGCCCGGGCCCATGCCCGCGGTCGTCTCGGCCGAGGTGCCGAGCCGGAGCCCCGACGTCTGGAATGCGCTGCGGGGGTCGTCGGGGATGGTGTTGCGGTTGCACGTGATGCCGGCGCGGTCGAGCACCTCCTGGGCCTCCTTGCCCGTAAGGTCGGCGTCGAAGGACCGCAGGTCGACGAGCATCATGTGGTTGTCGGTGCCGCCCGACACGAGGCGGAATCCGTGGCCGGAGAGCGCGTCTGCCAGGGCCTTGGCGTTGGCCACGACCCGGGCGGCGTACTCACGGAACTCGGGACGGGCGGCCTCCGCGAAGGCGACGGCCTTGGCGGCGATGACGTGCTCGAGCGGGCCGCCCTGGAGCCCGGGGAACACCGCGCTGTCGATCTTCTTGGCTAGTTCGTCGCCGCAGAGGATGGCGCCGCCGCGGGGGCCGCGGAGCGTCTTGTGCGTCGTGAGCGTGACGACGTCGGCGATGCCGACCGGGCTGGGGTGCGCGCCGCCCGCGATCAGGCCGGCCGGGTGTGCGGCGTCGAACATGAACATCGCGCCGACCGAGTCCGCGATCTCGCGGAACGGCTGGGGGTCGATGATGCGGGCGTAGGCGGTCGAGCCGGCGACGATCAGCGCCGGCTTCTCCGTCTTGGCCATGTGCGCCACCTGGTCGAAGTCGATGACCTCGCCGGGCCCGGTTTCCGGGTCGTTCGACTCGGGTGTCACGCCGTAGAAGACGAAGCGCCAGAACTTCGAGACGATCGAGGCGGGCGAGCCGTGGGTGAGGTGCCCGCCGTGATCGAGCCGCATGGCGAGGACGGTGGCGCCGGGCTCGAGGAGGGCCTGGTACACGGCCAGGTTCGCGTTCGCGCCGGCGTGGGGCTGCACGTTGGCATGAGCCGCCCCGAAGAGCTTCGTCGCCCGGTCGCGGGCCAGGTCCTCGACCTCGTCGATGATGAAGTTGCCCCCGTAGTAGCGGCGGCCCGGGTAGCCCTCCGAGTACTTGTTCGTGAGCACCGAGCCCGTGGCCGCCAGCACGGCCGGCGAGGTGAAGTTCTCGGACGCGATCAGCTGCAGCGTCGTCT
>Ga0210399_10004207_pt1 | contig 11177 bp, 9 predicted proteins | sample IncBWC14MmetaG_FD_150865 | JGI IMG/M metagenome (GOLD analysis project Ga0210399, IMG submission 150865) | Forest soil microbial communities from Barre Woods Harvard Forest LTER site, Petersham, Massachusetts, United States - Inc-BW-C-14-M | ecosystem: Environmental > Terrestrial > Soil >...
TGAGAGCGAGGGCGGGGAGCGCCTGAACCCGCCTACCCTTCGGGCCCTTTAGGGCGTGCTCCCCGCCGCGCTCTCCCCAGAGTCACCAGAGCAGGATCGAGACCACGATTGAGGCTGCTGACACCAGCAGACAGACGAGGGCCAGGGTCGTGTGGTCGCCCCTCTCGGGGAGGAGGGGGTCGAGCCAGCGCGCGGTCAGGTACCCGCCGCCTAGGCCCCCGAGGTGGGCCCAGTTGTCGATGCCGGGCATGAGGAAGCCGAAGGCGAGTCCGGTCAAAGCCCAGCTTTTCGCCTGCTGGCTGATGAGCGCGCTCCCCCCCCGCCGGCCGTAATAGAGCAAGGCCCCGATCAGGCCAAAGATGGACGCCGAGGCGCCGATGGTGAGACCGGCCCCGCGCAGGAACCGGGGCATGAAGAAGAGGTAGCGGCCGGCCAGGCTGCTGGCCAGGAAGCCGGTGGCGCCGGAAGCGGTGTAGATGATGACCGTGCGGGCGGGGCCGTAGAGATGGGCGATGGCGGGGGCCAGGTCGCGCACCCACATCATGTTGAAGCCGATGTGGAGGATCCCGCCGTGCAGCCAGCCCGCGGAAAGGACCGTCCACCAGCGCCCGCGGCGGAACACCGGGATGGCCCCGCTGGCTCCGAACCGGAGGAGGCTCTCCGCGCTCGGTGACACGAGGGCGAGCAGGCCCTGCATGCGGATCCCCTCCGGGTCCGCGGCCAGGGTGGCGATGTAGAGCGCCCCGCAGCCCCAGAGCACCATGGGAACGAAGCCCAGGTCCGTGCCGAGCCTTCTCAAGAGGGTGGTGAAGCCCCAGAGACCGGGATTCCGTCGGCCGCAGATGAGGCACTGTTCGTCCTTGACCCCCACCAGCGAGCCGCAGGACGGGCAGAGCACCGATCCGCTCGTTTGCCGCATCGCCCAATCTTATCTTGAGGCGGTCCCGCTTTTACCGGTACCTGCGAGCGCTCGGCTACAATCGCATCGTCGTCCTTTCATCCGTCCGAAAGAGGTGCCCTTGCCATCGCTCCCCATCCTTCGCCGTGCCGCCGTCATGATCGCGGGCCTCGCTCTGGCCTTCGCCGGCGCTTCCTGCTCGTCCCGTCCCCCCGGCGTCAAGCCGCCCCGCCGGACCAAGCAACGGGTGTTCGTGATCGGCTTCGACGGCATGGACCCGACGCTGGCCCGGAAGTACATGGACGAGGGCAAGCTTCCGAACCTCAAGCGACTGGCGGAGAGCGGCACCTTCTCGACCCTGGGCTCAACCCAGCCCTCGGAATCCCCGACCGCCTGGTCCAGCTTCGCCACCGGCGTGAACCCCGGCAAGCACAACATCTACGACTTCCTGATCCGGGACTTCCAGACCTACCTGCCCGACTTCAACATGATCCGGAGGGAGCCCCCGCAGTTCCTGTGGGGGCTCATTCCCACCAGGAGACCGCGGGTCGTCTCGACCCGCGGGGGGACGTCGTTCTGGGTGCACGCCGCCAACGACGGGGTTCGGAGCGTGGTCCTGACCGTGCCCGTTACGTTCCCCCCCGAGGAGGTGCCCGGGGGCGACCTCCTGGGCGGCTTGCCCCTCCCCGATCTCAGGGGGACGCTCGGCACCTTCTACTACTGGGCCACGGACCTGTCGTCCTTCGAGGAGGGAAACACCGAGTTCGGGGGGTTCCTGAGGCGGCTGTTCTTTGACGGGGGCCGCGCCAAGACCATGCTCAAGGGACCCGAGAATCCGGTTCTGAAGCAGGAGGAGGCGGCCCTCAAGGAGAAGCGCAAGGCGGGCGGGCTCAGCGACAAGGAGACCGCGCGCCTGGAGGAGCTCGGCACGAGCAAGGACATCAACCTTCCCGTCGCGGTGCGGTGGGCGGAGGGCTCGGGGGAGGTGGAGATCGAGGTCCAGGGCCACTCCTTAAAGCTCAAGGCCGGGGAGTGGAGCCCCTGGGTGCCCCTCACGTTCAAGATCAACCTGCTTCTGAGCGTCCACGGCATGACCCAGTTCCACGTCATCCGGGCCGACCGGGAGCTGCAGCTCTACGCCTCCCCCGTGAACATGGACCCCCGCAACCCCCCCCTCCCCATCTCGAAGCCCGATGGATTCTCGGCCGCGCTCGCTCAGAAGATCGGCCTCTACCGCACCCTGGGCTGGGCGGAGTCGGCGGACAAGCCGCTCAATGAGGGGCGGTTGAACGAGGCCGAGTTCCTCTACGACTCCGACCGCGCCATGGACGACCGGGAGAAGATCATCCTGGAGAGCCTGAAGCAGGACGACTGGGACCTCTTCGTGGCCGCCATAGAGACGACCGATCGCATCTCCCACATGATGTGGAGGCTCATCGACCCCAAGCACCCGATGTACGACAAGGACCTCGCGGCCCGCTACGGAGACTCGATCGAGAAGATCTACCGCCGGGCGGACGACCTGGTGGGGCGCCTGCTGGCCCGGGTTCCAAAGGACGTGGTCTTCATGGTCATGTCCGATCACGGCTTTCATTCCTTTAGGCGCGAGGTCAACCTGAACACCTGGCTGGTGCAGAACGGCTACATGCACTTCCAGGGGCAGAGCCAGGAGAAAAAGCTCCAGGACCTCTTCGGACGCGGGCGGTTCTGGGAGGGTGTGGATTGGACGCAGACGCGGGCCTACGCGGTGGGCCTGGGCCAGATCTACTTCAACCTCCGGGGTCGCGAATCCCAGGGGATCGTTTCCGCGGGGAGAGAGTACTCGGCCCTCCAGGAGGAGATACGGTCGAAGCTCGTGACCCTCAAGGACCCCGAGGGCGGGGAGCCGGTCTTCCGGGATATCTACCGCCGCGACGACATCTACAAGGGGGAGTACCTGCAGAACGCCCCCGATCTGCAGGCCGGCTTCAACGATGGTTATCGGGTGGGCTGGCAGGACACCCTGGGCACCATCCGCCGGGAGGTGGTGGACAACAACAACAAGAAGTGGAGCGGCGACCACTGCGCCACCGCCACCGAGATCAGCGGCGGGGTCTTCTTCTGCAGCCGGAAGATCCCCACCGCGGGGCCGAACATCATGGACTTGGCACCCACCATCTTGAAGCTGCTCGACGTCCCCCTCCCGCCCGACCTGGACGGGAAGCCCTTGATGTGAGGCGCCTCCTTCTCCTCGCCCTCCTCGCCCTGCCGGTGACGGTCCGGGGGGGACCCCTCGCGGCGGAGACCGTGCCCGGCGGCGACGAGCGCCTCAAGAAGATTCAGGAGAGGCGCGAGCTCCTGCAGCGGGAGCTCACCCGCCTGCGCGGGCAGGAGCGGAGCCTCCTGGGAGAGGTGGACGCGCTCGAAGTGGAGGTGCGTCTCAAGGGGGAGGACCTGCGCGAGGTCCAGATCGGCCTCCTGCGCACTCGGGCCCAGATGGACGCCACTTTGAAGCGGGTCCGCGAGCTCGAGCGCACCCTCGCCGAGACGAGGCCGCTCCTGGCCGCCCATGCCCGCGCGCTGTACAAGCTGGGGGAGCTCTCCTACCTCCGGCTCCTCCTCTCCGTGGATCGGCCCTCGGACATCTTCCGCGGCTATCGCTTCGTGACCGCCCTCGCCCGCCGCGACAACCAGCGCATCGCCGGCTTCCGGGCCGACCTCAAGGCCCTCACCGTCCAGCGGGCGGAGCTGGAGCGGAGGACCCAGGAATCCCTGATCCTGAAGGCGCAGCTGGAGACGGCCCGCCGCAGCGTGGACGTTCAGCGCCAGCGCAAGACCGAGCTTCTGGCCTCGATCGTCGAGAAAAAGGAGACCCACGCCGCCTACGTCCTGGAGCTGGAGGACGCGGAGAGCAAGCTGCGCCAGCTCCTCCAGGGCCTCGGCAACGGCGAGGTGAGCGTGCCCGTCTCCGCCTTCCGGGGTGCTCTGCCCTGGCCGCTGACCGGCCACGTGCGCGTCCCCTTCGGCCGCCGCAAGCACCCCCGCTTCGAGACCTACACCGTTTCCAACGGCGTCGAGATCGACGCCGCCGCCGACAGCGCGGTGACGGCGGTCTACGAAGGGACGGTGGTGTTCGCCGACCGCTTCAAGGGCTACGGGCTCATGGTGGTCCTGGACCACGGGGGCAAGCACCACTCTCTCTATGCCCACCTCGCGGAGACCGGGGTGCACCTTGGGCAGAAGGTGGCGGCCGGCGAGACCCTGGGGACGGTGGGGGCGGCGAGCCTCCTGGGAACGGGGCTCTACTTCGAGATGCGCTTCCAGGGCCGGCCCGAGGACCCGTTGGAGTGGCTGAAGCGCAACTAGAGTAACCCGTAAAACAGTGGCAGAGATTTTGCGGCCTAAGTGCCAGAAAACCGCCTCGCTACGGTTATTTGACGGTTTGGGTGCAGCGCGACACACGGTCTCAGCAATTTTCCGGGACTTTTAATAACTGCACTGTCACAGCTAGGTGTACAGGTCGGCTAAGCAGGACCCCGCGGACAGCCTAGCAGGGTTTTACTTGCAGCCAACGAAGCAAAATTTGCTGGAGCCAAGAACCGCTATGATGGCGACATCGACGCCAAGACCGATGAGGGCGCCGATGGTCTTGGCATGCCCGTGATGTGGAACCGCGATCTGACTGACGCGCTCAACGGGAATGCGAGCGTCACGCACGGCCATCCGGCTGCGCAAAGGCAGGGCCCCCTGCCCCCTCAGGGCCTGGAGCTGAGCCCCACTTAGCGGCTCACGGCCCGCGAAGGATACGGCGGAAACCTTTTCGAACGGGACGTCGAGCGGCGGGGAGTTGCCCTCAGGACGGAAGCCGATGGACGCAAACTCGAATCCGTCGAATCGGCCCACTGTGGTCTTTCCCTTGGGACTGCTCACGGTGATCGTCTCACCGAGGGAGGGGAGCACGACGCCCTCCGTCTGTTTCTGCCGCTCCTCGTATCTCTGAGCGTACTCGTTCCCGTCGAAGCTGAGGCCGTTGAAGCTGCCCTCCACCTCGCTGCCATCTCGAAGAGAGACCTTGACCCACGTCCCTTTCTCGATCCGCCGGATCTGCCACGCCTCCATGGTGTTCGGGGTCTTGTGGGAGTTGTCGATGGCGGCGCCAATGCCAAAGCCGATGGCCGTGCAGCCGGAGGTGGCGACGGCGGCTGTGAATACGGCAGGGAGGACAAAAGTCGGAACAGCGATCATCGCGCTGAGACAAGCCACCAACGTCTTCTTCATCAGCGCCTCCTGCCTCTCAAGTATTACGCGGACGCAAAGAACTATAGCAGTGTCCCCGTCACGATTGACTCCCAATCGTCGGGCACCGAGTGCGTGAACTACAGCGAGGGGCTCGGTTGTGGGAACTTTAAAGATGGGCCCGCCCTACAGTCCACGATCGTCCAGCAGAACTCTGTCGTGACGATTGTTGTGATCCGCGGCGGGAAGTGCGGACAGACCCCGCTAAGGGGTTTTGTGAATGGAGGGGACTTCTCACAATTCAAACGTCTTGTGGCTCATTTATGTTGCAGACAGCTAACACCAGCAAGCTCGTTTTCGAATGAAGAGTTTCGGCTGGCCTCCTGCGACAACTAATTTAACCCGCATTCCCGCCCCCCCCCGCCGCCCCCGCCGGCCGTCTCGGGTATACTGCTCTCATGAGTCCTCGCAGCCGCCTCCTCATCGCCGTCCTCTCCACCGGTCTCATCGGCTACGTGGCCGTGGGCTCCCTGCTCGGCCGCGTCCTGGGGGACACAAGCTACGGCCAGCTCGCCGTATTCAACGAGGTCGTGCGTCTCGTCCTCGAGGCCTATGTGGAGCCGGTCAACCTGGACCGGGCCATGGCCGGGGCCCGCCTCGGCCTGGGCGATGCCTTGGACGGCGACAGCGGCTATCTGGACCCCGAGGAGTTCCGCCTCTACCAGCAGCCGGCCAAGGAGACGGACGCCGAGATTGGCGCCGTGCTCACGCGCCGATTCGCGTTCCTCATGGTGGTCGCGGCCCGGCCGGGCTCCCCCGCCGAGCGCGCGGGCATCAAGAGCGGGGACATCATCCGGACGATCGACGGGAGGCACTCCCGGCCCCTGGCCGTGCCCACCGGCCAGCGCCTCCTGCGCGGCGCCCCCGGCTCCGTGGTCAAGCTCGGCATCCTGCGCGCGGGCAGCGATCCCCTCGAGGTCTCGGTGGTCCGGGAACGGCTGACCCCCGCCGCCCCCCACGGGAAAATGCTGGAGGACGGCACGGGCTACTTGAAGGTCGCGGAGTTCCCGGCCCGGGTGGCGGACGACGTGCGCAACGAGGTAGAAGCCCTGAAGCGCGGGGGCGCCAAGAGCCTGGTCCTGGACCTTCGCGACTCGGCCTACGGCCCGCCCGCGGAAGGGGTGAAGGTGGCCGAGGTCTTCGTCAAGGGCGGGGTGGTGGCCAAGCTCTCGGGCACCAAGGTGGCCGAGCAGGTCTTCACCGCCGACCCCGCGCGTTCGGCCTGGGACCGGCCCATGGCGGTCCTCGTGGACACGGGCACGGCGGGGGCGGCCGAGATCGTGGCCGCGGCCCTGCTCGATTCCGGCCGAGCCCCCGTGGTGGGCGAGCGGACGTTCGGCCGTGCCGGCGTCCAGAAGGCCGTGCCCCTGCCCGAGGGGGGATTGGTCCTGACCGTAGCCCGGTACTCCTCACCCAAGGGCACGGCGATCCACGGCAAGGGAGTCGAGCCCAGCGTGCCCGTGGCCTCGACCGAGGAGGGGCAGGAGCCGGGGACGAGCCACGACCCCATCCTCGAGAAGGCCCTTCAGCTCCTCGCGCAGCCGGCCAAGAAAGCGGCCTGAGCGGCGCTCCTAGGGGGCGCTCAGCGGACGGCGGACTTCAGCTCCTTGCCCGCCGTGAACTTGGGCACCCGTCGCGCCGAAATCTTGATGAGCGCTCCCGTCTGAGGGTTGCGGCCGGCGCGGGCGCGCCGCCTTGAAACGCCGAAGGTGCCGAAGCCGACGAGGGTCACCTTCTCTCCCTTCTTCAGGGCCTTGGTGACGTTGTCCAGCGCGGCATCTAGGGCCCGCCCCGCATCGGCCTTGGTGAGGCCCGAGTCCTTCGCCACCCGGGCAACAAGCTCCGCTTTGTTCATGTCGGGCTCCTCTTCCTCTAGGGCTTGATCTCGCTCTAGGGCTTGATCTCGAAGGGAACCTCTTGGGCCACGTCCTTCTTGGCCAGCTTGTCCGTCACCTTGATCTGCACCACGTACTTGCCGGGCTCATACTTCCCTAGCGGCACCGGCCCCACCACGTTGCCGCCGATCACGGTCTCGATGGTCTGCTCGGGGGCCTTGGCCACCGGCGCCTTCCCGTCCCGGAGGATGCTGAGGATCGCGCTGCCGGAGGCCTTGCCGGTGGCGTCGTCGACCTTGAGGTCGTAGAACTGGTAGAAGATGGAAATGGAGTCGCTCTTCGTGAACGTCTGTCCGAAATGCGGGATGAGACGCGCCGTCCCGAGCGTGAAAGCGCCGTAGGGGTTCTGGGGATCGGGGTTGCTGCCCGCGGGGAGGTCCTCCACGTCCTGGAGCAGAAGCACGGTCCCGAGCGACAGCTCGCCCTTGTTGAAGGCCGGGACCTCGAGCGGAATCGTGGCCACCGAGCCCTTGCCCGTCTTCTCGTCCAGGGCGCCCGCGCGGAGCGTGTACTTGCCCGGCTTCAGGCCCATGCGGTACGAGGCCACCAGGGCGCCGTCGACGACGGGGGCGACGGTGGTCTGCTCCGCGAAGGCGGCCGCCTTCCCGCTCTCGTCCAGGGCCTGGGCGACCACCACGACCTTGGCCGTCTTCTTGCCTCCGACCTCCTCGACGGTGAGGCCCGCCGCCTCCCCCCGGACCAGCCCCAGAACCGCGCTCCCTCCGTCCAGCACCTTCAGGAATCCGACCTGGGTGGCGACCGGGAAGTCCTGGCGGGGGGCCTTGAGCAGGGCCTGGGCGGCCGTGGGCTTGGGCAGAAGATCCGCCAGCTTGACCAGGCGCCCGTCCTTGGTCAGGCGGTAGTCGATGTTGGGGTGGGCGATCCTCTGCTCCGCCACCCGATTGAGCTGCTCGGAGACCCGGCTGCCCATGGGAAAGCGACACTCGGTGTCGAAAACAATCTCGGCCTTTCCGCCCGTGAAGGTCTGGTTAGGCCGGTCCTTGTAGATCCACGTCTCCGCGGGGCGGAGGCCCGGGCTCACCGTCCCTTCCTCTTTCTTGATCTCGTCCGGCTTGCCCAGGAGGATGAAGACGCGGCCGCAGTCGCTCGTCGAGCCGGGACGGCCCGCGACCTTGTACTTTGTGTCCGCCTCCGCGACCGCCTTTTGGTATTCGGCCTGATACTCGTTCGTGGAGGCCTCGAGGTCAGGGTTGCGGCGGGCCCAGAAGATCTTCTGGAACTCCAGCCGGTCGGCCTTGTCCTTCAGGTTGCGGAACGATTTCTCCTCGTCCGTGAGCATGATGGGCTTTACTTCGTCCAGCCACTTCTTGTCTTCCTTGTCGAGGGCCACGAGCACCCTGGGCACGCTCAGACCAAGGACGGCCACGGCAAGCCACCACTTCGGGCGCACGCTCATGCTCGGCTCTCCTTCTCCGAAAGGCGGGATTCTATAGGGGGAGCGCTCGGGGGACAAGGGCCAGAAGCCTCCGCCGCGCGGGCGGCCGGGACGGAGCCGCGGATCCATGTTAGTCTCGGAGCACAATGAGGATCAGGCTGGGCGGGCTGCTGCTGCTTTTTTCCCTCGCGGCCGCCGCGCTCCCTGCGGCCTCTCCCTCCGCCCCGCACGTCCGGCCTCCCGCCGTCGTCCTGCCCCTGGTGATTGCGCCCCCCGGCGCGTCCGAGCGGGACCTCGCCGTGGGCGAGGCCTGCCGCCGCGAGCTGGAGGGCACGGGCGGGGCCGCGGTGGCGATGGACCCGCGCACGGGCCGGGTGCTCGTGGTCGTGAATCCCGGCAACGCGCTCCTAAGGGCCTACCAGCCCTGCTCGGTCTTCAAGATCGTGGTCGCCATCGCCGGCCTGTCGGAAGGCGTGATCACGCCCGAGACCACCTACACCTGCCAGAAGGGCTGCAACCTGTGGCCCGGGCACGGGGTCATCAGCCTGCGGCGGGCCCTGGCCGTCTCCTGCAACACTTATTTCGAGTGGATCGGTGAGCAGCTCGGCTACGAGAAGATCCAGCGCTACGCCCACCTCCTCGGCCTCGGATCCCCCTCCGGCATCAATCTCACCGGGGAGACGGCGGGTCGGGTGCCGGAAGCGGTGCGGCCGGAGCTGGTCGGGCACCTCTCGAGCCACGCGGCGGGAATCACGACCACCGCGGTGCAGCTCGCGGTCCTGCTCTCCGCCGCCATCAACGGCGGGGTCGTCTTCCAGCCGCAGGTGGGGGGACCCGACGACTTCGTGCCCAAGGAGCGCTGGCGGCTTCCGGAGGGGACCCGGCTGGATGGCCTGGCCGAGGGGTTCCTGGGCGCCGTGAACGAGGGCAGCGCGGCCAGCGCGTTCGACCCCGACATTGTGGTGGCCGGGAAGACGGGCTCGTGTTCCCAGCTCGGGTGGTTCGCCTCTTACGCGCCCGCCGACCGCCCCGCGCTTGTGATCGTGGTCTTCATGAGGCGCGGCAACGGGCACCGCGCCTCAGCCGTGGCGGGCCGCATCTACCAGGACCTCTACAAGGGCGGAAGCCCCACCGCCGCCTCCGGCGGGTTCTGACCCCGACCTAGGGACGCTGCAGCTCAACCCTCAGGTCACGGGTCCGTCCGGCCTCGACATCGACGTCACGGTCGTCCGTCCGGAATCCGGGGCGCACGATCTCCAGCCGATGCCGTCCGGGGGGCAGCTCCAGCTCTCCGACCTGGCGCGCCGTCCCTCGGAACTGGCCGTCCACGTACACAGAGGCGTCGGCCGGCTGCACGTCTAGGCGCAGGCGGCCTGAGTCGCGCACCTCGACGCGGACACGGTCGCGGTCATGCCGCTCGTCTCCGGAGACGTCGCGGTCCCGCTCGGCGGGACGGGCGTGGTCGTCGTACCGCTCCGCGGGACGGGCGCGGTCGTCGTTCCGCTCGGCGTCGGTTCCCAGGTCTCCGGCCAGGTCCTCGACGGGATCCTCGCCCGATCCTTTGACCATGTCGAAGCGGATCTTGAGGGTCGATCCCGCGCCCACATACACCCTCATGCTGTGCGTCCGGTAGCCCTCCAGCTTCAGCGTGATCAAGTGGCGACCGGGGGAGACGTGCAGCCGCTGGAACAAGCCGTCGAAGTCGTCCGCCACCCCTGCGTAGTAGCCGTCCACGAAGACCCGCGTCTTGTCCGGGTTCACCATCACCCGGAGGCTGGCGCGGTCGCCGTAGCGAGAGCCGTAGTAGCCGGGAGCGCCGTAGTAACCCCCGTAATACCCGCCGCCGTAGTACCCACCGCCGTAATACCCGCTGAAGTAGAAGGGGTCGTAGAAGTAGGGCCAGCCGTAGTAGAAGGACCCGAAGAAGCGGGGAGAGTAGTAGGGGCGGTAGAAGCGGGAACCCCCGTAGAAGCCACCCCCGTAGAAGCCGGCCGTCCCCGTGCCCGCCCGCGGATGGCGGCTCTCGGCGAGGGTCCTGCCCGAACTCCCCGAACTCGAGGACCGAGGAGAGGCGACACCCGCGTTATGCGTCCCGGGCGACGAGAAGGAGTGCCCGCCAGACGACCCGCCGCCGCCGCCATGCTGGCCGTGATCGGCCCATAGCGGTAGGGCGGCCAGGCTCCCAAGAGCCAGAGCAAGTGCCACGTGTCGTACCGTCATTGCTGCCTCCACCTTTCATACGGGTCGCGAGACATATCCCGACCAAACCGAATTGCAAGCCCCGTGCCGACACCGGCGGGCTCGCGCCCGCCCGTAATGTCAATCGTATCAAGGGCTCGCGGCGGGAACGGCGGGACCGTCCGTCCCTTTCGACGGACATGGGTGTCGACGCGAGACGGCACCCCCAAAGCTCATGGGAGCGAAGGCCGAACCCCTATACTGTCAATCCAGTGAGCAGCACCATGCGTCTCCTTGTCTCCTGCGGCGAGCCCTCCGGCGACCTCTATGGCGGCGAGCTGCTTCGGCACCTTCGCCTCCTCCTGCCGGAGCTGGAGGTCTTTGGCCTCGGCGGCGACCGGCTGCGGGAGCAGGAGGTTCACCTCCTGGCCCACGTTCGGGATCTGGCCGTCGTGGGCCTGCTCGAGGTCCTTTCCCACCTGCGGAGGATCCGCGGCGTTTTTCGGGGGCTCCTCGCCGAGGTCGACCGGAAGCC
>Ga0210399_10004208_pt1 | contig 11176 bp, 9 predicted proteins | sample IncBWC14MmetaG_FD_150865 | JGI IMG/M metagenome (GOLD analysis project Ga0210399, IMG submission 150865) | Forest soil microbial communities from Barre Woods Harvard Forest LTER site, Petersham, Massachusetts, United States - Inc-BW-C-14-M | ecosystem: Environmental > Terrestrial > Soil >...
TGCCGCCGAATTGTCTTCGCCTGCCCACCGCATAATGCGCAGAACCGCTTTCCCATTTATATTTTCGAGCGGGAAATAGATCAGGTGCGTCTTCGGGTCGACCGACACCGTGTGCGCGTGCGGGATATCTATTCTTCCTTCTGGAATCAACCCCCGCTGACTCTCCCGAAAAACCGCCACCTGCCCGGATTCGGCTGACACGTAGAGCCGCTTGGCCCTGGCGTCGAATGCCAACACATCGGGATCCTTCCCAACCTGCAGCTTGCCAATCACCTCCATCGTCCGGAGATCCACAATCGCCAACTGGTTGTTTCCTTCTCCCGCAACGAACGCGAGTCGATTTTCCTGATCCAGAGCGATACCGTGGGGGTCTTCTATTCCCGGCAAGTTCGTGCGCAGCGTGATCTGCAGCTTTTCCGGATCAATACTAACCAACTCGTTCTTCCCATGTACCGCAACCAGGATTCGCCCGCCGCCCTCGTCGTAAACCGTGTTACCTGCGCCGCCACCGAGAGGGATCTTCCTAAGTACTGTATTGGTTTTCGCGTCGATCACCACGTCCGCGTCTCCGTGTTCGTCTGAAACAAACACGCGTTGCACCTTCGGAGCGAAGGCCAAGCCGTCGGGGTAGTTGATCGGTCCAACGCGCGCAACGGCCTGCAAGGTTTTTCGGTCCACTACCGCCACTTGATGGTCCCCGGTCACCGAGGCATAGACGCGATCCATTTCAGGCACCGCAATCACTCCATGTACGCGCTTGAAGCCGTCCAGGTTCTTTACCAGTTCGCGCTTTTCCGTATCGAACACCACCAACTGGTCGGCGTTCATGTGCGCGATGTACAGCCGACCGCTGGTCTCGTCGAAGCTTTGATAATCGAACCGCACCGCTGGGCCGGGCAGCGGGATGTCTGCCACGATGCGCAGAATGGCGCTTTTTCCATCCGCCTGCGCGTACGGCCTACGAAGCTGCCGCCACAGACACCAAAGCAACAACAAACCCAGCGCGAATATCAGCCACTTCCCGAAGCGCTTGGTCATAATTACCCCCGTCGAAGGATCCCCTCCCCGCTCACGCCAACGGCATGCTCGCCTTAGCATTTAGCGAAACATCCGCAAAATTCCCCGCCCGAAACCCCGCATAAGCGGCCGCCGCAATCATCGCCGCATTATCCGTCGACAGCGCCCGGTCAGGGAAATACACGCGAAGCCCCTTCGCACGAGCCCGCTCCTCAAACGTAGCCCGCAACTGGCTGTTCGCCGCCACGCCTCCCGACACCAGAATCGTCTCCACGCCGCACTCCTCCGCCCCCATCATCGTCCGCTCCACCAAATCGCGCACCACGGCATTCTGAAACTCCCGCACCAGTCCCAACGTCGCCGCATCGCAAAGCGTAAAAATATCCTCGAACCCGCGATGCCCTTCCCGCAGCGCCTCTTCCCTCTTTCGTATCCCCTCCGTGTACTCCGGGTGTTCCCGAAGATGATAAAGCACCGCCGTCTTCAACCCACTGAAGCTGAAATCCAGCGCATTGCCGCGAGTCTTTGTGGGCCCAAATTTCACTGGCGCCGCCACATTCCCTGCCGCAGCCGCCAGCCGATCCAGAATCGGTCCGCCAGGATATCCAAGTCCCAAGAGCTTCGCCACCTTGTCGTAAGCCTCTCCGGCCGCGTCGTCACGGGTTCCACCCAATTTTCGATAAACAAGCGAGCCGTTATTCGAATCACCCACAGTTTTCACTTCGTACAGAACCGTGTGCCCACCTGAAACAATCAAGCAAACCGCCGGCAGCCGCGGCTCCTGTCGCTTCTGAAACGCTTCCAGAAATACCGCGCGCACATGCCCTTCCAGATGATTCACCGGCACCAGCGGCTTGCCCAGCGCTGCCGCGAGCGTCTTCCCATAAGTGATACCCACAAGCAACGACCCCACCAGCCCCGGACCCTGCGTCACGCCAATCGCATCCAACTCCTCAAATTTCAATCCCGCTCCGGCCATCGCCTCGCGCACCACCGGCACAATCTGCCGCAGATGCTCCCGCGAAGCCAGCTCCGGCACCACGCCTCCATACTTCCGATGAATATCAATCTGCGAAGCCACCACGCTGGACAGAATCGTCCGCCCGTCCACCACCACCGCCGCCGCCGTCTCATCACACGACGACTCAATCCCCAGAATCTTCACTCCGCTCTTCGCCGAGCGACTTTCCATATTCCTCCAAACACTTTCACGCCAATCGGCGTGCTCAATGTAGCGGCCGGCTTCAGCCGGCCCAGCCATTCATACACTTTATCTCTTTCGCTCTCGCTCCCTCTTGTAGTCGTACTCGCGATGTAGCGGTTGCCTTCAGCCGCCCCGCCAACTTGTACAGTGTATCTCTTTCGCACAGTCCTATTGCGGCCCCCACTCGTCAAAGGCACTCTGGCCGAGGACACCACCCCATGACGATCACCATCACCACCGAAACCTCCACAACCATCCAACAACGCATGCTGGGCGGCGGCCCCGGCCTGCCTCCCGCCCTGACGAATTACCCCGCGCAAAGCGCCACCACCATTGATGGCAGCTCCGCGGCCCTCTTCGGCTTGCCCTTCATGGTTGCAGGCGTCTTCATCGGTCTTGCCGCATTTGACGTCATCCAGACCCGCAAGCACGCGCCCCTGTGGGTCATTGCCATTATTGGAGCCATGTTTTTCTCCGCCGGCTTCTTCCTCTTCATTCACGGCGTTCGCGGCATGATCCGCAAGGCGATTTATAAACGCAAAGCCGCAGAAACGCCCGGCCAGCCGTGGCTCTTCGATTTTCACTGGCGCCCCGAAGGTATCAACTTCTCCGCGTTCAATGCCATGCTCGGCCGCCTCCTCGGCGCTCTGGTCTGGAACTCCTTCCTGCTCCCGTTCTTTTGGATCGGCTACACACAGCGCGGCGCATGGCTCTTCCTCGTCGTCGCCAGTCTTTTCGCGTTGATCGGTTTAGTTTTCTGGGTACGCTGGGCGCAGATGCTCGGCGACCTGCTCCGCTACGGCAACAGTTTCCTCGCCTACGATGAGTTCCCCTATTTTCTGGGCGGCAGCATGCGCGCCCGCCTGCGCGCCCCGCGGCACCTCGCCGTCCTCAATTCCCTTTCGTTCACCCTGCGCTGCGTCCAGGAAAGATACGTCACCACCGGCGCCGGCAATAACCGCCGCTCCCAGGTCGTCTGCTATGAGCTCTACAAAGACGTCGTCACACTCGACCACGATCGCCTCGCCAATTTCGTCGGCGCCGAAATTCCCGTAGAGTTCCGTCTTCCCGCCGACAAGCTCACTACTTCTCTAGCCGACACGCCGCCCACCTACTGGCAAATCGAAGCCAAAGGCGAAGCGCGCGGCGCCGATTACCAGGCTTACTTCCTCGTTCCCGTCTACAAGAAACCCTGAATCATTCCCTCCCTCCGTCGCATCCAAAGACCCGGATATAACCGCCGCACCATCAGCAGCATCCATGTTGTAAAGCTTCGCCCTCCGCAAGGGTTGCGTCCGTTGTGCTACGTTGTATGTTCGGTTTTCTAGTTTGCTTAAGCCCAAAGCCCCAAAGGGACCCCGATTATGGCTAAACCAGTATTGCTCACCGTTGACGACGATCCCGATGTCCTCCAGGCCATCGAGCGCGATCTTCGCACCCGCTACTCCGAACGCTATCGTATTTTGCGTGCCGCCTCCGCCAACGAAGCGCTCGACACGCTCCACCGCCTGAAATCCCGCAACGACGCGGTCGCGCTGCTCCTCGCCGATCAACGCATGCCCGAACTCGACGGGGTCGGTTTCCTCTCCCAAGCCACGGAACTCTTCCCCTCCGCCAAGCGCGCGCTACTTACCGCCTACGCAGACACCAACGCCGCCATCGAAGCCATCAACTCGGCCCGCGTCCATTATTTTCTTCTGAAGCCCTGGGATCCTCCCGACCAGAATCTTTATCCCGCACTCGACGACATGCTCAACGAGTTCATGGATTCCTATCATCCGCCGTACGAAGGCATCCAGCTCTTCGGCACGCGCTGGTCGCCCAAGGCCTACGAACTCCGCATGTTTCTCGCGCAGCACCATCTTCCCTACCAGTGGGTGGACGTCGAACAGTCCAACACCGCGGAATCTTCCGCCGCTCTGCAAAAGTCCGACGGCACGGCCGAAACCCTGCCGCTGATGATCTTTCCCGACGGCACAAAATTTTCCGAACCTAGCTCCGCCGATATCGCCAAAAAAATCGGCCTCCGCACCCACAGCGATGTCGAATTTTACGATCTAGCCATCGTCGGCGGAGGCCCCGCCGGCCTCGCCGCCGCTGTTTACGGCGCGTCCGAAGGCCTGCGTACGGTGATGATCGAGCGCGAAGCCCCCGGCGGCCAGGCGGGCCTCAGTTCCCGCATCGAAAATTATCTCGGCTTTCCCGCCGGACTTAGCGGACGTGACCTCGCCCGCCGCGCCGTCGTGCAAGCCACCCGCTTCGGCGTCGAAATCCTCTCGCCGCAAGAAGCCGCCGGCATTCGTATCGAAGGGCCTTACCGCATCATCGAAATGGCCGACGGCAGCAAAGTCTCCTGCCACGCGCTGCTTCTTGCTATGGGCGTCCAGTGGAAAAACCTCGGCGTTCCCGGAGAAGAGCGTCTCCGCGGCGCAGGCGTCTATTACGGCGGCGGCGTAACCGAAGCCATGGCCTGTAAAGGCGAAACCGTCTTCGTCGTTGGCGGCGCCAATTCCGCCGGCCAGGCCGCCATCAATTTTGCCGCCTACGCCGAAAAAGTGGTGATGATCATCCGGCGCGAGTCCCTCGCCGCCACCATGTCTCAATACCTGATCGATCAGATCAAGAAGACGCCGAACATCGAAGTCTGGCCCGAAACCCGCGTCGCTGAAGTCCACGGCGACCAGCACCTGGAAGAAATTTCCGTTCACTGCTCCACCACGGGAACCACCGACCGCGTCCCGGCGAAAAGCCTCTTCATCTACATCGGCGCACTGCCGCGCACGGACTGGCTGGGCAACCTCGTCCAACGCGACGCCCGAGGCTTCATTCTCTCCGGCCCAGATCTCCTGCGCGACGGCAAGCGCCCGCAAGGCTGGACCATCGAGCGCGATCCATCCCTGTTGGAATCCAGCGTGCCAGGAATCTTTGTCGTCGGCGATGTGCGCCACGGTTCCGTCAAGCGTGTCGCTTCCGGAGTTGGCGAAGGTGCAGTTGCCATTCAGTTCGTTCACCAGTATCTTGCGAAGGTGTCATGAGCTACGCGGACCGGATTTCGCCCATCGCCCAAAGCAATTTGCTGGCGCTCGTCGAGGAAGTCCGAAAAATTGCCGTCTTCACCGATCTCCCCCAGGAACAACTGGAGTGGTTCGTCTCCAATTGCCTGGAAGCCCGCTTCGCCACGGGTGAGATCGTCTACAAAGAGGGCACTCCCGCGGAATACATGTCTATTTTCCTCGAAGGCCGCATCTTCGCTCGCCGCGAGGCCGAAGGTGCTGACAGCCCGGTCTTCATTGTGGGGAAGGGCGATGTCACGGGCCTGCTCCCTTTTTCGCGCATGACCCATCTCACCATCACCGGCCGCGCGGAAGAGCCCGTCCATCTGCTACTTTTTCCCGCCACCCTGTTCAATGAACTGTTTCAGCGCATGCCTTCGCTTGGCAAGCGGCTCGTCGGACTTCTCACCGACCGCGTCCGCGAAGTCACCCGCAGCGAACAGCAGCGCGACAAACTCGCTGCTCTCGGCAAACTCTCCGCCGGACTCGCGCACGAACTCAACAATCCGGCCGCCGCTGCCGCCCGCTCCGCCGATGCGCTTCTCGAATGCCTTGCGCGCCTCCGCAAGCTCGATGCCCTGCCGTATCTCTCCGAAGCGAATTGCGCCGCAATCGCCAAGATCGAAGCCGAACTCCGCAACGAACTCCAGCCTCCCGCATTCAAGGATCAGCTCGAACGCAGCGACCGCGAGGAATCCGTCACCACCTGGCTGGAAAGTCACAAAGTCCCTGAAGCGTGGAAACTCAGTCCGCTTCTCGTGGACGCTAATCTCACCAGCGATCATCTTGAGCGCTATCTTGTTGCCGCAGGTGCCACGCTAGCGACCGCACTCATGCGGTTCGCCACCCTTCTCGAGATGGAGCGCATCGTCGGCCAGGTTTCCCACAGTACCAGGCGCATCTCCACGCTGGTAAAAGCCATCAAGGAATATTCCTACATGGATCAGTCGCCGGTGCAGGAGGTCGACATCGTTCGCGGCATCGAAACCACCCTGACGATGATGGAGCACAAGCTCAAAAAGGGCATCCAGGTCATCCGTGAGTTTGCGCCCGACGTGCCAAAAGTCACCGCCAATGGTGGCGAGCTGAATCAGATCTGGACCAACCTGATCGACAACGCCGCCGACGCCATGAAAGAAAAAGGTAAACTGCGCGTCCGCGTCACTCACGAGGGCGATTACGTCCTGGTCGAAGTCATCGACAACGGCTCCGGAATTCCCGAGGACGTCCAACCCCATATCTTCGAGCCCTTTTTCACCACCAAGGGCGTGGGGGATGGCACCGGCCTCGGCCTCGACTCCGTTCAGCGCATCGTTCGCAAAATGCGCGGCACCATCAACTTCGACTCAGTCCCCGGCGAAACGCGCTTCCAGGTCCGCATCCCCATCCGCCAACCGCTGTAGGGCAGCGCTCACGCAAATTTAAATTCGGATTCCACTTGGCGGCGGCACGAAACTGTGTAAAATCTTGCGTATGAAACGTCGAACCTTTATCGAATCGTCACTCGCCGCCGCTGCAATCACTTCGCTTCCCTTCCGCGGTCTCGCCGCCGCGCATCAGTTAGATCGCATCGGCGTGGAACTCTATACCGTGCGCGGGCTGATGGGGACCGATGTCCCCGGCACGCTCGCGAAGGTCGCTGCAATTGGCTATAAGGAAGTGGAAACCGCTGGTTACCCTGCTCTTTACTCGCCCAAAGACCTGCGCGCACTTCTCGACGCAAATGGCCTGACGGCCCCCTCCTGCCACGTCCCTTACGACGTTGTTCAACACCGGATGCCGCAAGCCATCGAAGCCGCGCATGTTCTCGGACACAAGTACATCGTTTGCCCGTGGATTGACGACTCCCAGCGCGCGTCCTCCGACGGTTACAAACGTGCCGCCGAATTATTCAACAAAGCCGGCGAAGCGAGCCGCAAGGCGGGAATCCAGTTTGGCTATCACAATCACTTCTGGGAGTTTCTCCCCGACAAGAATCTCGGCGACAAGTTGCCTTATGACTTCCTTCTCGAATCCACCGATCCCGCCAACCTGACCATGGAGCTCGACCTATGCTGGATCATGGTTGCCCGCAAGGATCCCATCGCCTACTTCAAGAAATATCCCGGCCGCTTTTCGTTGGTTCATGTGAAAGATCTCGACAAGATTCCCGCCATCGTCCCCGGGAGGAGTTCTGAGAAGACGATCGATGACGTCTCCGCAAGCTTCACCGCTATCGGTGGAGGCGTGATTGACTGGAAGGTGCTCTTGCCTGCCGCGCAAAACGTGGGGGTCAAGCATTTCTTCGTCGAAAACGACGCGCCCAAGGACGCTATCGCGAACCTCACGGAAAGCTACGCGTACCTTTTGAAACTTCGTTTCTGAACCAAAACGGGAAAACGTTCGAACAGCTGTGGAAATCACTTCGAATGTTTTCTCTCTAAGTGTTGCAAGCGCGGCGCTTACAAATTTTGGGTAGTTCCGGTATTTCAAAATTAATTACCTTAAAGTGTTACTTTAAATGTCGGCGCGCCGACATTTTCTGTGCTGCTTCACCCTCTATTTTCCTCCGGTAAACCAGGGAAATCGTCCCAGTACGGTCGTCCCAGAGGCCGTATAGGTAGTTCGATTGATTGACAAAACTCCCGCCCGGCGTCTACTGTGCTTACGAAGCTGCTAATTCCACTGAAATCAAAACGATTACAGACAACATGACGACAGACTCGACGCAGTCCCCGCAAAAGTCCGCCGCCCACCCCAGAGTTCGCAAAGCTGTATTGCCCGCGGCAGGCCTCGGCACGCGCTTTTTGCCCGCTACCAAGGCGCAACCCAAAGAAATGCTGACGGTTGTGGACAAGCCGCAGATTCAATACGTCGTGGAAGAATGTGTCGCCTCCGGCATCGAGCACATCATCATCGTTACCGGCAAAGGCAAGAATTCCATTGAAGATCACTTCGATAATTCGCCGCTGCTCGAGCGCTTTCTGGAAGAAAAGGGCAAGCACGAGCAGGCGGAGATGGTGCGCCGCATCAGCAACATGGTGCAGGTGAGCTACACGCGGCAGAAAGAGCCGCTGGGCCTCGGCCACGCCGTCCTTGTTGCAAAGGATCTCGTCGGCGATGAGCCGTTTGCCGTGCTGCTTGGCGACGTACTGATCCCTGGCCCAAATCCCGCCACCCGGCAGCTTATCAACGTCTACGAAGCCACCGGCACGGGCGCGATCGCGGTTGAGGAAGTTCCCCGCGACAAGACGCACCTCTACGGCATCTTCGCCGGCGAACCCGCTCCGCAACCTCCCTTCGGCGAACGATTGCTGCGCATCCGCGACCTCGTCGAAAAACCAAAAAATGAAGACGCGCCCAGCAACCTGGCCATCACCGGCCGCTACGTTCTGCCCTCCGCGATTTTCGATTGCCTCGAACGCACCAAGCCTGGCGCCGGCGGCGAAATCCAGCTCACCGACGCCATGCGCCTCCTCGCGAAAGAGCAGGGTCTGTGGGCCTACATTTATGAGGGAATTTCCTACGATGCGGGAGACAAACTCGGCTTCTTGAAAGCCACCGTCGAATTAGCCTTGCAAAACAAGGAACTCGGCTCCGACTTCCGCGCCTACCTTAAATCCCTGAAACTGTAGCTCAGGCCTTCAGGCCTGAGGTTTTCCATAACCACTTGCAGGATTGTTGATGCGCAGACCCGGCCGTGCACGTACTTGCATTTGTCGGTGAGGATGGAAAACCCTCACCCCTGAAAGGGGTGAGCTACAGCTGTTCTCAATCCTTCTTCTTCGCCGGTTTTTTGTCTTTGCTTTCCTTGGCTGCCGATTCCTTCGCCTCAGACGCCTTTGCCGCGGAATCCTTGGACTCGTTTGAATCCGATTTTGCCGCAGGCGCGGTGTCGCTTCCCGCGCTCTTCTTCCCTGCATAGTCCGTCACATACCAGCCCGTACCCTTGAATTGGATCGCCGGCGCCGTCAACGTCTGCTCCACTTTCCCGCCGCAATGCGGGCACTTCTTCAGATGCGGCCCCGCCACGCTCTCGATTTTTTCCGTCCGCCGCTTGCACTTCACGCACTGGTACTCGTACAGTGGCACAGTTGCTCCTCCTGCATGTTCTCTAAACTCTCAATTATAGCACGCGCCTTCCAGCCGTCTGCCCGCGTCCCCGCATGCTAGACTTTCCTTACGCTTCCCATGACGAACAACACTCATGCCGATGCTTCCCTCTCTGCGCGCTGCGGCACGCTATATCTTGTCGCCACGCCGATTGGCAATCTGGAAGACATCACCCTGCGGGCGCTGCGCATTCTGAAGGAAGTGGACCAGATTGCCTGCGAAGACACGCGCCACACGCTGAAGCTCCTGAATCATTTCGAGATTCACAAGCCGCTGGTCAGCTATCACGAACACAATGAAATCACCCGCGCCCCGGAACTCGTCCACGCCATGGAGCAGGGCGCCAGCGTCGCGCTCGTCAGCGATGCCGGGATGCCGCTCGTTTCCGATCCTGGCTTTCGGTTGGTATCGCTGGCCATTCGCCACCAGATTCCCGTGATTCCCATTCCCGGCGCTTCGGCGTTGCTCACAGCACTCGCGGCTTCCGGCCTGCCCAATGAAGAGTTTCTTTTCCTGGGATTTCTCCCGGCGCGCTCCAGCGAACGCCGCCGGGCGCTGGAACACCTGCGCATCGAAAACCGGACCATTATTCTCTATGAAGCTCCGCACCGTATCGCGGAAACGCTCGCCGACGCTCTTGCGATTTTGGGCGACCGTCCAGCGTGCCTGGCGCGCGAAGTGACAAAAATCCACGAAGAATTCCGCCGCGGCACGCTGTTTGCATTAGTCCAATCGCTGGAAGAACATCCCGTCAAGGGTGAAATCACTTTGATCCTCGGGCCTCCCGAAACCGGCTCACCGGGCGCACAGGTGGATACGGCACAATCCCTCGCCGCGCGCGTCGACGAATTGATGCATCAGGCGAAGCTCGACCGCAAGGAAGCCCTGAAGCTCGCCGCCAAGGAACGCGGCATCACGCGCCGCGACGCCTACCGCCAATTGTTGGATGAGAATTCCCCAGAAGCAGAGTAGTTGTAGACCTTGTTCAACCACACAAATAATTTGTCATCCTGAGGGGCGCGTAGTTTGCGCTCCGAAGGACCTCAACTAAAAGTCGATGCAGAATTTCTTGGTTGAGGTCCTTCGGCTATCCTCGTCGGATAGCCTCAGGATGACAACGCATTGGAACATTCAATGACCAATAAATGTTTTTGCAAATGGTGCGGGGGAAATCTCAATACACGGATTCGGAGCGGAACATCCGCTGGAAGCGCGGGCCGACGAACTGTACACCGACCACTTTTTCGCCATCGGTCAGCGAATCGCTGATGTGCACGACTTTGCCCTGGGTTTCAAAATCCTGTTCACCCCGGCGCGGGGCATGGCCTTGCACCGGGATTCGGATCTCCAGGTTCGAGCCGATGGCAACGTCGAACCGCGTGCGAAACGCGGCTCCGCTCCGGCACAAATTTTCGCTGGCAGTATCTTCTTCGAAGGAAAATCCTCGCGCGTCGCGGCCGCTCACGCGCAATGGCAGGCGGACCGCAATCCTACGTTCGGACCTCTTCCGTGCAATGCTCTCGCTGACTGGGCTCATGGGCTGGTGTTCCCCTGTCGGCGACTTTTTCCGCGAAGAAGCGTTCCACGTTCTCGACCACTTCCTGCGGAGTGCGCGCCGAATGCACGATACGTCGAAGCTCGCTGCCGTTCGTGACACTGTGCGTAAACCAGCATGCGAACTGCTTCATTTTTCCCACGCCGTCCGGTAGATTTGAGTTAAGAATTTTCTGGTAGTAGCCAGAAAGTAACTGTCTCCGGTCTTCTTCGGTGGGCACGTCGTAGCGGCCCGTCGTGCGGTATTGCTCCATCT
>Ga0210399_10004209_pt1 | contig 11175 bp, 9 predicted proteins | sample IncBWC14MmetaG_FD_150865 | JGI IMG/M metagenome (GOLD analysis project Ga0210399, IMG submission 150865) | Forest soil microbial communities from Barre Woods Harvard Forest LTER site, Petersham, Massachusetts, United States - Inc-BW-C-14-M | ecosystem: Environmental > Terrestrial > Soil >...
GAAGCAGGCAATGCCACGCGCCGCAAGATACTGCGCCACCTCCAAGCCTTCGGTATCCATGGACAGATTCAAAAACCCGCCGCCAGGGGCGATGATGAGCGCCGTACCGTTTGCGGTCCCGGGCTGCGGCAATACCGGAAGCAGCCCCGGCTGAGTGACGTCGCGCACGGTCCGCCAGTGACCGTCGGTTTCCCAAATTTCCGACGCGGGGGATCCTGTGCTCGACAGCGCAATCGTGTTGAGATCGGCCGGGGCTGCGATCTTTTGCGGCGGATGGGCCTTGAAGAACGCCTCATAGGCTTTGAGATCGGGGGCTTGCGCCGCAACGGCGACCCCGGCGATCAGCGGCAGAAGCAAGAAGGTCATCGATGCCAGATATTTCATGGATGGTCCCTAGGTGCGGCAACAGACGCATTCTAGCGCCGCTAAAGCCGCTGGATCTTCTCGAGATGGGCCATGAAAGAGCGCTGTGCGCGACCGTTCTTCAGCTCCACTCCTTCGGCCCGCAGGCGCTTTGCCTGCTCCCGGTGCGGAGCGGATGAAATTGGAAACACGATGCGTCCACCCGCGCCCACAACACGATGCCACGGCAGGTTGATTTCTTTGGGCGCCACTTTGAGCGCAAAGCCGGCCAGCCGTGCCCGGCCGGGCAGTCCGGCGGCGCGTGCCACCGCGCCATAAGTGGATACCTGCCCGCGCGGAATGGTGCAAACCACATCCCAGATCGCCTGGATCGCGGGATTCTCAGCCGACGCCCCGCGCCGCGAGCGCGATCTCTGCGCATTGAGCGGCAGGAATAATTCAGAGAATGACTTGCTCGAACGCGCCATGGCGCATTATAGGCGCGCGCATATTTTGAGGTCCGAAAGCGGCCGAGGCTGTGTGAAAACGCCGATGAGATCCAATGTCCAACACGGACGATTATGTGCTGGCAACGCACGATGGCGAGATTGCCAGGCTTCGCTTGCAGCACCAAGTGTGGCGAGCGCATATGCTGGATGCCTGGATGCGGGCCGGCATGACGAAGGGATCAAGGGTGATCGATTTTGGTGCGGGACCTGGATTCGCGAGCCTCGATGCGGCCGAGATCGTCGGCGCGAACGGCGAAGTCGTCGGGGTCGAGCGGTCTGCGCATTTTTTGCGCTTTGCTCGGCGTCAAATTGAGCGTCATGATTCCCCGCATGTGCGTTTCCTCGAACGCGGAGTTCGATGTGGCGTGGTGCCGCTGGGTCGCATCCTTTGTCGCGAATCCGCGCACATTGGTACGGCGAATCATCACCGATTGCCTGCGCAGCGGCGGAAGAGCCGTTTTCCATGAATACCAAAGTTATGCAACCTGGCGTTGCATCCCAACCAGCAGACTCATCGATGATTTCGTAGCCGAAGTCATGTCGAGCTGGCGGGCATCGGGCGGCGAACCCGACATTGCGCCGGCGATCTCACTCGGGTGAGCCAAGAATGGAGCGACGCCGTGCAAGGCGAAATCGCGGGGTTGTCCGCGAATCCCAACTCGATAGTGATTACCCCGATGGTCTTGGAGATCATTGCCGAGAAAGTCGGCTCTCCGCCGGGGACGCGATCGTCCCCGACGGTGTGCCAGTCGCTTGCTTCAGATCAATTGGCGGAGTCGTCCGCGGGCGGCTCAACGGGACGCAAATAATGCTTGAAGACCCACTTCGCGACGCGGCGGCCCTGCTCCCGGGCGCTGGTGTCCGAGTTGCGGTAGTGGATACCTGAGTACACGCGCGCATCGACGACCTCCTGCTCCGCCTGCGACAGGTGGGTGAAGGCGCGGGTCTTCTGCAGGGCCAGCGGGTTGGTGGTGGTCATCTGAAAACTCAGCACATCGCTGGCGAAGAAAAGCTGCAGCATATGAGAAATTGCTGCACTGATGTCGGCGTGACCAGAGGGGTACTCGGGAAAATTAGGCGTGTTGATGAGCGGCTGCCAACCCGGATCGACTGCGGTGAGTGGATTGCCGTCCTGGTCTCCCAGCCGGATGGCGGTGATCGGCCGCCAAAAATCGTAGAAGTACTTGCTATCCCAGCAGGCGATCTGAGCGTCGGCGAGCGCGGCCTCAGCCAGCGCATACATGCGAGCCGAGTCGCCAACATCGTTCAAGTAGTTGCCCGAGATGTAGCGCAGGGCGTTCTGCCACAGAATGGGACCGCTATCGGCCCAGAAATAGGCCATGTCGGTTTGCTCGGCGGTACGTGTCGTGCTCTGCAGCGCACCGACCGATTTCACTTCGTTGTAGTCGTCCGCCCACTTATCGCTGGTCAGATCGGGCGGCGGGCCAATGCGGAATTGCGAGTCGCTCATCATCGTGAAGGGATTGACGCTGGCCACCCAGGGAGTAAGTCCCGGCGCTAACGATGGCGGCGATCCCGGCAGCAGGGATGGCGTTGGCCGCCACTGGCCGATTGCATTGCCGCCAAGGAAGGGCGGCGGGTTGGCAGGGAAGCGGCCGTCGTTCGCGCGCAGGGCCAGCATATTGGCCGCGGCCAGTGCCCCCACTGCCGTTCCTGGATCCAGCGGATCGACCCCGTTCGCCGCTAGGTAGTTGACATATTCCGCATTGACCGTGGCACTTTGCGCTGGGAACAGGCCGACCAATACGTCATGGCCAGCTTTGGCCGCCGCCGCGCTCAGCGATCCGGTCGCGCCGGGTGCACGGGTGTAGTACGGCTCGTAGCGGCGGTCGATGGACTCAACGGCGTCGTAGATCGCCAAGTGCACGATGGCAAAATCCAGTGCGGCAACGGGCGGCGGGTGGCCGGCGGTTTTCACGGCTGTCTCGCTGATTGCGTTCCAAGCTGCCACTGCGTCGTCAGCCCTGGCATTCACGGCCAACACGGTTGCGAGGACGGTTAAAGCAAATCCGAATCGAATGATCTTGTTCATGATGATTTCCCATATCTTTGTGATGAGTTCGCTCAAGCGCGACCGACCCTCGCGCATGCGTGCCGCCTGTTCAATCGTCCGCGAATACTCAATTCATGAATTATTTATATCCAGCTAAGTCGCTGATTCTGTAATGGCGTGCGGCAACGGCTAACCTGCCGGCGCAGTTCCGGGATGCGAGTTTTTTTGCGGTAACATAGGCGTCGTCTACGACCCACCATGCAAACACCGAGTCCGCTCACCGGTATTGTTCACTTCGGGATATTTCAGCTCGACCTGACAGCGCGCGAACTGCACAAAGCCGGCGTAAAGGTCAAGTTGCAAGACCAGCCGCTTCGAGTACTGGCGTTACTGATTGAGCGCGCGGGTCAGCTGGTCACCCGGGACGAGCTGCGGCAGAAGGTCTGGCCGACCGATGTGTATGTCGATTTTGATCAGGGCCTGAACAACGCGATCAGAAAGGTGCGCGACGCGCTGGGAGACTCAGCGGACAGTCCGCGATTCATCGAGACCGTCGCCCGGCATGGTTATCGCTTTGTGGCCCCCGTAAGCGCCGCGCCGGAGCGTCCTTCCGAGCCGCGATCCCACGGTCTGCGCGCGCTCCGCAATGCGTTGTTCGGCCTGGCCGCCTGTCTGCTTGCAGCTTTGGCTTATTGGGCCTGGCAGGGCGGCGCGGCCACGCGTGCCCGAGTTCCGTCTGAGAACGTGATCTTGGCTGTTTTGCCGTTCGACAACCTGAGCCGTGATCCCGACCAGGAGTTCTTCAGCGATGGCTTGACCGAGGAGATGATCGCTCAGCTTGGCAAGCTGAATCCAGAGCGGCTCACCGTGATCGCCCGGGGTTCGGTTGCCAAGTACAAGGGCAGCAGCCTGGCTGTAGATCAAATCAGCAGGGAGCTGCATGCCGACTACCTGCTCCAGGGCAGTGTTCGGCGCGCGTCCGATCGCGTCCGCATCACCGTGCAGTTGATTCAGGTCCGAGACCAATCGGTTCTTTGGGCGGAAAGCTACGATCGCGAACTGAAGGACATACTGGCGCTGCAGGATTCCGTGTCGCGAACGGTCGCTGACCAAATCCACGTTAAACTGACTCCGGGACAGCAAGCGCGTCTGCCAAGCCGGTCTCAAATCGATCCCGGGGCGTACGAGGCATATCTCAAGGGCCGCTACTACTGGAACAAACGCAGCGCCGACGGCCTGCAGAAGGCGCTGATCTACTTCCAGCAGGCGATCAACAAGGACCCAATCTACGGCGCCGCCTACTCAGGATTGGCCGATTGCAACAGCGGACTCGCCTGGCACGGCTTCAAGTCTCCGGCGGAGGCGCTTCCCAAGGCCAATGCAGCGGCGCTCAAAGCCATAGAGATCGATCCACAGTCCGCGGAAGCCCATGCTTCATTGGGTCTGGTCCTTGACCATAAGTGGGATTGGGCTGGAGCCGAGGCTGAGTTCAAGCGCGCGCTGCAGTTGGACCCTCGCTATGCGAATGCACACCATTGGTATGGAGATAATTTATCGATTTTAGGAAGGCATGACGCAGCACTGCTCGAGGCGAAGCAGGCGTTGGAACTGGATCCGCTGAATCTCATGATCGGCACCTGGGTGAGCCTACGCTACTACCTCGCGCGCAAATATGACCTGGCGATTCAACAAGGCCGGAGTACGGTCGAATTGGACGCAAACTTCGCAGCGGCTCATCTTTTGCTCGGCGAAAACTACGTGCAAATGGGGCTGGACGAGAAAGGGCTCGCTGAGCTGCACACCGCGGCTGACCTTTCCGGAAACAGCCCGCTGTATCTGGCCCAGGTCGCGGCCGCTCATGCTGCGGCGGGGAGGAGGACTGAGGCGCTGCGGATCATTGCTGAGCTGCAAACGATTTCCACTACGCGGTATGTATCGCCGTACGGGTTGGCGCAGATCTATGCCGCGATGAACGACCAGGAGCAGACCTTCAAATGGCTGCAAGTTGCTTATGACGATGGTGCCGTGTGGATGTCATATCTCGGCGTCGATCCTGTCTTTGATGGCTTTCGCAGGGATCCGCGCTTTCAGGATTTGTTACGGCGCGTCCACTTGTTGCCGTGAAGCGGAATGTTGCGTCGCAATGCGAGCGCTGCCCTGCTAAATCTGTTGGCGCTGGTTGGTTATTCACCTAGGATGCTGCATGGCGAAAAAACAAGAAATTGTCGACGATCTGCTCGACGCCCTGGTATGGATGCGACGCAAGGCAAAGAAACATGAAGCCGTCGACGACCTCATCGATGCATTGGTGCGCATGCGGCGTAAAGTGAAAAAGAAGGCCGTCAAGAAAAAAGTGGTCAAAGGAAAAGCCAAGAAACGCCGGAAAGCGAAGCGCTGACCGCTCATGGAATTGGCGCCGGGCAGTGGTCAAAAAATCATCAGGTCAACATAAGCGGCTGAAAGGCCGTGACGTTTTGAATTCATAATCTGGTTATGCACAGGGTTATCCCCCGGGAATGGGGATGAATACGCACCGGGGCGAGCTGACCACCAAGGACTATCCCTAGCTCTACGATCAGCTCGCCCCCTCCGACAACCCCACGCTAATCGTGGGCAGCGATCAGCGTAACGGCCGATCATTGCGCGATAGTGTCCGAAAAATGGTGGTTGCATGACGTCGACGATCATTATGCTCCCCGCGTAAAATGCGCGAATCGCAGGCAGGAGGCGCCGCGTGCGGCGTGCGGGATGGTCAGGGTCATTGGCGTGGCTGCACTGCTGGTTTGGTGCGCGGCCGGATCGGCGGCCGGCGCCGAGCTGCGGATTGCGGCCGATGAGATCGGCGGCGCCGTCAGCAGCGCGCGCGGCGCGGAAGCCGGCGTCTGGGTTATCGCCGAAACGAATGATTTCAAGACCCGCTTCGCCAAAATCGTTGTAACCGACGAAGCCGGCCGCTTCCTGATTCCTGAACTGCCGCCTGCAAAGTACAGAGTCTGGGTGCGCGGCTATGGCCTCGCCGACTCGGCCGCGGTCGACGCTGCACCCGGGCACCATCTCGACCTTGCCGCGAGCGTCGCTCCCGATGCGGCGACGGCAGCCAAGATCTATCCGGCTGCCTACTGGTACGCGATGATGCAAATTCCCGAGGAGGCGCAGGTTGCAGCGCTGTCCGGCGGTCGCAACGGCTATCTGATGTGGATGAAGAACATGGGCTGCATCGGCTGTCATCAGCTCGGCAATCTGGCGACCCGCACCATCCCGAAATCGCTGGGCACTTTCAGTTCATCGCAGGCGGCGTGGCTCAAGCGCCTGCAGTCGGGGCAAGCCGGCAGTCAGATGATCAACATCGCGCAAGGCATGCTCGCCGGTATTCCGATTCGCTTTCTCGCGGATTGGACCGATCGCATTGCCGGCGGCGAATTGCCGGCTTCAAGTCCGGCGCGCCCGAGCGGCATCGAGCGCAACGTCGTCGCAACCGTGCGCGACTGGTCGGATCCCAAAGCGTATTTGCACGACCTTTCGGGAACTGATCGCCGCAATCCGACGCTGAACGGCAATGGTTTGCTGTACGGCGCCCCGGAACTCAGCACGGACGATTTCCCGGTTCTCGATCCGCTTCACAACCTCGCCAGCACGTTCAAGGCGAGTGTGCGCGACGCCAATACGCCGACGACTCACGATGACGCCGTGCTTGGACCCTCGCCCTACTGGGGCGAGGAACGAATCTGGGCCTCGAAGGCGATTGCACACAACCCGATGCTGGATCGATCCGGTCGCGTCTGGTACACCGCAAGGATTCGTGCGGCGGACAATCCTGCATTTTGCAAGAAGGGATCGAACCATCCGTCGGCCAGAGACTTTCCCATCAACGCATCCGAGCGCCAGCTTGCGGTGTATGAGCCGAAGAGTCGGAAATATACATTCGTCGATACCTGCTTCGGCACCCATCATTTGCAATTTGCGGAAGACGCGAACGACACCCTCTGGACCAGCGGCGGTCGTGAGGTCGTGGGGTGGCTCGACACCAAGAAATTCGATCTGACCGGCGATGCCGCCGCTTCTCAGGGGTGGGCTCCTTTGGTGCTCGACCTCAACGGCAACGGCAAGCTTGATTCGTGGACCGAACCCGGTCAACCCGTCGACCCCAAGCTCGATGCGCGTTTGGCTGTCGGCTTCTACGCCGTCATGCCGAATCCTGCCGATGGCAGCATCTGGGGATCGGTGGCATTTCGTTATCCCGGCGCGATCATTCGCTTTGACCCGCAAACCCGGCTCAGCGAGATTTACAATGTGCCCGCGCCCGGTTTCGGTGTGCGCGGCGCGGACATCGATCGCAACGGCATCGTCTGGGTGTCGTTGGCCAGCGGACATTTGGGCGAGTTCGACCGGCGCAAGTGCAAGGGTAAGCTCAACGGGCCGGCCGCCACGGGCGATCACTGCCCGGAAGGTTGGAGCTTTCATCGCCTGCCCGGTCCGGGATTCGCGAACCTGCCGCAGATGAGCGTCGAGTCGAGCTATTACACCTGGGTGGATCAACACGACACATTGGGATTGGGCGCGAATGTGCCGATTGCCACCGGCAATCTCTTTGACGGAGTGCACGCCCTGGTAGACGGCAGGTTCGTGACGCTGCGCGTTCCATATCCGCTCGGCTTTTATGCCAAAGGCCTCGATGGCCGCATCGATGACGCCACCGCGGGATGGAAGGGACGCGGCATCTGGATCACGAGTGGGGACCGGACGCCGTGGCACAAGGAAGGCGGCAAGGGCACCAAGCCGCTGGTGGTCCACTTCCAACTTCGCCCCACACCGCTGTCCCACTGAAGACCGCTTCGGGATATTCTCTGACCCCGATGCAGCAGCGCCGCAGCCATAACAACGAGGATCGCAGCGATGGATGATCAAGAAACATACAATCGTGCCAAGAGGCGAGTTGCGCAAATAAAGGGCTTTTACATCCACGCGACTGTATACGTGCTTGTGAATGCCGTGCTGATCGGCATTAACTTGTGGACGGAGCCCGGTCAGATCTGGTTTTTCTGGCCGCTTCTCGGCTGGGGCATTGGCTTGGCCGCCCATGGGCTCTCGGTGTATGGGCTTGGCGGCTTTTTGGGAGCCGAGTGGGAGGAGCGCAAGATCCAGGAAATCATCGCGAAACGCCGCCCACAATGACGCATGTCGGGACGGGCATTGCGACCCCGCGTCGCGCCGCGACGGTTATGCTGGTGCGCGACGAGCCATTCGAAGTGTTGATGGTGAAGCGCAATGCGCGAGAACCCTTCGCGTCGGCGCTCGTGTTTCCGGGCGGGGTTGTCGAACCGGAAGACTATTCGGACTCGTGGCTGGCGCATCTGCATGGCGCGGCGTCATTTGACCTCGAAGAGCGCGCGCTGCGAATCGCCGGCTGTCGCGAGGCGTGGGAAGAGGCCGCGCTCCTGCCTTGCGGGCGGGGTGGACCCATGTCGAAGGACGCCTTGAGCGATCGGCCGTTCATGGAAACGGTCATCCGGCACGGCGTGCGGCTTGCGCTGGAGGATTTGGTTGAATTCGCTCACTGGATTACGCCTGAGGCGCTGCCCAAGCGATTCGATACGTATTTTTACATTTGCCGCGCGTCTGCCAGCGCCACCGGCCAGTGCGATGGTCGCGAAACCGTGGCGTTGGAGTGGGTGCAGCCCTTGGACGCGCTGGCCATGGCGGAGCGCGGCGAGCGGTCGCTTTTGCTCCCAACGCGGGAGAATCTCAAACTCTTGGCTCAAAGCCCCAATTCGGAAGCCGCGCTCAACGCGGCACGCGAGCGCAAAATCGTGCCATTTACGCCGCGTTGACCCCTGGGTATCGTGCGCGCGGGTCAGACACCGGCGGCAGCTTGTGCGGTCAGGAGCCGCACGCCGAACACGGGACCTGCGGATACGTTCGGCTCGGGCTCGAAGCGCACGGTGATCTCGGCTTTGTCCTTTGTCAGCTCGAGCGGAATCTCGTAATTGCAATCGAAGAATTGCCCGGGATGATCGGCGGTGAGCCGCTCGCGCGCGATTTCAACGCCATCGATCCGGACGACGAAACTGCGGTCACGCTCTTCTCCCCAATAGCTCGCCTGCAATACGAGCGGTCCCGGACGCGCAGCGAAGGCAAATTGAAAATACCCGCCGGCTCGGGCATCGCGGCCGGCGCGCCCGCGGTAGACCACAGGATAGGAGAACTTCGCCTCGAGCCGGTGATCGCGCTCGGCCTGCGTGTCGCCCAAGTCGATGATATCGGCCGATCGCGCCGCGAGCTCACGCAGCCGGGCCTGCTCCTTCTCACGGCGGACCTGTTCCAACGCCCACGCCGGCTCATCGAAGCAGCGGAAATATACCGCCGTATTTCGCTCATACTGCAATGTGAACGGGCGCAGCGTGAGATCGGAAGGCCTAGCCAGTTCTTTGGTCACAAACGTAGCCGGCTCGTTCGGTTTGGAATGCACATGCTGCAGCGGCCGTGCAGCGACGATTGCCGGAGCCGGCCCTGCCCATTTGGCGGTCGCACTGCCAAGATCCGCCGCGAGCACCATGGGACCATAGAGAAACGCGATTGTCTGCGCATCATCGGCTGTCGGCTCGATGCGCAGGTTGCGCGGGAGCGAAAGCGTGAGCACGTCTCCGCTGCGCCACACGCGGCGCAGCTTGATGTAACCCGCGCTTGCGCGCATCGGCATCGGCCGGCCATTGAGCGCGACTGCGGGACGGGAACACCACGCCGGCACCCGCAACGCCACGGTCATCGGATCGGAACGCTCACGCTGTACAACTCGCAGATCGATCCGATCGTCGAACGGATACGAAGTTGCAAGCTCCAATGTCGATTCCTGCTCCTGCCAGGTGAGCAGCGATGCGATGTACAGGTTGACGTACAGTGCATCGGCGGAGCGCCAGTAAATCGAGTCGCCGTGTTTCGAGTGGCTTTCCATTCCCGTGCCGACGCAGCACCAGAAGTCATCGAACGGCGATGAGAATTGGCGGTGCGACCCGGACATCAGCGGCACCATGTAGGCAAACATGCCGGTTTGCGGATTGTGCTGCGCCAGGATGTGATTGAAATGTGCGCGCTCGTAATAATCGAAGTACTCAGCCCGCGGGCGCACGGCGTACAGCTGCCGCGTCAGCTTCAGCATGTTGTAGGTGTTGCATGATTCGCAGGTTTGTTCGGTGATGTGCTTGGAAATCGACAGCGGCGCCTGGAAATCCTCCCGGTCGGCATTGCCGCCAATGACGTAGCTGTAGCGCGAAGTTACAAGATCCCAGAACAATCCGGCGGCGCGCCCATAGTCGCGCTCTCCGGTGAGCTCATACAGTCTTTGCAGTCCGATCAGCTTCGGGACCTGCGTATTGGCGTGCACATGCGCGAGCTCATCGCGACCCTCGACGAGCGGCTGCAGTATTTTGCGATCGTAGAGTTTGCGCGCCATGGCGAGCCAGCGCGCCTCGCCGGTCCGCGCATGAAGCTCGGCGAACGCCTCATTGAGCCCGCCGTACTCGCACAACAGTACCTGCTGCACCTGCGATTCGCTCAACCCGGAGAACAGCTGCTCGATGTAGGCGCCGAGCCGCGTTGCTACTTCGATTGCAGCGTTCTCGCTGCAATAGCGATCCGCATCGAGCAAGCCCGCCATCACCTTGTGCCAGTTATAGAACGGCGACCAGGCCCCGTTCAAATCGAATGCGCGCGCGCGTATGTCGCCGCGCCGCACTTCTTCCATCGCAAACCTGCCGCTCTCGATCACCGCACCGCGCCGCCGCGTGAAACCAGCCACAAACCCATCGCGCGACGCGGCTTGGCATGCCTCCAGCTCTCGAACGATATAGCTCACCCGCTCCGGCGCCTGGCTCTCGCCGGTCTGTGCGTGCAGCAGCGACAGTGCCGAGAGGTAGTGCCCGAGCGTGTGTCCGGCAATGGTGTCGCTTTCCCAGCCGCCGTACATGGGCGCCTTCGGTGCGAGACCGGCGTTTACTCGATAGTTATGCAGCAACCGGTCCGGCTCGAGGGAGAGCAGGTAAGCTCGATTCGACTCCACCGCGGTGAGATACGGCGATGGGCGCAGGCGCACGGCCTCGAGCGGGAACGGACTGAGGGAGGGCTCGACGCTGGTGCCGCCCGAGACAACGCCGCGCGCGGATGCAGCGATCCAGGCCGCTGCCGAAGCGGCGACCTGCAGAAGATGGCGTCGGCTCAGAGGCAATTCGCTCCCGAATACTGCATTTAAGTCCAATGGCATCATACATCTCTCGGCTAAAACGCCACCCGCCCGGCGGAGAGTTCAGGGGCATCGTT
>Ga0210399_10004211_pt1 | contig 11171 bp, 5 predicted proteins | sample IncBWC14MmetaG_FD_150865 | JGI IMG/M metagenome (GOLD analysis project Ga0210399, IMG submission 150865) | Forest soil microbial communities from Barre Woods Harvard Forest LTER site, Petersham, Massachusetts, United States - Inc-BW-C-14-M | ecosystem: Environmental > Terrestrial > Soil >...
CGTGCAGCCTGTGAGAGTCCATTTGCCTGTAGTGGGGTCGTACAACTCGGCGCTGGCAAGTCCTGCGCCCGAATTTTCACCCCCTGCAACCAGCACTTGGCCGTTCGGGAGCAACGTGGCACTGTGGGCCGCGCGGGAGACGGTCATGTTACCAGTATTTGCCCACGTACCTGAATTCGCGGCCAGAGCCTTGTAGGACGAACTCGCCAGCAGACCAATGGCAAGTGCCGTAGACGCGAGCGTGCGAACTGAGGGAAAGATCGGCAAACGTCCGCAAGTCATGGCTATCTCCTGTAGACGGCTGGAGGACAACCAGAGTCCGTGTCGTCATGGCGGGTTCTGATCGAGCCACCGACTGACTGGTGAGCGCAAGAAACAGTCTTCCGGTGGACCTTCGGGCAAACGTAGTTAACCAGATGTAGTCATGGTTGGTGTCATGGGCCTGTCAACAGTTTGTCAAAGTCGGGGCACGACCGCCGGCTACTTGCCAAATCTGAACCGCCAACATGATCATGGGCGGGCGTGCCGGCTAACCGAAAGCCAGGCCGATTGTTGGCGTAATATCCTCATCTCTCCGAGTAGAGGAGTCCCGATAGGCTGTAGGTTTTCCTTGGCTGTATCCGCCGTTTCCAGCCTGTCTGCTCGACTCTGACCGGGCGGGACTTACACCCGCTGGATTCCTTCAAGAAGTTTCACCGTTTCATCTTCGGTTCCTCCTCTTCCAGACTTTTCCCAGCGCGATAAAACAATGTGGGCGGTGTCGAGCACGTTTTCGAGCACACTTCTGTGTGCACTCAAAGAAGAGCGCCCTTTCGCTCTCGTAGAAGGTTTGCGCGTAACCGGCCTGGTTACAAGTTATCCGTCTGCGCGAGAAGCGACGACGCCGCATCATGACTTTGAAAAAGGCTCCGGGATCAGCCTTCTTTGGGGTGTGCAATTTTGACCATTTTTCGGTCGGCTGTGTCTTGTACCTTTTCACTCACAAACAAAGTTGTTTTTTGTGGCGCAGCAACTTCCTCTCTCTCACGGGAACTGCGCCACCTTTTCATCATAGAACCTTCCCTTCCCGACACCCGCGACATCTGCCTTAACTGCTTTGCGGTGCTTTTTGCTTCCTCGCATATCGCGACTGACAACGCCCGTGTACGTATCCACATCACCAAATCCCAACGCGATCTTCAGGCTTCAGATACAACTTGTCGCCGGGCAAGACATCGTAGGCCTTGTACCATGCGTCGACGTTGCGAACGGTATCGCTTCGATATTCTCCCGGCGAATGAGTGTCGGTTTTGATCTGCCTACGCAGCGCGGTTTCGCTCTGTGCCTTCCGCCATCTCTGCGCGAACGCCAGGAAGAATCGGCGTTCGCCGGTCAATCCGTTGATGACAACATCGGTTTTGCCATTCAGCGACAAGACATAAGCGTCATGTGCCGTCAGCAGGCCAGCCAGGTCGGCGATATTTTCAGTCAGGACCTGCTTGCCGTTCACGCAAAGATCTGGAAGAGGGCAGTAGCCGTTGAACTGCGCCACCAGTCTCTCCGCTGCCGCGTGGGATTTGGCGAGATCATCGGCAGTCCACCAACTGCTGAGACGACCCTGGTCGTCGTAAATATTGCCTAGCTCGTCGAAGCCGTGACTGATCTCGTGGGCGATGCCCGCTCCCGCGGATCCATAGTTCGAAGCTGCGTCACCCTGGGGATCGAAAAAGGGTGGCTGCAAAATGCCCGCTGAGAAGGTTTCCGTGTTGGGCGAAAACAGAATGACCGCGCCAACGATCTGCGGATCGATCCTCCACTCGTCCGGATCGGCCGGCTGTTTCAGCTTCGCCAGATTGCCCAAACGATTGAAAGCTTCCGCCCTTCGCATATTTCCGAGAGCGTCGCCGCGCGTGACGTCGAGCGTTGAATAGTCAATCCAGCGATCAGGGTAGCCGACCCCGATCCGAAGCGCGTCCAACTTGGCCAACGCTTTCTGTTTCGTCTGCGGGCACATCCATGTGAGATTTGGAATTCGCGCACGATAGGCCGCGATCAAATCGCTGACCATGGCCTTTGCTCGCGCTTTGGCTTCAGGGGAAAAATAACGTTGCGTATAGAGTTGTCCGACTGCCTGCCCCAGTGCGGCATTGGTGGCAGCAACCGCGTCCTGGCTGCGGTCCGGGGCCTGCTGCATGCCCGACAAAAGTGTGCCGTAAAAAGCAAAGTGTTCTGCAGCCACGGCCCTGGGCAAGACAGTGGCATAGTGCTCGGCCAAGTGAAGCCTGAGATAGTCCTTCCACACATCGACGGGTTCACTCCCAACCAGCGCGGAGGTTCCGGTCACAGCTGATGGCTGCCACACGATAAATTCGGGTTGTTCGGAAACACCAGCCGCTTGGAAATAAGCGCCCCAATCCATGCCCGGCGCCTTGGTGGCAAAGTCGGCGCGCTTCCAGGGATTGTTTTGCTTGAAGACATCAGCGGCGTCCGCATCCGGAGCATGAGTCTGGGCGATCTGGATCTCCAACGTCAAAATACGCGCCGCTCTGATCTCCACGTCGTCAATGCCCGCCAGTTTCAACATGGCTGCAATGTGGGACCGATACTGATCGCGTAACCCGGCCATCTTTGGCGACTGGTCGAGGTAGTCATCGCGATCTGGCATTCCGAGACCACCTTGTAACAAATGGAAAACGTACCGCCGCGAATCTGTAAAACTCTGATTCACCCATACGCCAAAAACATGGTCGGCATTGCCAGTCAGTCCGTCTACCTCACTGTTCAATGTGGCGCCCAGATAAGCTGACAGGGACTTCTTGTTGTTGATCGCCGAGATCGCGGCCATTTCATCGGTCAGCGGCGTCATCCCTTTGGCCCCGATGCTACTTTCGTCCATGAAGCTTGCGTAGTAATCGCCAACCTTCTGGGCGACGCTACCCTTGGCCGACTGGGCCGCAGCCGCCTCCTGGATGAGGTCGCGGACTCGCTGGCTCGTTCTCGCTGCCAATATTGAGCGCGTATCGTAGCTGGCCTGACCCGCAGGGATCACTGCAGTTCTGAGCCAAATCCCATTCGAGTAGTGGTAGAAATCGTCCCCGGCCCTAATTGAGAGATCGATGTCTTCTGTGCTGTTCACCGTACCCTTATTTTGATTGGCAGGAGCCGGGCTCAGTGCAAGTGTGCAAGCGAATAGTGAGATCAATCCGGCAGCACGAAGAGAAATCATGAGAACCTTTCAAATCAGTCAGAACTCCAGCGCGATTGTCGCACTCAGGGTGATTCAAAAGTGGACGTTCCCGGACCTCAATTCAGCCATCTGCTAAAGCCAAACTATTCTTCCGTTCGGTTCCCTGCTGAGATCGGCCTTTTGCTCCGGCCGTGTTTTCCGATAGGCTATGTCTGCAGAAATGCATGCCATGCATCAATCACCGTTCGGTCCAGGGCGCGTTCGAGAAACCATTGTACCCACTGACTATCCAATTGGCCGTCGGCTAGCTCGTCGAACGAATACGTGCGTGACTTTGGCAGAGGTGCTCTGCCGAGCGCGCGCGACTTCTATGACGAAAACAAAGTCCGCCTCTCCGTGACCGATGACGGGCAAGGCTTCCGTCCGCGAGACACTGCGCCAAGCGGACATTTCGGGCTTCTCGGTATGAGAGAACGCGCGTACTCCATGGGTTCAGTTTTACAGGTCGAGAGCGAACCTCAGCGCGGGACCGGAGTCGCGTTGGAGATTCCCGTCAAGGAGCAGGTGACACGCTGATTGCTGCTTCGAAGCCGACACGAATCTTGGTATCGCACGCACCATCCGAATCTGGCGTTGATGGATGTGCTGCCCGCGGGTGCGGTAGCAACTTTCCAATGGAAATACTGAACAAATCAAATTCCATCTGCATTGCGTGTGCAACTCCACGCAAGCAAAAATCATGATGAAAAAGCAGCGAATGGCGGTTGCCCTCTTCTTGTTAGTGCACTGCGGACTGGCACAATCCGCACCGCAGAAGCCCGATGTGGAAAGTCGTGTCAACTCGATCCTAGAAAAGATGACGGTCGAGGAAAAGATCGAGATGCTCGGCGGAGTGAATGACTTCTATACACGTCCCATTCACCGACTTGGAGTTCCATCGCTCAAAATGTCGGATGGGCCCATGGGAGTTCACGACTACGGACTCACCACGGCGTACCCTGCCGGCATTGCATTAGCGGCTTCCTGGGATGTCGACCTTGCCTACCGATTCGGCGTAGCCATGGGGCACGATGCGCGAGCGCGTGGCGTTCACTTCATACTCGCTCCGGGAATGAATATTTATCGGGCTCCCATGAACGGCCGCAACTTCGAATACTTCGGAGAAGATCCCTTCCTCGCATCACGCATGGCGGTCAACGAGATCAAAGGAATTCAAGAGCAGGGGGTCATTGCGACGGCCAAACATTTTGCCGGGAATAACTCCGAGTTCGCGCGCATGACACTGAGTTCCGACATTGACGAACGAACGTTGCGCGAAGTCTATCTGCCTGCGTTTGAAGCATCCGTCAAGGAATCGAAAGTCGGCGCCGTGATGGACGCATACAACCTGGTCAATGGCGTCTACATGGCCGCGAACAACCATCTGAACAATGAAATCCTCAAGAAGGAGTGGGGATTCGACGGCATCGTTATGTCTGATTGGGGCGGCACTCACAATGGTGTAGCTGCGGAGAATGGTGGATTGGACTTAGAAATGCCGTCTCCGTTGTTTATGAATCGTGAAACCCTGCTGCCCGCGCTCAAAGACGGCAGGATTTCCATCGAGACAATTGACGATAAGGTGCGGCGGATACTGCGGAAGGCCATTGAGTTCGGATTCTTTGATCGGCAGCAGACCGATACCAGCATTCCCGTCTACAGCCAGGAGGGCCGCCAAGTCGCGTTAGAGGAAGCCCGGGGCGGCATGGTGCTGTTAAAGAACGCGGATAATCTGTTACCGCTCGATGAGGCCAAATTAAAGACAATCGCTGTGATCGGGCCCGACGCGTACCCGGCTGTCATTTCTGGAGGAGGCAGCGCGGAAGCCAAGCCATTCAACGCCGTCAGCTATCTCGAAGGCATCAGCAATCGTCTAGGAACGAAAGTCAAAGTTCTCTACGACGTTGACGTACCCGATCTCGATCCAGTTTTCGAAAACTCCGAATTCGTGACTGCACCAGGAGGCGAAAGCGGCTTGAAGGGAGAGTATTTTGACAATGAAGATCTGAAAGGCACTCCAGTTCTGGTTCGCACCGACCGTCACGTGCACTTCGATTGGGGAGAGGGCAGTTTTGCTCCGGGCCAACCGGTGGATCACTTCGCCATCCGATGGACAGGTTATTTCATTCCGAAGGAGTCTGGCGATTACCAGTTTTTCACCTCAGCCGATGACGGAGTTCGACTGTATATCGACGATGAACGCACGATCGACGACTGGCTGCCTCATTCGCAGTCACTGGATGCCTGCAATAAGCACCTGGAAGCTGGCCAAGCCTACAAGATTCGCCTCGAGTATTTTGACTCCGTGAGCAGCGCCATCGTCGGTTTCGGAGTCACTCGCGTGGATTCATACGTCGGCAATAAAACCAAGGCGCTAGCGGCCAAGGCAGATGCAGTCATTATTTGCGTCGGGTTCGACGACAAGACCGAAGGAGAAGGTTTCGATCGGAGATTTCAACTTCCCGGAGGACAAGACGAACTGATCCGTCGGATCAGCGCGGTCAACAAAAACACAATCGTCGTCATTACTGCCGGAGGCAATATCGATATGACGCAATGGATCGATAAGGTCCCCACGGTCCTCGATGCCTGGTATCCAGGCCAGGAGGGTGGCACCGCGCTGGCGCAAATTCTCTTTGGCGACTACAGTCCCTCGGGCAAGCTCCCGGCATCGTTTGAGCGACGATGGGAGGACAATCCCGTCTTCCACAGCTACTATCCCGCCAAGGGCGAGTCGCGAGTTCAATATTCCGAGGGCGTGTTTGTCGGATACCGCCACTACGATCAGTCAGAGACGAAACCGCTCTTCCCCTTTGGATTTGGCCTATCCTACGCAACCTTCACCTATAGCAATTTGTCGATCGCTCCTGTTTCCGGAAACCTCGATCAACCGGTGACCGTCTCCTTCGAAGTGAAGAACACGAGCAGCCGGGGAGGAGCGGAAGTGGCGGAAGTGTACGTCGGCGATGCTCATGCGAGCGTTCCTCGCCCTGTCAAAGAGCTGAAAGGTTTCGCCAAAGTAAACCTGAGGCCCGGAGAGAGCAAACGAGTGAGCATGAATCTTGATCGCCGGGCATTTTCCTTTTACGACGTGGGTAAGAAAAACTGGAATGCGGAACCGGGAGTGTTCGATATCCTGATCGGCGGTTCTTCCGAGAAGATTCAACTGCGGGGCATATTCACTCTGACGCGCTGACGGGCACGCCTGACCCTCTATTTCACCATTTCGACCCAAGTCTGGGTAGACGAGAGTGGAATGACGTAAGCTCCACGCTCCAATGCCGGCGAGCCACTCACGTGAAAAGAGCCCACTCCGGCAAGATGCGCCGGTTGCTCGATCCGGATGCGCGCCTGAGGCGTAAACCCGTCCTTTGGCGCAAGTGCGATTCGCAGTTTTCCACTCTTTTCATTCCAAACCAGGCGCTCGAATTGACCGGAGTCCAATGTGAGCCAGACGGCGGCAGGGGCGAGATAGAACCTGGTGCGCGAAGCGTCTTTGGGTTCCACCGTAACCTCATCGCCAGAAACCGAAATGTTCCCCCCGAAACAGATCCATCCGAAATCCGGATGGTTGGCAACGTACGTTCCGGTATTCCACGCGTGTCCAAAAAAGTTTGGCCCGTTGTCCCCGGATAGAGGATCGAAGCGCAGCATGTCGGGAAAGGAATGAAAGGCGGGCGCGTCAAAGCCCTGCTCGTCGATATCCGTAAGGGCGCCCATCACGCCGCCGTAACCTGCGCGTAGCAGGTGAAAATCTTCAGGATGCTCGCGGTATTCAGCGAGCATAGGAATCGCATTGATACCCGATCCATAATGATGAAGCTGGCGCTCGATGCGGCTATATTTTGCAGCGTAGATGAAATCCCAGTAACGGCGCGCGCTCCCGTTGTATCCCCAATGCGGAACCGTCGGCATGTATCCGATGATCGCATTCACGGTGACTTCCGCCTTATCGTTATATCCGAAGTATTTGCTCCAGGCGTAGACCTCTTCCTGCCCGGTCGAGTCCCATGGCATCTCGCTTCCGAAAGGATAAGCTTCCGTTTTCCAGTGGTCGGCTCGCGCTTTCATCGCCGCTTCAAGTTGAACGGCTTGTTCGTCTTTTCCTTCCGCTTTGAGGTCGGTCAGGATTGCCACAAAAATGTCGCCTTCCATCTGTCCGAATTGCGCCAAGTCGGGCGCAAAGCGCGTCATAGCCAGCGACGTTTGGTAAGCCTGCTCCAAATACCAACCCCACGGATGATGCTTCACCAGATCCGTGTGATTTCGGGCAAGCCGGTAAAGAACCCAATACGCGGCCGCAACGTGCGGATAGTTGAAGGATCGGTCAATGGCCTCTGAAGCCTGCTTGTTCCAACTCGTCCAACTTTTCCAGTTGAGATCCGAGCGATAGTAGTTCGCGGGCAGTTGATCGGGCTGATAGTAGAAGAGACTTTTCCTCACCCCAAATTTCTTCGGTCCATCTTTGAACTGTATGCCGCCCCAAACCACGTCATCCACAAACTGCTCCAGTTTGGCGACTTCATCCGGTTGTGGCTCCGCATATTCCTTCATGGCGAAGGCGAGCCATGATCCTGCTCCACCCTCATCGCTTAAACCTGCGATCCAGACACGATTATCCTGGTTCACGATGTGGTTCGCTTCCCGGTCATAGGTCATCACTGAGGGTGCTCGGTGAAATGGATCCTTGGGATCATCGAACCATTGTTCATGCGTGAGAAAACGACCCATATCGGCGACGGCTTCAGCCTGCGGCTTCATGACGAAATAATGGATCGACTGTGTCAGTCCGTCTGCATAGGTAACAGTCAGGCGGGCTCGTCCCCATTGCTTGCCAGTCAGTGCGTATTCGGCGAATGCGCGGTTCTCCACTTCGTCTTTTTTCTGAATGTCGATCGCGTCGGCCGGCTCCGCTTCGATCGATTTCACTGGTTGCGAGTAGCGCAAAAAGAGTTGAGCATGAATATCTTTCGGAAGCACGTAGCCCGGGATACCGACTGCGACCGGCCGATGGTTCTCCGCAAGAGCAGATTCAATGTTCTGGATGGAACTGACAACCACGAACTGGAAGCCCACGGTCCAGCTTTCGTTGGGCGCAAGGGTTTTCGATGTGGGCGGATTCCATGGTTGCGCTTTTTTCCATTCGTTCTCAGCGAAGGCTTGACTGACGACCATCCAGTCGTAGAAGCCCTCAAATGTTATTCCGCGAGGGGTTAAGTCCATGTAGATTTCTGGCGTTGGCTTCTGATGTTCCCTCCAACGCGGACTCAGAATCGGCTTGTAGGCTTCAAACGAGGTCTTGCCTTCCGGAATCACCAGCAAGGCAGGCCCGTGGCCGTTCAACTTGGTGACTTGAAGATAGCCTCCGTGCTGCCCGATGTAGGGATCGGAGAACGAGCAGAGGGCATGCGCTTGCTCCAGGGTGCGCTCGTGCATGTCGTTGTTGAAAATCATGGGAACGCCAAGGCCACCGATCTCGATCGGAGCGTTCGTGTGATTCGCAAGGGCGAAACGCAGAGTGAGCTTGCCGTCGATGACGCCCCAGGCGCGAATTACCCGTAGCGGAATGGGGTCCGAGAATGCGCCGCTCAGATCCGCCGCCCCAAGGACGCCGCCCTCGTGTGGCATATTCCTCACGGGAGTCCGGCGAAGAGCGGTTGAGTAATCTTTCCACTCACCTTTCTCGACTCTAAGGCGAATGTCGATGTCGCCCAGATGGTAGTAGCCGTCGTGCGAACGTTCCGTAAGGCGATCGCCCGGCGTGAAATCAAATTGCGCGTCGGTCTTGGGATGAAGGGCCGCTACCGTCTGCGAAGAACGCACTAGCGACAACTGAAAGTCTGGTGTGTCAAAGTTCTCGACACCATCGGTGAGCATCGGCCCCGGCTGCGGAGGGGGCTTTTTCGGTTCCTGTGCGCGCGCGCCAATGCTCGCGGAAAACACGAGTCCGGTACAGCAATTCAATGCCAGCAGACGCAACAGCCGAAGACATTGGAGCGGACGCGCTCTACGTGGCGAACGCGGGAAGCTCGTGCGCATTTCGCAGCAGCACATAAGAAGGACTGCACAGCAGCCTTGAAGCCTCATCAATGAGCTACTCCCGGGAATCCATAAGATTGAAGAGAAACGAGCTAAGGTGCTTGATCCGCTCGGACAGTTCGCACGCCAAAGATGGCCCCGATATCATTTCCATCCGTGGCCTGGAAGCGGACCGTCACTTTGCTCTTACCCGCCATAAGGTCCGGCGGGATAACATAACTGATATCCACGAATTGCTTTTCCTGATCGGGGCTGAGGTGCGGTTCTGAGTGATCGGCAATCTTCTTGCCTTCGACCAGGATGTCGAGCGTGCTCTTTCGCCATCTGTCGCCGCCGAACGTCACCCACAATGCAATTGGCCGTGAATTCTCAACCGGCATGTCGAGTGAGAACCAGCCCTTGCCTTCTCTCCCGTGTCGGCCTCGCCACAGCAGTGGAGCAGAATCTTCGCCTTGTTCATTGAAGTCGCGCTCCGACTGCATCTCGCCCGGCTGGGCAAGAGCGATCGTCGCAGCCTGGAGCTTCCGCTGTTTCTCCTGTTCGGCTTTGTACTCGGCCGAACGCTTGCTCCACTCTTCCGGCGTGAAGACATCCCAGTACACGGCGTACTTCCGTCGCGGAAGCTCGTAGAAAGGCGCGAATTCGATGTCGTGGCTCAGACCGACGTCGCTCGTCTTGAACCATCCGAGCTTTCCGGCTTCCGGCTTGAGAAACTGCTCGACGGGCCTTTTCGTTACGACCAACGCCGGCGCCGACGGAGCCGGCATGTTCTCTTCGTCGTCCTGACGAACGTCGGGCCCAAGATCTCCTGCCAGCACCAGTGGACCCCACAGGAATGCCATTCGGCCGGGATTGTCGGGCAGCGGTTCGGTACGCAACACCTTCGGGAGATTGAGTTCAACCGTGTCGCCTTGCCGCCAGGCTCGGTTGATTTTGACGTAGGAATCCGCCGGTGGAAGATCTTTCACCAGTTGACCATTCACCTTCACACTGAAGCCGTCCCCGGCCCAGTACGGCCTGCGCAGCGCGAGCGTAAATTGTTTCGGAGTCTTGGTTCGAATTTTCACCAACGCAGAGGCACCGAGCGGAAAGTCAGTCACCGTTTCTACTTCGACACCAGCCGAGTCCCACTTTGCAATCGACGGAGCGTACAGGCCGACCCAGAACTCTTCGGAGCTTTTGTAGTAGTAGATTCCCGCGCCGTGCAGCGCATGGCTTTCCATGCTTGTTCCTACGCAGCAGGTGAAATCGTCAAACATGCGCTGGTATTCGTGTTGCACTCCGCGGCCAACTGGCAGCATGTAAGTGACGGTTCCGTCCTTCGGATCCTGTGACGCGAGAATGTGATTGAAGAGCGCGCGCTCGTGAAAGTCGGCATAGCGGATATCGGGCTCGATGGAGAAAAGTGTGCGCGTCATCTTCAGCATGTTGTAGACATTGCAGGTTTCCGCTGTCCGGCCGTCTACCATGTCATTGAGCTTGTCCGGTTCTCCGAAGTACTCGTTCTTGCCATGCCCACCAGTGGCAAAGGTGTAGTGATAAACCACGCGATCCCAGAAGAATTTTGCAGCCTCCTCATCAGCGGCATTGCCCGTGTACACATACCGCATCAGCACGCCGTAGAGTTTCGGGACCTGGGTATTTCCGTGCGTGTGAGAAATGACGTCTTTGTCTTCGGAGAGCGGATCGATCATCGCCTTCTGGTGGAACTTATCGGCAAGGGTGAGCCAGCGCGGGTCTGCGGTGTCGGCATACAGCTCGGCGAGCACTTCATTCATCCCGCCGAATTCCGTGCCTAGCATGCGTTGCAGTTGATCGTCGTCCAGCTTCGAGAGAATCTTGTCGACCCAGCCCGCAAATTTGATCTCCACCTGCAGAGCGGTTTCGTTACCAGTGTACCTGTAAGCGTCTCTGAGCCCGGCGAAGA